>Ga0180009_10002733_pt1 | contig 20615 bp, 23 predicted proteins | sample OS_PC_MetaG_FD_123537 | JGI IMG/M metagenome (GOLD analysis project Ga0180009, IMG submission 123537) | Groundwater microbial communities from the Aspo Hard Rock Laboratory (HRL) deep subsurface site, Sweden - OS_PC_MetaG | ecosystem: Environmental > Aquatic > Deep subsurface > Groundwater...
CGAAAAAGAATAATCCCTGTGCTGATTTTAATAATTTTAGTGGTTGGAGGAGTCATATTTTTTTCCTTTTCAAACCAAAAGACTTCGGGACATCTTATTGTTAACCTCGCCGGAGAATTGGTTGATGGAGAGCTGAATAATGGAAAGATTAATCTTGTTCTTTCTGAGGGAGAGCTTATACCTGAGGGTTCATTATTGGTTATTGAAAACAATGGAATTTCATATACTTACAACTTAAGTGACCTTCTAGAGCCGGAAGAAGTTTTATCAGGAAATTTTTATATTGAGGGTTCATCCATCTCTGGTTCTGGGGAAGGATATGGTTTGGAAGGGTCAAGAATAATTTACCCTACAGTTAGTTTTGAATTGGAATTGGCAGGTGAAGATGGAAATGAAACCCAAACTCCTCCTGATGGAGAGGAATCCGAAGAGCAAAACGAGACAGAATTTCAGACAAATGAAACTTCTGAGATGGATGAAAATGAAACTATTGTTGTGCCTGAAAATGAAACTTCTGAAGAAGAGATTCCAGAAGAATTTTCTGAAGAAGAAATCCCGGAAGAGAATTCAAGTGAAAGTAATGCTCCAATTGTTGTGCCTGAAAATGAAACTTCTGAAGAAGAGATTCCAGAAGAATTTTCTGAAGAAGAAATCCCGGAAGAGAATTCAAGTGAAAGTAATGCTCCAATTACGGGAAGCGCGGTTTCAGGCCTATTTGGTTATCTTCCAAGTTTTTTATCGGGTTTTGCAACTAGTGAGAGATTGAAAATTTCGGGAACGGTTTCAAGAGGAAATGATTTTGTTTACAATACTAATCTTGATTGGAGAGTTGTTCCAGGAAGTGTTAGTTCAAATGGGGAAGTTATCCCTGAGGGAGAGATAAGTATTGAAAAAATTGAAACAACTTTGATTACCGGCATAGTTGTGAGTACCAATTATTTTGTAGAGGAGACGGGATTTGGGAAGGATTACCTTGGCAAAGAAACAAAAACATTTTCAATAGATCTTGAAAAAATAAATTTAACACTTGTGGAGGGATCCTTAATGGTTAGTTTAGTTCATGAATCAGACATTGCAGTTTATGAGATTTCATATGATAGTTTAGACAAAACTAATATCACAGATATTAATCAAACAATTATTTCTCTCCCTGAATTCCTTAATGTTTCCTTAACAGATTCCGAGAGAGCGATAATTTTACTTATGTTAAATCAATCTCAGGTTGAAGCAAATGCCTTAACTTACAGGGATAAGTATCTTATCACTTTCAAAATTGGACCTTACAGCGCTGAATATAGTTACCCAAGAAGTTTGGAAGAAGATAGAATTTTTCTTTATCTTGAAAGAGATAAAACTTTGTGGCTTAAAGACATCGCAAGGAAGTTAAGAGAAAGGCCCCCTTTAATTGGAACTGCGGAAAATTTTAATGCAAATTACAGTCTTTAAAATTACTCTTTCAAAAAAATTTTATTTATGTCTTTTTTAGAAAAGATTTGGGGTTTTTGAAGTTCTCCTACAGAGATAAAATCATGAAGTTTTGCATAATCAAAAGCTTCTTTCAAACTGAGCTTTCCGTCATTATTTTTGTCTGCAGTTTTTTTATCCCATGCTCTGAAAAAAGATTGTGGGAAGGTGTTCCACCAACTCTCTTTATCTTCTTCGGATGCCGAAATTCCGGTATAACCAATTTCCTTTGCAAGTTTGGCAAAACTTCCCCCATAACACTGGTCAGAAAAAAGAATTCCCTCTTTCGGTTTAATTTCTTTTAAACTTTGAATAAATTCCTCTGCAAAAAATTTTTCCTGTTCTGGAAATATTAATTTTGCGTTAATCTTTTCTTTTATCTTCGTTGTGTCTCCATGGCCAGTCGTGTAAATAAAAAGCAAATCCTTCGAATCCACTTTTTTTGATAAATAATCAAACAAAATTTTAATTGATTTTTTTGAGGCATGGGAATCAACAGGGTAGGGAAAAGGAGATTCTCCATTAGGTGCCAGAACATAAACATTCTCTTCTTTAAACCCATTTTCAATAAAAGTTTTGTACGCCAAAAATAAATTTTGGCTGTATTTTTGATTTGAATTTCCTGAAATTAAAACTGCATATTTATCCCTTTTGGAGTTCTGAAGAGGGTTTTCATCAAAAATTCTTTTTTCAAGATTTGTCTCAAATTTTTTTGGCAAAACTTCTTCCTGAGTATTCCTGGGGAATGTTAAGTTTTGTGAATATGATGGAGGTGCCAAAAAAAATCCTGAAAAAACGAAAGGAATTAAGAGGTTTTTCAAATTTTTAACAATCTTCATCACTAAAATTAAAAAAGTTTTTCTTTTTAAGCTTTCATGTGGTAAAACAAGATTATCTAAAATTCTGAGGAGGAGATTGAGACCTTATTTTCTCAAGCACAAACCGTGGGCTCACAGAGTCAGATATCATTGCGGTTAAAAGAAGTTTTCCTACGGCAACTTTGAACAGACCAAGATTTTTTGGAATTTTGGATTTTTCGGAAAATCGGTTTATAACTTCTTCAATTTCTGTTTTTGAAAGTTTTACGTTTATAGGTTTTCTGCCAAATGAGCCGGTTACGTAGAGAGGTTCATTTTCTCCCTCAGTTTCAATTGTTAAAACATTAGGGTCACGTACGAATGGATCCAGTTTTCCGAGTTCGACTGAAACTCTTTCACTTGGAACAGGACGAATTTCATTAAGGTGTCTTGGCAGAGAAATTTTTGGAATTCTTAAGACCCTTGGCTTTTGAGGAGGAATTTCACGTCTTTTTGGAACTCCTCTTCTAACCATTTGGTTTTTGGGTTCAAAACTTTCTTCATTCAATTTTTTTTCTTCAAATTTTTCTGCCGGTTTTTTCAGTTTTTCTTTTACTTCTTGTTTTATCTTTTCTTTAAGTTCTTCCTTGGAAGGCGGATTTAAATCAGGGGATTTGGTTGTGTTTTCTTCAAGAATTTGGCTTAGCCTGAAAATTTCTGTATTTTTTGAATTTATAATAAGGTTCCGGACAACCTTCAACAAAATTTTTAATCTGATTTCTTCAGAAATTCCTTCAAACATTTTACCTCTCTAGGGGATAAATCCCCGGATGTTCTGGAGTTGAGGGGGAAGAAGAATATGAATTGCTTTCTTTAACCATCTTTTTCTTTTCGATAGGAGGAGTTTTTTGAAAAGATCTCATTGGAGCTTTCTCCTCTGTTCCGGTCATTGTTTCATACATAAGAGTCAGTCCTTTTGCAATAATCTTGTTTTGGTCAAGAATTGAAAGCATTGTTTCAAGCATTTGTTTTTCCCCTTTGTCCTCTTTTTTCTGGGCCATTTCATTTTTAACAATTACTCTCGCTGAATCTTCAAAAAGTTTTAGAAGTTCTGAAATTTGTCCTGAAAGTTCGTCAAATTTTGATGTCAAATTCGCCATGACTTTCTGGAGCGAAACGAAATTTTCAACAAGAAGTCTTTCAGTATTTCCGGAAACCAAAGAATTTTTTTTGCGGGTTCCAGAATGGGAACTCTTCTTTTTTACCCCTTTTTTAGCCATAGAAAGAATAAGAGAAACTTGTTTATAAATTTTTGCAGATTAAAAAATTCCTAATATGTCGCCGGATTCTTCTTTCTTTTTCACTTTTTCAGAGGGTTTTTCTTTTAGGTAATCCTCTTTTGATTTTTTCATTTCATACTCTCTTGGTTCAGAATCTGTTCCCTTAACAAAATCCTTTTCAAAATCAAAAATTTTCTGGGAAAATTCTCTCGCGTCTTCAGGCTCAACCGAAACAAAATCAATGCCTCTTTTAACCAGATATTTGAGAAGTTCCGGGTTTTTCAGGGATTCTCCAAATAAATTAGTTTCAATTTTATTTCGTTTAGAGACTCTTATTAAATATTCAAGCTGGTACAAAAAGGAAGGATGAAGCTCGTCAAAAAGGGGCTTGACGTTTTCGTTTGACAAATCAAGAGCAAGAAGATATCCAATTAACCTGTCTGCGTTTATTAAAATTAAATCCACGTTTTCCTCGCAGAACTCTTTTATTAACTGTATCCCAGCTGGGGTGTCAATGACGACTCCAAGGTTCACATCTATCTCCATATTTTTTATTATTTCTCTGGCTTTTTTTATTTCACTAACTGAAGTTACGTTTGGAAGAAGCACTCCGCAGTCTCCTTTTGCAGCCCTTTTAATTGCCCGAAGTTCTGCGGTAAAAACGTCAGGGTACTTTAGCGAGAATCTTATTCCGTGCAGTCCTAAAAGAGGATTTTCTTCACGGAAATTTGCACCTCCTTCAAGGTTAAGGGCCTCATTGCTCAAAAAATCCCCTGTCCTGACCCAGACTTCTTCAAAATTGTCAAAAACCGATTTTATTCCTTCATAAATCAAATTTTCATACTGGTTTATGTAATGGGACTCTAAAAAATAAAACGGATGTTTTTTTCCATTTTCAATTATTTTTTCAATTTTTAAAATTCCCACTTTTTTTAACCCCGTTTCGCTTCCTTCCTGAGTCATATAAGGTGAATCTACAACCAGTTTAAGTTTTGTTCTTGTAACTTTTTCGACTTTTCCGATTCTTAAAGATTTTTTTTCTTTTTTTTGTTCCTCTTTTTTTGCCGTCTCGGAGTCGGGCTCTTTTAGGCCCTCCACGGGCTTTTCAATTTGGGAAATTTTTTCAGTTTGAAGGATGTAAATTCCCGATTCATCTATTGCAAATTCAATTTTTTGAGGAGACCCAAAGTGTGATTCAATCTTTTCAGCAAGGTCCCCTAATCTTTGAATTTCATAATTATTCAAAACCTGTGATTTTTTTCTTTCCTCGCTTGATTTTATAGTTTTTAGTGAGCCCGAAGAGGCCCGGGCAACCCTGAAATTTTTTTCACCTATCTTTTTGTCAAGAATCTGAAGTTCTTTTGAAAGAATGTACTTGTCAGGTGTTATTTCTTTTATGTTAATTCCTTCTCCAACCCCCCAGATTGACTCTATCAAAATATTTCCTGAGGAGTTCTTAGAATGAACAAATCCTGACTTTTCAGAATTTATCATTTTTTGAACAATAACTGCAATCTTTAAATCACTTATTTTTTTTCCCTTTTTAATTGCTCTTTTTATTGTATCCGGATTGAATAAAGATAAAAAAGCGTTTTTTACATGCAAAAGCAGGTCATCATTTCCCTTGATATTCAGATAGGTATCCTGCTCTCTTGTAAGACTTTTTCTTTCAGATTTAAAACATAAACTGCTTCGAACTGAGACAAAAATGGGTTCGGTTGCATTGTTTAATATGTCAAGTGCACTTCCTTTTTCAATTTCAAGCTTGTTTGTCCCCAGAATCTGGTATGAATCAATTATTTCTTCCTTCATCTCTTCGGGCAATTCCGAATTTGAGAAAATCTCTTTTATTTTTTTAATTGCATTTGAAAAAATTTCATGGTCTTCAATGTCAATACCTTCAAAGAGGTTTATTATTTTTTCATCAAGTTTTGAGGCCACCAAAAAATTTGAATATGCCTCCCCCGTTATTATAAATCCATTTGATACAGGGAATTTGTTAGAATAAAGTTCTCCAAGGTTTGCTCCTTTCTCTCCCACAATTGAATTCATATCTTTGTTAATTTTTGAAAACCACTTTACAAATTCCGGATTTTTGTCTTCGCCCCCTCCCCCCTCTTTCATTTTTTTAAAAAGTAAAAATACTTAATAAAGGTTTTTGAACATACAAATAAATTTATAAATCATTTCTTCTAACATAATTTATGATAGAGTGGATAATTGTGGCATTTGCGGGATTAATTTTGCTAGTGGGGGTCATTTATTACAACAGGTTTGTGGTTTTATCAAACAGAATAGATAATTCTCTTTCACAGATTAATGTTCAGTTGAAAAGAAGGGCGGACTTGATTCCAAATTTAATTGAAACTGTTAAGGGTTATGCAAAGCATGAGAAAGGAATAATGAGGGAAGTAAATGAAGCAAGAAAGGCTCTTGTTTCTGCAAAGGGTGTTGTGAGCAAAATGAAGGCAAATAATATGCTCGAAGGCGCTCTTGGAAGACTTTTTGCAATTGCCGAAAACTATCCGGATTTGAAAGCCAACACAAACTTCATAGAACTTCAAAGAGAGTTGTCTTCAACTGAAGACAGAGTTGCTTACGCAAGGCAAAATTACAATGATTCAATTTTGAGTTACAACAATATGGTACAAAAAATTCCCGGTTCAATCTTTGCAGGGCTTTACGGGAGAAAAGTGAAAGAATACCTCAAAATTGCTGAAGTTGAAAAAAAGACCCCTAAAGTTAGTTTTTAGTGGCTCTGCGTTTTCATGTCAGAAATCTTTAATTAAAATGCAACTCTATGAAGGGGTATGGTTGAAAGCTTAAAAGAGAGAGTAACATTCTTTAGGAATTTTTCAAGGGAATCTGAAGAGATGAGTGAATTTTTGAAGGAAAAAGGAATCCCTTTCCTTGAAATTTTTGGTGGCTCCTGGGATGAGGTTCAAATTCATGAGCCTGAAGGAGTTTTTCCCTATCTCGCTCGCGATGGAGGTTTTGAACTTTTCAGGGCAAAATACCAAAACTTCAAAAAGACTTAATTCATTAAATTTTAAAACCCTTTTCTCCTAATTTTTTTATGACAAGAATCGATTTTCGGGACCAGATTTCAAGAAACAAAGTGCGCTCATTTTTCCTGATGGTTTTTATAGGAATTTTTATAGTCATTATGGGTTATGTAATTTCTTTTGCTTTTGAGCCCGGATATTTTTTTATAATAATGATTATTGCAATAATTATCTCGCTTCTTTATACATGGGTTGGTTATTACAATTCAGACAAACTTGCGGTTAGTTCTGTAAGGGCAAAGGTTGCTGACAAACACAAATATCCTGATTATTATCGTCTTGTTGAAGGCTTGACCGTTGCTTCATCAATTCCTATGCCAAAGCTTTACATTATGGAATCGCCCTCCATAAATGCTTTTGCAAGTGGAAGAGACCCTAAGCATGCTGTTGTTTGTGTTACAACCGGAGCGCTTGAAAAACTGGACAGGAGAGAACTTGAAGGAGTTTTGGCTCACGAGATGGGGCACATCGCAAATTATGACATTCGTTTTATAACTTTAGTCACAGTCATGGTGGGAATTGTTTCAATAATTTCTCAAATTTTCTTAAGAAGTCTTTGGTTTAGGGGGGGAGGAGATAACAAAAACTCTGCAATTTTTATGATAATTGGAATTGTTCTTGCCATTCTTGCTCCAGTTGTTGTTGCATTGGTTCAGCTTGCAATTTCAAGGAAAAGAGAATACTCGGCTGATGCAACTGCGGTAAAATTTACAAGAAACCCAAACGGCCTTATTGGAGCTTTACAAAAAATAAAAAAAGAAAACGAACCTGAAAAAAAGGTTTCAAAGGCTCTTGCCCCGATGTTTTTTGCAAATCCTTTTAAGGGCATGGGTTCGACTCATCCTCCAATTGAAAAAAGAATTGAAATTTTGAAAAAGTTGTAAGATGGATTATAAAAAAACAATTGAGAAATCTACTCCAAGACAAAGAAAATTATTTTATGCTTTGAAGAATCAAGGAGTTCCTGCAAGACTTGAGTTTAATGATGGATATAAAACTATAGACATTGCAGTTCCAGATGCAATGATAAATATTGAAGTGGATGGAGTTCCTCATAATTCTTTTGGTAAACAAGCACTACAGGATTTAAAGAGGACTTATCATTCTATTAAAAATGGATATTTTACTCTTAGAATACCCAATTCATTGATAGACCCTTATTTTGATGAAACTGTAGATTTAATTGTTGAAATTTTAAATGAGAGTCGGGACCAACTAGAAAACGAAGAGTTTTTTGGCGAATAAAATTATTCTGAATAATTTTATAAATTCCTTTTTCCTTCAATAATCATGGGATTTTTTAGAGGGACAATTGTTTTTTTACTTGCTCTTGCATTTTTCCTTATGGCTTTTGTTGCAAATCTTTTTTTAACTTTAAGCTGGTCCCTTGATTATGATAATGTTAATCCCTCTCTTTCAAACCTTACAAGCGACTTCGCAAAAGCTTCAGGCTCAAGAATTGCGGTTTTTTCAGAATATGAAACCAAAAAAATTCAGTGCAGTGTCCTGGAGGAAGTAAATTTTAGCTATGCCGGGGCGCAAATTCCTGTTCCGTGCTCTGTTGTTGAAACGGATGCAAATTCAGTAATTGACTACCTTGACGAAGAGGTCGTTAGATTTTATTATTATAAGGATTATTCCTGCAATTTTTTAAATTGTCTTGAAACCGAGAAGCACACATTTTTTCTTTTTTCACAAACTGCAAAGGAATACTGGAATTTACGTTTTAATTCTCTTCTCCCATTAATGCTTGCAGTGTTGGTACTTATGTTTGTTTTTGTCAAGTCTAAACACAATGCCCTGGTTTTGGGAGGAATAATGATCATCTTTTCTTCCTTTCCATTTAAACAGATAAGTTTACTTTTCTCTATTGCACCAAACTTCATTCCTTTTGAGCTTTTACCAGTTTTCTTTTCAAAGTCAGACAGTGTTTTTAATTTGTCAATAATTATTGGGTTATTGATGGTTGTAGTGGGAATTGGATTTGGGTTTTTTAAGCTGGGAATGAAATTAGGAAATCTTTTCAAAAAGTTATTTGGAAAAATAAAAGGAAAAAAAGAAGAAGTTAATGAAGGTGAAAAAAAACTGATTAGCCTAAAGGTTAAAGAAGAAGTTGAAAAGGTTTTAAAAAAGAAGAAAAGATAGTTTTTTATGCAACAATATTTAAAAATAGATTTTGAATTTTATAACAATGGGAGAAGTGTATTCATATCAACCTGATGTGGCTTATCCAAATTTATTCTTTGAAGTTTCACAGGGAGTAAGGTGGTTAGTTGAAAATTACAAAATAGATTATACCAAAGCAGAGTTGGTTTTTATGAGGAAAGGCGCTTTAGGAAGATTAGAGAACATGGGGATAAATGAAAAGACTTACGATTCTGGTGAACATCATTTTACAAAAGTTGAAGCATGTTATCTTGAACTAAATGAGCTTTATGATACTTATCACTCTTTTGCGGACGTGAACAAATTTAGGGATTAATTTTCTTTTTTGTCTTCAGCATTTTGTTTTGCTTTCTCTTTTTCCTGTCGGGCCAAAAATCCCTTTATGAAAGTAGAATGATTGTTTCTATCAACAATTTCCCTTAGGATATACGCTTTAACTCCTCCCGCATTTACAGGGTCTCCCTTTATCTTTTCGTCTAAATTTAACTTGAATTTTTCTGAAACCAAAACTTCCCCCCCTGATGAGTTTGCAATTTTCTTTGACTCTGTCATTAAAGTTCCAAGGCTCATGAATTTGATGACCCCTTTTTCAGTTTTTGCAATTATTGTTCCATCGTTGACAGATATCCCAAACTCTATTTTTTGCTTGAACCTTTTGTTATGGGCTTTGAAAATTTCCTTTATTTTTTGGGCAATTTCTATTGCAATTTTTTGGTTTTTGAATGTTTTTGTAAATGAAGGGGCAAATACAAAAAACATGTAATTATTGTTTGTGTAAATAAATCCCTTATTTTCCTTTATGAGGTTTGATATTTTCCCAAGGGTTTCTTTGGTATAAATTCCTTTTTCTGCCTCATCATAGTTTTTTACTGAAATGCATCCTACAGTTGAGTTCTGTTTTGAACCGGTAATGGAGAGTGAAAGTTCAGCGCTCTCAGGTTCAGATATTTCCTTTGGTTCTGAAACTGCTTTTTGAGAAATTGTCTTCTCTTTTTTTGGTTCTGGTTTTGGAGTTAAGATTGTTTTTCTTCTGTGCCCCCTCATAAACACAATGTATGCCCCAAGACCAATTATTATAAGAATAAAAATGAGTATTAGAATATTCATGCTTATCGGACCATCAGATATTTTTGAAAGCTGGATGGCATTTCCCGATAAAAAAACTCTTTTTTGAAGGTCCTCAACGGAAATATCATATTCTCCATCAGGTGCACTTATGAGATACCTCTCGGATTCTCCCACGCCCAGAGAAAGAGGAATATCTACAGATTCATTCCCAATTTTAACCGATAATATCTCATCATAAAAAACGTTTCCGGTGTTTTCCAAGGTTAGGGTGTTGTTTACAATAGTTGAAGAGATTTTTTTGTTTACAAGAACCTCAAATTCGAAAACTGAAGATTTGCCTTCAGAATATGCAAACATTTCTATTTTTCCAGGGGGGGTATTTTCCGCGGTTTTGTATTCAAACGGAATTCCGGTTTCAGTCAAAAATTCGCTCGGAGCATTACCTTTTATTTTTATTTCAGTTTTTTTTCCAAGTATGCTTTTTCCTGTTTGGTCATGAAGTATAATTTTTCCGGTTAGGTACTCTCCCGGCATTACGGATTTTTTATCAAGGGATATCTCAAGAGTTGTGGGAACCTGAATTATCTCCAAAAAGGCAAGTTTTTTTCCGAAGTTAGTTCTTTTTCCTAAACTATCAAATTCATTTACTGTTAGGTTTATATTGTGAATCCCAGCGGGAAATTCGGAGGGAATTTCAAAGGTTTCAAAAAATTCTCCGTTAGCAACATTTCCGGAATAAGTTTTTGAGTCAATTGAAATGGAGTATTCTCCGTCAGATTTTTCTCCGTTTTCCTTTAGTGCTGAAGCTTTAATCTCCACGACCTGACCCGGGGCATATTCCTTATCAAGGTTGAAAGTTGATATTTTTATGGTATTTGAAATTTTAAAGTTTGAGGAAGTGTCTTCAACATTTTGACCTGCGGTTACCTTAAGGTTGCAGTTTCCAAGGGAATCTCCTATTAAAGAATTAACAAGCGGAAAAATAATCTGTTTTTTTAGAACTTTGTTTGAAGAAATAAACTCCTTGTAAACCTCTGAACCCGAAGAACCACACACTAAAATAACTGAAACAACCTCATTAAAGCTTGGCTCAGGAATTATAATTAATGATGCATTTATTCTATCTCCAAGATTATAAACTTTAAGGGGTTCATTTTCAAAAGAGATTCCTGCAGAAGCAAAAGATACTAAAAAAATCCCAAAAAGAATTCCAAAAAATATCCTGTCCATTTTTTTATTCATTTTATATAGAAATTAAGGGAAAAATTATTTATAAAATGTATGGTGGCAGAGTGAAACTTTCAAAATCTTTATATACAAACTTTCCCTAAACTAAAACATGAGTCAGAAGGTGAATCCTTATCAGGTTGAGGGGAAGATTAATTATGACAAACTGGTGAAAGAGTTTGGTGTAAAAAAAATTACTCCGGAAATTCTTAAAGAAATTGAAAAAATGGCGGGGGAACTTCATCCTTATCTTAGACGGGGAATTTTTTTTGCTTACCGTGATTTGAAAAAAGTGCTTGATGAGTACAAAAAAGGCAACAAATTTTTTCTTTACACTGGAAGAGCCCCTTCGGGACCAATACACCTTGGGCACATAAGTGTCTGGCTTTTTATGAAGTGGATTCAGGAAAAGTTTGGAGTGGAAGTTTGGTTTCAATTCCCTGACGAGGAAAAATTTCTTTTTAAGAAAGATGCAAATTGGGAAGAGATTCAAAAGTGGCTTCATGAAAATATGCTTGATGTGATTGCTCTCGGGTTTGACCCTAAAAAGACCCATTTTTTAATTGACACAAAGCACGCTGGCATAATGTACCCTGAAGCGATAAAAGTTGCAAAAAAGATAACTTTTTCATCAATAAAGGCCGCTTTTGGGTTTAGTGATTCAAGCAATATTGGAAGTATTTTTTACACTGCAATGCAAACCGTCCCCACATTTTTGCCAAACATTCTAAAAAAGGAGAAAAGACCCTGTCTTATCCCCCTTGGAATTGACCAGGATGTTCATTTTAGGCTAAGCCGCGATGTTGTTGAGAAATTGGGCTACCAGAAGCCAGCTATAATTCACGCAAAATTTATGCCTCCTTTAACCGGAATTGAGGGCAAAATGTCTTCAAGCAGCCCTGATAGTGCAATTCTTTTAACAGATTCGCCGGGCGAGGTAAAAAGAAAAATAAACAAATATGCTTTTTCAGGAGGGCGTGACACCGCCGAAGAGCACAGAAAACACGGAGGCAATGTTGAGGTTGATGTTGCCTGCCAATGGCTTAAATATTTTGAAGAAGATGACAAAAAACTTGAAAAGATATACAAAGATTACAGAGAAGGGAAGTTACTTTCCGGAGAAGTAAAGAAAATATTAATTGATAAAATTAATGAATTTCTTGCCGAACATCAAAAAAGAAGAAAAAATGCCGGCAAATTAATAGATAAGTTCGTTTATAAAATTTAAAATGGAAATTTTTTTTAGAGGGATTTTTATTTTTATACTGTCACTCATTTTTGCACTTTTGGAAATTGAAATTGAAGGTCCAAATGGATGGGCCAGGAAACTTCCGACGTGGTACAGAAAATCCGGATTTTTTTCAAAGGTTTTTTATAATTTGTTTCCAAGAAAACCACTTACGGGATACCACTTTTTTGTGCTTCCCTGGGTTTTTCTTTTTCTTCATTTCGCTTTCTTCATTGGGTTGGAGTGGACCATAGCAAATGAAATTGCCGTCCTTATATCTTTCTCTTTACTGATAATGGCAGAGGATTTTCTCTGGTTTATTTTTAATCCTTATTTTGGGGTTGGAAAATTCAAAAGAGAAAAAATTTGGTGGCATTCGAGCATGAACTGGTTTTTTAAGCATATTCCAATGGTTTATCTGCAGGGAATTTTTGGTCTTGCACTCCTTGTTTTTTTGGCATCGTTTTTAACTGGAGAAATGGGCTTGCTTTATGATTCTCTTATGGCATTTTTAGTAATTTTGGTTTTAACATTCATCTCTATGTTTTTTGTTCCAACATATAAAAAATGGTACATAAGAATGAGAAAGATTGATGAGAGCAGTTTTTTCAAGAGGAAAATAAAGTTCAAGGCGCCTTGAAACCATTTAGTTTAAATAGGTTCAATTTTTCTTTAGTCAATGGAAGTCGCGGTTGTTATTCCTACGAAAAATGAGGAAAAATATCTTCCCCCTCTCCTAAAATCTTTAAAAAAACAGACTTACAAGGATTTTGAAGTTTTTGTTGCTGATGCAGGTTCAAAGGACAGGACAAAAGAAATTGCCAAAAAATATGGATGCATAATCACCAAGGGCGGATTGCCCGCATTCGGGAGAGACATTGCTGCAAAAGCCGCAATAAAAAAAGGCGCAAAAATATTAATTTTTATTGATTCTGATGTAATACTGCCGGAAAAAAATTTTCTAAAAAAATCAATAGCTGAACTGAAGAAGAGGAAACTTGATTTAGCGTCTGTTAAAATTGCTCCTTTCTATGGAAAAAACAAAAGGAAAGACATTCGGATAGTTTTATTTTATTCAGCATATAACATTATAATGTCCCTTTCTCAAAAAGGGGAAAAACCTTTCATGCAAAACTATATGATTTCAAAGTCCAAAGTTCATAAAAAAATAGGAGGGTTTGGTGAGATAGAATTTGGGGAGGATTCCGCATATTCAAAAAAAGCGGCCCAAATGGGTTACAAATTCAGAATTTTAAAAACTCCGGGCAGGGCTTTAATTTCTCCAAGAAGATTCGAGGAAAAAGGGTTCTGGAAGCTTCTTTTTTTGTATCTTTATCTGAATGCAAAAATAATTTTTGGTCATGAGTTTTCATCAAAAGAAAAAAAGGTGTATTTTAAATGATTAAAATTTCAAAGGATTTTATAAATTTTAATAAGGAACTTCTTTTTGGAGAGGCGGGGGCTATTCTTGGCGCTCAGGCAACAAGTTATTTTGTTTCTGAAGTTACAATGAAGGCGAGCACAATTTCAACTTATACAGTTTTGGGTTCAATAGTGGGAGCATCACTTTTTTGGCTTTCAACAAGGGTTTATGACAAAATTAAAACTTCAAGGGGGGAATTTTCAAGCAAGAGATTCGTCGAGGATATAGCATATTTTACCCCTGTTGCTTTTCTTTTGACTTTATTCATTTACTATCCTTCACTTTATTACTTTTCAAAACTTTTAATTGAAGAATCAGGAAGGGTCACAATTCCCGTGTTTTTCTCCCAGGCAGGCGCTTTTCTTTTGCTTTTGTTTGCATTAAATTTTTACAAGTATCTGCTCTTTAAAATAACGGGAAGAAAATTGTAGGGGCCAATTTATTTTGGAAAAAAGCAAAGTTTATAGGCTGCTTTTTCTTTTTTAGGAAATGAGTATCTTTAATTATGATATGATTTCTAGTTTTTCACCCATGTTGTATCTTTTGCTTGGAGGCGTTTTTGGAGACACCTTCATGATTTTGGTTGGTTTTCTCTATTCGCAAGGAGAGATTTCATTCCTTGAGCCCATATTGTTTACATTTGCCGGATTGATTATTGCAGATTGTCTTTTTTATTTTATAGGTAGAAGCCCTTATTTTGACAGGCTTAAAAGAACAAAAAAAGTAGGAAATATTTTAAGAAAAGCAAATTCAACCATAGACTTTCTTACACTAAACAGCCTTCTTGTTGCATTGTTTTATTCCAAGTTTATTGCAGGGGCAAAATTCATAATAAATTTTTATTTAGGTGAGAAAAAAGTGCCTTTCAAAAAATATTTTATATGGAATTTTTTCATGGCGGTTTTCTGGACAATTATTTCCTGGGGGATAGGGTATGTTAGTGGAGAAGGATTTAACTGGATTTGGAGGTATTTTGACAGCCTCGCCCTTGCGTCATTTTTTATTCTTTTAATTGCCGGGATTGTTTTTAATTATTCAAAAAAGTTAAAGTCCCACTTTAGAAAAAAATATCATAACTATTCTTTTTAGAGGGGGTATTCCAATACAACTAATCCGGTGATTTTTTCAAGCTGGGAATAATATTTTTTTCTTTCTTCAGGAGTTTTGTACTGTTCTATTTTTCTTTCCCTGTCTAAATCTCTAAATCCGGCTTTAAGAGAAAGACTAAGAGTGTCGAAAATCCAAATATTACCCTGAGCAATAATTCTTGAAAAACCTTCATCCTTTAGATAAGATTTGGAAAATTCAAAAAGTCTGTATATGCCTCTTTCGTTTTGAAGTCCGTTTGAATTGTTCTTTTTTTCCTGAGGCGACTTAAAGTGTTTCTTTAGTGCACGATATCCTTTTTTTAAAAGTTGTTCAAGTAAAATTGCGCCCCTTATTTTTTCCTTTGTACGGCTGCTTTGAATTCTTTGCAGGTAAAAATTCATATCTTCCTTGTTTTTTTTGTCTTTTATTGGCTGACCCACAAGGTAGCCATTTAAATTTTGGTCCTTGTCATAATAAAAAAATCTCCATTCATTAACTATAAGATCGTCATCAGCCTTTTTGTTGTCAGTTTTTTTTAATTGGATTTTGGATTCCCCAACTTCAAACTCTTCAATTAAAGGATATTCTATTTTTCCAAGCCTTATAATTTCCTTTTTGTACCCAAAACCTAATCTTGTCACAATTCCCATTTTGCAAAACCTGCTTGTTTTTCGGACATTTTTAGGATTTATAAGAGTATGTGTGATGCAGATTCTTTTTTCAAAAAAGTTAATTAAAGCCCGACAACCACCATGTTTTTATACCAAAATTTCTTTGATTGAAAATGGTCAAGAGGGGATGGATTGATTACTTAATTTATGCCATATGGGCTTTTATTTTTTTCGTGGGAATCTATGATTTGTTTCATATTCCGGCTCGGTCAATATTCTGGTTTGGAGAATTAATTTTAGCTTTGTTTATTTATTACAAATTAAAAGTTCCAAATTTAGTTTACCTTGGGATAATGCTGGTTTTTCTTGCAAATATATTCGGGGAGCTTTTTTTTGGGCTTTTTTATATAATGCCCAATTTTGACAAATGGATACACCTTCTCTCTCCGATGGTAGCCTGCACACTCTTTTATTTTCTGTTTAAAAAAAAGATAAAGGACAAAAAAATGCTAATTTTTTTCTCGGTAACCCTTATCTTGGCATGGAGTGTGGCATGGGAAATAATTGAATACTTTTCAGACCAGTATTTTCATACACTGCTCGTGGGGGTTCACCTGACCGGACTTGAAAATTTTAATTTAGATGCACAATATATGGGGCCCCTTAAGGACACAATATATGATATGTTTTATGGGCTCATTGGTTCGGTAGTTTGGGCTGCAATTGCACTCTTTTTGGTGCGTAAAAAGATTCCTTCAAATAATAAAAAATGAATTATTTTGTTTTTTTATTTATAAAAAATGAGAGAGCAATTCCAACAATTCCTATCCCTCCGATTGCAATTGAGTAAATTGTCAGCCTTGAATAAAGAATCTCCAAAAAGTTTTTTGAGGCTGATTCTATAAATCCTATCCCGCTTGAAAGGCTTTGAATTATTAGTGGGAAGGCAAGAAACCCCATGGAAAACACAAGTGCCCCTGAAATTAAAAAGTCAATTCCTGCCCACCTTGTTTTTGTTTCGGAAATGAAAAATATGATGAGGGATAAAACCAAAATGAAAATTCCAAGTCCGTAAAGGAGATATTTGTAAGCAATTGTGTAGTTTCTTATTTTTGAAATATTTCCTCCGTCAAAACCAAGAAGACCTGCAATGTTTACTCTTTTGTTTTCGGGGACTGTGAAATTGTTTTTTTCCAGAATCTCTTCAAGGTATTCTGAGGCGTTCAATTCAGGAGGTCTGCAATTTGGTTTTTTTCCTAAAAAAGGCTCTTCTCCAACATTACAAATCCGTATTTTTTGGGATTCTTTTAGGAGGAAGTCATCAAGTTTTTCCGAGTCAACTTCAAAAGTCAGGTTTAGGTTTTCGGAGTCTCCTCTAAGGTATGAAAGGGTGCTTTCAATAAAATTATCCAAAATCCCTTTCATCCCGTATTCAGGAAGTGTTATAAAATCTCCTCCCGGAATCTGAGAGAGGGTTACTGAGTCATAAAAATTGGTTTTTTCAAAAGTCTCTTTGTAAACTTCGGGATAAAGGAAAGTGTAAGAACTCCACAGGATTCCAAGGACAAACAATGAAATCACCAAAACAATTGAAATTGCTATGGGGAGAATTTTTTTTCCAGCACTCATTTTTATTAAGAATAAACAGCAGTTAAAAAAGTTTTTGGACTAAAACGCCCCGGCCGAACGACAGATAAAATGTCTCAATTTTAATTATTCTTTAAGTATCTTTTATGTTCAACTAAATATCTTCTGAAAAACCATTGAATAAAAATATTTTCATTTTGATTTACCTGAGACCGTTCTAGTGCATTATAATAACTAGATCTTTTTGTATAAGGAATATCCAACATTGGAAAATTAAACTTTTTTAAAATAAAATTCATTATTAATCTAGAAATTCTTCCATTTCCGTCTGTGAAAGGGTGGATAGTTACAAATTTCAAATGGGCTAAGGCTGCCAACTCAACCGGGTGCAGGTCCTTCTTGTTTTTATTATACCAATCAAAGAATTCTTTCAATAAAATATCCAATTCTAAATGCATTGGGGGTTTGAATTTAGATTGAGAGATTGCAACCTCATGATTTCTGATTTTTCCAGCTATATCTTTTGCAGTTTGATTCATTAATTCATTATGCCATTTTAAAATAATTTGTAAGTTTAGATCTTTTTCATAATCAAGCATTTCAAAGAAAACTTTTTTGTGTGCTTCTGCTTCCTTTACATCCTTTATCGGTTTTGAAGAGGGAGTTATTCCCCCCTCAAGAAGTCTGGCAGTATCTTTTAATGAAAGGGTGCTTCCTTCAATTCTTTGAGTATTATAAGTAAATTTAACAGCAAAAGTATCTTTAGACTTTTTCTTAGCAGAAATAGGCAAATCCTTATACTCTTTATTAAAATTATTTCTCAAATTATTGATATTTATTAAAAATTTTTCTTTATAAAATTCCTGCATAAAATCTTTTTTCTTAGACTCAATATTTTTAGGGATATCTTCTCCCAAGTAAACTTGTTTCTTTTTGACAGAGTTGCCTTCTCGATAACTGTGCACAAGATAAAAATACTTCTTATTTCCTTTTTTAATTTGTTTAATTTCTACCATAAGAGTTAGTATATCTACATATTTATAAATTTATTGTTTTTGTTAAAATGTAGGTATACGTCTGGGTCTGCTCAACCCCGCACTTCACTTTTATCCTAAATTACTTTCGTGCAAAGTTTCGATTCGAACATCGGGTCGTCTTTGACGTAAATCTCGCCTGAATTTTTACGGATGAAAATCCTGAAGTGTGACCTCTGGTCACAGAACGCCCCGGCCGGGATTCGAACCCGGGTCACCGCCGTGAAAGGGCAGCATACTTGGCCTCTGTACTACCGGGGCTTTAAAAGTAAAAGTATTTGTTGAATTTGGTTTAAAAAAGTACCTGTTTGTGAAATTTTTATTTAAGAAAATCTTTAAATAAGAAGCAATTAACATAATTGTAATGATCCTGTAGCTCAACTCAGTCATCGAACATTGTGTTGGTCTTTGAGGGTAAGGTTCAATAACTTCGGCCTGGTTTAAACCAGTCTAGCGATTATTGAGTCTTTAAGATATGATCCTGTAGCTCAGCCTGGTTTAGAGCGCTGGTCTTATAAGAAAACAATCCGTGAGGGTTGTTAATCTCAATGGAGATTGAATTTCGGTAGGAGACATAAAGAAGAAATTCTTTGGTTGCTGGAATTCGTAAAAACCCGCTGGAGGTTTTTACTCTAAGAGAGCCAGAGGTCCTGAGTTCAAATCTCAGCAGGATCATCTTGATTTGAACTCCTTGGAGTTTAGCAATGAAAAATTTCAAACAGTTGAATTGCTAAGTTGAGCTTCTGATTTGGTGAGGCTCAAATCTCAGCAGGATCATTTTTTAAAATTATGAATAGAAGCATTTAAATATTAGGTAAGACACATCTTACCATGGTTAATTTAGGGATAACCCGAATAAGTTCAAAGGGGCAAATTGTGATTCCTTCGCACATGAGGAAAAACTTTAGTGAGGGAGATAGTCTGGTTATAATAGAAGATAAGGACAGGATTATTCTTAAAAAAGCAAATAAAATGGATGAACAATTTAGTGAGGATTTGGAATTTGCGAAGAGAACGGATGAAGCTTATAAGAGGGTCAAATCTGGAGATTATATAAGTGTTGATTCTGAAAATTTAATTGAAGAAATGATGAAATGGTAGAGGTGCGCTTTGACGAAAATTTTGCCCGTCTTTTTTCCAAGCTTGATAATTTTACGAAAGAAAAAATTTCCAAACAAGTTAAGAAAGTTTTAGAAAACCCTGAAGTTGGGAAACCTATGAAGAATATTAGGAAAGGAACAAGGGAACTTTATGTAAGTCCTTTTAGATTGTCATATTTTTATGACAAAAAAGAAGGCATCATTTATGTTTTAGACCTTTATCATAAAAAAAGGCAGTGAAATTTACTGGTTTTATGATTAATTTTTTGTGAAATGATTGCTTTTAATCTTAAGTTTTTTCTCCTCCATTTTTTGTCCATTAAAATGAAATTTTTTTATCCAATTTTTGTATTTTTTTCCATATTTTTTGACAAAATTTTGTAGGTAAACCCTTTTTAATTTTTATCGAGGAGTAAGTAAAAGATTTTCCTACATTTTTACCTCGAGGGCATGGCAATATTTATATACTAAATTTGTGTAGGATAACCAGAAAAAAATGACCCAAGAGGTGAGTGGCAACTTTAGAATAAATTTTAAACCCCTAAATGCAATTTTTTTAGGAATTTTAGGACTGGTTTTTGGGATTTTTCTTGTAAGTGCCGCTCCAATTTTAGACCAACTTCATTTAAACATTCAGACAACCGATTCAAACGGGAATGTTATAACCGGAACTTATAATTTTGTTTTTAATATTTCAACAACTAATGACTGTAACAATGTTGTTTATTCAAATTCAACTTCACTTACAACTGATTCAAGAGGAATAATTTCATATTATCTTGAAAACACAAACCTTGATTATGATTCCCAGTATTATCTTTGTTATTACAGGGATGGAAACCTGATTGACACCTCTCCCGTTGCAAGAACCCCCTACTCTTTTACCGCTCAAAACACAACTTTGTCCGGGATGAGCATAGACACAAATCTTAACCTTGGCTCTTACAATGCAACAGCAACGTATTACTTTGGTTCAGGAAAATATCTGACGGATATAAATGTTTCAGAAATTGATTTGTCCAATTATTACACAAAATCAGAAATTTTAGGATTTGGATATTATAACCTTTCAAGCTTTAACATAAATGATTATTTCACATCATCACAAATTTTAGGATTTGGATATTGGAATGACACTTATGCAACTTTCAATAAAACTTATGCTGACACACTTTACTATTCAATTACAAACCCTAACAATTATCTGAATGAAACTACTTTGAACCTTTCACAGACAAATTATTGGACGCTTAATGGAACCGATTTGTATTACGCGGGAGGAAATGTCGGCATCGGGACGACGGCACCTAATTATAAATTAGAGGTGGCGGGGGACTTAAACGTTTCTAACGTTTTGTTTTTAAATACAACAACGAATAATCTCGGCATCGGGACGACGAGTCCGTCAACTAAACTTGATGTTCAAAATGGAGGAGTAAATATTTATTTAGGATAAAATGAAAATTAAAGAGGTTC
>Ga0180009_10002734_pt1 | contig 20615 bp, 18 predicted proteins | sample OS_PC_MetaG_FD_123537 | JGI IMG/M metagenome (GOLD analysis project Ga0180009, IMG submission 123537) | Groundwater microbial communities from the Aspo Hard Rock Laboratory (HRL) deep subsurface site, Sweden - OS_PC_MetaG | ecosystem: Environmental > Aquatic > Deep subsurface > Groundwater...
GTCTCGATCGCCACCAGGTATTCATCGATGCTCCGTTCGATCTCCTTCACCCGCTTGTCCACCTTGGCACGGGTGAAGTTGCGGTCGTGCGCATTGACCGCCTTGAACTTGCTGCCGTCGATGGCGACGATGGCCTGGGTGAACAGATCAAGCCGCCGACACAGGAGGATGAACTCCCGGCAGACGTTGCGGATCGCCTGACCGTTGTCGTGGCGGAAGTCGGCGATGGTCTTGAAGTCCGGCGCCAGCTTGCCGGTGAGCCACATCAACTCGACGTTGCGTTGGCATTCCCGCTCCAGCCTCCGGCTGGACTGGACGCGATTGAGATAACCGTACAGGTAAAGCTTGAGCAGAATGGAGGGGTGATACGACGGACGCCCCGTGACTGCAGGGCGCACTCCCGCAAAGCCCAGAGCACCCAGATCCAGTTCGTCGATGAAGGCTTCAACCGCTCTGACCGGGTTGTCCTCAGAAATGTAGTCGTCAAGAGAATCAGGTAGCAGGGTGATCTGGCTACGGGATTCGCCTTCGATGAATCGCTTCATGCCGTATTTCCCTCGCTGATACAACTGCAATCAGTTTAGGAAATTTGAGGGGCGTTTCCACACAGCCTCGCCGATGAAAGGACTGTCGCCATTACCTGCAGAAACTTCTGTTCTTGGCCGCGGATTCAGCTGATCGACGAGCACTTGGCTCGGACCTGAACGAAATCGAACCCAAACAATAACTTGTGGACTTGAGTTTATGCGTGGGGTAATCGAGCTCATTAAGCGCGCGCACGCCGCCCAGCCCTGAAAATCAATACGCCACGCCGTCATTACAAACCGGCTCTGAACACGCCTGTACAATTACGCGTCGATTCTGACAATGGCTGCCTGCTCGTCGGTGTCGAGCGGCTCTTCGTTATCGAGTTGATGCTGCAACACGGCGAGATCGGCCTCCGAGGCGTCGTTGCCAGCGCGTGATCGCTGGACGATGCGTTCGCGCAGGGTGGCGACGGGAACGGAGAAATCGAGGATGCGGAATTCGACGTTGCGGGTGTGCCCCACTTCACGCAGCAGGTCACGTTGCCAGCGTGCGGTGAAGGTGGCGTCGACGATGACCGGCCAACCGGCGTCGAGAATTTCTCCCGCCAGTATGGCCAGATGGGCATAGGTGCGGCGCGTGGCATCGGCTGCGTATAAATCCCGTCCGACGCCGGAGCCACTTTTCGCCAGGGCATCGAGGCCGGCGAGGCGTTTGCGCTCGACGTCTGAACGCAGGCGGATGGCGCCTGGCGTCTGCATCCGTTTTTGCGTGATGGTGGTCTTTCCGGAGCCGGACAGACCGTGGGTGATGTCGAGGCGCATGGGCTGGGCGTGCGTCAGGGTGCTTGCCAGGCCCAGCAGCGTGCGCACTTCGGCGAGAGCGGCAGCGCGCTCGCGGCCTGAGGTCTGCGCAGTACGAATGGCGGCGACCTTGGCGCGCACCAATGCGCGGTAGACGGCGTAGAAGCGCAAGAGCACAAGCCCCGCGTAGTCGCCGGTGGCTTCCAGCCAGCGGTTGAGGAGCAGCCAGGCCCAGTCGGCGTGGCCGCGCTGCAGCAGGTCCATGTAACAGAAGGCGACTTCGGACTGGATGTCGATCCAGCGCAGTTCGGGATTGAATTCGATGCAGTCGAACACCAGCAGCTGGCCGTCGACCCAGGCGAGGTTGCCGAGGTGGAGGTCGCCGTGGCATTCGCGCACGAAGCCGTCGCGCTTGCGCGCAGCCATGTGCGGGGCGAGCCGGGAATGTTCGGTTTCGCTCCAGCGCTGTAGGGCGTCGAGGCTGTTTTGGTCTGCCGGGTCGTCGAGGCGCGGTGCGATCTGCTCGAAGTTCTGCACCACCGGCTGCCGGATTTTTTCCGGCGTGCCCCAGGGGCTGTCTGGCGCGGCGCGTGCGCAGCCTTCGATATGGAAGCGGGCAAGGGTGGCGGCGATGGCTTCGATGTGGTGCGCGGTCAGGCCGCCCTCTGCATCGAGTCGGTCGAGCGTGGCGTCCACCGGGAACTGCCTCATCTTCACGGCGTACTCGAAGGTCGCGCCGCTGCCGTTGATGCGCGGGGCGGCCGGAGTGCCGGTGATGGGAACGACGTCGAGATAGATGGCCGGCGCGAGCCGCCGGTTGAGTTGCACTTCGTCGCGGCACGCGCGCAGGCGCTTGTCGAGGTTGCTGAAATCGAGGAAGCCGAGGTTGAGCGGCTTCTTGATCTTGTAGGCGAATTCGCCGGTGAGGAGAACCCAGGAGATATGGGTTTCGATGACCCGGACCGGGCCGGCCGCGTGATCGAAGCAGGCCGGGTTGTGCAGGCTCCGGATCAGTTCGGCCGATTCACGCATCGTTTCCGGCATGGTTGTGCATCCTGCGGAATACGCGAACCACGATTTTCAGGGCTGCGTGTGCGGTGTCATCAGAAAAGCCTGGCGGTCGAAGCCCAGTGACGCCGCCTGCGCAAGCAGCGCCTCCAGTGTGGCCGCGTCGAGTTGCGGCGTGCGCGCCAGAATCCATGCATAGTCGCGCCCCGGTTCGCCCACCAGCACCCAGCGGTAGTCGGGGTCGAGTGCCAGTATCCAGTAATCGCCGTAGAACGGGCGGAAGAAGCTCACCCGCAGTTTGGCGTTGCGGCTGCCTTCCACCACGTGGGCGATGCCTTTCGCCTGATCAAACGTGCCGGTCGCCGTTCGGCATTCGTTCAGCACCGCGATCCGCGCATCTTCCTGCCGATAAGTCGCGCGGGTGTCCGCGACGCATTTTTTCTGGAACCAGTTGGGCAGCCGGGCGACTTCATACCAGGTGCCGACATAGCGGTTCAGATCGACTGCCTGGACGGTCGGAAGCGGCGGGTGGGCCGTCGTGCAGGCGCCGAGGATCAGGCTTGCGACGATGGCGAGTTGAGCGCGCTTCATGTCGGGTGATTGGTCTGCAGCTATCGGCTAGCGGCCCGGCAGCGCGACCTCGACGATCTTGCCGCCATAGCCGTATTGCCGATCGCGCGCCTCGACCGTGACGGCACGCACCCCGCTTGGAATCCTCACTCCATGAAGGTCCCGGGTGAAGGGCTGTTCGCCGGCGTGGTCGTGTAGCAGGATGCGCTCGCCATAGACGGTGCCGTCCTTGCTGCGGACGCGGAAGGCATCTGCATAGCGTTGCGGTGTGTCATAGGGCGAGGACACCGTGACGTCGAAATCGAAGGTGCCGGGCGCGCGGGCTTGCACCTTGGCGGCCAGCACATCGGGATATTTCTGCAGAGCGGGATCGGCCGCCCGCGCAGCACTGGCCGTGAGGCACATGCCCAGCGCAAGAACCGTGAAGAGAATGGACTTTCGCATGCAGCCAATACTACTCCGACAATGCGGCAGCGGGGGCGATGCGGGGGCTGTATCGGCGCTCGCTTTTATCCTGCGTGGCCTGGCCCGACGTCGACGCGGCTTGGCCGCGCCGCTTCATGCAAGACCCTCAGCCGGCTTCGATGGCCGGCGGGGTACTTACCAGAACCGGTACCAGGGCTTGCCCTCGATGTTCACGCCCTTGGTGTACTTGCTGTTGGGGAAGTTGAGCGTCAGCACGCGCAGAGTGTCGTCGCGCAGGTCGTTGAGCTTCAGCTTGTCGTAGGACACGACCATGATCGCCAGCGCTTCTTCCAGCGCGGGGGCTTCAGGGTAGGTTTTCAGGACTTCCTTGGCGCGGTTGGCGGCGGCCACATAGGCTTCGCGCTTGAGGTAATACTTGGCGACGTGGACTTCGTGGCTGGCCAGCGCGTTGACCAGGTATTTCATCCGGGCGGTCGAATCGTCGGCGTATTTGCTGTCGGGGAAGCGGGTGACCAGTTCCTTGAATGCCAGGAAGGCGTCGCGTGCGGCGCGCGGATCGCGTTCGGACAGGTCCTGGTCGACCAGGTTGCCGAGCAGGCCGAGATCGTCATTAAAATTCGCCAGGCCCTTCAGATAGTAGGCGTAATCGACGTTAGGGTGATTGGGGTGTAACTTGATGAAGCGGTCGCAGGCGGCGATGGCGGAAATCGGCTCGTTGTCCTTGTAATAGGCGTAGGCGACTTCCAGTTGTGCCTGCTGGGCATAACGGCCGAAGGGGTAGCGCGATTCCAGCGTTTCGAACAGTTTGACCGCGCGCTCGTAGTTGCCGCTGTTGAGGTTATCCTTGGCTTCGGCGTAGAGTCTTTGCGCCGACCAGCCCGCGGTTTCATCCTGAACCTCGGGCAGCAGGCCGCAGCCGCCCAGGGCCAGCGTGGCGACGAGCAGGGCACCGCCGCACGCCCGTTTGAGGCCAGGCGCCCGCATGAACGCATTAATACCGGAAAAGCATTGCTTGAGCATGGGAACAGACACGGAAAATTTGTCCGACGATTATAAGGGAAATACGGAAACCGGCGTCCGCGAGCTGGTGATTCCGGACGCCCAGGGCGGCCAGCGCCTGGACCAGGCGCTGGCGACCATGCTGCCCGAGTTCTCGCGCAATCGCATCCAGAACTGGATCCGTGCGCGCAAGATCGCGGTGGACGACGCCTGGGGCACCACGCGGATGAAGGTCAACGGCGGCGAGTCGGTGCGGGTCGAGGTCGAGCCCGATCCGGACGCCACGCCGGATGCGCCGGAGGCGATCCCGCTCGACGTGGTGTTCGAGGACTCGATGCTGCTGGTCATCAACAAGCCGGTGGGCCTGGTGGTGCATCCCGGCAGCGGCAACCGCCACGGCACGCTGCTGAACGCGCTGCTGTACCGGGTGCCGCAGGTGGCCGAGCTGCCGCGCGCCGGCATCGTGCACCGGCTGGACAAGGACACCTCCGGCCTGCTGGTCGTCGCCAAGACGATCCGGGCGCATACCGACCTGGTGCGCCAGTTGCAGGCGCGCACGGTCAAACGCGAATATCTTGCCCTGGTGTATGGCGAGGTCGACCGGCCGGGGACCGTTAATGCGCCGCTGGCGCGCGACCCGCACAACCGCACCAAGCGCACCGTACACAGCATGGGCAAGGAAGCCATCACGCATTACGACGTGGTTGAGCGCTTCCCCGGCTTTACGTTGCTGCGCTGCCGACTGGAAACCGGGCGCACCCACCAGATCCGGGTGCATATGCAGCATATCGGCCATCCGCTGGTGGGCGAGACGGTCTACAGCGCCAGCCGTCGCAGCCATCACAAGATTCCCTTCCCGCGCCAGGCGTTGCACGCCGAACGGCTGGGCCTGATCCATCCGGTGACCCAGGAAGCCATGCACTGGGAATGCCCGTTGCCGCCGGATTTTGCCTCGCTGCTTGCTGCCCTGCGCGACAACACGATCTGGGCCAAGTAGCGTGATTCTGCCGGACTGGCCCGCGCCTGCACGGGTGCATGGCCTGATGACGGTGCGCACAGGCGGTGTCAGCCGGGCACCGTGGACCAGCTTCAACCTCGGCGATCACGTCGGCGACGATCCAACCCATGTGGCTACCAACCGCGCGCAGCTGCGCCGGCAGCTGCCGGCCGAGCCGGCCTGGCTGCGCCAGGTTCACAGCGCCCGCGTGGTCGAAGCCGGACACGCCCCCACCCCCGAAGCCGATGCATCGTTTAGCCGCGAAACCGGGAAGGTCTGCGCGGTGCTCACTGCCGACTGCCTGCCGGTGCTGTTCTGCGACCGTGCCGGCAGCGTGGTGGCGGCCGCGCATGCCGGCTGGCGCGGGCTGGCGGACGGCGTGCTGGAAGCCACGGTGGCCGCGATGCAGGTGGCGCCGGGTGAGGTGCTGGCCTGGATGGGCGCGGCCATCGGGCCGCAGGCTTTCGAGGTCGGCGACGAGGTGCGCGCGGCTTTCGTCGCGCAGCATCCCGAGGCGGCGGCCGCCTTCGTGCCGCACGCCCCGGGCAAATGGCTGGCCGATATCTATGCCCTCGCGCGCACCCGTCTCGGCCATGCCGGGGTGGAGGCGGTGTACGGCGGCGGACGCTGCACGTTCAATGAAGCGGACGCCTTCTACTCCTATCGCCGCGATGGCGTGACCGGGCGCATGGCGTCCTTGATCTGGCTGGGCTGATTAAAGCCACTTCTGCATGAAGCGCGCCTCGCCCAGTGCAGGGTCGAGCCGGTAGTCATCAAATCCCAGTTTTTCGTAGAGCGCGCGCGCAGCAGCGTTGCCGGCAAGCACTTCGAGCGTGAGCTTGCACGCGCCCCGTTCGAGTGCGATCGCTTCCACCTCGGCGAAGAGTCGCGCTGCGATGCCGCGTCCGCGGTGGCTGTCGATCACGACCACGTCGTGCACGTTGACGAGCGGGGCGCAGGCAAACGTGGAAAAGCCTTCGATCGCGTTGATGAGGCCGACCGGGGCTCCACCGTCCCAGGCCAGAACGCTAAAGACGAAGGGCCGTGCGGCGAGCGCTTCGGCGAGGTGGGCGCGGGCGAAATCGGACAGCGGTTCGCCGCCGCCGGCCGGGTCGCGTGCGTAATGGTCGAGCAGCTCGACCAGCGCGGCGGCGTGCGCCGGGTCGTCGTAGCGGGCGCGTACGACTTCGATCATGTCGGCCGGCCGTTCCAGTGGCGCGCGCGTCCGGTTTACAGCGTGTCGATGCGCATCGACAGGTCGACCGCGCGGACATGCTTGGTGAGACTGCCGATGGAAATGCGGTCGACGCCGGTGTCCGCCACCGCGCGCACGTTGTCCAGCGTGATATTGCCCGAAGCCTCCAGCTGCGCGCGGCCGGCGTTCAGCGCCACCGCTTCGCGCATCGCATCGAGGCTGAAGTTGTCGAGAAGGATCAGATGGGCGCCGGCATCCAGTGCCTCGCGCAGCTGGTCCAGCGTTTCCACCTCGATCTGCACACTGGCCTTGCCCTCGGCCAGGCCGAAGGCGGCCTGCAGCACCGGTGCAATGCCGCCTGCCGCCGCGATGTGGTTTTCCTTGATCAGGATGCCGTCGTACAGCCCGGCGCGCTGGTTCTGCCCGCCGCCCATCCGCACTGCGTATTTTTCGGCGACGCGCAGGCCGGGCAGGGTCTTGCGGGTGTCCATCACGGCGGCGCGGGTGCCGCGCACCGCGTCGACATAGGGCCGGGTGGCGGTGGCCACGCCTGACAGCGTCTGCAGGAAATTCAGCGCGGGGCGCTCAGCGGTCAGCAGAGCGCGGGCGTTGCCGCTGATTTCGACCAGCACGCTGCCGGCTGCCACGCTGTCGCCCTCGTTGACCCGCCAGTCGATGACGGCGCCAAGGTCGAGCGCCTTGAAACAGGCGTCGAACCACGGTCGGCCGGCAATCACGGCGGCTTCGCGGGTGATCACGCGGGCATGCGCGGTGCGCGATGGCGGGATCAGGCGGGCGGTGAGGTCGCCGCTGCCGACGTCTTCTTCCAGCGCGCGTGTGACGTCGGTCAAAACCTTTTCTTCGTTCAATTCGGACATGGCGGGTTGAAATGAGCAAAAACGCCACTATTTGGCGTGGTAAGAATATACCTTAGCACGAGGCCACCCATGCGTTTTGACAAGCTCACCACCCAGTTCCAACAAGCCTTTTCCGACGCGCAAAGCCTGGCCGTCGGCGGCGACCATGCCTACATCGAGCCGCAGCACCTGCTGCTGGCGCTGCTGAACCAGGAGGGCGCCGGCGCCGGTTCGATCCTGTCGCGCGCCGGCGGCCAGGTGCCCGCGCTGAAGGCGGCACTGACCCAGGCGCTGACCCGCCTGCCCAAGGTCGAAGGCCACGGCGGCGAGGTGTCGATCTCGCGCGAGCTCAACAACCTGCTGAACCTGACCGACAAGGAGGCGATGAAGCGCAACGACGCCTACATCGCGTCCGAGCTGTTTCTGCTGGCCGCGCTGGATGACAAGGGCGAAACCGGGCGCTTGCTCAAGCAGCATGGCGTGCAGAAAGCCGCGCTGGAGCAGGCGATTGCGGCCGTGCGCGGCGGCGAGAATGTGCAGTCGCAGGAAGCCGAAGGCCAGCGCGAGGCGCTGACCAAATATACCCAGGACCTGACCGCGCGTGCTCGCGAAGGCAAGCTCGACCCGGTGATCGGGCGCGATGATGAAATCCGCCGCTCGATCCAGATCCTGCAGCGCCGCACCAAGAACAACCCGGTGCTGATCGGCGAGCCCGGCGTCGGAAAAACTGCAATTGTTGAGGGATTGGCGCAGCGGATAGTTAATGACGAAGTGCCGGAGACCCTGAAAGGCAAGAAGGTGCTGGTGCTGGACCTCGCCGCGCTGCTGGCCGGCGCCAAGTATCGCGGCGAATTCGAGGAGCGGCTGAAGGCCGTGCTGAAGGAACTGGCGATGGATCCGGGCCGCTACATCGTCTTCCTCGACGAGCTGCACACCCTGGTCGGCGCCGGCAAGGCCGAAGGCGCGATGGACGCCGGCAACATGCTCAAACCCGCGCTGGCGCGCGGCGAGTTGCACCTGATCGGCGCCACCACGCTCGACGAATACCGCAAATATGTGGAAAAAGATGCCGCGCTGGAGCGCCGCTTCCAGAAAGTGCTGGTCGACGAGCCCAGCGTCGAATCGACCATCGCGATCCTGCGCGGCCTGCAGGAGCGCTACGAACTGCACCACGGCGTCAACATCACCGACCCGGCGATCATCGCTGCCGCCGAATTGAGCCATCGCTACATCACCGACCGCTTCCTGCCCGACAAGGCGATCGATCTGATCGACGAGGCCGCGGCACGCGTCAAGATGGAAATCGATTCCAAGCCCGAGGTGATGGACAAGCTCGACCGCCGCATGATTCAGTTGAAGATCGAGCGCGAAGCGGTCAAGCGCGAGAAGGATGAGGCGTCCAAAAAGCGCCTGCAACTGATCGAGGACGAGTTGCTGACCCTGCAGCGCGAATCCAACGATCTGGAAGAAATCTGGAAGGCTGAAAAAGCCCAGGTGCAGGGCAGCGCCCACATCAAGGAAGAAATCGACAAGCTGCGCGGCGAGATGGTCGACCTGCAACGCCAGGGCAAGCTCGACAAGGTGGCTGAGATCCAGTACGGCAAGCTGCCGCAGCTGGAAGCGCAGTTGAAGCACGCCGAATCGGCCGACACCAAGCCCGTGTTCAAGTTGCTGCGCACCGAAGTCGGCGCCGAGGAAATCGCCGAGGTTGTCTCGCGGGCCACTGGCATTCCGGTGTCGAAGATGCTGCAGGGCGAGCGCGACAAGCTGCTGCACATGGAAGACAAGCTGCACAGCCGCGTGGTGGGGCAGGACGAAGCCGTGCGCGTGGTGTCGGATGCGATCCGCCGTTCACGTGCGGGCCTGTCCGACCCCAACCGGCCGCTCGGCTCCTTCCTGTTCCTCGGGCCCACCGGCGTCGGCAAGACCGAGCTGTGCAAGACGCTCGCCGAGTACCTGTTCGATTCCGCCGACCACATGATCCGCATCGACATGAGCGAATTCATGGAGAAGCATTCGGTCGCGCGCCTGATCGGCGCGCCGCCCGGCTACGTCGGCTATGAAGAGGGCGGCTATCTGACCGAAGCGGTGCGCCGCAAGCCTTACTCCGTGATCCTGATGGACGAGGTGGAAAAAGCGCATCCGGACGTTTTCAACGTGCTGTTGCAGGTGCTCGACGACGGCCGCCTGACCGACGGCCAAGGCCGCACCGTCGACTTCCGTAACACGGTGATCGTGATGACGTCGAACCTCGGCTCGCAAATGATCCAGAGCATGAGCGGCGACGACTACCAGGTCATCAAGCTTGCGGTGCTGGGCGAGGTGAAGTCCTACTTCCGCCCCGAGTTCATCAACCGGATCGACGAAGTCGTCGTTTTCCACGCGCTGTCGGAGTCGCACATCGCCAGCATCGCGCGCATCCAGCTGCAGGGCCTGGAGAAGCGCCTGGCGCAGATGGAGATGACGCTCGACATCACCGATGCCGCGCTCGCCGAAATCGCCAAGGCCGGTTTCGATCCGATCTATGGCGCGCGGCCGCTCAAGCGTGCGATCCAGAGCGAACTCGAAAACGCGCTGGCGAAGGAAATCCTGTCCGGCCGCTTCGCCGCCAAGGACACGATCCGCATCGACGCGCAGGGCGGGGTGTTCAGCTTCGAGAAGGCGATCGCGCAAGCCGCCTGATCAGGTCGGCGGGTCGCGTCCATCCGCAGCGGGGTCACCATGACCCCGTTGTGCGCTTTGGACGCCGCCGGGCGTCTGCGTGGCGGCCGCCTTGGCCTGCGGCCGGGCTTGTAGGAAAAATCTGATTTTCTGTACGGGGAGGAGATCGAACACCGCTCCGATGGCAAGCGCGAGCGCCATCAGGACGATGTCACCCTGCAGGACGGCAGGGGGCATCCAATCGGTCAACGGAATAGACGGATGGGTGGTGAACCTGATTTTTCTCCCTTCCAGCGGCCGCCCCGGAATGACCGAGGCACCGGGGTTTCGCAGGCAATGCCTGCATGGGATGGCGTGGCTTGCAGCGGCAGCGCTTCTGCGTCACCGGCAGCAAAAACGGGTCTGTCTGAACCTGGCGCGTATCGGGGTCATGTCAATTTGATGAGCCGGCTCTGCCTCGGTGGAAGGCGCCGACTGCTTCGGTCATGACTTTGCCCGAATCACCGCACCCCCTAGAATGACTTGACGATCACCCCCGCTGGATTTCCCTTGCCTGCCCGCCTTTTTCACGTCCTGCTGATTCTTGCCGCGCTCGCAGCGTGGCCGGCGCACGCCCTGACGGTGGAGGTGGACGCACCGGAAGAACTCAAGGCGCTGCTGACGCAGCATCTGGAAACCGCACGAGCGGCACGGCAGGGCGAGACGCTGGACGAGGCGGAGCTGGAACGGTTGCGCAGCGTGAGTGCGGACACCGCACGCGAACTGCTGGCGACGGAGGGCTATTTTTCGCCGCAGATCGACAGCACGCTGACACGGGTGGGAGACGACTGGGTGCTGCGCTATGCGGTGACGCCGGGGCCACGCACCCACGTGCGTTCGGTGACGATCGACTTCATCGGCGCGCTGGCCGAGAGCGACCGCTCGTGGTTGCGCACGCGTGCCGAGCGCAGTTTCACGCTGGAAGTCGGCATGCCGTTTCGCCAGGCGGACTGGAATGCCGCCAAGGTCGCGCTGCTGGGCCCGCTGCTGACGATCCGCTATCCGGCGGCGCAACTGGCGGCGAGCGAGGCGCGCATCGATCCGGACACGCAGTCGGCCGACCTGAGCGTGCGGGTCGACAGCGGCCCGGCATTTTTTTATGGCGAGCCGGTCATCAGCGGCAGCCAGCGTTATCCCGAATCGATCGTTCGCAACCTGAGCCCGATGAAGCCGGGCCAGCCGTATCGCCAGCAGGACCTGCTGGATTACCAGATGGCGCTGGAAACGAGCGGCTACTACGCGCAGGCCACGGTGCGCATCGAAACCGATCCGGCGCTGGCGGCAGCGGTGCCGGTGATTGTGGAGGTGAGGGAGCGGCCGCAAAAACTGTTCAGCGTGGGCGCCGGGGTCAGCACCGACACCGGCGCGCGAGTGCAGGCGGCGTGGGAACATCGCGACGTTGCCAATCGCGGGCTGCGGCTGAAGATCGATGCGCGCCTGGAAACCGACCGCCAGACCGGTGCGGCGGAGCTGGCCTGGCCGCGCAACGCGCGGGGCTATGAAAACAGCCTGGGCGCGCAACTCAAGCATGAAGACATCGAAGGCCAGGAAACGCGCGGCAATGTGCTGGTCGCCAAGCGCACTCGCACGCGCGGCCAGATCGAAACCACGCTGTCGCTGCAATACCAGACGGAAGAACAGTCCGTCGGCAATGTAGTGAACGCGCGCAACCAGGCGCTGACCGCCAACTATGCATGGACCCAGCGCACGGTCGGGCGCGCGTTCTATCCGCGTCGCGGCTACGTGCTGACGCTGCAGGGCGGCGGCGCGACCGAGGCATTGCTGTCCGACACCAGCTTTGTGCGGCTGTATGCGCGCCACACCCAGTATTTCCGCGCCGGCGACAACGGCCGTTTGATCCTGCGCGGTGAATGGGGCAGCGTGCTGGCCGACACGCGCGACGGCATCCCCACCGATTTCCTGTTCCGCGCCGGCGGCGACAATTCGGTGCGCGGCTATGCCTACCAGAGCCTGGGGCGCACGCTGGAAGGCGGGGTAGCCTCGGTGCGGCACCTGGCCACCGGCAGCGTCGAGTACAACCATTTCTTCGAGGGCAACTGGGGCATGGCCGTGTTCGTCGACGCGGGCGACGCGGCCGACACCCCCGCCGCGCTGTCGCCGGTGTTCGGCTACGGTGTCGGCGCGCGCTACCGTTCGCCGGTGGGGCCGATCAACCTCGACCTGGCCTACGGCGAAGCCACCGGAAAATTCCGCCTGCATTTCTCGCTCGGGGTGCTGTTTTGAAGCGCGTGGCCTGGGGACTGGGCGCGCTGCTGGCCGGCGTGGCGCTGCTGGCTTTGCTGATGCTGTGGCTGACCACGACGACCACCGGCTTTGTCTGGCTGGCGAAACAGGCCACGCCGCTGAGCGAGGGGCGCCTGGTGCTCGAAGGCGTGGAAGGTCATCTGGCCACCTCGGTCCAGATCCGCAAAATGACGCTCACGACGGCCACCCAGCGCATCACCCTGCAGCAGGTGAAGCTCGAGTGGCAGCCGCGCTCGCTGTGGCATCGGCTGATCGAGATCGACCTGCTGGCGGCGCAACACGCGCAGGTGGAGACGCTGGCGAAGGATCCGACGCCGCCCGCCTATCCCGCCACGCTGCGCTGGCTGTTCGACGTCCGCGTGGCCGCGTGGGACGTGGCCACGCTCGACGTCGTCGACGCGGGGCAGACACTGCAGTTCAGCGCGCTGCGCGGCACGGTGGACGGCCGCGGCGAGCGCTTCGACTTCACGGCTGAAGCCAGCACGCCGTGGGCGGACGTGGCGGGAAAATTCGGCATCCACAAGGACGCGCCGTTCAAATTGCAGGGGCAGTTCAACGCCAGCCGCAGCACGCCGGTGCCGACGGAGGCCACGCTCGGATTGACCGGCGAACTGGCGGCGATCGATTTCAGGCTGGACGTGCTGGCCGAAGGCATGACGGTGATGGCCGACGGACAGGCGGCGCCCTTCGCGCCGGTGCGCCTGCCGCGCCTGCTGGTGGCGGGCGAGGGCATCGACCCGCGCCAGTTTGCGGCGGATGCGCCGCGCGCCGACCTGGCGTTTTCCGGCGTGTTCGAAGGCCGGCCCGACGAGCGCCTGCTCGGTACCTTCAGCCTGTCGAACCGTCTGGCCGGGCGCTTCGACCAGGATCGGCTGCCGCTCGCCAACCTCACCGGCGCGGTGCTGGGCGACGCCCGCCACGCCGACTTCAGCGCGCTGTCGATCGATCTCGGCGCGGCCGGGCAATTTGCCGGCGAAGGCCAATGGCGTGATGGGCGCTTTAACGTCAACCTCGCCAGCCCGCGCGTGAACCTGGCCGGTCTGCACCGCGACCTGAATGCCACGCGGATCAAAACGAATTTGAAACTGGCAGGCGACGCCACACGCCAGATGCTCGACGCCGACGTCAGCGAAACCTGGGGCCAGGGCCGCTTCACGCTGAGCCATGCCGATGCGGCGCTGCGGCTGGAGTCGGCGAACTTCAGCGGCCAGGCCGGTCGCCTGACGGCGAAGGGCGTGCTGCAACTGGATGCCGGCCGTGCGTTTTCGGCCGAGTTCGATGCCGCAAAAATCAATCCCGCCCGCTTCGGCAAATTTCCGCGCGGGCGGCTGAACGCGCGCGGCGAGGCCAGCGGTGCGCTGGCACCCAAGCTGCGCCTGCAGGCGCAGTTCACGCTGCCGCCGGGCGATCTCGACGGGCGTCCGGTCAGCGGAAAAGGCCGGGTGCGTTACGAAAACCAGCATCTCGCCGACGCCGACGTCGATCTGAATCTGGCCGGCAACCGGGCGAAACTGCTCGGCGCCTATGGCCGCGCCGGCGACCGCCTCAACTGGGACATCGATGCGCCGGCGCTGGCACGTCTGAAACTGGGCCTGGCCGGGCGCCTGACCAGCCGCGGCAGCGTGAGCGGCGACCCCGCCGCGCCGCAGATCGAAGCGACGGTCGCGGCAAGCGGCCTGCGCCTGCCGGGCGACATCGTCGCCGACACGCTGAACCTGAAACTCGATTTGCAGGCCGCCGCCACCGGCGCGTTCACCGGCCAGCTCGACGCGCGCGGCGTCACGCTGGCCGGGCAGCGCCTGAGCGTCGTGCGCGCCAACCTGCAGGGCCGTCGCAATGCCCATACGTTGACGCTCGACGCCCGTCTGCCCGACTGGCAGGTGACCGCGAGCCTGGCCGGCGGACTTGATGCACAGCAGGTCTGGCGCGGCCAGCTGAACCAGGCCCGCGCGGAGGGGCCGTGGCCGATGCTTCTGACGGCGCCGGCCACGCTGCTGCTGTCGCGCGAACAGCAGCAGGTGAGTCAGCTGGCGCTGACGGTGGCCGGCGGCCGGGTCACGGTCGAACAGTTCAACCTGCAGGACGCGCAGTGGGCGAGCCGCGGCACGCTCGCCAACCTGCCGCTGGCGCCGTTGTTGACGCTGCTGGAAACCGCGCCGCCTTTCACCACCGATCTCCGGGTCAACGGCAACTGGAACCTGCGCGCCGGCAATACCCTAGACGGCACGCTGCAACTGCGTCGCCACTCGGGCGACGTGCGGATGAAGGACCCGGCGCTGAACCTGGGCCTCACCACGCTCGAGCTCGATCTCGATGCGGTGGCCAGCCGGGTCAGCGCGCGCATCGAGGCGGCCAGCCGCGAAGCCGGCCGGTTACGCGCCGAAGGCCAGGCCACGCTGGCCCGTGTGGGCGCCGGCTTTACGCTGCCGCGCAGCACGCCGTTGGCCTGGACCGCGCAGTTCGATGTGTCCGATCTGCGGCTGGCGCGTCCTTTCCTGCCGGTCGGCGTTCGCGCCGATGCGCGACTCAACGCCAACCTCACCGGCAGCGGCAGCCTGGCGGCGCCGCGCATCGACGGCCGCATCGACGCCAGCCGGCTGCGGTTTGCCATGCCGGAGGCGGGCATTGCGATCAGCGATGGCACGCTGAAGCTGCTGCTGGCCGACGACCGCGTGCGGGTGCAGGAAGGCGAGCTGATCGGGCCCAGTGAAGTCCAGGGCGGGGGCGGCCGCATCGTGGTGAGCGGCGAGGCGCAGTGGAAAAACCCGCAGGCGGGGCTCACGCTCAATTTCGAAAAATTCGCCGTCACCAACCGCAGCGATCGCCGCGTCGTGGTGTCCGGCGCCACCCGTCTCAAGCTCGACCCCAAGCGGATGCAACTGACCGGCGAGCTCACCGCCGACCGCGCCCGTCTCGAAATGCCCGAGGCCAGCCGGCCCAAGCTGTCGAGCGACGTCGTCGTCGTCGGCCGGCCGCCGCCCGAAAAAACGGCGGCCCAGCGCATCCCGCTGGAGCTCGACCTCAAGCTCAACCTGGGCAAGGATTTCCTGTTTAAGGGGGGTGGGCTGGACGCGCGCCTCGGCGGCCAGCTGCGCGTGTTCACGGTCAATACCGTGCTGCGCGGCGAAGGCCGCATCCAGGTGGAGGAAGGCCGTTATGCCGCCTATGCGCAGACGCTCGACATCGAGCGCGGCGTGCTCAACTTCATCGGCCCGATCGAAAATCCGGGACTCGACATCCTGGCGGTGCGGCAGACCCCAACGGTGAAGGTCGGCGTGCAGGTCCGCGGCACGGTGCAGCGGCCGCTGGTGACGCTGTATTCCGACCCGCCGCTGCCGGATACCGAGAAACTCGCCTGGCTGGTGCTGGGGCACGGGCTGGAAAACGGCGGCCAGCAGGAATTCGCCTTGCTGCAGATCGCCGCCGGCGCGCTGCTGTCACAGGCCGAGTCGGTCAGCATGCAGGCGCAGCTGGCCGAGGCCTTGCGCATCGACAGCTTCGGCGTGCGGGGCGGCGAGGGCGACGACCTTGCCACCACCGTGGTCAGTGTCGGCAAGCGGCTGTCCTCGCGCGCCACGCTCAGCTACGAGCAAAGCCTGGATGGGCTGAACCAGGTGGTGAAGGTGCTGTATCAGCTGTCGCCGCGCGTGCGGCTGGAAGCGCAAGCCGGCCAGCCGAGCAGTTTCGATGCGTTTTACACCCGCGAATACGACTGAATCGATCAAATCCCGATGGTAGAATCGGGGCCATGTTCGACGTCCGCATCATCGCCATGACATTCCCGCGCCGAATGCCGGCTCTGCCCGGAGGCTGCCGCTGATGCGCATCCTGCTGTCCAACGACGACGGTTATTTCGCCCCCGGCCTGGCCGCGCTGGCGCAGGCACTTGCGCCGCTGGCCGACATTACCGTGGTGGCGCCCGAGCGCGACCGCAGCGGCGCCTCCAATTCGCTCACGCTCGACCGTCCGCTGATGCTGCGGCAGGCGCCGAGCGGCTTCTACTACGTCAATGGCACGCCGACCGATTGCGTGCATCTGGCCGTCACCGGCATGCTCGACCATATGCCCGACATGGTGATCTCCGGCATCAACCACGGCGCCAATATGGGCGACGACACGATTTATTCCGGCACCGTGGCCGCCGCCACCGAGGGCTATCTGCTGGGGATTCCGTCGATCGCGGTATCGCTCGCCAACCACAACGCCAAGCATTTCGATACCGCGGCGCGTGTGGTGGCCGAGCTGGTGCAGCGCATCCAGACGCAGCCGCCGACCGAGCCGATGCTGCTCAACGTCAACGTGCCGGACCGCGCCTGGACCGATCTCGCCGGCCTCACCGTGACCCGGCTGGGCAAGCGCCACAAGGCCGAATCGGTGGTGAAGACGACCAACCCGCGCGGCCAGGTTGTCTACTGGGTGGGCGCGGCGGGGCTGGCGCAGGATGCGGGCGAAGGCACCGACTTCCATGCTGTCGACAACGGCTATGTATCGATCACCCCGCTGCAAATGGACCTCACCCGTTTCAGCCAGATGGACAGCGTGAATGCATGGCTGAAACGTTGAACCTGCGCGGCGGCATCGGCATGACCTCGGCGCGCACGCGCGGCCGCATGGTCGAGCGCCTGCGCGAGCAGGGCATCAGGGACGAGACCGTGCTGTCGGCCATGGGTACGGTGCCGCGCCACCTGTTCGTCGATCAGGCGCTGGAATCGCGCGCCTACGAGGACAACGCGCTGCCGATCGGTTTCGGCCAGACCATTTCCAATCCCTATATCGTCGCGCGCATGGCCGAGCTCGCGCGCCATGGCGAGAACGGTCACGGCCGTGCGCTCGGCCGCGTGCTCGAAATTGGCCTGGGCTGCGGCTACCAGGCCGCGGTGCTGGCCAAGCTGGCGCGCGAAGTGGTGTCGATGGAGCGCATCGCCGCGCTGGTCGGCAAGACGCGCGTGCGGCTGCGCGAACTCAGGATCAACAACGTCAAGCCCAAGCACGGCGACGGCATGCACGGCGCCAAGGATTTTGCGCCTTTCGATGCCATCGTGATCGCGGCCGCGTTCGCCGAAGTGCCGCAGGAACTGCTGGCGCAGCTGGCCGACGGCGGCCGCCTGGTGATGCCGCTCGGCAACAGCAGCCAGACGCTGTGCGTGATGGAACGCCAGGGCGACGCATACAACGAGCGCCTGCTCGAAGGGGTGAAGTTTGTGCCCCTGCTGCCGGGGGTGGCATGAGCGGACGGACCCTGGCATTCCCGGTTCGGACCGCCTTGCTCGGCGCGCTGCTGGCGCTGGCGGGCTGCACCGCGACCGGCCCGGCGCCGGTGAGCGATCGCGGCGCCGTGCGCACTGCGGTGGCACGTCCGGCCACGCCGCAGATCGTGCCGTCGACCAATGGCCTGCACACCGTGCAGCGCGGCGAAACGCTGTATGCGATCGCCTTCGCCAACGGCCTCGATCATCGCGAGATCGCCCTCTGGAACCAGCTCGAATCGGCCGACCGCATCCTGGTCGGCCAGGTGCTGCGCCTGACGCCGCCGTCGGGCGCGGTGGAAATCATGCCGCTCGACGACGAGACTGCGCCGAGCGCGCGCCCGCTGATCGAGGAGCAGGTGCTGCGCGAACCGCAGGCGGTGCTGCTGCCGTATTCCGAAGCCAACTGGGCGCTGGCGACGGCACCGCGCCCGCCGGCCGTCGCCGTGGCGCCGACACCCGCCCCAGCGTCGGTACCGGTACCGCTGCCGTCGTCGTCGCCGGCGAACGCAGGCGCCGGCGCCTGGCTGTGGCCCGCCGAGGGCCCCCTGTTGGGCCGCTTTGGTGCGGCGGGCGGCAAGGGCATCGATATCGCCGGCGAGCGCAATACGCCGGTGATCGCCATTGCGCCCGGCAAGGTGGTCTACAGCGGCAGCGGGCTGCGCGGCTACGGTCGCCTGCTGATCGTCAAGCATGCGGACGAATACCTGTCGGCCTACGCGCACAACGAATCGATCCTGGTGAAGGAGGGCGACACCGTGGCCGCAGGCCAGAAGATCGCCCTGATGGGCGACAGCGATGCCGACCGCGTTAAACTGCATTTCGAGATCCGCCGGTACGGCAAGCCGCTCGATCCTCTGAATTATTTGCCGGAGCGTTCATGAGCACCGATTCCAACGAAGAACAGGAAGACCTGGCACAGGAAGAAGCCGAAGCCGAGCTGCAGGCGCAGGACACCAACGAGGAACTGGCGTCGGCCATACTCGACGAGCCCCAGGTCGACGTCACCCAGCTCTACCTCAACGAAATCGGCCAGGCCCCGCTGCTGACGGCGACCGAGGAAGTGGCGCTGGCACGGCGCGTGGTGGAAGGCGATTTCGAGGCGCGCCAGACCATGATCGAGCGCAACCTGCGGCTGGTGGTCAACATTGCCAAGCACTACGCCAACCGCGGACTGACCCTGCTCGACCTGGTGGAGGAGGGCAACCTCGGCCTGATTCACGCGTTGGAAAAATTCGATCCCGAGCGCGGCTTCCGCTTTTCCACCTACGCCACCTGGTGGATCCGCCAGAACATCGAGCGCGCGATCATGAACCAGTCGCGCACCATCCGGCTGCCGGTGCACATCATCAAGGAACTCAACATCTACCTGCGCGCCAAGCGCCACCTGGAAACCCATGGCGTCACCGACGCCAGTTCGGACGATATCGCCGCGCTGACCGGACATCCGGTCGAGGACGTGCGCCGCATCATGCAATTGAACGAGCGGGTCGCCTCGCTCGACGCACCGCTCGACGTCGATCCCACGCTGTCGCTGGGCGAGGCCATCGCCGACGACAATGCGCACCTGCCGGACGAAATGCTGCAGATCGAAGAGATCGAGCACCATGTCCACGAATGGCTCAAGCAGCTCAACGACAAGCAGCGCTGGGTGATCGAACGGCGCTTTGGCCTCAACGGCTGCGAAGCCTGCACGCTGGAAGACCTGGCGCTGGAGCTGCAGGTGACGCGCGAGCGCGTGCGGCAGATCCAGATGGAATCCCTGCGCGTGCTGCGGCAGCTGCTGCGCCGGCGCGGCGTCTCCAAGGACGAGCTGTTCTAGCAGGAAGAGTGCCGGCACCCGCTCGTGGGGCCGGCGCATGAAGACATCGCCATGATCAACTGGTCGCACATCGACACCGTCTTCCTCGACATGGACGGCACCCTGCTCGACCTCCATTTCGACAACCATTTCTGGCGCGAGCACATGCCGCGCCGCTATGCCGAATACCACGGCCTCGACGAAGCAGTGGCGCGCGCCCACCTCGACCAGCACTACGAACGCCACGCCGGCACGCTCAACTGGTACTGCCTGGATTTCTGGAGCAGCGAACTCGCGCTCGACATCGTTCAGCTGAAGGAAGAAGTCGTGCACCTGATCGCGGTGCGCCCCGACGTGCCGGCCTTCCTGCAGGCCCTGCGACACTCCGGCCGACGTGTGGTGATGGTCACCAACGCCCACCCCAAGAGCCTCGGCCTGAAAATGCGCGAGACCCGCATTGATACCTGGTTCGACGCGCTGATTTCATCGCATCAGATCGGACTGCCCAAAGAGCATCCGGATTTCTGGCAGGGCTTGCAGACGATCGAGCCCTACGACAAGGCGCGCACGCTGTTTGTCGACGACAGCCTGCCGGTGCTGGAAAGCGCACAGGCCTATGGCATTGCGCAGTTGCTGGCGGTGTGCAATCCGGATTCGAAGCAGCCGCACAAGGATTGTGGGGGATTTCAGGCGATTACGAGTTTTGAGGAGGTGATGCCGGAGGGGTGAGCTGTGGCGCGAAGCATCTTTGATGGTTGGCCCTTCTGCGGACTGAGGTCCGTTGGCCGGGGGTAGCCCGGCGGCTAGTCACTTTCTTTTGTCTCGCCAAAAGAAAGTAACCAAAGAAAAGGCGACCCCGCTCATCCCCGAAACCCCGGAAATCGAGCCTGCCGGACGGGCGGCAAAGAACTCGCCCCGCTTTATTTGGTTTTCGAAGGTGAGCGGGGCTCAGACACCTTTGCCGCTGATCCGCCCGGCAGGCTCAATTTCCGGCGGGACTGAGAGGGGCGGCAAGTCAAAACCAGTTTGGCGATGAGCACCGTCGCGAACCGGATCGAGGGCTTCGCAGTGTGCATAGCGTCCTTACCCAAGCGCACAAACCGCCCCGTCATCACCGTCCTGGTTTTGACGTTCCTCCCCTTACAGACCCGCCGAAGATCAAGTGCGTCGGGTGGATTAGCGGCAAAGGTGTTTGAGCCCCGCCCACAAAAATCCAATTCAAA
>Ga0180009_10002735_pt1 | contig 20614 bp, 19 predicted proteins | sample OS_PC_MetaG_FD_123537 | JGI IMG/M metagenome (GOLD analysis project Ga0180009, IMG submission 123537) | Groundwater microbial communities from the Aspo Hard Rock Laboratory (HRL) deep subsurface site, Sweden - OS_PC_MetaG | ecosystem: Environmental > Aquatic > Deep subsurface > Groundwater...
CGCGATGGCGGTGCGTCATGATCGGTCATGTCGCTTCCGTCGGCGAGGCTCGTGGCCGGGTAGTCTTGCGCCTCAGCTGCGGTGCGCCGCCGCACGAAGCGGCGTTCGAGGCAGCCGCACGAATTGCACAGGCGTTCGAATCGGAGATCGAAGGCCTGTTCGTCGAGGACCTGCAGCTTCTCGACCTGACCGGCTATGTATTCGCCCGCGAGGTTGCGTTGAACGGGCGTGTCTCCCGATCGCTGTCGATCCTGGACGTGGAAGCCGAACTGCACGCCGCGTTCCGCGCGATGCGGCGCCGCATGGAAGTTGTCGCCAAGCGCTACCAGACGCGCAGCTACGCAACCCGGGTCCGCGACGAGCCGCTGGGCGCGCTCGCCCGGGCGTGCGCGCGTGCCGGGCCGTGGAACGTCATCGTCATCGGCGAACCTTTTTCGTCGCGCGGCGGGGCCGCGATCGCAGATATCCTGGCGAGCGTGCGCGATGCCACCGGACTCGTCACCATCGGACCGAGGTCGCGCAGGACGCGCGGGCCGGTGGTCGTGATGGTCGAAGAACCCGAGCGCCTGCTCAGCATGATGCGGACGGCCGAGCGCCTTGCCACCGCCGGCGGCGGACGCGACGGGATCATCGCGATGCTCGCCGGTGACGATGCCGATTATCTGGCGTGGCTCGAAGGTCAGGCGCGGCTGATCCTGGCGCACGGGCCGGAACCACGCTTCGTCACGGCTCCGCCGGCGCGGGGCGAACCGGCCGTCATCGCCGAAGCACTGCGGCAGTTGAAGGCGGGATTCGTCGTGGCTCGCTTTGGCGGGCTGACGGTTCCCCCGGACGACTTGCGGCCGCTCGCTTCGGCGCTGGAAAGCCCGCTGTTCCTGGTGCGTTAGAGCGCGTTCACTTTTCATAAATTCGCGGCCGCGCTTCTCAAGTCTTTGTTTTGTCGCATGTTCGAACCGCAAAACCGCGTACACTTTTGCTGAACATGCTCTAAAAACGCAGGCGGCTCAGCTCCTGCATGATCTGGCGCTGCATGCGCTCAAGTTCGGTCGGGTCCAGGACCTGATCTTGCCGGGGCAGGTTGGCGGGCAGTCCCACGGCGCGCAAAGCGTCCTGCATCTGACGACGCGCTTCTTCGATCTCTCGCTGGTCGGGGGCTTTGGGCGCGGGCAGGCCTGCCGAACGCAGCGCGCGCTCGATATCGTGCCGCGCGCGTGCGCCTTCCGCAGTCGCGGGGAGCCCATCGAGCGCCATCCCGCCGCCGCCACCCTTGCTGCGGGCAAGTGCGAGTGGATCGGGCCGCTCGGCGGTTGCCGCGACGGCGACGTCGAGTTTCGAGACACCGAGGAGGGCGACCATGGTCGTGGGAACGCTGGTGGTCAATTCCACCGACAGCCTGCTGGCGTTGCCGGCAATGGAGAGTTCGTAGGGCTGGTCTCGCAAAGCCTTTGGCAGGTTGGCGCGGAAAGCCGCCTTGAAGGCTGTTTCGGCCTGCGATCTGCCCTCGGCAAGGCGGCTGGCGGCGCTCGTTGCAGCGGCATCGGCTGCCGTCTGCAACTGGCTTTGCACCGACATCGCGCGGCTGTAATCGATGCCGCCAAACACGATCCCCAGAATCGGAACGAGCAGCAGCGCAAACAGCACGGCGATGGTCCCGCTTTGGCTGTCGGCAAAGCGCCGGGCCGCCGATGGAGCACGTTGAAGCCGCCACATGACTTTCTCCCCAACCCGAACACGGATGCGCGCAGGCGTACGTCGCGTGCAGGGTGACGTCGGGGACTTAACAAACAGCAAGACGGCGGGGGACGCGGCAGATACTCTGCGTCAGCGTTGCGGCGGCCCTAAAGGCCGCCCCGATGCGGGACGCTTTTTTGCAAGCTCGTGTTCTTCTTCGTTGCCAACACTCGGCAAGCCGGTGTTGGGCGCTTCTTCGTTGCCAACACTCCTTGACCTGACACTTCGCAGGCTCGTGTCAGATGCAAGCCGGTGTTGGGCGCTTCTTCAGGCCAACACTCCTTGACCTGACACTTCGCAGGCTCGTGTCAGATGCAAGCCGGTGTTGGGCTATTTCGGCGCGCGTTTGGCGAGGATGCGCTGGAGCGTGCGGCGATGCATGTTAAGTCGGCGGGCCGTTTCGGATACGTTGCGGTTGCAAAGTTCGTAGACCCGCTGGATGTGCTCCCAGCGCACGCGGTCGGCGGACATCGGGTTTTCCGGCGGGGCTGCCTTGGCGTTTGCCGGCGCGAGCAGCGCGTCCGTCACTTCGTCGGCGTCTGCTGGTTTCGCGAGATAATCGACCGCGCCAAGCTTCACGGCCGTCACGGCGGTGGCGATGTTGCCATAGCCGGTCAGGATGATGGCGCGGGCGTTTGGGCGTACCTTGCCGAGTTCGGCGAGCAACTCCAGGCCGTTGCCGTCTTCGAGGCGCATGTCGCAAACGGCGAAGGCGGGCGGGTCCTGGCGTATCAGGTCGATGCCTTCGGCCACCGTATCGGCCATGCGGACCTTGAAGCCACGCTGCTCCATCGCACGCCCCAGGCGCTGCAAAAACGCCTTGTCGTCGTCGACGATTATGAGCGAGGCGTCCTCGGGCAGTTCATCCTGCTTAAAGGAAAGATCTTCGTCGTTGTTTTCCACGGTCCTCGTCCTCTTTAGAATTGCCTGAGCATAGCGATTAGGCGGCTCAGGCCAAGTCCTTCGTCAGTCTAAACAAATCCCATAATGAATGGCGCGTGGCATCACTCGGCCGCCTGACGGGCTGCAACATTGTGAGCGCGCCAGCCGTCAGGCACGGCAAAAGCGTCGCGCGGCCACGTCAGCCGGACCTTTGCGCCGGTCGCAGGGGCTTTGCGGTTTTCGAGTTCGACAAAGGCTCCAGAGCGTTCCAGCAGGGTCTTGGCGATGAAGAAGCCGAGGCCAAGGCCGGAGGCCGCCTTCGAAGCCTTTCCGGAACCAGCCCCGCGCGAGGTCACATACGGATCGCCGATGGAGTCGATCAGGTCAGGCTTGAAGCCGGGGCCGTCGTCGACGATTTCTACGGTGACCTTGGTGCCGTCCCAACGGGCGGTAATGTCGACCTGCGACTTGGCGAAATCAACGGCGTTCTCGATGATGTTGCCAAGCCCGTAGTGCAGCCCGGGCTGACGCAGGCCGACTGGCTCGGCGGCAGCTTGCCCCTGAGCGCCTTCGACCGGCGAACCGGAGATGTCGAGTTTCTTGCCGAGTTCGCGGTACGGGGAAGCCGCGTCGCTCAGCACCTCGATGATCGACACCGACTGGTGCATCGGGTCCTGGGCGTCGGGCGTGCGGGTCAGCTTGCGCAGGATTTCCCGGCAACGGTCCGACTGCGACTGCAGCAGCGCCAGGTCTTCTGCGTGCCTATGGTCGGGACCCAGATCGCGCTGCAGTTCGCGGGCTATCAGATAAATCGTGGAAAGGGGGGTGCCGAGTTCGTGGGCGGCGGCGGCGGCGAGACCGTCGAGGGCGTGCAATTTCTGTTCGCGGGCGAGGATGAGTTCGGTCGCGGCCAGAGCAGCCGACATCTCGCGGCCTTCGTGGGCAAGCCGGCGGACGTAGAAGGCGACGAACAGCAGCCCCGTGCCGACCGACGTCAGGATCGCCGTCTTGTAAAGCAGCGGCAGCTCGAAGCGGATGCCGTCATACCAGGGCATCGGCCAGTATTCGTACGTCAGTCCATAGGTGGCGAGCAGCGTCAGGGCACACATCGCCGCGGTGTAGACCACCGGAAGGGTGGCCGCCGAAACGATGCAGGGGGCGACAATGAGCATGACGAAAGGGTTGCCGATGCCGCCGGTGAAATACAGGAGCACCGCAAGCTGCAGCATGTCGTAGGTGAGGAGCGTCGCTGCAAACGGGGCCGTCAGGCGATGGCGCGGCGGAAACTGGATGACGAGGAAAACGTTGAGCCAGGCCGAAAGGGCGACGAGCGCCATGCAGTAGGCCAGCGGCAGGTCGAACCCCAGCCAGAAATGCACAAAGCCCAGCGTCAGCAGCTGTCCGGCTACGGCGATCCAGCGCAGGCGCACGATGGTGGCGAGGCGGACGTTGCGGCCGATGTGGTCGCGCACGCCGGGGAAATCGATCATCGAGGACTTGTTTGGCACGCTGTGTCTCTAAGGATTCATGGACAGGGAGGCTTTGACTTTCTCGCGGAACACCCCAGTGCACGGTTAGCCCTGTCGGCAGTCCGCCGGACCATTGATACAGCATGTGGAGCGCCCCTTGGGAAGGAAGGCACGCCAGCGCACAGGCAGCAGCAACCGACCATCCGGACCTTTCAGGTGCCTGCGTGAATAACGTTCCCTCGACAACCCGAATCAGGGCAAACTCGGGAATCAAAAAAAATCAGCCGCAAGCAACATAATGGTGGTGCGGCACGGAGTCACAAGGCATTTGTCGCAGGGAGTACGGGGGAAGACGACTTTCCAGATCGGGGCTTCAGTGCCGCATTGCTGCTGCAATGAAGCCTCGACGCGCTAGGGGGACGGCAGGCGGTGCTCTATCATTGGTACGAACTCAGCCACGCGGCGGTGCGACCGGCGCGGGCGGCGGCAGGCAATACACAGGCCTTTTTCGAGAACCCTTTCAACCCGCTGGCGCACACCTCGATGGGCCGCCATGCAGCCGCAGCGTGCGAAGTCTTCGAGCGGACCACGCGGCGCTACGGAAGACCTACCTTCGGTATCGAAACGACCCGCGTCGACGAGCACGAGGTGGCGGTCCGCGAAGAAGTGGTGTGGCAGCGGCCGTTCTGCCGTCTCGTCCGATTCGAGCGAGGCATCAGCACGGCACGCGCGAACCAGGATTCGAAACTGCTGATCGTGGCGCCGATGTCAGGTCATTACGCAACGCTGCTGCGGGGCACAGTCGAGCGCTTCCTCCCCGATCACGAAGTCTACATCACCGACTGGCAGGACGCGCGCACGATCCCGATGGCGGCAGGACGTTTCGATCTCGATTCCTACATCGACTACATGATTGAAATGTTTCGTCATTTCGGCGGCGACGTGCACGTATTCGCGGTCTGCCAACCGGCTGTGCCGGTGATGGCCGCAGTGGCCCTCATGGAAGAAGACGGCGACCCGAACGTTCCAGCAACGCTGACGCTTGCCGGCGGACCACTCGATACCCGGATCAACAGGACCGCGGTCAACGAACTCGCCGAAGAAAAAGGCATCAACTGGTTTGCCAGCAACGTCATTGAAGTGGTGCCGTGGACCAACCTCGGCTACGGGCGGTCGGTCTATCCAGGGTTCCTGCAGCTGACCGGCTTCATGACGATGAACCTCGACCGCCACATGACGGCGCACAAGGACCTGTTCCTTCACCTGGTGCATGGCGATTGCGACTCAGCCGACAAGCACCGCGCGTTCTATGACGAATATCTGTCGGTGATGGACCTGACTGCGGAGTTCTATCTTCAGACGATCGATACCGTATTCGTCCGGCATGCGCTGCCAAAGGGCGAGATGAAGCATCGCGGCCGGCGCGTCGATACGGGCGCCATCTGCCGGGTGCCGATCATGACCATCGAGGGCGAGATGGACGACATCACCGGTCTCGGCCAGTGCCGCGCGGCCCATACCATGACCCCGTCACTGCCAAAGCACCTCAAGACCCATTTCGAGGTCAAGGGTGTCGGCCACTACGGCATCTTCAACGGATCGAGGTTCCGCAACGAAATCGCTCCGAGGATCACGCAGTTCAACCGCGCTCACGATTCAAGGGCCACGTTGATCGCGGAAATGCCGGTGGCAGCCGCAGTTGCCGCAAAACCGGCCGCGCATGGCTCGGACTGCGAAATTTCGGATGTGGCCTTCACATTCGCGCCGGCCAACGACGTTGCTCCCGACCCGATGGCGGTGAAGTTAAAGGAGCGTGGCATTGCCGTCGTCCCGTTTCGGTCTGTTGAAGCACGCGGCGAGCCTCGACAGGAGGACGACGAAGAGGGCGGCGGAATGATCTTTCTTGCACCATTCCGCATGTGGGCGCTCGCCTCGCAGATGATGATCGAGGGCGTGTTCGGACCACGGCGAAATTCCGGGGTCTGATACAACGATTCGCGTCGCAGCCATCCGGCCCTGCTCCCAGAAGGGAATCGAGCCGCGGCTACTCAAAAATGCAACATGCGTTGCGTTTTGGCATGAGTTGTAAAAAATCTTAAACAAGTACTATGTATTTGATTTACAAGAATAAATACTGCGTCTTTTCTGCAATAGCAGTACTGCCAATAAGTCCCGGTGCTGCGTTGCGACAGTTGCATGTGCCAGAAATGTTGTTGTCGGAAGTCACTGGCGCATGGCGTTTTGAAGCTCTAGACTTGGACGATCGTTCGGTTCGAAAGCTGTTTCGAAGTCATGCGAATTGAGGGCCCGGCGGTTCCTCCATCCAGCTGACTCTCTCCTGCTTCCTGGCCGTTCTTCCGTTAACCAGCGCCCCTCGCTAGCAAGGTTTTCCAATGCCGCGGCCTTCAGACGATCACAGGGCTGTCTCACTCGACGACCCCAGACTTGGCGACCTGGGCGCCCCGGTCGAGGTTCGTCGGCACCCAAAGGCAAGGCGATTGACGCTGCGCGTCAGTCGGACACGGCGCGCGGTCATCGTCACATTGCCCAAGCAGTGCGACATCGGCGAAGCGGGATCGTTCGTCCATCGCCACATCGATTGGGTGAGGGAAAGACTTGGAACACTACCGGAACCGGTTCCGTTCTCCCACCGGCAGATGATGCCGCTACGCGGAACGCCGCACCGGATCATCTACATTCAGCCGCAGCGTGGCAAAGGTGTCGTCCACATTCACAAGCCGGCACGCGGCTACAAGGAAATCCGGGTCGCGGTCGAAGGCGACAACGGTCCGCCACGCCTGCGCAACTGGTTGTTCAAACAGGCCCGGAAGGATCTCGACGCGCGCGTAATGTTTCATGCCCAGCGCCTCGGCCTGCGTCCCAAAAAGCTTGCGATCCGCGACCAGACCAGCCGCTGGGGCTCGTGCTCATCGACGGGGGCGCTGTCGTTTTCATGGCGCCTCGTGATGGCGCCGCCGTTCGTTCTCGACTACGTGGCAGCCCACGAAGTCGCGCATCTGCGCGAAATGAACCACGGACTGCGCTTCTGGGCACTCGTCGACGGCGCCGTGCCGCGCATGGACGACGCCAAGACATGGCTGCAGATCTACGGGATGGATCTCCACCGCTACGGCGTCAGCGAATAGCAGCTGTTTTCATCCGGCGCTTTGATGCCGCCGCTTCGCGGCATCCGCACCCGTTCGCTCATCCGCGGCTCCAGATTTTCTCCCGCCTACCTGCCGGTCTGGCCAGCGCCGAGGGCCATGTAAGGCTTGTGGCCGTCATTGCCGGAGGATGCCTTGTCGAGACGGCGACGGATCTCGTCCAGATCGAAGCCACTGGTGGTTGCGGCCAGCTGAGATCCCGAGATGGCCGGGTCTGCCGGCACGGCTTCGAGAGCGTGGGCGATGAAATCTTGCGAAATGCCTTCTTCCGGATGACTACGGGTTCCGGCCAAACGGTTGAGGACGGGCTTTTTGTGGAGCTTGGGCAGCGGCGGGGGAACAACCGGTGCAAAGCTCTTGCCGGTCGGCTGTTGCGCAACCCGGCTCTTGGGCGGCGCGATCCTCATGCGTGTTGGCGACAACCGGTTGGTTGCCGTTTGGTCCTGGCCGGTCTCCGCCGCCAGCTTGCCTCGCTGTCCCGCAGCGGTGCCGTCACGGGCAAGTAAATGCTCCCTGTCGGGGCCGATGCGGGTCCCTGGGCGATAGGTTCCAGGCAACGGGAGTACGGGCAGCGACTTGTGCGCTTCGCTCATCACCGTGCGCCAGATGCTCGCGGGCAAACTGCCGCCAACGACGCGGTCCATCGGCGCTCCGTCATCATTGCCGAGCCAGATGCCGGCCGTCAGGTGCGCGGTGTAGCCGACGAACCAGGCATCACGGAAATCCTGGCTGGTTCCGGTCTTGCCGGCTGCCGGGTGGGTTTCAATCGCCGCCTTGCGCCCGGTTCCGGCGACCAGAGCGGCATTGAGCATGTCGTTCATAGCCCCGACGTGGCGGAGATCGACGACGGCCTCTGAGTTGTCGCTGGCGTCGGCGTACAGCACGCGGCCGGACGAAGAAATGATGCGGCGGATGACGTAGGGCTGGATGCGGCGGCCGCCGTTGGCAAACAGCGCGTAAGCCCCGGTCAGATCGAGGAGGGTGACCTCGGAGGTTCCCAGCGCCAGTGAGGGTTCTTCCCGCAGCTCGCCGGGAATGCCGGCGCGGCGCGCCGTATCTGCGACCTTTGCCGGCGTGAAATCAAGCGCGAGGCGGACGGCGACCGTGTTGATCGACGAAGCGAGCGCGTCACGCAGCGTCACCTCGCCGCGATACTGCCCGTTGGCGTTGCGCGGGGCCCAGCCGGCGATGCTGAGCGGCAGGTCGTAGGTGATCGTTTCAGGCTTCATGCCGTGCTCGAGCGCCGTCAGATAGACGAACGGCTTGAATGTCGAGCCTGGCTGGCGCTCGGCCTTGGTCGCCCGATTGTACTGGCTCGCGGCATAGTCGGCACCGCCGACGAGGGCGCGAATACCGCCGGTCGCATCAAGGACCACGATTGCCCCCTGGCCGGTGTTCAGCTTCCTGCCGTCACGGGAAAGGGTTTGCGTCAATTGCCGCTGGGCAAATTTCTGCAGCGAACTGTCGATGGTGGTTTCGACGATGATCGAATCGGCGTCGCCGCCTATCAGCGCCGGCATTCTTTCGAGGATAAGGTCCATCGCATATTCGGTACCCTCGGCGCTGTTCTCGCCGCCATCCCTGGCAAAGCGCACCGATTGCGTCAGTGCTTTCGCGAGTTCGGCGCCGCTCAGAAATCCGGCTTCGTTCATGGCCTGCAGGACGACGCGGCCGCGCCGGCGCGCTGCGGCCGGGTTGCTGGTCGGCGAATAGCGCGATGGCGCCTTCAGCAGGCCTGCGACAATGGCGCCTTCGACAACGGAGAGTGCGCTGGCGGATTTTCCGAAATGACGCTGTGCGGCGGCTTCGATGCCGTAGGCGCCGCCGCCGAAATAGACCTGATTGAGGTAGAGTTCGAGAATCTCGCGCTTCTCCAGGCGCAGCTCGAGCCATAGCGCCAGCGTCAACTCATCGAGCTTGCGCAACATCGTCCGCTCCGAAGAGAGGTACATGTTCTTGGCGAGTTGCTGGGTGAGCGTCGAGCCGCCCTGCGCGTAGCGGCCGGCGCGCAGGTTGGCGAACGCGGCACGCGCTAGGCCTGAGAAATCGACACCGATGTGTTCGTTAAAGCGCCGGTCCTCGACGGCGACGACGGCATCGGTCACATGACGGGGCAGCATTCCGATGGGGATGTAGAGGTGCTTGCTGTCGCGCTCGGCAAGCAGGCTGCCATCGCGCGACAGGATCTTCAGCGTCGGGGCCCTGGCGCCATGGACGGACATCGGATCTGGAAACCTGGCGGTATAGTAGACCATCATCGCACCGAACCAGGCGGCGCCAAGCATCGCCAGCAGGGCCACGGCACGCAGGCGAAGGCTCCACTTGCGGGCAGGCGGTGTGGGAGGTGACGCCGGACTCTTCGCCTGCCAGGGCCGGGCATTCTCGATGCGAGATGCGGGGGGCGATGCTGGCTGACGTATTTTCGAAAAGGCCGGCGGATCAGGGGCGCCATCGCGCAGCGCCCAGAACCTTGCCCACGCATCGATCCGTTGCGCTGGGGGACCTGACGGCTGGACGGGTACGCCGCTTTCGGTTCTGCCGGACGACGCGGGACGCTCGGTCGCTGGCGCTGGCGTTAGCCGCCTGTCCGGAGGTGGCGCAAGCGTCGGCTCGACCCGTTGCGACAACGGGTCTTGGTCTCCCGATGCGGTGTTGTCGCGGAAGAGTTTCATCGTCGTTGATTTTTCTCACCCTACGCGGCCCGGCCGCCCGCCGGACAGCGCCAAGGTACGCCCGACAGCGTTAACGAGGCGTTGAGATCCGTAGCGACGCGGAACGATTACTTGAGGTGTTCAAATGAGTAGAGGTGATCGGTGTCCTTCAGCGAGGCATGGCAAGCGCGGCAAGTATTGAGGTCCTTGTCGAGGCGCTTTCCGTCCGCACTGAAGACGGCAAAGTCCCAGTCGCCATTGCGAAATTCTTCTGGAAATTTGCTGCCCCAGCCTGCGCGCTTCTCCATCACGGCGATCGCGGCGAGCTTGTCGCGGATGCGGCGGCCTAGCGTGCTCTCGATCGGCTGGCCCTTGTCGTCGAGCTTGGCCTTGTAGATCTCACCGACGAGAACAGAGCCTTCAGCGAGCTTGCCGTCCGCGCCCGGTCCGGCGGCGGCCTTGCCGTTTGCGAACAGGCGGATGATCTGATCGGCATTTCCGACGCGGTCGAGGCTCAGATAATTCTTGTAGCTTTTATAGTCGGCAGGGAATGCGATCTCCTCGTCTTTGGCAGCAGCCAGGGCTGCAGCAGCGACGACGGCGATGGTGAATATGGCGATGAAAGTCTTTTTCATTTGTTTCCTCCGGTGATTGCATTTCAGTCTCGAATAGGTAATCGCAGTCGCTATTGACCTGGTAAGCGCGCAATGCCAAACGGCAATGGGCGGACGCCGGCGTCACACGATCGGTGCCCCAAAACCATAGCTGTATGGGACCGGCCCGAGAAAGGCGACGACGTCCCCGTCTTCCACAGCCGCTTCGAAGTTGACCGGCCCGGCGACGAGCCCGGCGCTGATATCGCGGCCGTTGCGCATCACGAGAAAAACCTCGTTCCTGGGCACGCGCATCTGCGTGACGATATCACCGACCGTCGTTCCGGCCATCACCTCCACGTTCGAGCGCCAGCCTTGCGGGCCCGCGTACTTCTGCAGTGAATTGAAAAGCCGGACTTCGATGCGCAGTGACACATCCTTGGCGTTGTGGCCAATGCCTGCGTCCAGCAATTCATTGTAGGTTTGGCTGACGACTTCGTTCATGGCTTGCTCTCCTCTGCTGCCGCGCGCGAGTTCTGCTGCCAGTCCGGCGAATTGAGAAACGGGGTGCCGAACATCGCCAGCCACAGGCTCGAAGCGATGCGTTCGGCCGCCTCGATGACCAGAGGAGCGGCCGCGGCCGTAAATACTTGATTTGCAACCGGGCGGAAGTGGCCAAGCCAGATCTCGAAATCAGCGCTTGCGACTTCGCGCAACCGCACATGCGCAGGGACCGGCTTGCCCTTATAGGCACCCGTTCTCAGAAGCACCGACGACCAGAATGCTTGCATTTTCGCCAGGTGCGCTTCGCGGGTGTTTTCCAGGCGCGATGAAAAAATCGGTCCAAGGCGCGGGTCAGCCCAGACACGCGCATAGAACCGATCGACGAGCTCGGAGATCTGGTCTTCAGTGATCGATGGATGGACCGGTTCGCGGCCAGCCGGCCGAACCTGGATCCCGCCGCTGTCTATCGGCATGTCCGGGTCTCCGACAATTTACAAACATTCATTTCCCATGAATGTTTGCATAGCACGGCAACCGTGCCAATATCAACATATGAAATGAATGTTTTCATGGAGCTCGCCTGATGTGCGCTAGAGCAATATCCGACCTGACGGAATCGCTTTCAGCGATTCAAAGGTCGGATAAAGTTGCTCTAGAATCATGGATGTAGAGCATTTTCATCCGACCACTAAAACGCGGATGCGTTTCCGTGTGCTCGCATAATGCTCTAGGTCCCTGTTTCAACGCATGTTCGAATTGCAAAACGGTTGCTCGCCTCCGGCAAGGCATGGCTCACACACCGCCTTCACAGTGACAGGCTATCGCCGAACGTGCTTTAGGAGATCCGGCCAGTGCGCCTTACTCGCGCCAGTGACTTCGCCCTGCGCATCCTGATCCTTCTGCTAAAGACGGAAGGAGCGCTCAGCGTCGAGACGATCGCGGCGCGCCTCGGACTGCCAAAGAGCCATGTCATGAAGATCGTTTCCCAGCTTGCCGCCGGCGGATTCGTCGCGACCCAGCGCGGGCGGACGGGTGGCGTGCGCATCGTGGAAGACGAGCGAGGGATTTCCGTTGGCAGCGTGATCCGCGCAATCGAAACCGAATTCGCCGTCGTCGATTGCCTGGGCAAGTCGGGGCCGCAATGCGCATTCGAACCGCGCTGCGCGCTGAAGTCGGCGATGGTGGAGGCCACCGACGCCTTTCTTCACGTGCTCGACCAGTACAGCGTCAGCGAAATTGCCGGACGAACGCAGCACCCTCGGCTGGGACGCCCGGATTAAGCGCTGCCGATAAGGATGCCGGCGGCAAAGACCAGCGCGCCACCGAGAACAACCTGGAATGCGGCGCGGAAGAACGGGGTCTCCATATACTTGTTCTGGATCCAGGCGATGGCCCACAACTCGATGAAGACGATGGCGAAGGCGATGGTGGTTGCCGTCCAGAAATCCGGGATGAGGTAGGGCAACGCGTGGCCGAGGCCGCCGATCGTCGTCATGATGCCTGAGGCAAATCCACGCTTGATGGGAGATCCGCGCCCGGAAATCGCGCCGTCGTCGGAGGCTGCTTCGGTGAAGCCCATCGAAATGCCGGCGCCGACGGACGCCGCGAGGCCGACGAGGAACGTCGTCCAGGTGTCATGCGTGGCGAAGGCGGTTGCGAAGATCGGCGCCAGTGTCGAGACCGAACCGTCCATCAATCCGGCGAGCCCCGGCTGCACCCAGGTCAGGACGAACTGCCGGTGGGCGGCCCGCGCCTCGTCTTCGCGAACGCCCTCAGACAGGTGCTTGCGCTCGAGGCGTTCGGCCGCTTTCTGATGTCCGGCCTCGGCGGCGGCAAGATCGCCGAGCAGCTTTCGCGTATCGGCATCGGTGGTTTCCTTCGCGGCCTTGAGATAGAAATTACGGGCTTCCGTCTCCATGCCGGAGGCTTCCTCGCGGATACGCTCCAGGCCGAGGTTCTCGACCAGCCAGACCGGCCGGCGGGCATAATAGCCGGCGACATGCTCGCGGCGGATCAGGGGAATGGTGTCGCCGAAACGCTTCTTGTGCAGAGCGATGAGGCGTGAGCGATGCTCGTCCTCTTCGGCGGCCATGCCTTCGAAGATCTTGGCGGTATCGGGAAAATCCGCGCGCATCCGCTCGGCATAAGTTCGGTAGATCCGGGCGTCATCCTCCTCCGAAGAGATCGCCAGCGCCAGCACCTCCTGCTCGGACAGATCTGCGAAATGGCGACGGCCCAAACCCCAGCCCGGAATCATGACGGCTCCCTTGATTAGAATCGATCTAAACCGATTAGCGAAATATGAGCAGCGCAGCAAGACTTGCAGTGCCGGCCGACGACGGCGCAGATCCACCACTCAATTGTCGAGCTTATCCTGCCTAGCAAGTGATCGTCCGGTGTCTAAATTCCAGTCAATACATTCTATTTCCTTAGTTGCGTTGCACAATTTTTAGTATCCGATACATACGACTTTGACTCTTGGGTTTTTCTTGAATAGATCATGTAGTACCTGCTTCACTTCATTGAAGCAGGCATATGGTTATACTTCGCATCAGGCTAGGCTCCGCTTCCCCGTAGTTGGGCAAGCTCTCGTGCGAAGATTGGGGACCCTCGGGTGCCCGACGCTCCCAATGCGCCCTCATTGGGAGCGTTTTCCTGATGTGAAACGAGTTCGTGGCGAGACCGGCCCTGCATGCGCTCTAAAAAAAACGTCGTTCGCGGCGACGTTTGTCGCCTGCAAAACGCGCAAGGCGCCGGTCTAGCGACCGACGCCCAATGGGATGAGTTGGTGTCCTTTCAAGCCGAACTTCAGTCCTTGCAGGGGATCATGATGACCTTGTCGACGTAGGGGATGTGGAACTTGCACTTGCGCTTCATCTTGCCGGTATATTCGCTGGCGCGGTCCACGAGTTCGTCGATGACCTGCGTGACGTCGTTCTCGATCGGCTTTTCGTCAACCTGGTCGCCTTCGGGAACTGCACCATATTCCTTCGCGCCGCCGGCTTCTTCTTCCACGTCCTTCGAAGCGTTGCCGTCGTTGCCCGCGGTTTCATCGGCAGGCGTGCCGGCGTTGCGCCCGAGTTCGGCTTCTTCCTGTGCCGCAATCGAGGATCGCTTGGTGAAACGCTGCGGGGCTTCGACGATATCGCGATCGGCGCGGCGAACCACCTCGCGCTCGATCTTACGACCGGCTGCTGGCTGGTCAGCAACGGCCGGCTCGTCATTGCTGGCAACCGTGTCGCGCTTGGCGGCGGCGTACTGGCCACACAACTGGACATTCTCGGGCGCGAGCTTCCAGGTAAATGTCTTCGAGAAGAAGCTTGAAGACGCATTGCCGACGACGCGGAGGCTATCGCTGTCGAGACGTGTCAGGCGCACGGTGTACTTCTTGCCGCGGCTCGGCGAGTAGATCCAGCCGCCGCCTTTGGACGTGACGTTGCCGAGGATCTGCGTGCCGCAGCGATCTTCGTTCTTCTTGTCCTTGACGTGGACGACGAAGCCGCAAAGGCCGCCACCCTTTTCGCAATCCTTGATTTCGACTGCGCCACGGCCATCGTGGTCAAACCAGATGCCCTTTGGATCGCTGTCGGCGGAGGCGGAGACCGACCACACGAGGGCTGCACCGAGGGCTGCGAACTGCGACGTGCGAATGATGCGTGACATGATGAAGTTCCCCTTCGTAATCCTGTTCCCCGTCCCGCTTCGTTTCGGCGGCGAGGTGGTTGTTGATGTGACCTGAACATGCGCGCTTGCGGGGCGAGGCGCTGTTTCGCTCGGAACAGGGCCGAAAAATCTCACGCTGCGCTCCACCAACGCCCATAAAGCGGGCGTTCTGGCCTATTCGCCAAAGAGAACGCGGTGCATGTCCATGCCCGGCCTGCTGCTGTATTTGGATGAATTTGCAGCGGCCATGCCGGAACCGTGGCTAGAACCGGGGCCGGAATGGAGGGCCGTACGTTGCAGTACCCTGCCGTGCTCGGAGCAGATCCGCCAGCGGCCGTTCTGCCGTTCGATCGTAAGCCGTCCGCTGGCAATGCCGGCTGCGCCGCCGTACCCATAACCGGATGCGACCGTGAACTCGTAGGTGAAATCGGCATTGTATTTGAGCGGTTGACCGGCCGGTGCGAACTCAAAGGTAGCCGGGCGAAGCTTATAGGTGCGAAATGGCCAGCGGCTGGCGAAATCGGCGATCTGATTGACGACGGACGTTCTCGACGTGGCTTTCTCCCCCCAGTAGTCGACCCGGCTGCAGTAAAGGCCAAGGAGCCTACGCCGGTTGCGGGTGGCGCCCGACAGATACTGTTCGCTGACAAACGCCAGAGCTTCGTCGCGGGTGAAGACAGGTTGGTGCGCGCGCTCCGCCTGCGGCGGCGGGCGGTCCGGCAGCGGCAGCGGATCGCTGTCGACAGCGGCCACCGTCGAAGGCGGGCGTTGGCGCATCATCGGCGCAGGCGCCGGCATCGGCGCCGGCACGGGCGCGGGCGCGGAAGGCGCGGCGAGCGTTTCCTCGATGATGTGCGGGCCAACGGAGGTCCTTGGCGCGCCGGGTCCGTCTGTTGCTGTTTGCGCTTCGGATGCGGCCTTTGATCCAGCATCGGAACTGGCACCGGCATTGGCCAACGCTTTTGAGCCTGCCTCTATCCCGGAATCGGCTTCCTCAGCGACATCGCGAACCGCGACCTCGACGAAATCGATCACCTCGCCGGCCTTCGCAGCCAACAGTGCGTGCACGCTGCGGGCTACGCTCACCGGACCGGTTACCGCCGCGACTTCTCCGGCCGCCGGCGATGTCGCCGCTGCCGGTTGTGGAAGGGGCAGCGGTTCGGCCGCCGGGGCTGAGGCAAGGGGGGCGCCGGCGGTTAAGCGGTCGTCAAGCTGGCGCGGCGCCGGCGCGGGCTGCGCCTGGCTCGCGCTCCTGCCGGCGATGAGATCTCCGAGGCTCACGGGGCGCCGAGCCATCTCTTGGACGTGAAGCAGCTCGGTACGCCACATATAGGCGGCCGCAAGACTGGCGAGGGTGACGGACGCGGCCAAGGTCAAGACGGCAATGAAGAGTATGCGGCGGCGAAGCTCAGCGCGGCGACCGCTGCACGTTTCATCATAGGCCAGGCGGCCGACCGGCTTGCGAAGCGCTCTGTAGGCCTCGATTACCTCGCGCAGCCTTTCACCGTCCTGCGAAGCGCGTTCGCCTGCTTCTCCGCCCGCCGTCGCATTGGCGTCGGGGTGGAGGCGTTTGGCTAACGCCTTGTAGGCCTTGGCGATGGTTTCATCATCCGCGTCTTTGTCGACGCCGAGGATCTTGTAATAATCTGGCATGCAACCCGATCGCGTATTCCCTCGCACGCTTGGTCGCAATCGAATTGGGGCATATTGTGTCGACCGCACTTTTCTGGCTTAAAATTCAAGCCGTTATGCTTTCCCTGTTATCATCTCTTCGCAGATAAGTACCCACGGCACCGCGCCGTTCGGGAGTGGGCGCTGCGGGCGCCAATCGGCCCGGGCAAGGTCGCGCGCGCCCCGCCGCGCAAACTGCTCATGTCGTTTTCGTCGGCTTGGCGGCCTCGCGGCGTTGAATCTGCTGATGGGTGAGGTAGGCGTGGCCGAGCACTCCGATGCCCCAGCCGAGAAGCGGCCACTGGAACCAGTAAACGCCTGGACCCGTCAGCATGTCGATGACGAACAAAAGCGCGTTGACGGCCGCGTAGACGATGAAATGGATCAGGAAACCCTGATCGCGAAAAAGCTGTTTGAGCGCTTTCATTGACGGCATTCCTTTCGGTTGATCCGGCTTGCCTCGGCATTCTCGATTATTATGATGATACTGGATCGGAAACGGTGGACGCTTGACCGTGCTCAAGCAGCTTGAAGGGCACAACGCCGGTTCGCCTCCGGCACCATCGCCCATACCGCTCGTTGGCATCGATCCCCCAGGTAACACCTTGAAAGATAGTCCGTGACATCGCGCCCTTGCCCTGCCAACGCCGAAGCGCGCCGGCCATTGCCTCAGCCCGACGGCTCCATGATAGATATCGAATCCCGGCCCGATATCGGATAGCGATCATGAACGCCACGCTGATCGGCATTTGCCTTTATATTGCGGTTCAGTTCGCGATCGGCATCTATGTCGCCCGGCGCATCAAGCTGGAGAGCGACTACATCCTTGCCGGGCGCAATGTCGGTACCGCGCTCGCCGCCTTCTCCATCTTCGCGACGTGGTTTGGCGCGGAGACCGTGCTGGGTTCGGCGGGCCGCGTCTATTCGGACGGGCTTTCGGGTGCCCAGGGCGAGCCATTCGCTTACGGCCTTGCGATCATTCTGATGGGCCTTGCGCTTGCCGGCCCGTTGCGGGCCAGGGGCTTCACCACATTCGCCGACCTCTTCGCCGAGCGGTATGGCGCGGGCGTCGAGCGGTTCGCGGTGCTGCTGCTGGTCCCCGGATCGATCCTGTGGGCCGCCGCGCAGATCCGCGGCTTCGGGCAGATCTTCGGGGCGGCGGCGGAAATCGATGTGACGACCGGCATCGCAGTCGCCTTCGTCACGGTCGTTGCCTACACGATGTTCGGCGGGCTGCTGGCAGACATCTACACCGATTTCGTTCAAGGGCTTGCCATCGTCATCGGCCTCGTGGCGCTGATTGTTTTCGTGATCGTCGCGACAGGCTCGCCGTTCGAAAAACTTGCAACCGTCGATCCGCAGCGCTTTTCCCTCATCGCGCCCGGGCAATCGCATCTTGAATTCATCGAGCAATGGGCGATCCCGATCTGCGGATCGCTTGTCGCGCTCGAACTCATATCGCGGCTGCTGGCCTGCCGGACTCCTCAAATTGCGCAACGTGCAAGCTACTTCGGCGGCGGCGGCTATCTCCTCGTTGCGCTGATCCCGGTCTATCTCGGCTTGATCGGTCCCTCGCTCATTCCCGGCCTCGAAGAATCCGAGCAACTCGTCCCGCAGCTTGCGCAGACCTACCTGCCGACTATTTTCTACGTCATGTTCGCTGGCGCGCTGATCTCGGCCATCCTGTCGACCGTCGACTCCGCCCTCATCGCATGTTCGGCGATGATCTCGCACAACGTCCTCCAGCACATCTGGAAATTCGAGGACGAGCGGGCGCGCGTGTGGCTGGCGCGCGGCGGTGTTGCCGGACTCGGATCAGTGGCCTTCTTCTTGGCGTTGTCGTCCGAGTCTATCGGCGATCTCGTCGAACTTGCCTCCGCGTTCGGCACGGCGGGCGTGTTCATCGTGACCATGTTCGCGCTGTTCACGCGCTTCGGCGGCGCGCTCAGTGCCTACGTGACGATGGCGACGGGCGCCCTCGTGTGGGCCATCACCGGTCCGCTGGTGCTCGATTTCACCGCGCCCTACACGACCGGGGTCATCGCAGCGGCGGTCGCCTATCCGCTGGTTGCACTTTTCGAGGGGAAACCGAAAGAGAAGGAAACGCGTCATGGCTTGCGAAACTGACCGCGCGAAAATCGTCGCGCCGGGAAAAACCTACGTCGGGCAGCAGGGCTTCACCTATCAGGCGGGGGTGTCGCGCGGCACCGTCGGGGAGACGGACGTGTGCATGAACGTCCTGCCGATGCCGCCGGGGGCGAAGGCGAAGTCGCATTACCACAAGGGCATCGACACCATCGCCTACCTCATGGATGGGCGCTGCTCGGTCTACTATGGCGACGACCTGGAGCACCGCGCCGTCCTCAATCCGGGCGAGCAGATGTTCATGCCGCGCGACGTGCCGCATGCGCCCGTCAACGACTCGGGCGCGCCCTGCACGTGGATCGTGGTGCATTCGTCGGGCGACGACCAGGACGACATCGTCATGACGCCTCACCTCGACCGGCTGTTGCCGGAGGTGTGAGGCGGCCAGCCCGTGGCCAGGACCTAACGCTCCCAACCCCCTAATTGGGACTGCGGTCACGGAGCCTGAATGGTCTCGAGGTAATCGACGATAGCCTGGATGCGGACTTCGGCCGTGTCGTAGCCGCGGCGGCCTTCGGACTGCTGGAAGCGCTCCCAGAACTTCGGCATCTGGAAGGACTGATGGCCTGTGACCTCATCAGCCTGCGCGATCATCCTGAAGACCTTTTCGCCGGGGAATACGCCGAGATTGTTCCTGGCAATCGCCGTGAGGTCGGTCGGCGGCTTGATCAGTACCTTGGCTAATGGGCCGTCGCCCTTGCCCTCGAAGCCATGGCACTCGGCGCAGTTCCACAAGAACTCATCCTCACCGCTGACGATTTGGGTCTGGCCGGACTTTTCGCCGGCGAGCGCCGGGGTGCCGAGAAGAATGCCACCGAGGCACAGGATCGCGATTTTGTTGAACGACATGCACGCCTCCATTTGGAAGTGCGTGCAGTCTGGCAGGCAGGCTGCCGCGGACAATGATTCTGGTCAAAGATGGTGCAGGGGATATAAGTTCGTATGCTTCGTTGAGTGAGGAGGCTTGCGGAAGCACATGCTCGCCGGCTCGGCCGGCTTGGCTCGCCGCATCATGAAATAGCGTCAGGGCTTCGTTATGAAATGGATCGCCGTTGCAGCCTTTGCCGTTGCGATGCCAACCGTGGCGGGCGCGCATTCGTGGTATCCGCGCGAGTGCTGCCATGGCGAAGACTGCGTTCCGGTAACCACCATCGAGCGCGTTCCCGGCCAACCCTACCAGATCTGGCACACCGACAAGTTCGGCCCTGTCCAGGTCGACGACACCGTGATCAAGGACCGCTCCCGGTTCAGTGAGGACGGCCGGTATCATCTCTGCGCGGTGCCGTCCGAAAAGCGCGGAGAGCGTACCTCGCCGCTGGCCCCGCAGAGGCCGCCGCCGCGCGACCGCTGGCATGTGCAGTGCGTGTTCGTGCCTGGGGTGACGTGATGAGCGTGACGTGATGAGCGTGACGTGAGGGGGCGGGGAATGCGGTAAGGTCGGTGCGCGGCAAAATATCAAGCGCGGAACAAATCAAATTCCCGATTGTTGGTCTGTCAGGCGAAGGAACACAGACAACAACGGAGTAAGCGTTATGTCTCGATTGATTGCAGCATCGCTCGCCCTGGTGGTGCTAGCCGCGCCTGCGGTGGCACAAGCCCAGGAAGTCGGGGTCTATGTCGGCCCGCCTGCCTACAACGGCTATTACGCAGACCCATATGGTTACCCAAGCCCCTACGTTGCGCCTCCGGTCAGCGGCCCCCGCGTCTACGGCTACTACTCCGAGGGACCGGCTTATGCTGATCCTGTACCGAGTTTGATCCCCTATCCGGACAACGGCTGCGGTGAATACCACTATTGGGACGGCGCAGCGTGCCTGGACGCCCGGGACCATCCGCCGGATGTCAAATAATCGCAGCGGCGGTGATGGAGGCCAAGCATGCTCACCGAATCGCTGAAATCGTATGAAGACGTGGTCGGGTGTCGCTACCGCACATCATGTGGCGAGGGACGCTCGCTGCGACCGCATGGTCCACCGTCGCCGTTAGACTCACTGAACCTTGGGTCCCGGCAATAAATGCCGGGATGACAGATGGTGGGTGCAGCTTTCCGAGGGCGCTCTTCAATCCCCCAATGTCATCCCGGGGCTTGTCCCCGGGACCCAGCGATCAACGCATGACAACGTTGTCGGGTATTGCTACCG
>Ga0180009_10002736_pt1 | contig 20612 bp, 19 predicted proteins | sample OS_PC_MetaG_FD_123537 | JGI IMG/M metagenome (GOLD analysis project Ga0180009, IMG submission 123537) | Groundwater microbial communities from the Aspo Hard Rock Laboratory (HRL) deep subsurface site, Sweden - OS_PC_MetaG | ecosystem: Environmental > Aquatic > Deep subsurface > Groundwater...
TTCCCATCCGTAAATCATACCGATTTTTTACCCCTTTTAAAAGCTCTTTTCTCTTTGTTTAATAACACGTTATACCCCATAAAGTTCATCATTTTACCCACACTAAGACGCGATGAGCCATAATTTATAGAATCCCTCCTGACTTCCCTTTGTCAAAGGGAGGGACTTTTTGTTTCACTGTATAGAACAGTTAGCTCCCCCCTTTAGAAAAGGGGGGCGTGGGGGGATTTGAAAGAACAATATTATCCCCAATGTTCCCCTTCCCTTATACACAGCCACATAAATAGAACGGCATACAGAGCGTCAGAATAAGGCAGACCGAGGCGCAACGAAAGAGAGGAGTGAGGCGTATTTTCAGCATACGCCGTAGCGACGAGCTGAGGAGCAACAAAGGTACGCAAAATTATGACGCTCTGTATATATTAATGCCTGAAGTGCCTGACCCCTGTAAAGAGCATGGCAATGTTATGCTCGTTGGCGGCTGCTATTACCTCTTCATCACGGATCGATCCCCCCGGCTGGATTATGGCCGTTACCCCTGCCTCAGCGGCGGTATCTATGGCGTCTCTGAAGGGGAAGAAGGCGTCGGAGGCGAGGACAGTCCCCTTAACCGGCCTGGTGGCCTTCATGACGGCTATTCTGGATGAATCGACCCGGCTCATCTGCCCGGCCCCCACAGCGATCAAAAGCCCTCTGTCGGCAAATATTATGGCATTGGATTTAACATGCTTGGCAATCTTCCAGGCAAATATCATCCCCTCACGTTCCTTGTCGGTAGGCGCCCTTTCTGTTACAACCTTGAGGTCTCCTTCGTTTAGTAGTAGAGAATCATTTCCCTGGACCAATAACCCACCGGCCACACTTCTGACATTATGAACCTTGTCAACCTTGGTAATAGGAATAGGCAATCTGAGTACCCTTAGATTCTTTTTCCCCTTTAGTATCTCGAGGGCCTCAGGGGCATAGTCGGGCGCAGCCACAACCTCAAGGAAGGTTGCGGCCAGCTCCTCGGCCGTAGCCTTATCCACCTTTCGGTTGAAGCCGACGATACCGCCAAAGGCGGAGACAGGGTCTGTCTCACGGGCCATTCGGTAGGCCTCAAGGAGTGATTCATTCGAGGCCGCCCCGCAGGGGTTGGTATGTTTGATTATTACCGCAGTTGTCTCCTTAAACTCCGAGACCAGCTCCACCGTGGCCGAAAGGTCGAGGATGTTGTTGTAGGAGAGCTCCTTCCCGTTCAGCTGTTCCGCCCCGCTGATTCCATAGTTGGTTCCGATCTCTTTATAGAAGGCGGCAGACTGGTGTGGGTTCTCTCCGTATCGTAGTCCGGCTATCTTGCTATAGGAGCGGTTTATGATTTCAGGATATTCTTCCTTGGACGATACCGATTCAAAATAGTTGGATATCATCGAATCGTAACGGGCGGTGTGGGTGAAGGCCTTGCCGGCCAAGGCAAACCTGGTCTCTTGGCTGACTTGACCATTATTATCTTCCATCTCGGATAGAATCTTATCGTAGTCTGAGGCATCAACAACCACGACAACATCGTTATGGTTTTTGGCGGCTGAGCGGAGCATGGATGGGCCTCCGATATCTATATTCTCTATAATGTCCTCCCGGCTGCTCTTTGGGTTGGCCACGGTCCTTTCAAAGGGGTAGAGGTTGACAACCACCATGTCGATAGCCTCTATCCCGTGGGTGCTCATGGCATCCATATGTCCTTTTATATCCCTGCGTCCCAGAATGGCTCCATGTATCTTGGGGTGGAGGGTCTTAACCCTTCCATCCATGATTTCCGGAAAACCCGTATAGTCTGAAACCGGTGTTACGGCTACCCCCTTTTCTTTGAGTAGTTTTTCCGTGCCTCCGGTGGAGAGGATGGCTACCCCCCTCTCGGCCAGCTTTTTGGCAAACTCTAGAATTCCATTTTTGTCGGATACGCTTATTAGTGCCCTCTTTATCTCTCCCATTTCCTCCCTTTCATCCGAAGTCGCCTTCAAACGTATACAACCCCCTAGCCCCCTTTTCTAAGGGGGAATCGTTGGATGCCCCTTTTTCAAGGTGGACTCTACTGCAATTCCCCCTTAGAAAAGGGGGAGTAAGGGGGTTGTTATCATCTTGAATTCAACTCCGTATCAGTTTAATGTTGTTAATAATTGATACTTATTTACCTAAATTACCATAGTGATACTGGATGACCGAGGCTACCGTTAGCGGTACCGTCTCTGTCCTTAATATATTACTCCCCAATCCGGCGGTAACAAAACCGTGACTTCTGGCTGTCTCAACCTCCTCCACGGCTATCCCCCCTTCAGGTCCGATGATGATGGCTATTCTATCAGGTGTCTCCTTGGAGGATGACAAAATGCCCTTAAGGGATATATTTTTCTCCTCTTCCCAGAGGATTATCTTTAATATTGTCCCTCTCTCGGCCAGACAGAACTCCTCTATGGAGCATGGTTCTGAAACTGAAGGAACCTTGGGCCGTCCTGTCTGTTCAGCCGCCTCCAGGGCAATCTTGCGCAGCCGTTCTATCTTGGGAGAGGCATTTTCCCCCTTAGACATACTTCTTTTCATTCGGATCGGGACAAAGGATGTTACCCCAAGCTCCGTCCCCTTTTGGACAACGAGGTCCATCTTGTTCCACTTGGGGAGTCCCTGTCCGATTACTATGGCCGGTTTCTCTTTTCCCTCTCGGAATTTTTTGTTTGTTATCAGGGCGGTTACCCCCCCCTTCGACATATTTTCTATCTCGGCCTGATACTCCCAACCGGTTCCGTCAAGCAGACAGACCTTGTCCCCCGTAGAGAGTCTCAGCACCTTGCGTAGCTGATCACCGATATGCCTGGGCAAGCTGACCCTATTTTCGTTAAACCTGTCCGGCGGGATAAAAAACCTATGAATCATATATATAGTAATAGTGAAAAGAAAATTACCATAATCCCCCCATCCCCCCTTTAGTAAAGGGGGGTAAGGGGGGATTTGATGTCAACTTATCTGCCTCTGCCTGGCACGCAGACAGATTTAATGTCTTTACTATAGAAAAGAATAATTAAGAAAAGGGAGAATTATCTATAGTTGATGAATTGGAGCTGTATTCCCAGATCCTTCCCCTTGAGGAGTTGCATGACTGCCTGTAGGTCATCCTTGCTCTTACCGGTGATGCGGACCTGCTCCTGCTGGATAGAGGCCTGAACCTTCAATTTGGCTTCCTTGACCAGCTTGACTATCTCCTTCCCCTTTTCGGTTGGTATCCCCTGCTGGATGGTAATAACTTGGCGGGCTGTTCCTTCCGCGGCCGGCTCTATCTTGCCGTAGACTAGGTTTTGAATAGGCACATTTCTCTTGACCAATTTTGACTGGAGTATATCTATGACAGCCTTAATCTTTATATTGTCATCCGAAATAAGTGTTATCTTGTTCTCTTTTCCATTGGGCTCGATATTACTCTTGCTCCCCTTAAAATCGAATCTCTGTTTAATCTCCATAAGGGCCTGATTGATGGCATTGTTGACCTCGGCCATATCTACCTTTGAGACTACGTCAAATGATGATTCACTCGCCATGATATTTCTCCCTGATCTTTTATCTTTGGTTAGACAGAGCGACATAAATTTGTATACCTTTGTTTATCCTCGGCTCGTCGATATACAACCCCCTATCCCCCTTTGTTAAGGGGGAATAAGGGGGTTGTATATCGTCTCACTCCTCGCCTTCGTCGCGCCTCGGTCTACTTTTTTCTGCCGCTCTGTATAGATTTTGTCATTGCCGTAAAGCCGGGAAAGGGTAATGGTTATGTTCCCGACCAAGCACAATCGATATACGCTCAACCATAATATTAGAAAGAGACTCTTTTTTCAAGTGTAGGTAGTGGGGGGGTATTTCCCGGGGAAGGAGATAAAAAAAGGGTGTCTTCTTTACGAAAGACACCCTTTTAAAATCTTCTGGAGATTTATTTAGATACTGCGTCCTTAAACTTCTGCCCCGGTTTAAATTTCGGGACCTTCTTGGCCGGTATTTTAATCTTCTCACGAGTCTGAGGATTAAGGCCAACCCTGGCCGCCCTCTTGGCTACGCTGAATGTACCAAACCCTACTAATGTAACGCCGTTCCCCTTTTTAAGAGTTCCCTGTACAGCACCTATAAAAGCGTTTAATGCCTTTTCTGAGTCTCCTTTGGAAAGATTGGAATCTTTGGCCATCTTTTCAATCAATTCTGATTTGTTCACCTGGTATATGCACCTCCTTTCCAATGGTAGATTTTTGAAATGCTGTTGACACAACTGCTTTAGTGAATAATATTCTTGCAGGGACTCTAATGTCAAGAGTTTTTTCTTATCATTTTTTCCGTCTATCCCTTTTTATTGCTGGGCTTGGCCCCCTAGATCCTTTTTTTAGAGTCTAATCTATGTGACGGCCAAGATATAGCATGTTATTATTGTGGGTAGTTATTTGGTTAATATTGTTGTAAACAATGAAGGAGAGGAGAACTCTTTTGGTCAAGAAAAAAGGGGGAGGGAACAATATCAGCAAAGAGATGACGGATCGCCATATATTTAAAACCTACAATAGATATCCGGTAACATTTGTTAGGGGAGAAGGGGTCTACCTTTGGGATGAAACCGGTAAGAGGTATATTGATTTTGTGGCCGGTTTGGCCGTTAATAATGTCGGGCATTGTCATAAGGATGTTGTTAAGGCTATAAGCGACCAAGCCTCAAAACTGATTCATGTCTCCAATCTTTACTATACCCAACCCCAATCGGAACTTGCCCGTCTCATGACTGCCTCATCCTTTGCCGATAGGGTCTTTTTCTGTAATAGTGGGGCCGAGGCCAACGAGGCGGCTATCAAGCTGGCCCGCCGTTATTCACGGGAGAGGTTTGGTGGGGCAAAACGTTATGAGATAATCACCATGCTCAATTCGTTTCATGGCCGGACAATGGCCACCATTACCGCCACGGGACAGAAAAAGATGCAGGAAGGATTCCAGCCTCTATTGGCCGGATTTAAACATATCCCCTTCAACGACCTTGAGGCCCTAAAAAAGAGTTTTAGCGAAAAGACCTGTGCCGTTATGATTGAGCCGATACAGGGGGAGGGGGGGGTAAATATCCCTGATGCCGGCTATCTTGAGGCGGTTGGTGAATTATGCCGCGAGAAGAGGGTTCTCCTAATATTTGATGAGGTACAGACCGGCATGGGAAGGACAGGGAGGTTGTTCGCCCATGAGCACTACAATGTAAAACCGGATATAATGACCTTGGCCAAAGGGCTGGCCGGGGGGATGCCGATTGGGGCGATGTTGGCCAGAGAGGATATCGCCTCTTTCCTGCCTCCCGGGAGCCATGCCTCAACCTTTGGGGGTAATCCGGTAAGCGCTGCTGCAGGAATAGCCACCTTTAAGCTTATGAGCCGTTCACTCCTGTCAAACTGTAAATCGGTCGGCAAGTATATGATTAAAAGACTGAATACCCTCAAAAAGAGGTATAAGTTCATAAAGGATGTCAGGGGGGCGGGACTGATGGTTGCTATGGAGCTCGACTTTCCCGGGCGTGAGATAACGATGATGATGCTGGAAAAGGGGATATTGATTAACTGTACGGCGGAAAGGGTTCTCCGTTTTGTCCCCCCGCTGATGGTAGGGAAAAAGGAGGTTGATATAGTTGTTGACGCCCTTGAGGATATATTCTCCTCGGGGGAGTTGTAATTCCCCCTTTGTCAAGGGGGATTAAGGGGGTTATATATAATCTCACGTAAATTTACATATTTTTAGAGCGATAAAATGAATATAAAGGATCTTTTAAGAGTATCCGATCTAAGCCGAAGCGACATAGAAGAGATATTCGAGTTGACCGATACGCTTAAAAAGAAGAGGGAGAGAGGGGAGGTCTATGCCCCTTTGGCCGGCAAGACGTTGGGTTTGATATTCAGCAAGGCCTCGACTAGGACGCGTATCTCCTTTGAGGCGGGGATGCTCCAACTGGGGGGACACTCAATATATCTTGATCAGCATAACCTTCAGATGTCACGCGGTGAGTCGATTAAAGATTCTGCCCGAATATTTTCCGCTTACCTTGATGGGGTTGTCATAAGAACATTTTCTCATGTCGAGGTTGAGGAGTTGGCTATGACCGCCATGATACCTATTATTAACGGACTTACCGATACCCATCATCCCTGCCAGATATTGGCCGATTTATATACAATAAAGAGCCGATTGGGAAGATTAGAGGGGGTTAAAATTGCCTATATCGGGGATGGGAACAATGTCGTTAATTCCCTTATGGAGGGGGCGGCCATCTTCGGGATGGAACTCACCATCTCGACCCCGAAAGGGTATGAGCCGGACGCCGATATTCTGAAGATGTCGGAGGAGGTCGCGGCCGAAGCCGGGGGGAAGATATCTCTTTGCCGAGACCCTATGGAGGCAGCCCGTAAGGCCGATATACTTTATACAGATGTTTGGATAAGTATGGGGCAGGAAAAGGAGCGGGCCAAACGGGAGAAAGACTTTAAGGGATACCAGATTAATAACAAGATTCTTAAGCAGGCGAGCAAGGATGCCTTGGTTATGCATTGTCTGCCGGCCCATCGAGGGGAGGAGATAACCGCTGAGGTGATTGACGGTGATCGGTCAATTGTCTTCGAAGAGGCGGAGAATAGACTCCATGTTCAGAAGGCCGTTCTGCAGCTTCTTTTGTCATAAAAGAGATTTTTAAAAATAAATTAGGGAGATATTATAGTGGCCAGCAGAGAGAGAGACGTGGTTAAAAAGGTTGTATTGGCTTACTCCGGGGGGCTTGATACCTCGGTAATATTGAGGTGGCTTATAGAGGAGTATGGCTGCCAGGTAGTCTGTTTTGCCGCCGATGTGGGACAGGGGGCCGAGCTTTCCCCGGTCAGGGCCAAGGGGATGAAGACGGGGGCCAGTAAGGTCTATATCGAGGACCTGAGAGAGGAGTTTGTAAAGGATTATATATTCCCGATGCTTAGGGCCAATGCGGTCTATGAGGGGAACTATCTCCTCGGGACATCTATTGCCAGGCCGTTGATAGCCAAGGCCCAGATAAGGATTGCCAAGAAGGAGAAGGCGGATGCGGTGGCCCATGGAGCCACAGGGAAGGGGAATGATCAGGTCAGGTTTGAGCTGGCCTACCATACACTTAGCCCGGGGATAAAGATTATTGCCCCTTGGAGGGAGTGGGACCTAAATTCAAGAAAATCGCTAATAGACTATGCCAAACGTTTTGGGATAGATGTTCCGGTAACCAAGAAGAAACCTTACAGTTCCGATAGAAACCTCTTTCATATAAGTTTTGAAGGTGGAATATTGGAAGACCCTTGGGCCGAGCCGAAGGAGGATATGTTTCAGATGAGTGTTTCTCCCGAGAAGGCCCCCAATAAACCAACCTACATAGAGATAGAGTATCTGAAGGGGAATCCGATTGCTGTTGACGGCGTCAAGATGTCTCCGGCTTCTCTTCTGGGCAAGCTGAACGAGTTGGGAGGGAAGAATGGGGTAGGGCGCAAGGATATTGTCGAAAACCGCTTTGTCGGGATGAAATCGAGAGGGGTCTATGAAACCCCCGGAGGGACAATTCTTCATGTCGCCCATCGGGGGATAGAGTCGATAACGATGGATAGAGAGGTTATGCATCTGGCCGACGCGCTTATGCCTAAATATGCCGAGCTGGTCTACAATGGTTTTTGGTTTTCGCCGGAGAGGGAGATGATGCAGGCGGCCATCGATGCCGGTCAGACTAATGTCAGCGGGGTGGTACGTCTTAAACTCTACAAGGGAAATTGTATGCTGGTAGGGCGTAAGTCGGCCAAGTCTCTCTATAGCCAAGATTATGCCACCTTTGAGGCGGAAGATGTCTACCGCCAGGCCGATGCGGAGGGCTTTATACGCCTAAATGCACTTAGGTTAAAGATTAACGCTATATTGAATAAACGGACTTGAAGGTTCCTATTCAACTATGAGGGGAAGTATGTTATAAAGGCGGTTAATTAAGGAGGTAATTAAAATAGGATGCAACGGCTAGCCTTATGAATACGCATGTCGAGGATTTTATAAGATACCTTGAAGGAGAGAAGGGGGCATCGCCCCATACCGTCCGTAATTATTTGAGCGATCTCACCCAGTTTTTTTCCTTTCTTGAAGATAGCGGTGACACTGATATACGTAATGTGGATAAGATTGCTATCAGGCTATACCTTGCCTCTCTCTATCGGGGAGAGGTAAAGGGGAGTTCCGTGGCCCGTAAGATATCTACCCTGAGGAGTTTCTTTAAGTATCTTTGCCGAGAGGGGTATTTGGATAAGAACCCCGCCTCTCAGGTTACCCTCCCCAAGGTTGAAAAAAAGCTCCCCCATTTTTTATCTGTAGATGAGGCCTTCGCCTTGGTTGAAATGCCCAAGGGGGAGCAGGTTGCCGTTCTGCGTGATAGGGCTATTATGGAGCTGCTCTACGCGACGGGGATCAGGGTATCAGAGCTTGTTTCCCTCAATGATGGCGACATCGATTTAGCTGATTCTATGGCTCGGGTTACCGGTAAGGGGAACAAGGAGCGGCTTGTCCCTATAGGGGAGAAGGCGATTGAGGCCATGAATAGCTACCTAGCCCTAAGGGATAATATCCCCAAGGGGGGAAAGGAGGGGGCCCACCCCATTTTTATGAATATGAGGGGGGGGAGGCTGACCGATAGAAGTGTCAGAAATATAGTTGACCGTTATTCAAGGCTGGCCTCTATAAGGCAGCATGTTTCACCCCATTCCCTGAGGCACTCTTTTGCCACCCATCTTCTTGAGGGGGGGGCTAATCTTAGGATTATTCAGGAATTGCTTGGCCATTCCAGCCTTTCAACTACTCAAAAATATACACACACCAATCTTGACTATTTGATGAAGGTCTACGATGCAGCCCACCCTAAGGCCTAATACGAAGTCGCATTCAAACGCATACAACCCCCTATCCCCCTTTGTTAAGGGGGAATAAGGGGGTTGTACGTCGCTTCCTCCTTGCCCTATAATCATTCCCTTCCTTACCCCTCCCCCACTTGCTGGGGGAGGCAGGAGGGGGGTTGTTATCATTTTGAAGGCAACTTCGTAGGCTATCTCTCCTAAGGTCGTTAAGATTGTCAATTCCGCTCCCCAATTATTGTTAGGGGGGGCGATTCTATAGGTATTTGTCCAACCCTCTGGCCTTCAGAAGCTCAACAACCTTTTTTACATCCTGACTGTTCTTCTTGCTGCAGACAAGGGTTGCGTCACGCGTTGTGACAACGATCAGATCTTTCACCCCGACCAGAGCGGTCAATCCCCTACTGTTATGAACTAGGCACCCCTCTGAGGCGATGGCGATATCATTCCCAATGATACAATTCCCATTTTCATCCATCTTCACCAGCTCGGAAAGGGCCAGCCAGCTCCCAAGGTCATTCCACCCTATGTTGCATGGGATAACTCCACCCAATGATGTTTTTTCCATTATGCCGTTATCTATCGAGACCTTAGAGAATGACTTGTATATCTTGCTCAAGGTTCGACTACTGCTCTTATTATCAAGTGATTTATCTATGCGGGCCAGCCCGGAACTAAGCTCGGGCATATAGGTGTCTATCTCCCCCAATATTGTCTCGGCCTTCCAGATGAATATTCCGCCGTTCCAGTAGTAGTTGGAAGACTTAAGAAGTTCCTTGGCCTTGGAGAGGCTCGGTTTTTCTATGAATCTCTCTATCGTACGGGTGCTATGCTTATGGGTCTCAACCTTTTGCTTCTGTTTTATTTTTTTGCCCGCTTCTATGTAGCCGTAACCTGTTTCAGGATAATGCGGTTTTAGCCCTAAGGTCAGAAGCCTGTCTTCATGTTTGACTATATCTCGCCCATACCTGATTACACCCTGAAAGGCCTTGCTGTCCGATATGGTGTGGTCGGCCGGAAGGACAACCATGATGCCGCCCTTGAGCCTCCTTTTTACATGTAGCGCGGCCAAGCCTATAGCCGCGGCGGTATTTCTGGCGTATGGTTCAACGATAATGTTTTCAGGGGGAATATCGGGGAGGAGGGAGGTTATCCGCCTCCGCTGGCTCCTTACAGTCACTATAAGGATATTGTCCTTCTTTACTACGGGGAGTATCCGCTCTATGGTCTCTCTTAGGAGACTTTTATTGCTCGTTAGGGGGAGGGTTTGCTTAGGCCTTCTTTCTCGGCTGAGCGGCCAAAAACGGGTGCCGCTCCCACCTGCCATAATTACAGCGTAGAGCATATTTCCCCCTCTAAGTTGGAAGAGCCTCATAACTTCTCCGTTATGAGGCTCTCTGTATCGTTGCTATCTTATTTTACAGATTGTGAAGTTGTGACTATTTTACCACTTCCATGGCGGAGAAGAAAAAGGGAAGCTCGTAAGACACAGACTCGGGAGAGTCTGACCCATGAACAGAGTTCTTCTCTAGGTTAACAGCAAAATCTTTTCTTATTGTACCAGGCTCAGCATTTTCAGGATTAGTGGCCCCCATCAGGTCACGCCATTTGGTTATGGCGTTTTCTCCCCTTAAAACAAGGGCGACTATCGGACCGGAAGAGATATACTCGGTCAACTCTCCGTAGAAAGGCCTGGCGGCGTGAACCTTATAGAACCCTTCGGCCTCCTTCTTGGTTAAGGAGACAAGTTTCATGGCTGCTACCTCTAGGCCGTTAGACTCGATCCTCTCAACAATTTTGCCTATCAGATTTCTTTCAACTGCATCCGGTTTAATAAGGGCAACAGTCTCTTCCATTATTTATCTATCCTATCTTTCTTTAAATATTAAAAATTATGGTTTAAAAGTGTCAATAATTGCCTCAAAATCGGACTTATCCTGACCCCCTGCCTTTTTCTTTATATTCTGCAATTGTTCAGTATATGGCGTTCTTTCTACCTGATAATATATACCCGCATATAGTTCCCCGTCATTCTCCTTTATAGTCAAGTCAATTGCCTTTAGGCGGTCGGTACTGTCGTGGCTCTCCGGGATATCTATCATCATATCCCTAAACGAGTCGGCAGTGTCAATCTTGTTAAAGGTTGGACAGGGAGATATAATCTCCACAAACGAAAAACCGACATGATTCATAGCCGCAGTAATAAGGGATTTAACCTGTTTTGGGTTTCCGGAGAAACCGCGAGCGACAAATGATGCCCCGTAGGCGAGCATGTAGAGCAAGGGGTTAATAGGTTCGTCCGGTGAACCGTATGGACTGGTATTTGTGACATGGCCAAAAGTGCTTGTAGGGGAGAGCTGCCCCTTCGTTAGTCCATATATCCGGTTGTTCATCATAATGCAGGTGATGTCTATGTTCTTTCTTGCCACGTGGGGGACGTGCCCTCCGCCGATGCTGAAACAATCTCCATCACCGCTGACTACCAGGACATTGAGGGATGGATTCGCCAGTTTTACCCCTGTAGCCACAGGCAGGGCTCGTCCATGGGCGGTATGTACTCCGTATGAATTAAGGAAAAATGGGAAACGGCTTGAACATCCGATACCAGAGACGACTACGGTGTTGTTATAATCAACCCCGAGATCAGCAAAGGTATTTGTTACCCCATTTAAAACCCCAAAATGACCGCAACCGGGACACCAGATTGGTTTTATCTCGCTCTTATAATCATTAGCTTTTAATGCTGCCACTGTGGATGCCATTATATTTATCTCCTTTAATATAACTGTTTACTGTCTGAAATGTTGAAACGTTACTATTGTAGAATCTCCTCAACCTTCTTCTCAATCTCCTCGGGGTTGAATGGTAACCCACTGTAGATGTTTTGTTTTATTGGTTTTACCGAGGTCTTGGAGGCAATCAAGTCGGCAAACTGTCCCTGATAATTTACCTCCGGCACAAGCACCTTTTTCAATCCCTTGGCAAACTTCTCTATAGCCTTGACAGGTAGCGGATAGATAAGTTTTGGATATAGGGCAGAGACTTTAACCCCTTTTGCCCTCAATCGCTCTACTGCCTCACGCACTGAACCCTGCGTAGACCCCCACGATATGATCCCAATTTCAGCTCCCTCAATCCCGTCCGGCTCTTCCGGCGGCAGATCGTCTTCTATGTTTTTCAGCTTACTAAACCGTTTTTCCATCATCAAGGCGCGGTTCTCAGGTGTAGTTTGCGGAGCTCCCTTCTCTGAGTGTTCTAAGCCTGTAATCCAGTGTGCCAGCCCCTCTTCGCCCGGAATTGAAACCGGTGATATCCCGCTTTCTGTAAACTTGTATCGCTTAAATCTTTCGCCACACTCATCGCCCTTTTTTGCTCTTAAGCGGTTAACAATCTCTATCTTTGAAGGATCCGGCCGTTCCATAGTCTCTGTCCGCATCCCGAGAGAGCCATCGGAAAGAATAATGACCGGCATTTGATATTTCTCTGCCAGATTGAATGCCTTGATGGTCAATGTTACGCACTCTTCGACATTTTCGGGAGAAACAACAATCCGGGGCATATCACCATGCCCTCCATAGACGGCCATAAAAAGATCCGACTGCTCATGTTTTGTCGGCATCCCTGTGCTTGGCCCTCCCCTTTGGACGTCAGCCAAGACAAGAGGTATCTCGGCGATGCTGGCCAGTCCGAGAAGTTCAATCATCAGGGAAAGTGCGGGACCGGAGATGGCCGACATGACCTTCGCCCCCGCAAAAGAGGCTCCTATCATATGGCCTATCGCCGCTATCTCGTCCTCGGCCTGAATAAGTGTTCCGTTTGTCTTTGGAAGGAATTTGGCAAGCCATATAGCTATCTCTGTTGCCGGTGTGAGCGGGTAGCAGGAGAAGAAATTACAACCGGCAAGGAGCGCTCCAAACCCGATAGCATCATTTCCGTTGAGAAGGATTAAATCTTTCTTCTCGACGCCGGTTATGTTGTACTTGTCAACCTTCTTGATATTCTCCCGTACATAATCGCGTCCGGCATTGAAACCGATGAGGTTGTTCTCGACGATATCTTCCCCTTTACCGGCAAATTTTTCTCGAATCTTCGAATCGAAACCTTTTATCGGGATAGAAAATAGTTCGGCAATGGCACCGAGGGCGACCATGTTTTTGGCTCTATAGTTCTTTAGGTCAACCTTGGCGATCTTTGACATTGGAACACTGTATACAGTTACTCCGGGGAGATCACCCGCTTCCTCTATATCTCCTCCAGGACCATCGTAGACAAGGACTGTTCCCTCTTTTAATAAACTACGATTTAACTCCAATCCCTCTTTGTTAAAGGCGACAAGAATATGAAAGCCATCCCCCTGCGATAAAATTTTCTCGGAAGATATTCGTATTTGGGATAAGGCGTATCCACCCTTAATGGTTGCAGGGAATGTCTTAAAGGTCAGAACGTTAAACCCCTCGCGTGCGGCCGCATCGGCGGTCAAACTGCCGGCGCTGATAATACCTTCTCCTCCCTCTCCTACTATCCTGACAATGATGTCTCCAGAACTCATCTTTTTCTCCTATAGAATTTGAGCTGTTTGTTTTATTGCAAGACGGAGGCTATCGTCTTCCCGAGCTCAGACGGATTTCTGCATACATGAATTCCCGCCTCCTCCATCGCCCTGAACTTCTCGGCCGCTGTCCCCTTGCCACCGGATATTATGGCCCCGGCGTGTCCCATTCTCCTCCCCTGAGGCGCGGTCTGACCGGCAATAAAGCCGACAACCGGTTTTTTCATATTCTCCTTTATAAAGGCGGCGGCAGTTTCTTCCGCATTCCCCCCTATTTCTCCAACCATACAGACCATATCGGTGTCCTTATCCTCTTCAAAGAGGGCCAAGGCGTCGATAAAGTTTGTCCCGATAATAGGATCGCCCCCTATCCCTATACAGGTCGACTGCCCGATTCCGAGGGCGGTCATTTGGGCCACAACCTCATAAGTTAGGGTTCCGCTCCTTGATATAACGCCGACACGCCCCTTTTTATGGATATGCCCCGGCATGATACCTATCTTGGCCTCTCCCGGTGTTATTATCCCCGGACAGTTTGGACCAATGAGCCGTGTTCCTTTGTTGGCCAGGAACATTTTAACCTTGACCATTTCAATGATTGGAATACCTTCCGATATGCAGACTACAAGGGATATGCCGGCATCGGCTGCCTCCATAATTGCATCAGCCGCAAATTGGGCCGGGACGAATATGACCGATACGTTCGCCCCCGTTTCCTTGACCGCCTTAGAAACGGTGTTAAAGACAGGTATGCCGAATATCTTCTCCCCCTCTTTTCCCGGAGTAACACCGGCGACTATGTTTGTCCCATACTTTTGGCACTGCTCGGTATGAAACCTTCCCTCTGCGCCGGTTATCCCCTGCACTAATAGTCGGGTATCTTTATTTACAAGAATGCTCATTATCTATTTCCTGTCTTTAGAGTGGCTACAGCCTTCTGGGCTCCATCCATCATTCCTGAGGCTATTATGAAGTTAAAGTCGGCACTTTTTAAAATCTCTTTTCCCTCTTCGAAGTTGGTTCCTTCCATTCTTACTATGACGGGAACGGACACTTTTATATTCTCAACCGCCTGTTTTACTCCTTTGGCCAGAACATCGCACCTGAGGATACCGCCGAATATATTTATAAAGACAGCCTTAACATTCTTATCCTTCATCAATATCTTGAAGGCGTTCTCAACCATTTCTTCGTTGGCGCCTCCCCCAACATCGAGGAAATTGGCCGGTTCTCCCCCGGCCAGTTTGATTATATCCATTGTCCCCATGGCCAGTCCGGCCCCGTTGACCATGCAGCCGATATTACCATCCAACTTAATGTAGTTGAGTCTGTGCCTAGAGGCTTCAACCTCTAAAGGCTCCTCCTCGTCAAAGTCTCTAAGGTCTATAAGCTCCTTGTGGCGGTATTGGGCATTGTCGTCAAAATCCATCTTGGCGTCCAAGGCCAGAACCCTTCCGTTGTCGGTTATGACCAGAGGATTTATTTCGGCGATGGAGCAGTCCATCTCGATAAATGTTTTGTATAGGTTTGTTAAAAGAAGAGAAAAATCTTTAAAGATTTCTTTTTTAATATTTAGAGCAAAGGCCATTCTTCTAACCTGATATGGCATGATGCCAGCAGAAATATCTATTGTCTCCTTGATTATCTTTTCAGGGCTGGTTTCGGCGATTTCCTCTATGTCCATTCCTCCGGCTTCACTGGCCATAATAACGGGCGAGGCTGAGGCTCGGTCGATTACTATGCCCAAGTAGAGTTCCTTAACTATCTTCATTCCCTCTTCAACCAGAACTCTTTTGACGAGTCTTCCTTCGGGGCCTGTCTGATGAGTAATCAAAGTCATGCCGATAATCTCTTCGGCCGCCTTTGTAGCTTCGGCCGGGGTGTGGGCCAGCTTAACCCCGCCCCCCTTACCTCTTCCTCCGGCGTGAATCTGGGCCTTGACTACTACTGTCCCTCCCAACTCCTCAGCTATCTTACAGGCCTCGGTAGGGGTTGTAGCCACGTTGCCTTTCGGTACGGGAATTTTGTAAGCCTTGAGAATCTCTTTGGCCTGATATTCGTGAATTTTCATAAGTTCTTTTAAATAAAAAGTTATATTAAGAAAAAAGTTGGAAGGGAAATTTTAGCCTCTTAATCCGAAAAAGTCAACAAACTTCATTTGAATTGGGCATATAAAGCAAACTTAAATTATATGTTCCCAGTTTTCTTCCCTACCCTCTGAAGGGCGGCTATTAGGTCATCTATATCTCTATCAGAGTGGGCGGCAGATAGGGATAATCTTAGCCTTGATTGCCCTTGAGGTACAGTGGGGGGACGTATTGCCGGCACTAAAAACCCCTCGTCCATGAGGGTCTTGCTGATTTCCATGGCCTTACTGGTCTCTCCTATCAATATCGGGATGATTTGCGACTCGCTATCCATGGTGTTGAACCCGATCCTATTTAATTCTTTACGCAAAAAGGTATATTTTTCTCTTAGCGACCTTCTTAAAAGGGGTTCATTTTGAATAATATCTATGGCCGCTATTGAGGCGGCCAAAATCGGCGGCGGCGGGGCGGTGGTATAGATAAAACTCCCCCCCTTATTGATTATAAGCTCCCTTAGTTCGGAGCTTCCGGCCATGAATCCTCCCAGAGAGCCTATCCCCTTACTTAGAGTTCCCATATGTATGTCTATTTTATCTTCTACCCCAAAATGTTCGGCCACCCCGCGGCCATTTTCTCCAAAGACCCCCGTCCCGTGGGCATCGTCGACCATTGTTATGGCATCATATTTTTGGGCCAAGTCGGTTATGGCGGGGAGGGGGGCCAAGTCTCCATCCATGCTGAATAGCCCGTCGGTTACTATAATCCTCTTTTTATATCCTTGAGCGGAGGCCAAAATCTTTTCCAAAGATTTCATATCTTTATGCAGATATCGCTTTAGTTTGGCTCCGCTCAGTGCTGCCCCTTGAAGTAGGCTGGCATGATTGAGCCGGTCAGAGATGATTATATCTCCCCTTTCTGCTACTGCCTGAAGTATCCCCAGATTGGCCATGAAGCCTGAGGTGAAGAGTAGGGCCGATTCCTTCTTTTTGAAAGAGGCAATCTTTCTTTCCAATTCTTCATGAAGAAGCATTGTCCCAGATACAAGGCGGGATGCCCCGGCACCGCAGCCGAATTGATCTATGGCCTTCTTGGCTGCCTCTTGAACCTTTTCATTAGAGGCCAATCCAAGATAGTCATTTGAGGAGAAGAGGAGTATTTCTCTCCCCTCATATTCCATCCTGACCCCCTGTCTTCCTCCCAGCGGGCGGAGCTTGCGGTAAAGGCCTTTTTCCTTCAAAAGGGTAAGTTCTTTTGTAATGAATTCCATGTTCATTGTTAATCTTCTGTCTTTAGTCCCAGGTCGGCCACCATCTGTATGTCGTCACTTACCTGTCTCCCCTTGGTGGTTAGGTAATCACCAACCATCATAGAGTTTGCCCCGGCGGCGAATAGCAGAGACTGGAGATCCCTCAAGACAACGCTTCTCCCTCCGGCCGCCTTTATATCCTTGTCGGGGAGGATAAATCTATGCATGGCAATTATCTTGAGCGCCTCTATGGGGGGGAGGAGAGGTCTTCCCTCCATCTTTGTTCCCTTTATTGGGTTGAGAAAGTTTAAGGGAACAGAGTCTACATTAAGCTCACGCAGGGTTAAGGCCAACTCTACCCTCTGTTCGTTTGTTTCCCCCATCCCGAAAATCCCTCCACAGCAGACCTGAAGCCCTATCTCCTTAGCGGCGCGTACAGTATCAATATTCTCTTGGTAGGAGTGACTGCTGCATATATTGGGGAAGAAACTCTCGGCGGTTTCTAGGTTATGATGATACCTCTTTAGCCCGGCTTTTTTAAGGGAAGTTAACTCTCCTTTGGCGAGTATACCGAGCGAGGCACACGCTTTTATATTGCTTGAACAGGTTATCTCTTCGATAGAGGCGGCAATGACATTGAGATCTTGGGGCGTGACCCCCTTTCCGCTGGTAACTATTCCGAATCGCCCGGCACCGTTAGAGGCGGCCCTTTTGGCCTCGCAGACGATTTTTTCCTTCTCAACCAGCTCATATACGGCTACCTCAGAATTGTTTTTGGCCGATTGGGAACAGAAGGCACAGTCTTCGGGGCATAGTCCCGATTTGGCGTTTATTATTGAACAGAGGTTTATTCTTTCCCCCTTAAATTTGCGCCTTATCCTGTTGGCCGAGGCGATAATGTCGTATATATCCTCATCAGGGGCCGCTACTATTTTAAGGGCATCTTCCTCATTAATCGGGGAACCATTGTTAATCTTTTCTTCCAGTGTGTATATGAAGTTTTTCATAAAAATTATCTCTTTGTCAGGGAGGGGGTTTACAGTTGTCTGCTTTCTATGGGGGTAGTATACACAGCTTTTGTTGAATATTCCAGACGGGGTAGATTGAGTGATGTATCAACAGAAGGAAATAAAAACTCCTTTACGGGGGAGATAATAGCCCCCGTAAAGGAGTTGTAAGGCAGATTAACCGATGGCGTCTGACCCTGTTTCTCCGGTTCTGATTCTAATACAGTCGACCAGATCGAGAACAAAAATTTTCCCGTCACCGATATTGTCTGTTCTGGCTCCCTTGATAATGGCATCAAGGGTAGGTTTGACATAATCATCGTTAACAGCAATCTCTATCCTGACCTTCTTCAAGAGGTGAACCTCTTCGATTACACCTCTGTAGGTCTCGGTGTATCCCTGCTGCTGGCCGCATCCGAGGGCGTTGGTTATGGTCATTTTTCCTATATTTGCCTCAAGTAGAGCCTCCTTAACATCGGGGAGCTTGTGGGGTTGAATAAGCGCAATTATAAGTTTCATTATTTATGTTCCTTTATGTTAAAAATTATTCGGTCATGAAGACTTGGAATCCGGCGTAGGCCTCCATTCCATGTTCTTCTATATCCAACCCTTTTATCTCTTCTTCCGCAGAGACCCTTAAACCAATTGTCTTCTTAAGGATTGTAAATATAATTATACCCCCTACCATGGCCCAAGCACCAACAGCAACAACCCCCTTAATCTGGGTGATAAGCTGGGTAAGTCCTCCCCCGAAGAAGAGTCCTTTAACGCCACTTCCATAACCCTCCTGAGCGAAGAGGCCAACAGCAATGGTTCCGAAGGAACCGCAGACAGCGTGAACAGATACAGCACCAACCGGATCATCTATTTTTAAAGTCTTGTCTATAAACTCAACTGACATTACTACAAGTATCCCTGCAATTGTTCCTATTATAATCGCACTCAACGGCGATACGTTGGCACATCCGGCTGTTATTCCAACCAATCCGGCCAAGGCACCGTTCATGGTCATAGATAAATCTGGCTTACCAAACTTTAACCAAACAAAGCACATGGCTGATATTGCACCGGCAGCAGCAGACAGGTTTGTTGTTACGGCAATGTGGGCTATGCTTAAGTCCATACCGGAAAGGGTGCTTCCAGGGTTAAAGCCAAACCAACCGAACCAGAGTATGAACACACCCAAAGCGGCCATTGGTATGTTGTGTCCGGCAATAACCCTTGATGAACCATCTTTCCCATATTTACCTATACGCGGTCCGAGCATCATGGCCCCCATAAGGGCTACCCATCCGCCAACACTATGTACGGCGGTTGATCCGGCAAAGTCTACGAAACCGGCAGTAGCCAACCAACCTCCTGTTCCCCATATCCAGTGTCCCGATATCGGATATAGGAAAGCAGAGATAAGCACACTATAAACCAGGTAGGAAGAGAATCTTGTCCTCTCAGCCATTGCACCCGATACAATAGTTGCTGCGGTAGCGGCAAATACACACTGAAAGAGCCAGAATGTGTAGTGCCAGCTGGAGGTTGACTCGGCAGCCGATAACATAAAACCGGTTGTTCCGATTAGGCCGGCTTTATCAGCCCCAAACATCAGAGCATACCCGATGAAGTAGAAGGCTATAGAACCGAAGCAGAAGTCCATGGCGTTCTTCATGATTATGTTTACTGAGTTCTTAGCCCTGGTAAACCCTGTTTCAACCAGGGCAAAACCGGCCTGCATGAAGAATACCAGGAAGGCCGCAACCAAAACCCATATTGTGTTAATACTGCTTGTCATATCAGCTATGTTTGTAGCTAGGCTATCCTCAGCGTGGGCATAACTTGCAAAAACTAACATCCCTACTATAAGAGCAGGCATTAATAAAAACTTCTTTATCTTATTAAACATTTTTATCTCCTCTGTTTAAATAACGGTTATTAAAACTCGTAGGCCAATGATACGCCTCCGAAGGTAATCTCTTCCTGGTTCCCATCTGCCTCATCCTCAAGATCTCCGAAAGGAGCTGCATAGCTTATAACCGGGGCAATAGACAACTTCTCTTTGAGAGGAATATTAAATCCCAAGGAGGCCAATAGGTCATACCCTTCACCGAGTATAAAGAGCTCGCTATTGTAGCCAACGGTAAGACCAGTTTCCAGGGTGATGCCATATGTGTCACCAATAGCGGTGCTGTTGGATAGTCCTAGGCTTACATAGTAGCCGTCTCCTCCGCCTGTTGACTCATCACCATAATCACCATAAAAGGTAAGAGATGGGGATAGGGGAAGAGCAGAAAAACCTAAGCCGACATAGTACTCCTTACTATAGGTTCCTGCTTCAGGAAAACTATAGTAGGTATTACCAACGGATAGGCTTATATCTCCCATCTCCTTTGTGTAATCGATTGTAACGTCAATTTCATCGGAGCTAAGGCTGTCCTTGTTGTCGGTGTCAAAGCTGCTCCATAGAGCCAATGTAAATCCTTTACTGCTGAAGGATAACCCCGGTTGCATAACAGCGTCTTTGTCCAATGTAAAACCTCTCCATACATACCTGCTGTAGTAGTCAAGGCTTCCTGATACCCCAACATCAAGCGTATCAAACAGGTAGCTCTTTGTATCTTCCTCGGCCTGAAGCGGAGAGAAAGAGAGGCTTAGACATATGGCGGCGATAGCCAAAATAATAAAGGGCTCATCGCGTCTTAGTGTGGGTAAAATGATGAACTTTATGGGGTATAACGTGTTATTAAACAAAGAGAAAAGAGCTTTTAAAAGGGGTAAAAAATCGGTATGATTTACGGATGGGAAAAA
>Ga0180009_10002737_pt1 | contig 20603 bp, 18 predicted proteins | sample OS_PC_MetaG_FD_123537 | JGI IMG/M metagenome (GOLD analysis project Ga0180009, IMG submission 123537) | Groundwater microbial communities from the Aspo Hard Rock Laboratory (HRL) deep subsurface site, Sweden - OS_PC_MetaG | ecosystem: Environmental > Aquatic > Deep subsurface > Groundwater...
AAAAAAAGATAAACAATATCCAGATGGGTAAAAAAGGAAAGATATTAAATCCCAATGAAATCAAATTTTCGACATTTCCGGGCAGTTTTATATCAGATAAAAATTTAGCAAGGTATGCTGTAATAAAAATATTCGCACTGCTTGAAAAAAGAATCAGCATGCCGGCTGTTATTGAAATGGCAATATAATCTGTAAATTTTCGAATAAGAGGGCGATCATCATGAACCCACCAGATTTTATTAAATGCATTTTCAATATGTCCGATAAGTTTTATAAGGGAATAAAAAAGCAGGATAACGCCTAAAATAGCCATTAAACCGCCTTTTGTTTTTTCAAGAAGATTGGTTGAAAAGGCAAGAACATTCTGGATCACTTGTTCCTGGCCGGCAAACATTTCAAATATCCGTTTTTCTAAAAATTCTTTAAACCCGAATCCTTTTGCAATGCCAAAGGCCATGGCCATAACAGGAACGATTGATAAAAGTGAAAACAACGTCAAAGAGGAGGCCCGAAGGTCACACCGATCCTCCCTGAATTCTTTTATTGCAAAAACAATTACCTTTATAAACCTGTTAAGCCTGAGTGAAATATTTTTTTGCAATAGTTTCATAGCCATTTTATCCCAATATAGAAAACCATTGTTTTAATCTTTTAAGGCCCTCTTGTGTAGAAATTTTTGGATAGTAACCTAAATCCTTTTTTGCCTTTGAGATGTTAAACCAATGAGATGTGGCAAGCTCCACAGCGACAAACCGTGTCATCGGCGGGTCCCTTCTAATGTTGAAAAGCTTATAGATAAACTCAAAGACAGCACCGGCAACATATGCGGTTTTGGCAGAGATATGTCCTTTTATCGGAGGTTTGCCGGCAGCATCCAAAAAGGCATTGATCATTTCCCAGGGATTAACCGGATCATCCTGGCTGACAAAATAGATATTTCCCGATAACAGCGGGTTTTCAAAAAGTTTTTGAGAAGCCAGAAGATGGGCATCGGCTGCATTGTCAACATAGATAGTATCCACCAGGCAATCCTTTAGACCTACCCTTTTTAAGTTGCTGGCCCGTTTGATAATCCTGGGTACCAGATGGTTATCTTCCGGACCCCAAATCATGTGAGGTCGAATGATGATGGTGTTCAACCCATTTCTTGCAGCACTTCGAACGAATTTTTCTGCCAGGGCTTTGGTCTCAGGATATGCTGCCAGATTGTTTTTCGAATATGGCGCACTTTCATCTATATTCTCTTTATCCGTCTCATCAAATACAACGCTGGGAGAACTGGTATAAATTAATTGTTTAACATTGTTTTGAAGGCATGCAGATATCACATTTTGGGTTCCCGTCACATTTACACGATAAAATTCTTGGTACGGCCCCCACATTCCCGGTTTTGCTGCAACATGATATACAACATCAATTTGTTTAAACGCTTTTACCAAAGCGTTTATATCAGCCAGATCCCCTTGAATCTGACTAACGCCCATGGTTTCAAGATTCGGATAAAAATTTCTTGAAAAAGAGGTGACAGATATATTCTTTTTAACAAGCTTTTTCACAATCGCCTTGCCTAAAAAACCGCCACCTCCTGTAACCAAAACATTTTTTAATTCCATTGACTACCCTTTTTCATTTGCCATTAATATGATTTCATCGATATATTCACCTTGATTAAAATCAGTTTAAATCATCCCTTGACAAAAACAATCTTTTAAAGTAGAAAAAATAAAATTTTACTGCGCGGGAATAACTCAGTGGTAGAGTGCGACCTTGCCAAGGTCGAAGTCGCGGGTTCAAATCCCGTTTCCCGCTCCATTTTTTTTCCTGGATTAAAAATCAAGTACCTGACCCATAGTATTTTTCACTGCATGTTCATAAATGGCAGCGGCTACCGTCAAGTCAAACAGGGCCATGCCAACAGATTTAAAAAATATTGTCCTGTTTTCATAAGTTGTATTGTTTTCAAGTAATAATCCGGCAAACTCTTTTATCTTGTCCATTTTTACAACTTGATCTTTTAAAGGCAAGACCAGATCACCGGATTCTTTGGCGGCAAACAAAGTATCAACAAAGATATCATCTGCTGTTGCAATAACTGTATTTGGAAACTCCTGCATATCAGGTCGAAATGAACCAATGGAAATAAATATTTTTTTTGCAGCACCATTGGCAGTAATTTCAAACAATGGTTTATGGCTTGTTGTTGCAGCAATAATCACCCTGGAATTTTCAACCAAATGATTCGGATGATCTGCCACCACATATTCAACATTCGGATACTCTTTTTTTAGTGTCCTGCTCATCTGTATTGCAGATTCCTTGTGCAGATCACAAATATAAAGGGTTTTTATTTTACGGTTAAATAAAAGGTATCGAGCCTGGCTGAGCCCTTGTACACCTGCACCCAAAACACCGGCAGTCTGTATTGATTCTTCGGTCAAAAGTTTTACCCCTAATCCTCCTACCGCACCTGTCCTCTGGGCAGTAATGGCCGCCCCATCCATGATGGCCAATGGCTGCCCTGAAACATTATCAGAAAACACCATCACTCCGTTCACTGCCGGTTGTCCATGCTGTCGGGCTTCCGGAAAAACTGAAACCAATTTTGTGGCAAAAAATTTTTCTGAGAAACAAGGCATTAACAAAAGTGTATTCTGATGATCTGCCACATGCACGCGGTCCGGCATATTATAATTTTTATTCAATACAAGTCTGTATGCCTTTTCAACAGCAGTTTGAATAATATTCTGATCGATTTTTCCAATAAGATCTTTATTTAAGAATAGCATAAACACTCCTGAATTTAATAATTCCCATTTCTCCCATACCACAGGAATGATAAAATCTCTATTAAAACCCAAAAAAATCACCTTTCATTTTTCCTGCAAGGTGTGATAGAAATATGAATTTTAAAGTGAATGAATAAGCAAAGGGGTAATTTTTGTAATGACGAATGAAACCGTATTCTGTATTAAACGGGATTTTCTACCAGAATCATGGGTACAAAAAAAAAGTGTCGTGCCGATGGGATTAGATGTATTTATAGAAAAATGCGCAACTGCAGGATTTGAGTTTATCAACCGCCTGGCAGCAGAAAAAGACCCCTCTTACAAACAGATCATTCCTTATATCATCCTTCAAACCACTGATTTTGAGAAAACAGCCATATATAACCGTCAGGGGAATGAACAACGGCTTCATGACCTTTGGTCCATCGGAATAGGCGGCCATATTAATCCGGTTGATATGGAGACACAAACCACCTCTTTTCACCAGATTCTGATTACCGGCATGGAAAGAGAACTAAATGAAGAACTTGATCAAAGACCCAAAGCAGAGCTTCCAAAATTTGTCGGAGTGATCAGCGAAGAGATAACGGATGTCGGAAAGGTTCACCTGGGAGCAGTTTTCAGGATACTGACTACTGCTCCTGAAAAATATCTGCCTGGATCCGAATTATTTCAATTTGCATGGAAAAAGACAAAGAATCTTAAAGAATTAAATCTGGAATTATGGTCAAAACTGGCATTGAAGCTTATATCAGAATCTTAAGAATTCAGCATTTTTAATACAAGGGAATCTTTATTCTTCAAGACCTTTGATCCCCTTGTAATCTTACACAGGCTGATACCGTATTTCTCGGCAATTTTACGCTGGGTCAGTCCATCGTGAAGATCCTTTAACAACTTCCACCTCAAGGAGATATCATCCAGTTCTGCAGGTGTGAAAATATCTTCAAAAAAACGATTCAAATCATCAAGGCTGTCAATTGATGATATCACTTTCAATAATTCTGGATCAATCGTCATAAGCACCCCGCCTTTTTTGTTCCTTTTTATAGAAACATATCGTATTCCATATATTTTTCAAGTAAAATATTAACGCCCGTCTTCAAACGATTGAACCTGATAGACAAAGACATCAAGATTGCCGGATTTCCATTCATTTGATGACAATCCGGCTTTCATGCAAAGATGGGTTAAAAATGTTGCAGGATCTCTCAGCTGCTTCCAGACCTGGGGTAAAAAAGTTGCACTATGATATTGTTTTTTGATCAACACACCATCAATGTCAGGCTGGAGTCTTGCAAGCAAATCCTTGGTATCCGTATAATCAAGCTTTTGAGGCCGAGTCAGGATGCTGATTTCAATACTTGTATCTTTTAACTCCTCATAGGACAGTGGGCTGAATCTTGAATCATTAAAAGCTGCATGCTTTGCATTATCTGTAATGCTCTCCCAAACTGTTTTTACCGGGTCAATAGTGCCAATGCAACCCCTCAGATCCCCTTTTTTATGCAATGTGACAAAAGCCCCCCGCTTTTCTTTTAAAACTAAACTTGAAACTTTATTTTTTAAATCGATCAAATCCTCATTCTCTTTTCCAAACTCTTTCAGAATATTTTCCCTGGCAAGTTTTAAAAGCAATCTCCCATCCTTTTTTGATAGTTTGTCTGTCATTTGTTTTTCTCCATAAAATTACTTTGGCCTTTAACAGCATCAATTGTCATAAAAATATAACAGGGTAACATATTTTTTAAAATCCAGCAAAGCTGCCAGACAAAAGGAGTGCACGCTTATTGGAAAAGAAAACCAAAGGGATTGGATGAAAACCAAAGGAATTTGGAGAATTTTATCCAAAATAAAAAAATCATAATCATGGAAGGGACACTTTCAGGCCATCGTCGGTATCACACAAAAAAAATATCCGGTATAATTCGGATTGACTCAGGAGCAGTTCCTGAATAGAATATCCAGACTTAACGAAAATCTTCCTTTAGAGAAGATATGGAACTGAACCGATTTTAACTTAGGAATACAAATGGCAACGTTGGTTGATAAAAAATTAATTCGCAAGCTTATTGAGAAAGGGGTTGAAGCGTCTCTGATCCCTGGATTCATACGAAGCTTGGCGAATGCATGTTTAATCAACCCTGAGATGTCTCATTGCCAGGCAAACAAAAGGCTTAAATATCTTGGCTGGGATGATATTGAGTTAGATTACCACACGCTTCAACTTGCCATAACATCCCTTGAAACAAAAGGGTTGAGCCAATTGGCGTATAAATCAGCTCCCTGGTATTTAAACAGCTTTGCTACTAAAAAATCAACCGGCGTCTGGTAAGTGTTCAGCATAAAAATAAAAAGCGCAGGATTTTCCCATACGCTTTTTATGTCTTAATTATCCTTAGATATTACAACAACGTTTCAAGGGATGTATACTCCACGTTAAACGCCTCTGCAACCGGTTTGCAGACGATTTTGTTACCGACATAATTCACACCTTTTGCAAATCCTTTATCTTCACAAACGGCTTTCCATCCATTATTGGCTATTTTCAATGCATAGGGCAGGGTTGCATTGGTTAATGCCATAGCAGAGGTTAATGGAACCGCTCCCGGCATATTGGCAACACAATAGTGGATAACACCATCAACTTCATAAACGGGATCACCATGGGTAGTCGGTTTGGATGTTTCAAAACACCCGCCCTGGTCAATGGCAACATCGACAATTACGGATCCTTTTTTCATGGTTGAAAGCATGTCTCTTGTAATTAATTTAGGGGCTTTGGCACCTGCAACCAGGACAGCGCCCACAACAAGATCAGACGTCTTTACAAGCTCTCTGGTCAATGCCGGAGAAGACATTAAAGGCCGACAATTGGCCGGCATAATTTCTGAAAGATAGCGCAATCGATCAATATTCATATCAAGAATAGTAACATTGGCTCCCATACCACAGGCGACCTGGGCTGCATGAATACCAACAACTCCACCACCGATAACAAGCACGTTTGCCGAAGGTGTTCCTGTCACACCACCGAGGAGCAACCCTCTTCCTCCAAATGTTCTTTCAAGATATTTTGCTCCCTGCTGGACTGCAAGTCTTCCTGCAACCTCGCTCATCGGCGCAAGCAAGGGCAAACCGCCCTTATGATCTTCAATCGTTTCATATGCGATACCGATTGACCCTGTTTTTAACAGCGCCTGGGTAAGGTCTTTATCTGCTGCAAGGTGCAAATATGTAAAAACAATCTGCCCTTGTTTGATAAAATCAAACTCAGATGGCTGAGGCTCTTTAACATGCATAACCATGTCAGAAATACTATACACTTCTTTCGGGGTATCAAGGATCGAGGCACCCGCTTCGATATACTGGCTGTCTTCAAAGTCCGAACCAACGCCTGCATTTTTTTCAACATATATCGTGTGGCCATGGCTTTTCAGCACATCAACACCGGCCGGGGTCATACAAACACGATTTTCCTGGGGTTTGATCTCTTTAAGAATTCCTACAATCATAATCCTTTGCTCCTTGATTTAATGGTAATTAATTTTTAACCCAACTTATGATTTTGGTATAAGCAAATTTCTTGCCACATCTTAATTTATTAAGAAAATTGTAAAGTCCCTCTCCTGAGCATCTTTCAGGCTTAGACAAACTCAACTCAAAGAAATAAATAAATCAAAGTTCTCAAAATGGAAAGAAAAAGAACCATAGTCATAAGATTATCGCTATATTGGCGCGAATAGATGGAACGATAAAAAACCAATGGTTTAAATTGTTGCCACTTCTTTGTTGTCTTCTAAATATTTTCCATAACAAAATGGTTTTATTCAGGAAACCGTTTATTAATGCCCTCAAATTCTTTGATATTTAAAAAGAAAAGATCCACAAGGTGTGCATCAAAATGATGTCCTGATTCTGCTGTAAACAGTTCAATAATTTTGTCCATATTCCAGGCTTCTTTGTAGCATCTTTTATGGCTCAGTGCATCAAACACATCGGCAATGGCTGCGATTCGCCCAAAAATATGGATGTTTTCATTGGCAAGCCCTTGAGGATATCCTAAACCATCCCATCGCTCGTGATGCTGTAATGCGACAATGGCTGCGGTCTGCATAATTGCTCGGTGGGATTTTCTTAAAATTTCATACCCTGTTTGAGCATGTTTCTGAATAATTTTAAACTCAGCCTCGGTCAATTTGCCCGGTTTATTTAAAACAGCTTCAGGAACGCCGATTTTCCCAACATCATGCATGGGGGAAGCCAATCTCAACATTTCACAAGTTTCTTCATCCATTCCATATTTTTTTGCCAGAAGATAACAGATTTCCGCCACCCGTGTAACATGATGTGCTGTTTCCTGTGAGCGGGTTTCAACGATTTCGCCCAATGTTAATATCACTTCTTTTTGCGTATTTATTATTTCTCGTGCAAGACTGATATTATCAAAACCGATGGCAATATTATTTGTATAAATTCTCACCAGTTTTTTTTCAATCGCAGAAAGATTCTTACATCCGTTCAGATAAAAAATACTGACAAACCCTTCCTTGGTTTTAAACACACCAATATATTCATCCGTTAAAAAAGTTTCCCCGCCGGTTTTTGCAAATTTCTTATAGCTTTGAACAACCGTCTTGGGCATTGATTCATCAAGCAGGCTGCCAACTCTGTCATTAAACCTGCCAATGCCTGCCATCAGGGTAATCTTGCTGTTTGGCATGCCAATAAGATAAGCACTGTCAATACCTGATTCAAAATCCAGGTGTAAAATCTTAGACAACTGCAACAAAACACTGTTGCCAAATTGGGAAAAAGATTGATTTTTAAAAACTTTGGCTGTTGACCGGATAATTGCTTCAAGGCCATCATTGTTTTTTTCTATTATTTTTAGATTCTTATAAGCTCTTAAACAGGCGGTTACCGTGGTATAAAGTTTACCGGCAGTCAGTTCCGGTTTGGTTTTGTAGTCATTGATATCATATTTTGCTATTACTTCCTGTTCAGGGGCTTTTCCCGGCTGACCGGTTCTTAAGACAATACGTACGGATGTGTTGTTCAGCGTCTCTCTGATGTATTCAACAAGCAAAAGCCCGGAATCATCCTTTTCCATGACCACGTCCAGCAAGATAAGCGCAACATCTGATTCTTTTTTTAGAACAGACTTAACCTCTTCTTCTGAAAAGGCACTTAACAGCTCAACCCCTTTGTTTTCAAATGAATACCCTCTCAGCGTAATCCTTGTAATCTCGTGTACATCCTCTTCATCATCAACAATCAGAATTTTCCACAGATCTTTTTTATCATTAATTCCAGGGTCATCTTTGGGGTCTTCATCCTCATCTGCAAATATAAGGGGATCTTCCAAATTTTCTTTGGATTTAAAATCCATTTAGATTCATCCTCTATTTATTACTAAAATAGATATCTACCAGATTTTCGGCAAGCCCGACATAGGTCTGGGGGGTCAATTGTTTCATTTGTTTCTTAAACTCCAAAGGCACTTTTTCAAGGCTGTCAACAAACTTTTCAAGATCTTGTTTTTTTATTTTCCGTCCACGGGTAAGTGTTTTTAATCTCTCATAGGGATTTTCTTCACCAAACACCCTCATGGCAGTCTGGAAAGGTTCTGCGAGAAGCTCCTGGTTGTTATCAAGATCTTTTTGTATCACCTCATCATTAAGATCTATCTTGGATAATCCTTTTAAAGCATTTTTCACGCCAATGGCAAAATAACCGAAAACAGACCCCAGGCTTCTTAACACCGTACTGTCTGTCAGGTCTCTTTGGAATCTTGATTGTTGCAGTTTAACGGACAGGTGCTCCATCATTGATATGGCAAGCCCCATGTTTCCTTCACTGTTTTCAAAATCAATGGGGTTTACCTTATGGGGCATGGTGGAAGAACCGGTCTCTCCTTTTTTGACCCGTTGTTTAAAATATCCCAGGCTGATGTATCCCCACATATCCCGGTCCAGATCAATGACCGTTGCGGCAACCCTGATCATGGCATGCAGGACAAAAGCAATGGAATGATTTGGATTCACCTGGGTTGTAAAAAGGATGGGCGCAAGGTTTAAATGGGTAGAAATAAATCTTTGCGATGCCTGAATCCAGTCAATCTGAGGGTATACGAAATAATGCGCATTATAATTTCCGGTGGCGCCGTTTATTTTTGCCTGAACCTGACTTTGTTCGATAATTTCTGCTTCCTGTAAAATTCGCCAGGCAAAATTGATAAATTCCTTTCCAACCGTTGTGGGTGTTGCCGGTTGGCCATGGGTTCTTGACATCATTGGTACTGACTTATACTGCAATGCTTTTAGCTCGATATCGACAATAAGTTGCCGTATTAAGGTTGTGGCAATCTCTTTACCTTTTTTCAACATTAATGCATAGGCGGTATTATTGATATCATCTGATGTACAAGCAAAGTGAACCCACTCCTTGATGCCTGAAAGCCCTAAAAGCTCAAGCTTGTCTTTTATGAAATATTCAACCGCCTTTACATCATGATTTGTCCGTTTTTCAATGTTCTTAACCTTGCGGGCATCTTCCAGATCAAAGTTTCCTGCAATACTATCAAGCAGGGTCGCACCCTGGCCATCAAGTTGCGCAAGTTTCAGATCAATCAATATAAATTTAAGCCATTCAATTTCAACAAATACCCGGTGCTTGATCAAGCCATACTCAGAAAAAATTTCAGCAATATCCGTCGTCAATCCGGCATATCTTCCATCTAAGGCAGTCAGTGCATTTATCATCAATCTTTCCACTCCGTTACTAAAAACTAAACATTTAAAATCATTTGACTTTTATTATCAATTTCTATAAATTATTTGACAGTATTTCGTACCGCATAAAAATAGCAGACAATCTAAAATTTAACAATCTAAAAGAAGACATCACTCCATGCCTGATTTAGATTTTATTGAAAATTATTTCAAAGGCGAGAATGAATCTGCAACTTCTAACCCTGCCATTTCTTCAGGGGCATGGAAAATTCTTATTGTCGACGATGAACCATGTGTTCACCAAATTACGACGCTTGCACTGAAAGAGTATTCTTTTAAAAAGAATCCTTTGATATTACACCATGCCTATTCAGCAAAACAAGCTAAAAAAATTCTTAAGGAACACGGTGACGTTGTTTTGATCCTTTTGGACATCATCCTTGAAACAGACACAGCAGGACTTGACCTGATCCATTGGGTTCGCAAACAATTAAAAAACACCCTTTCCCAAATTGTGATACGGACAGGCAACCCGGAAAGTTATTCCGAACAAAACATGATCGAGATGTATGACATAAATGATTATATCATTAAGACAGATGTAACCGCTCAAAGGCTTAGAAACATCATATCAGGCTCCATTCGGGCTTTTATTGATAAATTTGAGCTGCAAAAAGAATTAACGTCCAGAAAACAAATTGAACAGTCTTTAAAAGAAAAAGAAAGCCTGCTCAAAGATATTATCACCAATATCGGAGATGTTCTTTGGGAAATCAATACAGACTTAAAATATGTTTATATTTCAAAAAAAGCTGCGACCATTACAGGATTTTCAAGATCTCAAATCAAAGAGCACCTTTTTTCATATAATATGACAATGGAATCAAAAAACAATTTTTGGCCAGAAATTCAAGAAAAAATCAAAAAAAAAGATAGGTTTTCAAATATTGAAATATCCAGGAGTACTAAAAGTGGCGGCATTCAGTATTTTCTGACCAGTGGAAACCCTGTTTATAATGAAAAAAATGAATTTATTGGATATCGCGGTGCGGATATCAATATTACTTCGCAAAAAAACTTTGAGCTTGAAAAAGAAAAATTAATCAGCCAATTACGTCATGCACAGAAATTAGAGGCAATAGGAACGCTGGCTGGAGGAATCGCCCATGATTTTAACAATATTTTAGGCGGTATTCTCGGATATGCACAATTGTTACAATTTGAACTTACCGCTAATCAAACCTGTTTGTCTTATACCAAACAAATCATAGCCGGTTGCCATCGAGCAAAGAATTTAATTTTTCAAATTCTTTATTTCAGCCGCCAAAGTGAAACCCTTTCATTGCAAACCGTCACAAACCCGATAGAAATCGTAGAAGAAACCATAAAACTGTTGCGGGCCTCTTTTCCATCCTCCATAAAAATTATTTCTGATATTGACAGGAATACAGGTTGTATCAAGGCGGATCCTTCCCAGATTCATCAGTCTGTCATGAACCTTTGTGCAAATGCAAGACAAGCCATTGAGGGGGGAATTGGACAGGTTACAATTACTGTCAAAGAAATCATTTTTTCCTCTGAAAATTCCATTAAGAATCTCAAAGTTGATCTGCCTTTTGGAGAATACATCAGTATTTCTGTGGAAGACACTGGAAAAGGAATTGAAACCGACACGTTGGATAAAATATTTAATCCCTATTTCACAACAAAAAACAAAGGAGATGGAACCGGGCTCGGGTTATCTGTTGTACATGGTATTGTCACCCGGTTTAACGGTGCGGTTACAACTCAGACACAACCAGGAGAGGGCACAGTCTTCACGCTTTATTTCCCAAAATATTTAAAAAAAACTAAAAAAAAACAAGAGGAAAAACCATTGATAAAAGGGGAAGCATGTGTGCTGTTTGTCGATGATGAACCCATGCTGGTTGACCTTGGTAAAAAGATGCTTGAAAGACTCGGTTACAAGGTGTTGGCAATGAACTCGCCCAAAGCAGCTTTAAAGATAATAAAAAAAGACCCGAAAAAATTCGATCTTGTTATTACAGATATGACCATGCCTGACATGCATGGCACTCAGCTTGCCCTAGAAATTAAAAAAATCAATCAACAAATCCCTATTGTTCTGGCGACCGGATTTACAAACCTTGTCCAGTCAAAAAAGACAAGCCCTTCCTGTATTAATGCCATTTTACCCAAACCCATTACCATAAACACCTTGTCCCAGACGCTTCACCAATTACTGGCAGAACAATAGAATCCAAATGTTTTTTACCCATAACATTCTATTGTATTATTGCTTTTAATTTAGTGAACATTGATTAAATATTATTAAATATCCTTGGGTTAGTCACTTGACAAACACACAGGGAATAAAGTATTTTAGCAAACAATTTTGAACACACTTTTTAAACAAACCGCCTAATGTTGTTGCAGGAGTAAAATTTATGGCATTAACAAAAACAATTATTGCTGAAAGAATTCAAAACAATCTAAATTTATCAAGAACAACAACCTATGAAATCATGGAAGAATTCCTTGAAATCATTAAGGAAACCATTGAAAACGGTGAAGATATCATGATCAGCGGTTTTGGTAAATTCTGTGTCAATGAAAAAAAAGCCCGGAAAGGCAGAAACCCTGCAACTGATGAAGAAATGACCCTGCCGGCCAGAAGAGTTGTGACCTTTAAATGTTCAGGAAAATTAAGAGATCTGATCAATTCTTAAGGCTGTTTTTCCATAGAGATGCTTTTTTCAGAACAATTTACTACCATTATCATTCTGACAACACTGATAGGCAGTTACCTCATTGACAGCATTGCAGACTTTCTAAATCTTGGAAGTCTAAAGAAATCTCTTCCAAAAGAATTTAACGATCATTACAAACCTGAGAAATATGCTGATGCTCAAAACTACCTGAAAGCGAATACAAAACTTGGATTTATCACATCAAGTTTTGATATAACCGTCATTCTTCTGTTTTGGTTTTCACAAGGCTTTCAATATGTTGATTCTTTTGTCAGATCGTTTAACCTCGACCCAATTATTTCCGGACTTTTTTTTACTGGAATTTTATTATCTGCAAAAATGATCTTCTCTCTGCCCTTCAGTATGTATTCAACTTTTGTAATTGAAGAAAAATTTGGATTTAACAAAACAACGCCCATGATTTTTTTTTCCGACCTTATTAAGTCTATTGTTCTTTCAGTGGTTTTAGGAGGGATACTATTATCATTGGTCCTGGGCTTTTTAGAATTTGGCGGTCGGTTTGCCTGGGTGATGTGCTGGGCGTCTAGTACGGTTTTCCTTCTTGCTGTTCAATATATCGTTCCCACCTGGATTCTGCCGTTGTTCAATACCTTCAGTCCCTTGGAAGAGGGGTCGTTAAAAAACGCCATAGTAACCTATGCAAAATCAATCAATTTTTCACTTTCCAATATTTTTGTTATGGATGGATCTAAACGGAGCAGCAAATCCAATGCATTTTTTACAGGTTTTGGCAAAACCAAACGAATCATTTTATTTGATACCCTGATTAAAGATCAGACAGTTGAAGAATTGGTATCAGTTCTTGCCCATGAAATGGGCCATTATAAAAAAAAGCACGTCATCAAGCGCATCCTGCTCAGTATTTTTCAAATGGGATTTATTTTTTACCTTATTTCCATATTCATATCCCATGAAGGATTATTCCACGCCTTTTTCATGAAAGAGACGTCCATTTATGCCGGATTAATATTTTTTGGAATATTATACTCACCCATAAATCTGTTTTTATCTATACTCCTTCAAATCTCCTCCAGAAAAGATGAATATGAGGCCGACCGGTTTGCTGCACAGACAATTAAAGACAGCAAGCCGTTGATCAATGCCTTAAAAAAACTTTCTGCTTCTAATCTTTCAAATTTAAATCCACATCCCTTTTTTGTGTTTTTAAACTATTCACACCCCCCCATACTTGAGAGAATCAACACCTTAAAATCTCTATAATCATTCATTAATAAATCGATCAAAGGCATCCCAGAACAAGGCGGTGATTTTAGATTCTTCAAAAAGAAGTTCATGAAATGCCCCTTTAATTGAAATAAATCTGCAATCGGGCAATTTTCTGCTTAATCTTTCCTGGGCTTTTGGCGAGACCACAGCATCTTTTTGGGCACTGACCATTAATATGGGCGTTATAATCTTATCAATAATGTCATCGTGTTTTAAGATTTCAATAGATTCAAAGGCGGCATTCAGCCATCCCCAGGTAACGCCGCCAAGGGCAAGGTCAGGGTTGTTTCCAATCTCATTGTGTATAATCCAGTAGTTTTCCGGATCATGGCATAAATTATTCCCTTTGAATTTTGCTCTTCCGATAGAATAGTCTTCTGAACCCAAGGTATATTTTTTTGCAAATGGGGTTTTAGACACTCTTTTTGATATAAATTTTGATACAGGCTTCATCATTGCGGGGATTGCAATATCGATCATGGGTGAAGCAAGAACTGCTTTTTCTATTTTCAAGGGGTTTTTGCTCATGAACCGAAGGGCTATATGTCCACCCATGGAATGTGCCAAAATATAAACCGGGAGTCCTTGGGGCTCTATCACACTTGAATAAAGCGCTTCCAGATCTTCCACATATTCATCAAACCGGCTGATATGGCCCTTATGCCTGTTTTCAAGCTCCCGGGAAGACAATCCCTGTCCCCGCCAGTCAGGGCTGATAACCTGAAAGCCTTTTTCCTGAAGTTGTTTTGCAACTGTCTTATATTTTTCAATAAATTCAGATCGCCCATGTAACAAAAGAAAAATAGCCGTTGTATTTTTTTTAAGGCAGGGGGCTACCCCATAGCGGATTTTAAAAATTTTTTTTAATGGAAAATAATAATACTCAAATATCTCTTTGTGTGAGTGCGTCTTCTTATCGATCATGAAAATAGCTATAGTTTATTCACTATTCTTTGAGATGCTCTGATTACGACCGTTCTCTTTTGCTTCATACAAGGCTTTGTCTGCCAGGGCAAGCAGATCTTCTGCACAATTATCACTTCCCGGCACCATTGTGGCAACCCCAAGACTTAGCGTGACATGATTGTTCACTTTGGATTTTTCATGTGCAATTTCAAGATTTTTTACATTTGCCCGGATCGCTTCAGCCACAGCCATGGCACCCTGTGCATCCGTGCATGGCAAAACTACAGCAAACTCTTCTCCACCGTATCTTGCGGCCAGATCTGATGACCGATGGGCAGTTTCATGAATTGCCCGTGCCACTTTCTGAAGGCAGTCATCACCTGCCTGGTGACCGTAATTATCATTGTACAACTTAAAAAAATCAATGTCGGAAAAGATCAGTGACAGATGATCTTTGTCTCTAAAATGCCTTCTCCATTCAGACCCAAGGTACTCGTCAAATCTTCTGCGATTGGGAATCTGGGTTAACCCATCCATTAAAGAAAGCATCTTAAGCTTTTCATTTACTTTTTTTAGCTCTTGTTCTGCACGAACCGTATCACTGATATCGATAGAAAATCCATTGAATCCATCCATTCTCCCGGAAGGGTCATGGGTTGCCTTTGCATAGCATAACGCCCAAACATAGGAGTTGTCTTTTCTTTTGAGGCGACAGCGAAATCGAATCACTTCTTCCGCCTCATAGACCCCAAACATGAAATCATCTGCTTTTTCCTGATCAAAAAATGTCTGGGCAGCAAAGTCCGTTATCTGCTCAACAATCACTCCAGCAGACTCATAACCCAACATCCATGCATATTCCGGATTTGATGAGACGATTTTTCCCTCCATATCCACGTGATAAATGCCAATGGGAGCAAAACCGAAAATATCTTTTAAATATTGTTCCTGCTGTTTCAGACATGCCTTGTCTTTTAATCTGGCGGAAATATCTTTGGCAAGGACAGCAACACCCAGTTTTTCACCCTTTGTATTCATAATGGGTGCATAAAAAATATCGCATTGAATTTCCTGGTTTTTGCAATTAATGTGCGAACAGGTTAAAAACTGTGTCTGTTTGCAATTTATAAGATCCTGTTTACTGATGGGGATAAGTTCATTCAAGAAACGCCCCATTGTATCATCTTCTGTATAGCCAAACAAATGCATGGCACCCAAATTCCAGGAAGACACCTGCAGATTAAGATCTGCTTCCATGTATGCAAGCCTGGCCTGTCCGATCAAATTGCCAAGGGCCAGAATTCTTTCTATTAATTTAAAATCCATATCTTTTATTTAAAATTTAGTTGATTTGGATTCGATACTATGAAATTTTATTTTTTTTAACAAGGAAAAAATTAATAGAATGACAAAACTCATTATTACATCGGATATTCATGGCAATTACAGTTCATGGTTAACTATAAAAAATCTTTTAAAACCTTATGACAAACTTGCCGTTGCAGGAGATCTTTTTGATACCCGATACGGCAATTACGCCCATACGGATTTCCAACCCGAATCAATTAAAAAGGATTTAAACACTTTTAATCATCAATTTTATTACGTTTATGGCAATTGTGATACCCCCTCTTTTTTCCCGGGCTATGATACAACAAAGATGTTCACCGCATTTAATAAAAAAATTCTTCTTTATCATGGCCATTGTCCTTACACCTGGTCTGAAGATATCGAAATTTTCATACAGGGTCATACCCACCTTTGTCATTTGGGAAAAAGGGACCAGCAGATTTTCATGAATCCCGGTTCTATCACATGTCCACGAAACGGTATGTATACTTACGGCGTAATTGACAATACTTCGGCAAGCCTGATTGAGCTTAAAACAGGAAATAAATTAATCACTATTGAATTTTAAATTGAATATTAAAAACCACGGGGTTACTTTTTCCCGATGGGATTCACCGGTATAATCGGATCTATTTTTTCAACTCTTTGGATACTCATATCTTGATGCTTTCTGAATTGGTTTGATGTCATCTTTCTTTTAAGTGCCATATATGTTTGATAATAGGTGTAACGATTGGTTTTTTGAGGATTTTTTTCCTTTTTATCCTTACCTGGTTTTCTTTTATTATCCGATACTCCCGGGTGAACACTCTTAAAAACATCATCAAAGCTATAATTTTTGTTTTTTGTCCTCTTTATTGGTTTTTCTTTGCCGGATTTATTTTCAAAAGGCCTGTATTTTTCTTTTTTCTTAAGTGCAGTTAGCACTATCTGAAATATTTTTGATAAAAAAACAAAAAACGTTCCTTTTTCGGGTGATATGGAATTGTTTTTTTTTGTTTGCCTGTATTGTTTTTTCGTCTGTGTTTTATCTATTTTTTTTTTTGACTTCAAAAGCGGAGCAAGATAGCGGAATGCCAGATTTATCTCTTTCATTTTTGCTTCAGCATTCCTTTCCGAACAAGGATGGTTTCCCACCACATCCGGATGGTATTTTTTTGCTAACAAGTGGTATGCTTTTTTTGCCTCTTCAAAAGAGACGGTAGCATCCAGATCCATGATTTTAAAAGCAGTTTCCTTGTTCATATTCATTCTTGTATGCTTCCTCAAACCTGGTGTCAAGGTACTTTAGATGTTACTCAATTGCAAAAGAACAATTGAACTGATATATCATGGGAAGACATTTTTTCTCAAAAAGGAGACCCTATGGAAAATAATAAAAACAGATCTGTTCCTGCTGAAAAAAATCCTGATTTTGATGCCTGGTTCACTGCTTTTTTTCTTAAAAATCATATAGATCCGTTTGCTTATCCAACCAAGGTGGGTGCAAGAGAACAAATTGAATTTATGGTGTATCCTGAGAATGGGGAACGATATTATCCTTGCTCTGATAAAATGTTTGGCGCGATCATGTCCAGAAAATACCCTGCTTTTCTTAAAAACCATTACAAACAGGTGTTTGACAAAATAATGGCAATGATTGATGAACTGATAGATTCAGAGTATGACCAACAATTTTTAAAAACATTAATTGAAATCAAATATAATGATGAAATCCAGACAGGGCTTTTGATACCTTCCAGGCTTGAAAAAAGATTGTATAAAATTTTTTTAAGCCGCACACATATAGAAAACCCCTGTTCAGACGTAAAAAAAGCCGCCAATAAAAAAATGAAAAAATTTTTAAGTTCTGAAACATTTAAAAAGGCTTTAAACCAGATTGATGATTCACTACAAACCATTGAAACTCTCTCCTTGTTTGATTTAAGGGAAAAAATAAAAGAAATTGAATTCCAAAGACTCTTAACCCTTTTGGCACAGGAAAGCCTATGGGCACAGGAAAATCCAAAAATCCCAACCTTGAGCAAAATTAAAAAAATATTTAAAACCCCTATCAAAGGAAACGGCTTTTTCCATTTACTTGAACTGATGAAAGCTAAAAAACAAAAAATCCTTTGGCTTGCTGATGAATCCGGTGAAGTTGTTGTAGATCTTTTGATTGCCAAATTCTTAGCTGAACTGGGTCATGCCGTTATTTTTGCAGTAAAGGAAGCGCCATTCTTTGATAAAGTCTGTCTTGCCGACACCAGGACAGACCCTGTCCTGGTAAAGGAATTTGAAAATGCGCATTTTATTCACGAAAAAACCATCAGTAAAAACAATCTTGTTAAACTTTTAAAGCACGATAAAAATATCTATGTGGTATCTGACGGGACCAGAGAGACGTTAAACCTGTTGCTTACGTCTACCACCTTTTCCAGAATCTTCAAAGAGGTGGATTGTGTTATATCAAGAGGGGTGGCCCAGAAAAAAAGATTAATTGATACTCATTTCCGGTTTACCCAGAGCATCATCAACATCAGTTTTGAAAAGAATGCATTGCTGGTGACCTATAAACAAAGACACCCGGACTTTATCAAATTTTCCCATGAACAATTGGAAGAAAAAGCAAATAAGATTATCGATCAAATGAAAACCGCTAAAAAGAAAGGTATAACCGTGATGTTTTACAGCGGCATCATCGGATCCATCCCCGGAAAAATTGATGTGGCCAAAAAAATAATGAGTACCTTTATTGACCATTTACATAAACAGTCTGCCAATCTTTTTATTATCAACCCGTCACACTATTATGAACCCGGAATGGATGCCGACGACCTCATGTATATGTGGGAGATCGTTCAACGGAGCACTTATATAGACATATGGAGATTCCAGACATCCAATGATATTGCCGAAAGCTTTTCTCTCCTGGATAAAAAGGTTCCGCCGGAATGGATCGGTAAGGACTCAACCTATAGTACCGGTTGTACCAAGGAAATGAGAATTGCCCAGGAGGTCCAACAAGAAAATCCAGAGATGCAGCTCATTGGGCCGTCTTTGGATAAATTCATGCGAAGGAACGAATATGGAGTGGGCTCCATGTATGACCAGAGACTGGCCGATGCATGATCCCTAACAGGGTTCAACCCTGTTTTTTTTCATAATCATCAAGGGCAAAATAAAATGCGGCATGGGCATGGTCCGCACAATGCTCTTCATTTTTTGGAAGCGTCTTTAGACAGGTGATGATGTCCTGGCTGCTAATTTTTCTAGCGTCTTCAATGGATTGAAGGTGTGCAAGTTTTATAACCGTGTTGGCACAGGCATGAGAAAACAAACACCCTTTAATATCATAAGAAATGGATTGTATTACCTTTTCTTTAACCATCAAAAAAAATTCAATGGTATCACCGCACTCCCTTATTTTTATACCATATCCGTCACAGGAAGCTATTCTCTCCTGATAGTCTCTTTTCATGGCCATTTCGAGAAATTCAAGTGAATGGTCGTTCCAGAAATCAAAGGGTTTATTGTTTTTGGTATTCATTTTTATAGGATGCACAAAAGATATCTAAATTTATTCCGGAAATTATTTGAAAAAAAAGTGGCGCGCCCGGAGAGATTCGAACCCCCGACCCCCTGATTCGTAGTCAGATACTCTATCCAGCTGAGCTACGGGCGCGCATAAACAACCCCGCTTATATACCAGGGTTTAATAAAGTTTTCAAGGTGTTTGTTTTTTAACAGGCGCTAACTATATATATAATGGAATATTTGATTTTAAGTTTAAAACTAATTATAACTGTATAAGTAAACATCTAATCTTTGTGCACCATAAAAAAGGGATGGCTTGGCGTGGCAATGGTATTGATTTTTTTAAAAATTTTTTTTTCCGGCATCTGCCTGGTTTCCCTGTGGATCTGTATAAAAATAATCTGGGGGCTTGTTCAGCCTTTACTGAATACCCAAAAAAAACTGACACTTTTAAAAGATCTGATCAGCGCCGATACCTATGATCACTTCACCATCAACAGAGCGATCCATGCTTACATTCCTCCAAAATACCAGGAAAATTCTCCTTATGAAAAAAAAGATCAAACCAGCAAAAATCATATAAAAAAAACAGATTTAACCAGAAAACTGGACATATTTCTGGATCACGATGATAGTGCAAGGCATCTTCTCATTCTGGCAGATTCAGGAATGGGCAAAACCTGTTTTGCTATAAACTATTTTATTCATAATTTAAAACGCGCTGAAAAAGAGCAACACAACATCATTTTGGTCCCATTGGGACTACAAAAGGCTGAGGAGCTTATTTTAATACCTTCAGACAAAAAAAACAGTCTTCTGTTTTTAGATGGATTTGATGAAGATGTAAAAGCCTTTGGAAACCAGCATAATCGTCTCAGGCAGCTCATAGACCTAAGCCAAAAATACAGGAAAGTGATCATTACATCCAGTATTAATTTTTTCCCAAAAGATACAAACATGGCGGTTAAAAAAGGCCATGAAAGAATAGGGCCGAAAAACCCAACTGAAAACCATTACTATGAATTTAAAAAGCTTTATCTTTCACCTTTTAATCGTATGGATATTAAAAAATATATGGACGCTGCCTTTTCAATATGGGAAATCCCTGTAAAAAAATCAATCCGATCTTTTATCAAAAACAATTTAATAATACCCGTAAATCCATTTTTACTCAGTTATTTTAAAAAAATTTTTCATAAAAAAGCCACTATACAATCAGTGAATGATATTTACGAAAAAATAATTGAAAACTGGGTCAGCCATGAAAAAAACTGGACAGACAAATCCAAATTAAACCAATTGGCCCAAAAACT
>Ga0180009_10002738_pt1 | contig 20602 bp, 20 predicted proteins | sample OS_PC_MetaG_FD_123537 | JGI IMG/M metagenome (GOLD analysis project Ga0180009, IMG submission 123537) | Groundwater microbial communities from the Aspo Hard Rock Laboratory (HRL) deep subsurface site, Sweden - OS_PC_MetaG | ecosystem: Environmental > Aquatic > Deep subsurface > Groundwater...
GGTGATCCACCCCGGCTGCGTCATCGGCAGCGACGGGTTCGGCTACAGGCCAGGTCCGACGGGCATGGTCAAGATCCCCCAGGTGGGGATCGTCCAGATCGAGGACGACGTGGAGATCGGCGCGGGCGTGACCATCGACCGGGCGACCGTCGGGAGGACCCGGATCGGAGCCGGATCGAAGATCGACAATCAGGTTCAAATCGGTCACAATGTCACCATCGGGCGGCACTGCGCCCTCAGCGCCCTGACCGGCATCGCGGGCAGCACGACCCTGGAGGACGGAATCGTCGTCGGCGGCCAGGCCGGCATCGGCGATCACCTGAGGATCGGGGCCGGCGCCAGGATCGGCGGGAAATCAGGCGTCTGGCGGGACGTGCCCCCGGGTGCGACCCTGTTCGGCTACCCGGCTCTCGACATCAAGGAAACCTTCAGGATCACCGGCGCGATGCGTCAGTTGCCGGACCTGATCAAGCGATTCAGGCGCCTGGAAAAACGAGTCCAGGCCTCGTCCGAGGAGGAGTAGGAGCCCGTGCTCTGGTTGCAGCGAACCCTCAAGGATACCGCGTCCATGGAAGGGGTGGGCCTCCACACGGGCGCCTCCAGCCGCATGACGTTCCGGCCCGCTGCGCCCAACACCGGCCTGGTCTTCGTCGCCCTGGACGGCGGGCGCGAGGTCAGGATCCCCGCCCTGGTGGAGAACATCTCCCGGGACCAGGACCTGACGCGGGCGACCACCCTGGCCGGGGACGGGGTCCAGATCACCACCGTGGAACACGTCCTGGCCGCCCTGATGGGCATGGGGATCACCAACTGCGAGATCGTCCTGGAAGGCGGGGAACCGCCGGTCGTGGGCTGCGCCAGCGCCCGGCCCTACGTCGAGATGATCGACCGGGCCGGAGTGCAGGACCAGGGCCTGCCCGCCCTGACCTACCGGGTCACCCGGCCGGTCACCTGGCGCAACGGCGACGTGGAGATCAGCGTGGAGCCGGCCGACCAGTTCCTCCTCTCGTTCCACATCGACTACGACAACCCGGCCATCGGCATCCAGGCGGCCACCTTCGAGATCGGTCCGGATGTTTTCCGGACGGAGATCGCCCCCGCCCGCACCTTCGCCCTCCTGAAGGACGTGGCCATGCTCCAGGACATGGGCCTGGTCAAGGGGGGATCCCTGGACAACGCCCTGGTTTTCGGTGATGACGGCCTGGAGGGGGGACAGGAGCTGCGCTTCGCCGACGAGTGCGTCCGGCACAAGATCCTCGACCTGCTGGGGGATCTGGCCTTGCTGGGGATGCCCATCCGGGGGCACGTGCACGCCCGGCGATCGGGCCACCAAGGCAACGTGGCCTTCACGCGGATCCTGGCCGAGACCGAACGCAAGCAGCCCCGGATCTACCCGCCGCGGAATCCGGTCCAGTGGGACATCGTCTCCATCATGGACATCATGCCCCACCGGTACCCCTTCCTGCTCGTGGATCGGATCACCGAGCTCGAGCCGGGCAGGCGCGTGGTGGGGCTGAAGAACGTGACCATCAACGAACCGTTTTTCCAGGGCCACTTCCCCGGACACCCCATCATGCCGGCGGTCCTGATCATCGAGGCCATGGCCCAGACCGGGGGAGTGCTGCTGCTGAGCGCCTTCGACGACCCCCGGGGCAAGCTGGTCTACTTCAGCGGGATCGACAGCGCCCGCTTCCGTCAACCGGTCACCCCGGGTGACCAGATCCGTTTCGAACTGGAAATGATCAAGCTGCGGGGATCCATGTGCAAGATGCGCGGGATCGCCTGGGTCGGCGACGCCAAGGTTGCCGAGGCGGTTCTGATGTCCACCGTCGTGGACAGCTGATCCGCCGCCAAAAGGAGGATTGACTTGGATCCATTGAAGATCAAGAAGGTCATCGGCCCGCGTCCCCTGCGGGAAGCGGAGATCCACCCCACCGCGGTGGTTCATCCGTCCGCCCGCCTGGGCCACAACGTGAAGGTCGGACCTCATTCGGTGATCGGTGCGGACGTCACCATCGGTCCGGATTGCATGATCGGCAGTTCGGTCCTCATCGACGGCAGCACCATCATCGGATCCAACAACCGCTTCTTCCACGGCGCCGCCATCGGCAGCGAACCCCAGGACAAGAAATACCACGGGGAGAAATCCTACGTGGAGATCGGCGACAACAACGATTTCCGCGAGTTCTGCACCGTGCACCTGGCCACGGGCGAGGGCGACGCCACCCGCATCGGCAGCAACAACCTGCTGATGGCCTACGTGCACATCGCGCACAACTGCCACATCCACGACAACACGATCCTCGCCAACGCGGTGAACCTCGCCGGACACGTCGAGGTCGAGAGCTGCGCCACCATCGGCGGACTCACTCCGGTGCACCAGTTCGTGCGGATCGGCGCCTACAGCTTCGTGGGCGGCGGCAGCCGTCTGCCCCAGGACGTCCCGCCCTTCATCAAGGTGGCGGGCAATCCGGTCGAGGTCGCCGGCATCAACAGCATCGGCCTGAAGCGCAACGGGTTCACGGACGAGGAACTGTTGAACCTGAAGAAGGCCTACCGGCTCCTGTACCGTTCCGGGCTGAACGTGACCCAGGCCCTCGAGCGCATCGCCGCCGATTGCAGGCTCGATCGCCGGATCGAGGAGCTCATGGCGTTCATCCGGCGTTCGGAGCGGGGGATCGTCCGCTGATCGGTGCGATCACCGGAAAGGCTCACGCGTCGTGAAGGGCAATGACGTCAGGCATATCTTCCTTTCCTGCGGCGAGGCCAGCGGGGACCGGTACGGGGCGGATCTCATATCCGCCCTGCGCTCTTTGGACCCGGACCTGCGGATCTCGGCCATGGGCGGCGAACTGGTCGCCGCCGCCGGAGCGGAGATCGTGGCATCCAGCGAGCCCCTGGCGGTCATGGGCTTCACCGAGGTGGTGCAGGCCTGGCCCGAGATCCACAGGGCCCGGCGGTCCATCGACCGCTTCCTGAAGGCCGAAAAGGTCGACCTGGTCATCCCCCTGGATTTCCCCGGCTTCAACGGCTGGCTCGCCGGACGCGCCCGTTCCCTGGGCATTCCCGTGTTCTGGCTCATCGCGCCGCAACTGTGGGCGTGGGGGGGCTGGCGCACGCGCGGGTTCCGCGGGAAGATCGACCGGCTGGGCACCATCCTCCCTTTCGAGGCGGATTTCTTCCGCCAGCGGGGATTCGACGTCTTTCCCATGGGGCACCCGCTGATGGACGACTACGGGGGGGATTTCCCCTTCCAGGAGAGCCTGACCCTGCGGGAGCGGAACCTGCACGACCGGGACAAGCTGCTGACCATCGGCCTCTTTCCCGGCAGCCGGCGGCAGGAACTCGATCATCTGTTGCCGACCCTCAAGGTCACCGCCCAGGCCGTCGTCGGGCACCTCGGCAACCGGCCCCTGAAGTTCCTTGCCAGCGTGGCTCCAGGCATCGATCCGCGTTTGGTCCGGGACGCCTTCGAAGGCCAGGTGGAGACCACCCGGGAGCCGGTGGCGAAGATCCTGCCCGGCTGCGATCTGGCTCTGGTCTGCAGCGGCACGGTCAGCCTGGAGGCCGCCCTGGCCGGCGTGCCTCACGAGCTGGTCTACCATACCGGGGCCTTCAACTACTTCATCGCCCGCAAGCTGGTCCGCGTGCCCTACATCGGCCTGAGCAACCTGCTGCTCGACCGGCCGGTGGTGCGGGAGCACGTCCAGGAAGGCGCCTCCCCGCTGCCCCTGGCCCGCAGCCTGTTGCGCTGGATCGCCCGCCCCGCCGAGCGCGAGGTCTTCTACGGGGATTGCCGGGAACTGCGGGGGAAGTGCGGGGCCCCGGGCGTCTGGCGGAGGACGGCCGCCGAGATCCTCCGTTTCGCAGGAACCGGCCGGAACGGGGCCGGTGGTTGACATGGGTCTGCAGGGGTTGAAAATGACCCTCGCCCCTCTGGTCTGGTCCGCCTACTGCGCCCTCACCGACGTGCCCGAGGCCGCCCCTCGCCGCCCCGACGATCCCCCCCTCATCTACGCCTGCCTGCACCGGGACATCCTGCCGGCCATCCGTCACCTGCGGCCGGTCCAGCCGGTCCTGCTGGTGAGCCTCAGCCCGGACGGGGACATCCTGGTCCGGACCCTCGGCGAGGATGCCTATGGTTTCGTGCGCGGGTCCACCGGAAGCGGAGGCGGGAGGGCCCTGGCCGGACTGAGACGGTGCCTCGAGGACGGCCGGTCGGTCGGCCTGGCCGTGGACGGGCCCAAGGGACCCTTCGGCAAGGTCCAGGAGGGGGTGCTGCATCTGGCGCGGCTGACGGGGCGGCAGATCCAGCCCCTGCGGATCCGGGCCACCGGGGCCTGCCACCTGGGAACCTGGGACCGGACCCTGATCCCCCTGCCCCGGGGCCGGGTGACGGTGGTCCAGGGGAGCCTTTTCCGGGTGGGACCGGAGGCGTCAGGACCCGAGGTCGAGAAGGTCCGCCGCGAGCTGGAGCAGTTTCTCGGGGATGACGAACATGTCCTTTGAAATATTGGATTTGCGTCCGCGGTCACAGATCCTGACGGATCGGATCTGGGCCAGGTCCGCCACCGGCCAGCGGGGCCCCGGGGAGGCCGGCTGGTGGGACCGGGCGGTGACGGATTGGACCCTCAGGCGCGTGAGGCGACGCCGCCTTCCCGAGGGCGGGCCCTTCCTGGTTTCCATCGGGAACCTCGCCCTGGGGGGGACGGGCAAGACTCCGGTCCTTCAGCGGCTGGCGGCCGACCTCGCCGGCGCAGGCCTGGCCGTCGGCATCCTCACCCGCGGCTACGGTTCGGCCCTGCCCGGGCCTCTCGTCGTTTCCCCCGGGAACGAGGGCTGCGGGGACGAGGCTCGCCTGATGGCGTCCCGGCTGGCCGGAACCGGGACCGTGGTGGTCCAGTCGCGGCGCCGGTCGACGGGTCTGGACTTCCTGCGGCGGCAGGCCCCGGATCTGGACCTGGTCCTCCTCGAGGATGCCCACCAGACGGCGGGAATCGGGCGTGACCTCGACGTTCTCCTCCTGGACCGCTGGCGGGTCGGGGATTCCCCGGACCGAACCGGTCACCTGATTCCCCTGTGCGGTCCCGTCCTGCCCTTCGGCCCCTGGCGTGAGCCGGCGGACGGCGCCCGGCGGGCGGGGATCTGGCTGGTCGAGGCTGAACCTGCTGCGGCCGGGGTGGGGCTGTGGGGCCAGCCGGTGGCCGCCTTCGCGCGGCGACCGGTCCTGGGCGGGGGCACCATCCCGGGTCTGGCCGTCCAGGACGGCCCCTGGGCGGCGCTTTCGGGCATCGCCAGGCCCGAACCGTTCGAGACCGCCGCCGCGGCCGCCGTGGGCTCCGAGCCCGCCCTCGTGATCCGGTGCCGGGATCACGAACCCTTCGGGCCGGGCGTCCGGGGCAGGATCCTGGCCGCCGTGCGGCGGTGCGGCGCCGCGAGCGTGGTCTGTACGGCCAAGGACTGGATCAAGCTGGAGGGGGGCTGGCCCGGCGACCTCAACGGGGTGGTCCTGGACCAGCGGCTGGAGTGGACGAGCGAACCGGCGCTCCCGGAACTGATCCGGAAGCGCCGGTCATTGTCTCGCAGGTGACCTCCCGGTCACTCGGAGGAGACGACCCCGAAGAAGGTGACCATCAGGCCGGCGGGGATCGAGACCTCGTATTCGCTGCCCGACTCGTGCCCGTGGAAGGTGATCTCCAGGGCCGCGGTGAAGCTGGACGGGACCCCCTCGGGGTCGATGAAGTCCAGGTACAGCTGACGGAACCAGGGCTCTTCCTTCATGAGGCGATCGGCGACCAGGATCTGGACGACCGCCTGGTCGTCGATCGGCACGATGGCGTCGGCCAGGCCGCCGGTGACGTTGTAATCCGTCAAGCCTTCGGGGGCGCTGGGGCCGGGGTGCCAGGTCAGGTCGTAGCTCGTGATGTGGAACCAGCTGTAGGTCCCGTTCTCGGGGATGACCATGTTGTTGTTCATCGCCCGCGCCTGGAAGACGACGGGTATCCAGTCGATGGGGGCGAAGTCGTCGTCGGTCCCCAGGATCTTGTCGTTGCCGGAGTTCAGGTAGGCGGAGACCAGGGGGGCGCCCGCGTTGACGGATTGGACCTCGCAGACCAGCCTCTGAAGTTCGTTATTGCTGGTGTCGCATCCGGCCAGGACTGTCAGACCCACCGTCAGGGCGAGCATCGTGATCAGAAGACGGGATTTCACGGTTTCATCCTCCAGGTGGATGGACTTCCGGCGGCGCTCCTTCAGTGGACACACCCCGCCCGGGAAGTATATGTTCGGTTCCTGGATATGTTTTCGGCAGATGGCGTCCGGGCTTTAGCGGCATTATTCTGGGGGCATGCCCCGAGGAGCACCATGAGGACCAGACCGGGCCCTTCCATCCACCGCAGCCGCTATCTGGTGATCGGTTCCGGAATCGCCGGCCTGCAGTTCGCCCTGCTGGCGGCCGCGTCCGGGTCCGTGCGGGTCGTCACCAAGAAGGAAAGCCGGGAGAGCAACACGAACTACGCCCAGGGCGGGATCGCCGCCGTGGTCTCTCCCCTGGACGACTTCGAACTCCACGTTCAGGACACCCTCACCGCCGGGGACGGGCTGTGCCGGGAAGACGTGGTCCGGCGGATGGTGGAGGCCGGCCCCGAGCTCATCCAGCGGCTGCTGGGGTACGGGATCCAGTTCTCCCGGGAAGGGGCCGGCGAAGGCGAGACCTATTCCCTCGGGCGCGAAGGGGGCCATTCCCGGCGCCGGGTGCTGCACTGCCGGGATCTGACCGGCCGGGAGATCGAGGCCCGGCTGCTGGCGGCGTGCCAGAGCCATTCCGCGATCACGCTGGCCGAGGACCACATGGGTCTGGAACTGATCCGGGGAGCGGACCTGGGCTGGCAGGACGAGGCGGCCGACCGCATCGTGGGCGCCCGGGTCCTCGACCGCCGGAAGGTCGCCCAGGAGATCTACCTCGCCGATGCGGTCATCCTGGCCACCGGAGGCTGCGGCAAGGTCTACAGCTACACCAGCAACCCCGACATCGCGACCGGGGACGGCCTGGTCATGGCCTACCGGGCGGGAGCCGAGGTGCGCAACCTCGAGTTCGTGCAGTTCCACCCCACCTGTCTGTACCATCCCGACGCCAAGAGCTTCCTCATCAGCGAAGCCGTCCGGGGGGAGGGCGCCGTCCTGGTCAACCAGAGGGGCGAGCAATTCATGCCCCGGTACCATCCCCTGGCCGATCTGGCTCCCCGGGACGTGGTCGCCCGCAGCATCGACCGCGAGATGAAGACCAGCGGCGAACACTGCGCCTATCTCGATCTGCGCCATCTCGACCGCAAGCACGTGGAGGAGAGGTTCCCCAACCTGGTGGCCATCTGCCGGCGCTTCGGCATCGACATGGCCGGCGAGCTCGTGCCGGTCGTCCCGGCGGCCCACTACATGTGCGGGGGCGTGGCGGTGGACGGCCTGGGCCGGACCACCCTGCCGGGGCTGTACGCCGTGGGGGAGGTCGCCTGCACCGGGGTCCACGGGGCCAACCGGCTGGCCAGCAACTCCCTGCTCGAGGCCGTCTACTTCGCGGCCGCGGCCGCGGGCTCGGTGGCCGACGAGCCGGCCGTGGTCGCCCGCCGGCCGGCCTCTTTGCCCGACACCTGGTTCGGACAGGAGGAGCCGGCGCCGCAGGTGGAGGCCATGATCCTGGAGCACGACTGGGATCTGGTGCGCCGGGTGATGTGGGACTACGTCGGCATCGTCAGGGACCGCGAGCGCCTGGACATCGCCCTCATGAGGCTGCGGACCATCCGGGCCACGGTGGAGACCATCTTCGCCGACTCCCCGCTGGTGGCCGAGGTGGTCGAGCTGCGGAACATCGCCCTGCTCGGCGAACTGATCGTGCTGTGCGCCCGCGCCCGGCACGAGAGCCGGGGCCTGAACTTCACCCTGGACTATCCCGACCGCTTGCCCGAAGCCGTCGACACCGTGCTGTGCCGCGGCGCCGCCCTGGACGGCGAGTCCAGCTTCGAGCCCGGACCGGACCACCATGCCTGACCCCTGGTTCGTCACCGCCTTCGGCGCCCACTATCCCGCCCTGTACGCGCACCGGGACGAGGCCGAGGCCAGCCGCTGCCTGGACCTCCTGCCCCGGCTCGCTCCCCTGGAGGGATCGGGCCCGGCCGCCGGCCTGCCCCTGCTCGATCTGGGCTGCGGCGACGGCCGGCATCTCGTCCATCTGGCCTCCCTGTCCGTCCCGGTCGTCGGGCTGGATCTCTCGCCCCCGCTCCTGGCCGGCGCCCGCAGGCGCCTGGGCAGCGAGGGGAGCGCATCCTCCGCCGCCCTGGTCCGGGGCGACATGCGGCGCCTCCCCTTCGGCGACGATTCCCTGGCCGGGGTGCTGTCCCTGTTCACCGCCTTCGGCTACTTCGGCCCGCTTGCGGCCAACGGCGGGGTCGTGGCCGAGGTCGGCAGGGTGCTGGCCGCCGGCGGACACTGGTTCCTGGACTACTTCGACGCCGGGCAGGTCAGGCGGGAGCTGGGGACCGAGGGGGCCCCCGTCACGCGCGCCCGGGTGGTGGGACCATGCGCCGTCACCGAGACCCGGCGCCTCGGCCCCGCCGCGGAGACGGTGATCAAGGACGTGGTCCTGACGCCCTTGCCCGGCCGGGAAGACGAGGCGGACGCCCTGGGTGTCGGCCCCGCGGGCCTGAGCTACCGGGAACAGGTGGCCCTTTTCGGCCTGGATGACCTGGACTCCCTGGCGGCCCTTCACCACCTGGAGCGGATCGCCGGCGCAGGCGGCTACGAGGGCGAGCCCCTCGGCGGCGGCAGCCGCTGGCTGCTGGTCTACCGGCGCCGGGATTCCGGGACAAGGGGGGAGGACGCGTGACCATCGAGGTCAGGGCAGGCTCCCTCCTGGCGGATGGGCCGGGAACGACCCGGCTGCAGGCCGACTGGCTGTCCGGCAAGGGCGGCGTGTCGCCCTCCGCTGCCGCGGAGATCCGGCGAGCCCTCGAGGCGCCATCCGGGTCGACCTGTCCCCTGTTCCGGGCCGGGGTGATTCCGTCCGGCCAGGGCGCACCCGCGCCCCGCACCGTGGTCACCGGGCAGCAGCCCGGATTCCTCGGCGGGCCGCTCTACACCCTGTTCAAGATCGCGACCGCCGTCGCCCTGGCCGCGCGCCTGTCGCGGGGCGGGGTCCGCGCCGTCCCGGTCTTCTGGTCGGGGGACGACGACAGCGACCTGAACGAGGCCCTCTCCAGCCTGGGGTGGGACCCCGCCGAACGCCGGCTCTTCGCCAGCGAGGGCGTGGCCCTGGCCCGGAGCCCCCGCTTCCGGAACCGCACCGTGGGCAGCCTCGAATCCCGCTCCTTCAGCGCCGGGGCGGCCCGCTGGCTGCACCAGCGTGCCGGGGCGGGCGGGGATCCCCTGGTGGCGGATCTCGCCGCCCTGTGGGCACGCGCGGTCGCCGAGGACTGGCCCTGGAGCCGGCTCGCGGCCGCGGCCTGGTCCGCCTGCTTCGCCGGGACGGACCTCCTGGTCGTCTCGGGTGACGATCCCGCCCTGCACGCCGCGGGGCAGGACGTGGTCGCGCGGTGGCGGACCCTGGACGATGCCGGCGAGCCGGTCAGGGCCCGGGGGCAGGAGCTCACCGCAGAGGGTTACCATGCCCAGCTGGACGAGCGGAGCCTGAGGCATCCCTGGTACGTGGTCGAGAACGGACGCAGGCGGATCCTCGATCCCGGGGCGACCGGTCCGGTCGAGGGGCGGGTGCGGCCGGGGGTCCTCTTCCGCAGTCCCCTCCAGGACCTGCTGCTCGAGCCGGCGGCCGTGGTCGTGGGTCCGGGCGAGCACGCCTACCTGCGTCAGCTGGAACCTCTCTATCGCCGTCTGGGGGTGCCCCGCGCGCCCCTGGTGCCGCGCCTGGGCGGATGGCTCCTGCCGGAGCAGGCCGCATACGGGCAACTGGAACGCTGGCTGGCCGCGGCTGCAGGCCGGGAGGCGGCCTGCGCCGAGTGGACCGACGCCTGGGTCCGGAGGAACGCCTCCGAACTGGCAGGATTCCTGACCGGAACCCTCGGGGTCGATGCGCCGAGGGCGAAGTCGCTGGCCGAAGGCCGGACCAGACGGTGGCGGCGGGGACTGGCTGCGATGCTGGCGGCCGAGGATCGACGCCGGATCCGGGACGATCACGCAGGCGCGCCCCCCTGGGTGCTGCCCCATGGCCTGCGGCAGGAACGGAAGCTCGCGAGCATCGCCGCGGTGGGCCTGTTCGGATCGCCGCTGCTGGAGGCCGTCAGGAACGCCGCCGAGCAGCATCTCGACCGCGGCCTGGCCGGAGAATGGCGGGAGTTCCACTTCGGGGTTCCCGAGCCCGCAAAGGACGGATGACATGAACGGACGACCCGACGGGGGCTGCGACCTGCTGATCGTTTCCCCGCACACCGATGACCTGGAGATCGGTCTGGGCGGGACCGCCGCCCTGCTGTCCGGCCGCGGCCGCACGGTCTGGGGCCTGGACCTGACCCGGGGCGAGCTGGGATCCAACGCCACCTGCGACGAGCGCTGGGCCGAGGCTGCCGAGGCTTCCGCCGTCCTGGGGCTGGCCGGGCGGATCCAGCTGGCCTTGCCGGACGGGTTCATCGATTCCCGCTCCCCTGAACAGACGGCGGCGGTGGCGTGGGTGGTCCGCAGTCTGAGGCCCCGCTGGGTGGCCACGGCGCCGGATGCTCACCGCCATCCGGACCACCTGGAGACCCCCCACCTGGTGCGCCGCGCCCTGTTCATGGCGCGCCTGGCCGCCTACCAGCCCGCGCCGCCCGCCCTGCGGTTCTGGGAGCAGGGGGCCCGGATCGGTCCGCCCGCCGAGACCTGGACGTGCGAGGCCCAGTTCGGCGTGTGCCGGGACGGGGAGGAACCCGGGCTCATCTTCGACGTCGGCGCCGTCTGGGAGGCGAAGGTGCGCTCCCTCGCCTGCTACCGCAGCCAGTTCCAGCGGGGAGAAGGCCGGCGGCCCACCATGATCAACGACGAGGGCTTCCTGGAGAAGATCGAGCGTCGCGCCCAGGCCTGGGGCCGGCGCGGCGGGGTGGCCCGGGGCGAGGCCCTCTGCGGGACCGCGGTTCCGGTCCTGGACGACCTGCCGGCACAGAGGTGGCCCTGATGAGGATGCCCAGGGTGGGAGTGACCTGCTACGCCAGCCAGGGGGGGAGCGGGGTGGTCGCCACCGAGCTGGGCCTGAACCTCGCCCGGCGGGGCTGCGAGGTCCACTTCATCTCCAGCGAACTGCCCTTCCGCCTGAAGCACTACGACCAGAACATCTTCTACCACAAGGTGGAGATGCCGCTCTATCCCGTCTTCCAGCATTCCCCCTACACCCTGAGCCTGGCCACCGTCATGAGCGAGGTGGCGACGCGCTACGACCTGGATCTGCTCCACGTGCACTACGCCATTCCCCACACGGCCAGCGCCTACCTGGCCCGGGAGATGGTCAAGCCCCGGCGGCTGCCCGTGGTGACCACGCTCCACGGCACGGACATCACCCTGGTGGGACAGGAGCCGTCGTTCTTCCCCATCACGCGGTTCCTGATCGAGCAGAGCGACGCGGTGACCGCCGTGTCGGGATTCCTGAAGGAGGAGACCATCCGGGTCTTCGGCATCGGGGAATCCATCCAGGTCATTCCCAACTTCGTGGACGCCAGGGTGTTCAAGCCCCTGACGGATCTCGGGCGGCGGGAAAGGTTCGCAGGAGAGGACGAACTGGTGGTCATGCACGCCTCGAACTTCCGGAAGGTCAAGAACGTGACCGCGGTGGTGGAGGTGTTCGCCCGGGTGGTCCGGGAGCATCCGGCCCGGCTGCTCCTGGTGGGGGACGGCCCGGAACTGGTGACCGTCCGCGATCTGGTGGCGAGCCTGGGCCTGACCGACCGGGTCCGGTTCATGGGGCAATTCGACCGCCTGGAGGAGATCCTGCCCGTCGCCCACGTGCTGCTGCTGCCTTCCCTGCACGAATCCTTCGGGCTGGTGGCCCTGGAAGCCATGGCCTGCGGAGTGGTCCCGGTGGCCACCGACCGCGGCGGCGCCGGGGAGTTCATCCAGGACGGCATCAACGGCTTCCTGCGTTCTCCCGACGACATCCAGGGGATGGCGGCGGTGATCCTGGAACTGGCCCGCGATCCGGACCTGACCCAGCAGATCGCCGAGGACGCCCGCCGGGACGCCGCGGGCGAATTCGGGGTGGGGTGCGTGGTCAAGACCTACCTGGAACTCTACGAATCGCTGCTTTCCGGGGGATAACCGGGTCTGGACGGTTGACAGCCGCCGGCCAGGCGATAGAATGATACAGGGAACTCATGCGGCAATCGGGAAGGAGGCGGTGATGCCGAAGACCATTGATCTCGCCCAGACCATCCATGCCATTGCCGGCAAGCGCGGCGTCTTCCGGCCCGAGGCCTATCTCTTCGTCCTCGAATCCCTGGAAATGGCCATGGAGAACATCGAGGTGCGAGGTCACGTTTCGGGGACCGACCTGCTGGACTGGATCCGGCGGCTGGGCCAGGAACGTTACGGCGTCATGGCCGGGGACGTGTTCAACTGCTGGGGCGTCCAGGGCACGCTGGACTTCGGCCGGATCGTCTTCCACCTGGTGGAGGAAGGTCTGCTCAAGAAGCGTGACGAGGATTCCCTGATCGACTTCCTGGACAGGTTCGACTTCCAGGACGCCTTCACCCTGCAGGCCTTCCGCGGCCGCGGCTGACCTGCCGCCCGTCCGGGATCGCCCGGGGATGGAACTTTTTCCGGGCCGGGACCGTTCCCTGCCCGACCGACCTGCCCCGACATCGCAGCCCCGGGCCTGACCGCCCGGGCACCGGCCAAGGAAGGCCGGCGGATCCGGCCAAAAAGGAATCCGGCCGCATCCCACCTTGAACCGGTAATTCCAGGGCCGGACCCCGCTTCCGCCGAGGAGTCTCCATGTCCGTCTTGTTCCCCCCGGAATCGCTGACCCTGCCCCTGACCGCCACCATGGGGCCGGGAGACCTGATGGGGCTGGTCTCCGGCAGCACGTTCTTCGGCAAGACTATCCTCCTGGTCCTGCTGTTCATGTCCGTCCTGTCGTGGGCCGTCTTCATCGACAAGGCCCGCACCCTCGGCCGCATCCGCGCCGGTCACCTGGAATTCTGGCGCCAGTGCGACCAGTGGCTGGACCGGCGGATCACCGCGCCCGAGCTGGTGATCTGGACCCGGGAGCACGCCGACCTGCCCCTGTCCAGCGTGGTGCTCGAGACGTCCCAGCTGCAGGAGGTGCCGGCGATCCGGCGCGCCGCCGAGCGCGTGGCGTTCCTGGAGACCGAGAACCTGGAGCGGTACCTCATCCTGCTCTCGACCGCCGTGACGATCTCGCCGTTCCTGGGGCTGCTGGGGACGGTATGGGGGATCATGACCAGCTTCTGGGACATGTCCACCATGCACAGCGCCAACCTGACGGTGGTCGCCCCCGGCATCGCCGAGGCCCTGGTGACGACCATCGCCGGCCTGGCCACGGCCATCCCTGCGGTCATCTTCTACAACATGCTGGTGCGCAAGATCGACCTGGTGGGCAACGAGATGGATCGCCTGCGGACGATCCTGGAGGAGGAGGCCGGCGGAGGGCGCGGCGTGGCCGATCCCATCGACCGGGACTTCGCGCGTCGCCCCGATCAGCATGACGGGGAGCGGATCTGATGGCGCGCCGGCGGGGCAACTTCCGCACCATGGCGGACATCAACATCACGTCCCTGGTGGACGTGACCCTGACCCTGCTGATCATCTTCATGCTGACCGCGCCGTACATCCAGGGCGGGGTGGAAGTCAACCTGCCCGAGGCCGAGACGCGCAACGTGGTGGTGAAGGAGGGGCCGGTCATCTCCATCACGGGCAACCGGCAGTTCTTCTTCATGGAACAGCCCATCGAGGTGGACGACATCCTGACGCACATGGCGCCCTACCTTGAACAGAAGGACTCCATTCCCGTCTACCTGCGCTGCGACGAGGAGGTCCCCTACGGCATCATCCTGAAGCTCATGGCGCAGCTGGAGCGGGCGGGGTTCGTGAACCTGAGCCTGGTGGCCGACCAGCCGGGGGCCAGGGAGTAGGCATGGTCCGGGGGCTGCCGTATTCCATCCTGCTGCACGTCCTCGGCCTGGTCCTGGTGATCCTCTACGGCAACTTCGTGGCCCGCAATCCCGTCCAGCCGCCGCGGTCGATCCCTTTCCGGATGGTGTACGAGGCCCCGCAGCAGCCGGCCCGGGAAGCGACCAAGGCCCCGGAGGAGACCCCGCCCGAGACGGTGGAGCAGGAACAGCCGGACGAGATCCGGCAGCCCGAGGTGATCCCCGATCTGCCGCCGAAGGAAGTGCCCGAGGAGAAGCCGGTCGTCGAGAAGGAACCCGAACCCGAGGTGACCGAACCCCGGGAGAGGAAGGACCCCGAGCCGGTGGTCGAGGATGCGGCCGATCGTCCGGCGGAGGATCCCGCGGAGGCGAGCGACGAACCCGCCGCCGTCGCCGGTGTGACCGGTCCTGCGGTGGGGTCGGTGGATTCGGACTTCCCGTACGCCTGGTACATCCAGAGGATGGAGAGCCTGATGGCCGCGAACTGGAATCCGCCCCAGCTGAACTTCGGGAGGCGGCCCCGGTACACCTGCCAGGTCCACTTCATCATCGCCAGGAACGGGATGATCTCCGGCGTGACCCTGGCCTCGTCCAGCGGCGTCGGGGTGTTCGATCGCGAGGCGATGCGGACGGTGCAGACCACCCGGCTGCCGCCCTTGCCGCCCCAGTTCGCCGAGAACGGGCTGGGCGTGACCTTCCACTTCAACCTGGAGCCGAAACACTGATGCGCCTCCTCCTGCCGGCAGCCCTGGTCCTCCTGGTCCTGGCCGTTCCGGTCTCCTCGCCGGCCCAGAGGGCCCAGACGGAGATCACCGCCGGGATCACCAGCACCGCCTACCTCAAGACCGACGTGCTGGTGCGGCCGAGCGACGTGCTGTCCGGGGGGCAGACCGCCGCCGGCGCGGCCGACGTGATCGACCGGGTGCTCGCGAACGACCTGGTCTTCAGCGGCCTGTGCCGGGTCGGCGACGGGATCATGCCCGCGCCCGCCGGCCAGGACAGCTTCCGGTTCGACTGGACCATCGAGGGGACCGTGGAGGGGCCCCTGCGCGACGCCGCCCAGACGGGCGAGGAGGTGCCGCTGACGGTGGACTTCAACCTGCTGACCTATCCAGGCCGGCAGCTGGTGATGAACAAGCGGTACCGTCCCCACGCCGACCAGTACCGGACCACGGCCCACCATTTCGCCAACGAGGTCCTGGCGATGATCACCGGCGAGCCGGGCATCTGCCTGACCCGGATCGTCTTCTCCCGGGGAACGGGAGACCGGCGGGACCTGTACGTGGTGGACTACGACGGCGAGGGGTTGCTGCGGGTCACGGCCAACCGGACCCTCAACCTCTGTCCCGACTGGTCGCCCGACAACACGCAGATCGCCTTCACCAGCTACCGGGGGGGGCAGCAGGGGCTGTTCAGCCTGGACACCGCCTCGGGGCAGGTCCGGCAGATCATCGCCCAGGAGGGCCTGAACCTGGGGGCGGACTGGCGGCCGGACGGCAAGGAGCTGCTGATCTCCCTGTCGCGCAGCGGCAACCCGGAGATATACCGGATCGATCCGGTCGGGAACATCATCAAGCGCCTGACGGTTTCCAGCGCCATCGAAATCAGCCCGAACTGGGCGCCAGGAGGCCGTGAACTGGTATTTACTAGTGACAGGACGGGCACCCCACAGTTATATATTGTTGATGATTCAGGAGTGGGCGGCCGGAGGTTGACCTTCGAGGGCCAGTACAACGATTCCGCGGTCTGGTCCCCGAATGGGGATCGTATCGCCTACGCCACCCGGGAGCATGACGTGACCGGGATCGTCCTGGTCAAGCCGACCGGAGAGGACCGGCGGGTGATCACCGGGGACCACTGGAGGAACTGCGAGGATCCGAGCTGGGCGCCCGACGGCCGGCACCTCGTGTTCGCATCCGACCGGACAGGTGTCTTCAAGCTGTACGTGTACGATGTCGTCGATGAGAGCTTTCGCCAGTTGACCTTCGGGGACGACCCCGACATCACCCCGGCCTGGTCCCATTGACAGGCTGAAACCGCAACGGTCAAGGAGAGTGCAGCAATGTTTGCAGGCGCCAAGAAGAAATCGATGTTCCTCACCCTCGCCCTGGTTCTCGGGATCGTGCTGATCGCGTTCACCGGTTGCAGCAAGAAGCCCGCGGCCGAGACCGAGCCCGTGATGCCCGAGGTGACGCAGCCGTCCGAAACCATCCCGAGGCCCGTCGAACCCGAACCGGTCGATCCGAACGCCAACGCCATCGACTACCCCGGCCTGGATCCCTCGGAGTACGGAGTGAGGGACGTGTTCTTCGCCTTCGACGAGTACGACCTGGACGACAAGGCCCTGGCCGTCCTGAGCGAGAACGCCCGCGTCCTGAAGGAAGCCAACGTCCTGGTGCTGATCTCCGGCCACTGCGACGAGCGGGGGACGGTGGAGTACAACCTCGCCCTCGGCGAGAAGCGCGCCAAGGCCGTGCGGGATCACCTGGTGAACCTGGGGGTGCCCTCGGGCAAGCTGCTGGTGACCTCCTACGGCGAGAACAAGCCCTTCGTCCAGGGTCACAGCGAGTCGGCCTGGGCCCAGAACCGGCGCGCGCACTTCGAACGCCCGTAAAGGATTCTGATGACCTGCAAGCTGCAGTTCCTGTCGCTGACCGTTGTGGCGGTCGTCCTGCTGGGGAGCGGATGCGCTCCCCAGCTCGACCGCATCGAGACGTCCGTCCAGGCCAACCGGGACGAGATCGCCCGGCTCCAGGCCGAGAACAAGCTGCTCCTTCAGGAGGTCCAGGCCCTGGCCTCCCTGCTGCGCCTGGAAAGGGAGACGGGCGACCAGTCGGCCGCCCTGAAGGTCGCCAAGCTGACCCAGGTGTCGGGCCGGCTGGACCAGCTCATGCAGAAGCTGGACGACAACGCCGAGTACATGCGGAACCTGTCCGCCCGCGTCGACCTGCTGGTGACGCGGTCCGGCATCCCCACCCTGGGCGAGTACCGTCCGCCGGCCCGGGGGGGGGACGGCGCCGTGGAACTGCCCGAGGAGGGCCGCACCATCCTGGAGGCCGCCGATCTGGACCGCAGCAGCGGGAACACCGGGCTGGCGCGCCTGGGCTACGAGGAGTTCCTGGAGAAGTACGGACGGACCGAGGCGGCCGACGACGCCCTGTACCGGCTCGGCGACATGGATCTGGCCGACGGGGAGCACGCCGCCGCGCTGGAGCGGTTTGACGACCTGCTGGCCCGGTTCCCCGGCAGCGAATGGGTCCCGGCCGCCCTGTTCAAGTCCCGCGAGTGCCTGCTGGGCCTGGGCCGGGAGGACGAGGCCGCCGCCAGGGCCCGCCTGTTGATCGAGAACCATCCGGGATCGACCGAGGCCGCCATGTTGCAGGCCGACCCGGAGAGCCGGTGACCGGGCAATCCGGCCGGCCGGTCCCAAGGAGAGGATGACGATGCCCAAGTTTCCGGTGTTGAGGATGGCCCGCGGGCTCAAAGAGGTCTTCCGGCCGGTGGTGGTCACCGACATCGACGAGAACTACCACGCGTTCATCGTCCGCTACAGCGGGGACTACATCCAGCACACCCACGAGAAGGACGAGTTCGTGACCATCCTCGAGGGTTCCATCGTCTTCGAGGTGGGGGGCCAGGAGACCGAGGTCCGGCAGGGCGAATCCATCCTCATCCCCGCCGGGACCCTGCACCGCCCCCGCTGTTCCAACATGGCTCTCGGCCTGGTGGTCGAGCGCAAGGGCATCCAGACCCAGATGGATCCCCAGGTCTGATTCCGGAGGGGCGGCCCGGCCCGCCCCTGCCGCCTACAGCGAACCGTCCGGTTCGGACAGCTTCTTCTCGATCCAGAGCACGTCCTCCCGGCTCCCGATGTACAGCGGGACGCGCTGGTGCAGGTCCGTGGGCGCGATGTCCATGATGCTGCGGCGGCCGTCGCTGGCGTAGCCGCCGGCGTTCTCGACGACCATGGCCAGGGGGGCGGCCTCGCACATCAGGCGCAGCTTGCCCTCGGGCTTGTCGGAGGTGGGGGGATAGAGGTAGACGCCGCCGTACAGCAGGTTGCGGTGGAAGTCGGCCACCAGGGAGCCGATGTAGCGGGAGGTCATCCGGCCCCGGTAGGGACCGCGCCCCCGCTTGAGCTCATGCACCATCTCGGTCACCGGGCCGGGCCAGAAGGGCTCGTAGGCCTCGTTGCACGAGTAGAGTCCGCCCTGGAAGGGGGTGGCGATGTTCTCGTGGCTGAGCAGGAACTCGCCGATGCTCGGGTCGAGGGTGAACCCGTGCACCCCGTGGCCGGCGGTGTAGACGAACATGGTGCTCGAACCGTAGACGATGTAGCCGGCGCCGACCAGTTCGCTGCCCGGCTGCAGGAGGTCCTCGGTGCAGACGTGCTGCCGCCGGGAATGGCGGCGCCAGATGCCGAAGATGGTGCCGACCGAGACGTTGGCGTCGATGTTGGAGCTGCCGTCGAGGGGATCGAAGACCACGATGTAGCTGCCGGAGCCCTGGTTCGCGGGGACGAAGATGGGATCGGCCATCTCCTCGCTGCCCATGATGCAGACCTGGCCGCGCTTGCCGAGGCACTTCAGGAAGATGCGGTTGGCGTAGTCGTCCAGCTTCTGGACCACCTCGCCCTGGATGTTCTCCTCCTCGGTGGCGCCGAGGATGTCGACCAGGCCGGCCTTGGTGACCTCGCGGCTGATGATCTTGGCCGCGAACGTGATGTCGTTGAGCAGGCCGGTGAAGTCGCCGCTGGCCCCGGGGTGGAGGCTCTGGAGGTCCAGGAAGTGCGATTCGATGGTCTGGAGGTTGCCGGGCAACTGGGTCATGCCGTCTCCTGTCCCGCTGTCTGGTGCGTAACGGATCCCGCCGGGGCGGGTCCGGGCGCGAAGCCCTCTGACCGGACCATTCTAACCCCAATTTTCAGGTGCACAAGGCTTGCCTTTTGGGTCCAGGTTTGCCATCGTGCCGATGAAGAGACCTGCCGTTGTCCGACGCAGCCGGAAGGAGACGCCATGCCCGACGCGATGTTCGAAGTTCCCTATCCCCAGAACGAACCGGTGATGGGATACCTGGAGGGTTCGCCCGAGAAGAAGGAGCTCAAGGCCGCGCTGAAGGAGATGGCCGGGCGTCAGGTCGAGATCCCCCTGATCATCGGGGGCAAGGAGATCCGGACCGGCAAGACCGCCGACTGCGTGATGCCGCACGAGCACAAGCACGTGCTGGGCCGCTACCACCAGGGCGGCGAGAAGGAAGTCAAGCTGGCCATCAAGGAGGCCCAGAAGGCCAAGAAGGACTGGGCGGCCATGCCGTTCCAGCACCGCGCGGCGATCCTGCTGAAGGCCGCCGAGCTGCTGGCCGGCCGCCGGCGCATGACCCTGAACGCGGCGACCATGCTGGGCCAGAGCAAGAACCCGTTCCAGGCCGAGATCGACAGCGCCTGCGAGCTCATCGACTTCTGGCGCTTCAATCCCCACTTCGCGCAGCAGATCATGTCCGAGCAGCCCGAGAGCTCCCCGGGCATGTGGAACATGCTGGAGCAGCGGCCCCTCGACGGCTTCGTGTTCGCCGTGACGCCGTTCAACTTCACGAGCATCGCCGGCAACCTGCCGACCGCCCCGGCGCTCATGGGCAACACCTGCGTGTGGAAGCCCGCCTCGAGCTCGGTGTTCTCCGGCTACTACATCATGCAGATCCTCCAGGAAGCCGGGATGCCCGACGGCGTGATCAACTTCGTGCCCGGCAGCGGCGGCCAGGTCGGCAATCCGGTCATGGCCAGCCCCGACCTCGGCGGGATCCACTTCACCGGCAGTACCGCGGTGTTCCAGGCGATGTGGAAGCAGATCGGCAACAACATCCAGAACTACGGCTGCTACCCGCGCATCGTGGGCGAGACCGGCGGCAAGGACTTCGTGTTCGCCCATCCCAGCGCCGACGTGGACGCGCTGGTCACCGCCCTGGTCCGGGGCGCCTTCGAGTACCAGGGCCAGAAGTGCAGCGCCGCCAGCCGGGCCTACGTGCCGGAAAGCCTGTGGAAGGAAGTGCGCCAGAAGCTGCTGGCCGCCGTCGAGTCCATCACCATGGGCGACGTGACCGACTTCCGCACCTTCATGGGCGCGGTCATCGACCGCGGGGCCTACGCGGACATCAAGGGCTACATCGACCGGGCCAAGGGCAAGGACGCCAAGGGCAAGGCCAGGATCATCGCCGGCGGCAAGTGCGACGACTCGGTCGGGTACTTCATCGAGCCCACGGTCATCCAGGCCACCGATCCCCTGTACGAGACCATGGTGCAGGAGATCTTCGGCCCGGTCCTGACGATCCACGTCTACGCGGACAAGGACCTGCTGAAGACCCTGCGGTTGTGCGACAAGTCGTCGGCCTACGCGCTGACCGGAGCGATCTTCGGGCAGGACCGCGCGGCCCTGATCAAGATGAAGGAGGAGCTGACGGGCACCGCCGGCAAC
>Ga0180009_10002739_pt1 | contig 20601 bp, 28 predicted proteins | sample OS_PC_MetaG_FD_123537 | JGI IMG/M metagenome (GOLD analysis project Ga0180009, IMG submission 123537) | Groundwater microbial communities from the Aspo Hard Rock Laboratory (HRL) deep subsurface site, Sweden - OS_PC_MetaG | ecosystem: Environmental > Aquatic > Deep subsurface > Groundwater...
ATAGTTTATTTTGATTTTTCTCATTAATATATATTAAATATATATTAAGTATAAAAAGGTTTCGATATTGCAAAATACCCATTAAATTGAGTCATTTATAAAGAAACAGACTTATTACTTACCCAATTGAGTTACCAAAAATATATAAATGAAAAACTCTTTAATAAATCTATGAAAGGGCTGGTTAAACATGAAAAATAAGACAATAATGATTGTTGATGATGAATTAGATGTAAGAAATTTAGTTGAAAATATTCTAAAAACTGCAGGATTTGAAGTTATAAAAGTTAAAAATGGTTCTGATTGTTTAAAAAAACTTTCTAAATCAAAGCCAGATTTAATTCTTTTAGACTTCTTTATGCCTGATATGTCAGGAAGACAAATTCTTGAAGAAATAAGAAATAATCCTAAAACCAAAGATCAAAAAGTAGCTTTCTTAACAATAGCAAATTTTTCAAATGTAGGGCTTAATGAATTAAATAAACTGGATTGTTTAGATTATATAAGAAAACCATTTAATGCAGATAACCTTGTGAAGAGAGTAAAAGCTCTTCTTAAATAAAACTTTTCTATCAAAACTTTTTTAATATAAGAGATTATAGTTTATATTATGAAAAAAGCACAAACAACAATGTTTATCATTTTAGGCATTGTTCTTATTACAGTAATTGTAGCAGGTTTTTTCTTAAAAGATGCAGTTTTCAAAAGTCTTAACGAAGCAAAAATTGCAAAAAGTGTTGCTTTACAAAAACAAGTTAAGGATGTAAGTATAATAGTTGAAGATTGTTTAGAATCAGTAACTAATGAAGCTGCTATAAATATATTTGCCAAAGGCGGTTATTATGAAATAGAAAATCCAATTCTTTACACCTCTTATAAAATCCCTATTTATTATAATAAAGGAAAAGAAAATGTACCTTCTCTAGAAGACATTGAAAAAGAAATATCAAAATATGTTGAGAGTAAATTACAAATTTGCACTAATAATTTTCCGAATTTAAAGTTTACAGTTCAATCATTAAAAAATCCTAAAACTACAATTAAGATAGCTAAAAACTTATTTGTAGAATTAGAATGGAGTATAAGATTAGGAGATAATGAACAAGCTACAATTTCAGAATTTTTCCAAGAATTAGAATTAAATCTAAAAGATCCTTATGAAAAATCAATAAAATTATATGAAGAACAAAAAAATCTTGATGTTATTTCTCTTTCAGACTTAGCAAAATTGGCAAAAAAAGAAGAATATTTATTGCACTTTGATTTCCAAGAGGGAGCTATATTGTATATCTTAACTTTTGAAGAAATACCGCTAACTTATACATTTTCAATAATTCCTAAAGAAACAGCTTTTTAACAATAAATTTTATATAATAATCATTACATTTAGATAGTATGCAGAAGAGAGAATTATTATTTATATTATTGTTCTTATTATTAGCTAGTTTTGTCTCTGCTAGAACCTTGCCTGAAGGTTATACAAATCTTGAAGGAGTAGATAAGTCTACTGTTTATAATGAAGAGGATATTAAAACTATATTTGGTATTGTGCCTTTTGCAAATGATGGTGAAATTTCAATTAATTATGTCGAAGATGGAAAAGAAAAAGAATTTGGAATTCTATATGGGGCTATAGTCACAGATGTTAAAAATAAATTATTAGTAATTAAAGAAGGTAAATTTAGAACATCTTCAACTAGAAGGAATAAAGTAGAAATAAAAGGTAATTTCATAATTAATGCTTCTGATTTTAAAAATTTTATATTTAATCTGCAAGATGCTTCTTATTCAAACTTCATTTATTCATTTATTTGTAAAGAAGATTGCGAAATGGATGTTTCTTTATATCCAGAGACTTCATCTGCTAATCTTAAAGGACGAGCAACTTTGGTTTATTATAAATATTTAAATCAATATGAAAACGGAAAATCTATTGGTGAAAGATATATCGCTAATATTTCTGATTTTTCGGATATTAGAATGGATAATTCTTTTAATACCGGCATGGAAATTTTGTTTGGTACTAATAAAGGTATTTGGGATGAAAGTAGCTTATATAGTATGTTTGTTTTTTCAGCTAAAGCAGAGAACTTTGCATCTTTTGATGATTTGATTATTGAATCTGATGAAGAATTTTATTTGATAAGATTTACTTTATTTAATAGTCAAACAGGTGAATTTGATTTTTATTATGCTGTTAAAGGAACTTCAGGAAAAATATGGCCTCAAAATGAGGCTGTAGGTTATTTAGTTCTTTCAACTAATAAAGATAGTAATGATCCCGGATTTGTTATTAATAATAAGGGACATGATTTATTTGAAGTTAATAGGGGATCTTTATTTTTATTGCCAAATGAAGATGCTTTTGGAGATTGTGCTTCCTTTGAAAGCAGAAATCTAAGATATATTGACAGAAGTTGCCTTTTTATGGATTCTTATTCTGGATTATTAAATTTTAAATTAAGAAAAACTCCTGTTCTAATCGAAAATTCAAAAGAAATCTATCCAACTAATATAAAACTAATATATCATCCATCTGCTCAAATTAGAAAATTATATCTTGAGCAATTTGCTTTAGGAGATAAAGAAAGTAGTCTTTTGATTGGTGCTGATTGGACTTCAAAAATAACTTTTGACAGCAGGAAAGTTACTGTTAAAGAAGGGAATTGGTATGATTTAGGTGTTGGATTTTCCACATATATTTATGATAATGAAACAGACACATTTAATCAATTTGAGTGTAGGATTGATACAAAAGAATGTTTTTTAGAAGGGATTAAAGTTTATTCTTTTAAAGAACAAAAACCAATAAAATGCGAATCAGATGATGATTGTGGTGAAGATGCATATTGTAAAAAGAATAATTGTATTAAAAAAACTAATTGTAAGGAATTTAAAGAAATAAGTTCAGCTACAAATCCTTCAAGACCATTGGATATTCTTTTTATTGCAGATGGTTATTCATCAGAAGAAGATTTTTTAGAAGATGTACAATTCTATATGGATAAAGAAAGCAAGAATAAGGGAATCTTGTCTATATCACCATTCAAAGAAAATAGTGGTAAGTTCATAGTTTGGACTATTTATACTCCAACTGCAAGAATATTTAGTCAGCCTAATGCCTATCATATGAGAGTCTTTCAAAATGAAGCAAAACAATGTGCACAATCAGATGTTGTAATTGTTTTAACTACATTTGATGCAAGAATTGCTCAATCTAATGGTCTAGGAGGACCAATATTTATGTCCAGTTATTTTAAAGGGAGATATGGTGATGCTAGAACAATAGTGCATGAATTTGGTCATGCTTTTGGTGGATTAGCAGACGAATATTGTCATCCTTGTGATAAGAAAGGGTTAACTAATGGTTTTCCTCATCCTCCAAATTGTTTAACAAGTTATAATGAAGCAAAAACTTTATGGGGGCAAGCAGTTGCAGATAAAGCTAAGACAGATTATAGGAGTTGTGGTGGCTCACAATGTGATGAACGATGTAAAGCTTATTATCGGCCAAGTGAAAATTCTATTATGAAAGGTGAACAAGAAGCATTTTATTTTAATAAACCCTCCTTAGATGAATTAAACAGGAGGCTGATTCAATTTGGTTAAGATAAAATTTTTATTTCCTTTATTCTGTTGTATCTTATCATTGGGGGTTTTTGCAGTAAATGATTTTGTCTTTAGAGTAGATGTAAATTTTAAAAATCAAACTTTAACCTTAGAAGAAATTGAATTAGTTGAAGGTTATGCTCCAGATTATTTTTTAGAACCAATATTGCCTTATAAGGCAGAAGTTATTTCTTTTAAAGAAGAAAAATTATATTCTTTTGAATTTCCTATAGAATTACATGTTTATGATCGGCCTGAAGCTGATGTACCAGATTTAACTGAAAGGATTGTATCTTTAATATTTCCTTATTTTGATGATGCTAAAGAACTAATGATTTACAGTCCTGAAGACAGGTTGCTTTTGAAAGTTGATTTATCTGAATATTCTCAATGTGATAAAGAGAATATTTGTGATTTTGAAGAACCCATTTTTGAAGAAAAAATAATAAAAAAAGAAGTTATAGAAGAAAAAACAAGTTATATTTGGTTATTAATTACTATAATAGCAACATTAATAATTATATTTACTTTATTAATAATAAAAAAGAGAAGATAAATGGCAAAAAATCATTTAATAGGGGCTATAGCAACTTTAGTAGGCACAGTTATAGGTGCAGGCATTTTAGGAATACCTTATGTTGTTGCCAAGTCAGGACTTTTGATAGGAATTATCCATATTATCTTAATTGGTTTAGCGGTTATCTTAATGAATTTATATGTTGGAGAAATAGCGTTAAGGACTAAAGGGTTGCATCAACTTGTAGGTTATGCAGAAAAATATACAGGCAAATGGGGAAAGAGAGTTATGGCTATTTCTATTTTCTTTGGGATTTATGGTGCTCTGATAGCTTACTTAATCGGCGAAGGCCAATCATTAAATGCCTTGTTTGGAATTAACCAAGCGTTAGCAATGTTTTTATTTTTTATTTTTATGGCCTATTTGATTTGGCGTGGCTTAAACATAATTGAAGGTGCAGAAATTTATTTAAGTGCAATATTGGGATTTTTAATATTAGCATTATTTTTTATAGCAATGTTTAAAATAGATATGCAAAATTTAGTTACATTAAACTTTTCAAATGTTTTACTTCCTTACGGCGTAGTATTCTTTGCATTACTAGGCATGGCGGCAATACCAGAACTTAAAGAAGAACTGATTAAAGAGAAAAAGAAATTAAAAAAAGCAATAATCATAGGCATGTTAATTCCTATAGCAGTTTACATTCTTTTTAGCATAGCTATTGTTGGAACTACTGGATTACAAACAACAGAGATAGCAACAATTGGTTTAGGAAATTTATTAGGAAACCATATTTTAATTTTGGGAAATTTATTTGCAATATTTTCAATGGCTACATCATTCTTAACATTAGGGTTGGCATTAAAATGGACTTATCAATATGATTACAAATATAATAAACATATAGCTTGGGTTTTAACATGTTTTTTGCCCTTAGGTGTTGCTTTATCTAAGTTTACTGGTTTTATTCAAATTATCGGCATTTCAGGATCAATAGCTGGTGGCTTAGGCGGTTTAGCAATAATTTTTATGCACAGGAATGCCCAAAAAATGGGCGACAGAAAACCTGAATATAGTTTAAAACCAAGATTTATTCTTGATGCTTTACTTTTTGTAATATTTACAGGCGGAATTATTTACACAATTTTGACATTATAGGATAAACTTTAAAAGCAAACATTCTTTCTAATCTAAAATGGAAATACGGGATGAAAATAAACTTAAAAAATTTTCAGACTTTGCTTTAAATCATGTTAAAGATAAAGTAGATTATGCTGATTTATTAATTGAAAATATTTCCAAGATTGAAACTAAATTATTGCCAGACGGACAGGAGTTAGTTGTACCTTATTCTTCAAAAGCTGCTATGCAATTAAGATTAATCAAAGATAAAAAACATATTGAAGTTTCTTTAGGAATGGAAACTGAAGAAAAAATGAAAGATAGCATTAATACTGTATTAAAAATTTTAGAAACTGGAAAACCAGATGAAGATTATGGTTTGGCAGAAATTCCTAATCCTAAAAAACAAAAATATGGTGAACAATTAAAATCTGATTTGAGGGAGATTGATACTTCTAATAAAATGTCAGCAATTATTGCTGGAGTAAAAGAATTAGCTGAAAAAATTTCAAAAGAGAATAAAGTTGAAATTAAACCTGAAGTTTGGTTCTTTTCACAAATTGAAGAAAAGATTATAGCAGATACTCAAGGAATTTATAAAACTCAAGTTTTACCAACTACTTTCTTACAAGTTTTTGTTAAAGTTAAAAAAGAGAATAAAATGTCTCAGTTTAGAATGAGGGAAGCTGACATTGAAGAGATATCTTTAGTTTTAGAAAATGATAAATTAAAACCCAAGATAGTAGAAAAAATAAAAGATGTGATGGATAAAGCTATCAAATTACTTTCTGCAAGAGAACTTACTAAAGAAGAATTAAATAATTTAACACATTATGTTTTAACACCATCAACAATGGTTTTTGTACACGAAGCTCAAGGACATAATTTTGAAGCAGACATTATTAAAGAAGGCGGCTCTGGATTGCTAAAAAGTAATGGTAAACCAATTGTTGAAAAGATAGCTTCTGAGATTGTAGACATTTATGATGCTCCCTTGATGGAAAATGGTAAATTTAATTGGGACAAAGGATTTGGTTCTCAATATATTGATGATGAAGGTGTAGAAATAAAACCAGTTCAATTAATTAAGAACGGCAAGATTGTAAATAAATTACACAACAGAGAAACTGCTCATTATTATAATGAAGAACCTAATGGTAGGGGCTTTTCAGAGTTAGGTGATCAAAGAGTAGTAAGAATGACTAACACATTTATTACACCTGCTGAAGATATTAAAAGTCAAGAGTTAGATGAATTATTGAAAGATGTTAAGCTAGGAATTTTGTTAGAAGGCAGTTTAGGTGGTCAAGTAAGTAAAGACGGCATGGCTACTAGTTTACAAATTGGCTATTTAATTAAAGATGGAACATTAACAAAGATAGTATTATTACCTGCTAACATGGCAGTGGCTACAAGAACTGCTTTATTGACAGCAGAAGGATTTTCAGGTGAAGTAGAAATACCAGACGGGGGCTTTTGTGGTAAAGCTGGTCAAACTAAGTTTGTTACAGATGGTGGTCCAATAGTTAAGATAAGAGTAAGCGACAGTATAAATTTAGCATATTGAAAATGAAACTGAAAAAATTTGCAAAGGAATTAATAGAAAAAACAAAAAGTTTAGTAGATGATATAGAACTTTGTATAGGTGCAGGTAAATCTTTAGAATATGAAATTAAAAATAAGAAAATTTCTGTAAGTTTGTCTTTAGATATAAGCAGTATTGGGATTAGAGTTTTGAAAGATGGAAAATTAGGTTCAAGTGCAATAACGAGGTTAGATGTTGACGAGGGTATAATTGCAGTGAAGAAAGCGTTAACTAATACTAAACCAACAGTTTTGAAACAATTTGCAAAAATAGAAAATTCTCCTGTAATAGATAATTTTGATCAAGATGTTTTAGATTTGTTTGATAATCCTGTTATGTTAAGAGAAGTTGCAGAAGAAATGCAAACAAGAATTTATGCTAAAGTCAAAGATTTAGAAAGTTTTGAAGGTGGCATAGTTGTAGCTTATGGCGAAAGATTAGTAGCAACAAAAAATGGATTGTCTTTTTCAAAAGAAACCAGTTTTAATGCTTTTGCTGAAATAAATAGTATTGATTATGATTTTTATATAAATTATTCTAAACCAAAAGATTTTGAAAAAATAAAAAATTTAGCAATTGATTTGTATAATAAGTTGCCTAAAAAACAAGTAACTCCTTCTGAACTTGATGTTAAAGGCAAAGAATTAGAAGTAGTTTTGGATCCAATGTGTTTTGAATCAATATTAAGAACATTGTTAGGAGAAAAGGTTTATGGCAGTGCAAAAGAGCATGGTTTAACAGAATTAGAAATTAATGATGTAGTTGCAAGTAACAAATTAACAATTATTGATACTGGAATTCATCAAGATTTATTATCTAGCAGTCCAACAGATGATGAAGGCAACTCTTCAAAAGAAAATATTTTAATTAAAAATGGAATTTTAAAGACATTTTTGTATGATGCAGTATCTGCTTTAAAATCAAATAAAGAACCTACAGGTAATGGGATGCGAAGACCAATTTTGGCTGAAGACAGAACAGAAGCTCCTGTTAGGGAAAAATTAAGGGGCTTATACATTAAACCAGGCAATGTTCCTTATGAAAAAATGTTGTCAGATATTGATAAAGGTATTTATGTTAAAGCTTTAATGGGGTTGCATGGTGCAGATAAATCTAGAGCTAGCTTTGTTGCAGGAATTCATATTGGAAAATCCATTGAACAAGGTAAATTTGCTAGATTATTAGCTCCAGGAGCTTGGAATTTGAGCGGGAATTTGTTTGATTTGGATGGCAAGAAAGGAATGTTAAAAGATATTGAGCTTAGCAAAGAAACTTTTAATACAGGTTCAGCAATACTTCCATGGTTAAAAGTTAAGCTTTCTTTCTAATTTTATAGCAATTTATTTAAATTAAGCTAAAATATTAAGTTTAAAATGAAGGGTTTGACTAAAATTGTTAATGCTTTGATTTTATCCGTAAGTTTAACTTCGTGTGCTCCTGTAACTTTAGCTGTTTATGATGATGTAAGGCCAAAAAAACCAAATAAAGAATCTGAGCTTTTAGCAAGTCAAGAAACTTTTTCTGTTTATTTATATAGGATTTTAGATTCAGGATTTTTGAATGACACAAAAGAAATTAAAGAAGAAATTTACGACAATCAGTATGGTGTTTTAAAAAATAAAAAAACTAAAAAAGGATCATTGTATCTTGGATTTTACTATGGTTTGAAAGAACAGGTTTTGTTAAGTGAATATTTATTTATAAGAAAAGAAAAAGGTCCAGGTATAACATTTTTTATTTCTTCTATAGTAGACCCTTTACCTATATTGATGCATGAACTTTTCCATGATTTTTGGTATAATGATTTAATTTCATCTGAATCTAAAAAAGATTTTTCAATCGAAGTTCGTAAATTATATGATGATATGATTAATTCAAATTCTTTAGAAGAAAAAATAGATTTTTTGAAGAGAGCTGGATATAGTTCTCCAGAAGAAAAAGATTTTAAAGAATTTCAAAATATAATCCCTAGAAAAGAAGAATATGGGGATTTGGATTTTTTTAGCAATGAATTACATTCAGTATTTGCTGAGTTAACTTATGCTAAAAAGATAATAATGCCTAGACAATTAAGAGAATTTTATAAACCTCTTATATCAGAAGAATGGTTGAATAAAACTAAACCAAAATAGCAACATATTTATAGCTAATAATCATTTAAACACTAAAAGGTGAAACAAATGTCAATAAAATATTTAGGAACAAAAGACCTTGATGATTTCGAGGTTGTAAGCTTAAAAAAAATAGTTGAGCAAGGATATGCCAAGTTACAAAATTACGAATCTCAATTAGGTAATATTGAGTTAACAGTACATGTTAAGGTTATGAATGACCAAGGAAGAGCAAAAGTTTTTGATGTTTCTTTGAAACTTTCATCAAAAAAACGTTCTGGAACTTTTGATGTTAGAAATGAAGAATGGGACTTAAAGAAATCTTTACATGGAGCATTTGCAGCATTGGAAATCAATTTACAACACACACTAAAATTAAAATGAATATAATAGAACATATGGAAAAAAAGAAAGAAGAAGTTAATAATATATTTCATAATTTCTTTATATTGCATGAACAACAGAAACAAGAGCAACATACTAAGAAAACTAATATAGATTTTCCTAGTGTAAATTACAAAGATTTAATGAACTTAACACCAAATCTTCCAGCTTTAAAACCAAAAGAAGAATTGTCTAAAAAATTGCAAAGAAACGATTTGTAATTCTTATTTATGTCTTTGTAAAGAGATAGCTCCAAAAGTGAAAAATACAGGAGCTAATGTTTTTAATATTAAAGTGGATTGATAATTACCTAAATAAGAGTTCATGCCTAATAATACTAAAGTGTCAGCAAAAATTCCTAAAGCAAATAACATTATTCCTACTAAGAAAAATGCTAATACTTTCTTATCAATATCATCTTCAAAATTCTTGCTAAAGAATATCCTTCTGACACCATAAGCAATAAACAGTAAAGACAAGATATTAATCATTAAAAATATTCCCAAATGTGATGAAAAAGCTAAAATCATTCTTTATCCTCCTTTTCAGACAAAACTTCAAAGTGAACATTTTTTACTTCTTTTTTAGCATCCTCTAACTCTTTTCTCTCTTCTTTTATTTGTCTAGCTTGTTCTTTTAATTCATCTTTAAGACTTGAAAGCTTATCAGTTTCTTTAATAAGTTCATACCTTCTTTTCTCTAACTCTTTCAAATGTGGATATAAGAACTCCTTAGCATATTTGTGTTCTTTCCTTTTACTGGTATAAATCTCATGCAACTCCTTTCTTCTACGAAACAAGCCTCCTCTAAAATATTCATGAGCAAACTGAGAAAAACCTGCAAATAATATTAATTGGATAAAATAAGGTAAATAAGAATTAATAAAACTAGATAATGGAATTAACACTAAACCTAGACAAATTAAGACAACTTTACCATAATGAATCTTTCTTAAATTAAGCTTATAGAAAAATAATCCTATTATAAAAATAATGACTGCAATGCCATTTAGCCATATTTCATTCATTTTACAACTAGTTTTCTTCTTGAATTTAAAAATATTACCTAAAATTTTATAAATTTGAGACTAATTATAGTTATTATGAAAAGCTGGCGTGACAAAATAGACCCTTTATTTAAGGAGCATTTGGAAGCTTTAATTTCTGAATCTGTCAGGCATAGGGATGCTTACAAGTTTTCTTCAAATACTTCTAATGCCCAATTATGGTGTGCTTTAAGCGTGTTACAAAAGCAAGTATTTGACCAAAATTTAAAAATAAAGTTCTTGGAAAAAGCCTTACAGGAAACTTTAGGGAAAAAACCTAAGAAAGATGACGCTGATCCTGAAAAAGCCCTTAGAGATGTTCTAAAACGGCTTTAAGTTTATAGCAGCTTTCTTTAGTTTTGTTTTCTTTGTCTTTTACTGGTTACTCTGTTTTTCCGCAGAGGCAAAGTTTTTTTTATTTCTAATGCGAGAAAATCTTGAGCTAATTTTCATCTTTCCTGAAAATCCTTGGGAAAATTAAGGGAAAACTTCTTTAAACAATATTTACCTTCATTTATTATTAAATATTTTAGTTTCAAATGAACCAAAGATTTAGTTTCAAATGAACCAAAAAATATAAAAAGATGGAATAATTATGAAGATTGAATCGCATGAGGAAAAGCTTAGGGAAAGCATAGAAGTAATCAAGGAAAGCATACGCATAGGAATATTGGAAAGGCAGAGAACAATAGGATTTAACGCCTCCGCAGCCGCAATCGACATGCTTGAAATCATCTTGCATGAAACAAAACACATAAGCCCGGGTTTTATCATAAAGCATGAATGGTTCAACTCAAAAAATAAGATCAAGGATAAATTCGGCTTTGATTTCCCTGGGAAAAATAAATTAATACATTTAATATCAAAGATAGAATCAGAAAGAAACAAGCTCTGCTACGGCAGGCCAAGAAACAAAACAGAAATACAAGAGGTTTTGGATGTCTTCAACAAACTCAAGAAAGAATTCGAGTACATTAGGCAACGAGTTAATTAGTTATGCCTCTTCTTTTGCTTCTTTTTTTATCGCACATGCAGACCTAAGGAAAATAAATGATATTTTGCTTTTCGGAAGCGTTGCAAGAATGGAAGCTGATGATAAAAGCGATATTGATATCTTTATTGATGGAAGCATCCCTGAGGAAGAAGCGGAAAATCTTGTTGAAAGATTCTGCAAGACAGAGGAATTTAAAAAATGGAAGCTTTTAGGTGTTGAGAATGACATAAAGGTAATGGTTGGCAATCTAGAGCAATGGGAATTATATGATAGCATAGTATCTGATGGGATAGTGCTTTATGGCTCTTACAGAAAAATGCCAAGCAACACAAGAGCTATGGTTCTTTTTTCATGGGACGAGATAAGGCCTAATGCAAACCGTGTATTATTCAACAAGAGGCTTTTTGGTTTCAACCATTATGGAAAGAGATACAAAGGGATTTTAGAGAATTACGACGGGAAAAAAATAGGTAAAGGTGTTGTTCTTGTTCCTAAAAAACATTATAAGGAAATTTTAAATCTTTTAAAAAAACATAAGATTTCTTATAAGATGACTTCAATAATGGAATTAATGTCTTAAAGAGTAATTAATTAAGCTTAAGGCAGCTGCTATAAACTATCTAATTAAAATTCTAAAATCCAAACATAACCTTTATAAATGGGCTCAGTTTCTTTTCTTAAATCATGAGTGGGGATACAATACAAAAATCAGCTTCGGATTTAAAGCCAGGAAGTTACGTAATATTTGATGATCTTGCTTGCACTGTTAAAAGTGTAGAAAAGTCAAAAACAGGCAAACATGGCAGTGCAAAGTGCCGTGTAGAAGCAATAAGCATTATTGATAACAAAAAAATAATTAAAGTTATGCCTGGTCATGATAAGGTTAAAGTTCCAATCATAGATAAGAAAGCAGCTCAAGTATTGTCTGTAAAAGGAGATACAGCTACTGTAATGGATATGACAACTTACGAAACATTTGACATTAAGATAACAGAAGATATAGATGGTGAAGTTAAGGAAGGCAACCAAGTAGTTTATTGGATAATCATGGGCCAGAGAGTATTAAAACAGGCAAAGTAAAATGGCAAAATTTAAAGAAGCTATGCAAAGGATGTTTGGAAGAGTATTTGTTTGCAAAAACTGTAAGTCCAAGATTAGGACAGACATGTCAAGAATTTTATTAAAGAAAGTTGCTTGCCGAGTTTGTAGTGGCAAGAACTTTAGGCCTATTAAAAGCAAGAGGTAATTTTAAAAACTTCTATTCTCTTTGATTTATAATGAATTTTGACATAATCTCACTTATAATCTTTTATGGTATCATAATATTCTTATTTTTTAGATATAGGCATAAATTTACAATGCAAGGCAAGATTGTTGCATTGTACAAAACTAAGTTTGGATTAAAGTTAATGGACAAACTTCCTAAACTAGCTCCACGATTATTTCATCTTTTAGGCTGGCTAGCATTATTTTTAGGCTATGCAGGAATGATATTCATATTTATTATTTTAATAAAGGAAACATTTACTTTTTTAATTACGCCTGGAGCTATTCCTCCTTTAGCACCTGTATTGCCCGGCGTCCAAATACCGGGAGCTCCTAAGTTATCTTTTTGGCACTGGATTATTTCAATATTCATTGTAGCTGTAGTTCATGAATTTTCACACGGAATTTTTGCAAGATTGTACAAGATAAAAATTAAAAGTTCAGGTTTTGCAATCTTCGGTCCAATTTTAGGGGCCTTTGTTGAACCTGATGAAAAACAATTGAAAAAAGCTAAGAAACATCAACAGCTAGCAGTTTTTGCAGCTGGTCCGTTTGCTAATATAATCTTTGGAATTTTATTCTTATTACTTTTGAATTTTGTTGTGAGTCCTATGTTGCCTAGCTATTTTGAACCTGCCGGGTTGCAGGTAAATTCTGTATTGAAAGGCTATCCTATGGAACTTTCAGGAATAGAAACTCCTTTTGTGATTAAAGAAATAAATGGCATGTCTACTCAAAATTTCACAGAATTTTTATTGACAATAGCAGAAATTAAGCCAGGTGATGAACTTTTGTTAAAAACAGACAAAGGTGAATATAATGTAGTGGCTGCAGAAAATCCCTTAAATAAGTCTATAGGCTATTTAGGGATTAGTAATTATCAAACTAATTTGGAAGTTAGAGAAAAATATGCCTCTTATGGTAAATTGCCATTTGCTTTAATTTGGATTAACATCCTTTTGTTATGGCTATTCTTGATAAATTTAGGTGTTGGTTTGTTTAACTTATTGCCTTTAGGGCCATTAGATGGTGGCAGAATGTTTTTAGTATCTGCATTAGCATTGACTAAGTCTGAGAAAAAAGCTACATGGTTATTAGGCTTGGTAAGCATTATCTGTTTAATATTAATCGTAGTTAATCTATTACCTTGGTTAATAAAATTATTAGTTTTTTTAGGAAATTTTTTAATGCTTATTTTAGCATAATATAAATTGTTCTAGTCAAACTTTTATGAATAAAGAAATCTATTTTGTTTTTAATTTTGAATTTGGATTTAATTTTTAAATTGTTAGGTAACATCATAATCAAATAACTTTTCTTAGGTAATATTTTATAAGCATTTTTTAGAAAATCCATTATTAATTTTTTCATTTCTGTATTTTTTAACGAACTTGATTTACCATAAGGCGGATCTGTGACAATAGCATCAACCTTATAATTTACTTCACGAGCATCTTTTTGTTCCAATAGGCAATTTAATTTGAAATAATTAAGATTTTTTTTGGCTTTTTTTAACATTTCCTTATCGATGTCTGTTCCAATAGTTTTTATTTTCATCAGCCCAGCTTCAATCAAAATGCCTCCGGTGCCACAGAAAGGGTCTAACATTTTATTTTTTACTCTTGAAAGATTTACTAGGGTCCTTGCAAGTTTTGGATGTAAAGATACAGGCGAAAATCCAGGCCTATTATGGGCTTTTCTAAAATTAAAATCTTCTACATTTTCCCATAACTGCAAACCACAATAAACTTTATTTTCAATCTCAAAAAATTCAAACTTGGTTTTTGCATATAATAAATCAACTTTTGGATTTTTCAATTTATTCCACATAATATTAGCTAACTCTAATCCAGTAAGTTTAGTTTTGTAAGTATTAACTGCGAAATTTTTCTGGTAATATTTTTGCCAATCATTCCTTATTATAACTTTTTTTAGATGTATTCCTTTACATGTAAAAATGTGCTGACAAACTTTATGTGCATAAGCTAATCGTTTGTAATTAAAATTTTCAGAATCAACAATGATTATATTGTTGTGCTGTTTACATTTATTTTTCCCTGCTAAAGCTAGTACTTCTTCTTTTGCAAGCTCTAAATTTTCTCCCGAAAGCAAGATTAAATATTTCATTTTTTCAAAAAGTTAATGTCTTGAATATGTTTCTGGACATTATGTGGCGTTTCTAATATAACTCTTCCTTTTTTTGGCAGCAAACTCTTAAAATAATTCTGGTCATAATTTCCTTCCATTAGGGGGTGATGATCATCATGTTTCAGGACATTGCCACCGCACATATGAAAATATTTTGGTTTTAATTTCATAAAACTTTTTACAAACTTTTTATAATCAACTTTAAGCATCGGGGCAGACAAGGCAGCATGCGACAAATCAAAACAAAAATTACATTTTAATCTTTTAGTGAAAGTCTCAATTTCTTCAGGCAAAGTTCCCAATTCAATATGATGTTTCCAAGAGGGTAAATTTTCAATATGAAAACGGGGCTCTTTAAATCTCTTAAGATATTTCAAGGCAGTTTCAATGCAACTTTTTCTTAAAGTTCCCACAGTACCTGGATGTACAATAATAACATCACTGTCAAAGTAATCTGCTGCATCAATGGCAGTATTCAAACACAAATCTGTTCTTTCATGCTTTTTTTTGTCACTCGGATCTGCATTAAAACCCTGGTGGGCAGCATGAATGGTGAATGGAATATCATAATCTTTGAATTTCTTCCATAATTTATTATCTGGAACTATCAAAATCTCAATAAAATCACAATAGTCAACAATTTTTTTCAAATACTTATAACCCTTTTTATCAGTATAAGTTTTAATGCCAACTTTCATAATTTAATATACGCAAAAATTGTTTATAAGAATTATGCTACTTCAGTTTCTTAAAAAATCCAAACAAGGCATTTGCTTCCCTTTTTGTCAGAAAAGATTTGCCTATTAACCTTTTCCATATAATTCTTTGAGTTTCCTTGTTTTGTTCAGTTTTGAAATCTAATTTACTAATATTTTTTTCAATAATTGTTAACAAAGCATCTTTTTCATTCTTACCAGCCAAAACAAAATTGTCCCCTATTTTCTTTTCTTTGGAGATTTTAGAAATTTCGTATAATATTACAGCAGCAGCATGGCTAACATTCATAGTTGGATATTTTTGAGAAGTAGGAATACTAACAACAAAATCGCACTTTTTTATCTCTTCATTAGACAAGCCTTCGCCTTCTCTTCCTATTACAATTGCTACCTTTTTATTCTTTGATTTTTTAATTAAATCTCTTAATTGTTCTGGGTTTAAGGGGCTTCTTGGAATATTATAATCTGTTCCTAACATTGAAGTAGTTCCAATTACATAATCAAACTTTTTTAATTCATCAAATTTTTTTATTATGGCAGCTTTCTTTAATAGCTCTTTAGCGTGTTTTGAGTATTTTATAGCATCTTCGCCTTTATGATTGCATTGTGGATTAAGGAATACTAAGTTCTTAAAGCCAAAATTTGCTACTACCCTAGCTAAAGCACCACAATTTGACTCCCATTTGAACTCTTGAGCTACTAAATACACGTTTTTCATAATTAGAAAATCTTGGGCAAACTATTTAAATGTTATTTATGTCTTGATAAAAATGCTTGTAGACATACATTGTCATTTGGATTTTGAAGGTTTTAATGATTTAAATGAAGTAATTGAAAGGGCTAAAGGAGCCGGTGTTATTTTTATTATCAATAATGGTATTAGTAAGAAAAGTAATCGTAAAACCTTAGAGTTAGTTGGGAAATATGGTGTGATTAAACCAGCTTTAGGTTTGTATCCTGATGAAGCTTTAAAAATGAATGATCGTCAAATAAAATCTGAGATTGAATTTATTAAAAAATCCAAACCGATTGCTATTGGTGAAGTTGGTTTGGATGGTATGCGAGTTCCAAACATGATTAGACAGAAAGAAGTTTTTCAAAAGTTTATTGATTTGGCAAAAGAATTGGATATTCCTATAATTGTACATTCTCGTCAAGCAGAAGAAACAGCTGTTGAAATGCTGGAAAAATCTAAAGTTAAAAAAGTCATAATGCACTGTTTTAATGGCAGCTTAAAGTTGGCTAAAAGAATTGAAAAGCATGGTTGGTATTTTTCCATACCTCCAATAATTTGTTATGCTAACCAGTTTAAGGACTTAGTTAAGGAAGTAAGTAGCAATTATTTGTTGACAGAAACAGATAGTCCTTTTCTTTCTCATGAGAAAGGCAAACGTAATGAGCCTATGAATGTTAAAGAAACTTTGAAAGTGATTGCTGAGATTAAACAGATTGAAGTTGAAGAAGCTGAAAAAATTATTTTTATGAATTACAAAAGATTATTTGGATGATTTCTTTCAAAACCCTTATAAATTAATTAATTAGGTTTTAGCTTATGAAAAAGATAAAAATAGTCTCTTTTGGCTGCTCTAACAACTTTGCAGAAGGCGAAATGATGGCCGGTTTATTGCAATTAGAAGGTTATGAAATTGTAGAAAAAAATGAAGATTTAATAATCATCAACTTATGTTCTGTTAAGGGTCCAAGCTTACATAAAGGATTAAGAGAAGCTAAAAAATCAAATGCTAAAATTATATTTGCTGGCTGCATTCCTAAACATGAAGTTAAACATTTATTAGAACTAAAACCAAAAGCTTCTTTGATTAATACACACAATATTGATAGGATTGTTTATGCTGTTGAAAAGACTTTGGAAAACAAACAAGTTAAATTTTTAAATAATTCTAAAAAACTTAAATTATGCATTCCAAGAAAAAGAAAAAACAAAGTTATCTCAATAATTCCTATAAGTTCTGGCTGTGTAAGTTCTTGTAATTATTGTATTGTAAAAAGCATTAAAGGAGATTTATTTTCATATCCTCCAAATAAAATTTTAGAAGAAGTTAATCAAAGTTTAGAAGATGGCTGTAAAGAAATTTGGATAACTGCACAAGACATTGGTTGTTATGGTTTAGATATTGGGACTACTTTACCTAAATTATTAAAACAAATTTTAGAAGTTAAAGGCAATTTTAAAATTAGGTTAGGTATGGCTAATCCAAATTTTGTTCATAAATCTCTTAAAGAATTAATTGAAATTTTTAAAGATGAAAAAATGTTTAAGTTTTTACATATCCCCATTCAATCAGGTTCAGATAAAGTTCTAAAAGATATGAATCGAAAATATTCTGTAGAACAATATAAAGAAATTATAACTAAATTTAAACAGCAAATACCAGAAATGACTATCTCTACAGATTTAATTTTAGGTTATCCAACTGAAACAGAAGAATATTTTCAAGAATCTATTAACTTAATTAAAGAAACAAAACCAGATATTTTAAACATTAACAGATTTTGGTCAATGCCAAATACAGTAGCTAATAAACTAAAATCTTTACCCAGTGAAGTTCTTAAAAAACGTTCATTAAAAATAACTAACCTTTTTGATAAAATAACCTTAGAAAATAATTCTAAATGGTTAAACTGGAAAGGAGAAATCCTTATAGATGAAAAAGGAAAAAATGGAACTTTTGTGGGTAGAAACTTTGCTTACAAACCCGTAGTTATAAAAGGCAAATTTAAACTTGGAGAATTAATTAAAATAAAAGTAAAAGAAACAACTAAGTATGATTTAAGGGCTTAGTAGGGATTAATATTTGTCAAACCTAAGCTGTCTGAAAAACTATCTTCTTTAGGTTTATCATCCCAATTGTTGTTAAATTCTTGTTGTTGATTTTCTAAGTCTGGTTCAACTGGCTCTTCTGGAATTGGTTCTTCAACAGGTTCTTCAGAAGCTTCAATTTTTATTCCGCATCCTGGACAATAATTTGCATTATCTGGAATATCTGCACCGCATTCGCAAGTATTTTTAGAAAAACTACTGCCACAATGATGGCAAAACCTGTCGCTTGCTCTAACTTCAGTACCGCACTCGCAGACAAAAGTATCTTCTTCTGGCATTTCTTCTCCGCACTGTCTGCAGAACAAGTCTCCTTTTTCAGCCATTGAATTACATCTTTCGCATTTCATAGAGTAATAGATAATAAAAAGATATTTATAAAACTAACTAAAAAATTATTGAGATTCTTGCTTTTTTTCTTTAGGTTTAGTAACTAAAGCTTCTAAAGTTTTGTAAGCTCCAACTGCTCCAGTTCCTACAGCTGCTAATCCTGGCAATGATAATCTTCCTATATTATCAGCAAACAATGAAAGTTGTGCTGTAATTGGGCTACCATTTGCAGGTGCATTATACATTAAGCTAGCCATTTCAGATAAACTAGAGTTACCAATCATTTGATCAGCTAAAGCTAAACCTGCTGTTGCTAATCCTAAGTAAATTGCTTGTTTCAATGATTTTCCATTCATTTTTTACCTCCAAATAATTTGCTTATACTTTCAGCTACAAGATATGCAAGACCTGTTCCTACTCCAATTGTACCAGCAATTGCAAAATCGTTGTGAATATCTAAGTTAGCCATAGCTTCTTTAATAGGTTCTAATTGCATTGCAGTTAGATAAAAACCTGAAGTTAAACCTGCCACGATTCCTGCTTTATCTGTAGTATTTAATTTATTTTTTTCTTCCAATATTGCTTTATAATCATTCATTGTACATACCTCCTAAACTATAATCTATATCAAAACTAATCCCAAAAAATTTTCCATTTGAAATTAAAATTGTGTCAAACATAACAGGTCTTACAGCATACACTTCTTTCTTTTCAGTTTTCACCTTATGAACACTCCATGGTTCAGGATGTTCTCTATTATAATCTTCTTGAACTTCTTGTCTGATTTTATTCCAAAGGTTTTGGTTTATTCCTGACATTTTTTGCCTCCTTGTTTTGTAAAATTTATAACTTAATATTTTTAGTTTCTGGATTTAGTTCAAACGGTTTGTAAGAAACTGAAATATCAATTTTAGTTTTCCCTAAATTTAGACTTTTTCTTTTTGCAACTTTTGACATCACATAAGTTTGTGTATCTTGTGGCAATGCTAAATCTTCACTGAAACTAACTTTACGTCTATCTGTGATTCTTGATTGAACATAACGTAGTGGTTCATAATTTAATAGAAACTTTGAGAATCGGTTAAGAGGATTTATATCATCTCCTGACTCGCTCGCGCCTATTCCTTTTAAGGATTCAACGACATTATCCAAACTTAATACTGCATCGATTTTTGTCATCCCTTCTCGAGGTTTTGCAACAAGATCAATATCATTATAATCAACACGTTCCAAAGAACTACCTGCTACGTAAACTTCAAAACCTCTTGCTTTCAATTTATCAACTGTAAGTCTGACTCTTTCCCTATCTTCTGGTCTAAGACCTTCGTAAAATTTTTTTATATTCATTCCAGTCATTTTTTGCCTCCATAAGCTAACTCACGCATATAAATCATTACTTGGTCTTCAAATGTAGGTTTTTCTAAAATAAACCAATGTTTTCCAATTTTTCCATCCATATCTCTTAGATGAGATTGTAGGGCTTCTTCTGAATTGTCTTGAAGATAAACTCCCAAATCTATTAATGCTTCTTTTATTTTTTGTTTTATTGCCATTTTGTTTTTTCCTCCCCAGATTTATTCTGGTTTTTGTTACTACTTATTAGTAAGTAATAGTATATAAACCTTTCTACAAAGAAAATTTTCAATCTAGAAGCTCTCTATTCATCAAATTCAACACTTTAGAAAGCTTAAATTCGGGCTTTATAAGCTTATTAGAATGTGTTTTTCATCAGGGACCGAAATTAAAACTTCTTTACCAGGCTTTAAATTTAAGCCTCTTATAATATCTTTATTCAAATAAATACCTCTTCTTCCCTGAGATAATGTGCAAACAATAGTCTTGGGAAATACCGATTATTTGATAATTATTAGAAACAAAGGAGTAGCAGATTCATACCGAAAACAGTTTGAATTACTTAGGAAAACAGCCAAG
>Ga0180009_10002740_pt1 | contig 20596 bp, 18 predicted proteins | sample OS_PC_MetaG_FD_123537 | JGI IMG/M metagenome (GOLD analysis project Ga0180009, IMG submission 123537) | Groundwater microbial communities from the Aspo Hard Rock Laboratory (HRL) deep subsurface site, Sweden - OS_PC_MetaG | ecosystem: Environmental > Aquatic > Deep subsurface > Groundwater...
AGGTCAATTAAGCCTTTTTGACCCATAAAGGGGTTCTGTTTTTAAAATACTAAAGCTATACAGTGAAATTACGGGATACAAAAGATTTTTTTTTGTAGTTTAGATTTTTATCGGACAACAATGATTGTTTTTAAATGGTCATGCTTCGACTGCGCTCAGCACAGGAATGGAACACCCTAACTCATTATGCCCCTGTGTGCAAAATATTTTACATGGGCGTTTCATCACAAAATAGGTTGCGATTGCTTTTCTTTATTCACAACTTACAATATTTGGCAAAGTATTTGTACATTTGCCATCCGAAAAAAGTTCTTTTATTTATGGGGTCGACCGGTTTTGACAGCAAGTCGGTATCTGACAGTAAGCACGTCGAGCGATGAAACCCTGCTCGTTAATCTCGATTTCAAACCTTTAAACGGCGAGTCTAACTACGCTCTTGCTGCCTAATCCGAATCACAGTAGGTTTGGGCCATGTCCCCGCCAGGCGGGGAGGCGAGATTTCTCCGAAAAGCCTTGATTGGCGGCGTTTCATCAGGAGAAACCGTAAAAGTCAATATAGAAAAGGTAAGGCTTCGGTGCCTTTTTGAAACCAAAGAAGCTAAGCACTTTGTGGCGCGTTTTCGGCCTGGCATTGTGACGAAAATCAATCGGAAACTAAACGTGTAGAAAGCTTTTGGGTAGCTTGTTTGGACGAGAGTTCGATTCTCTCCGACTCCACTTCTAATCCTCATAAACACTAAGTTTATGAGGATTTTTTGTTTGGTTTCTTCTTTTTTAAGATAAAGTGGAGGATTTTTCTTTCTCGACTAATCTTATCCTCATTTTAGATTTATCTTTAAAGTTTCTAGAAACGTTTTTAACTATATCATTAAAGTTATCATCTTTTTCACGTTGGTGATAATAGATTTTAATAGATCCACAATTGTTATGTTCAAATATAGTATTCAAAAGAACTCTATCGGAGACTCCACAAGAATGCCCAAAGATATACACTTGATAAACATCTGTTTCTAAAAATTTTATTAGTTTCTTATAATTTGGGGTCTCAGCATACTTAATTGATTTAATATTTTCTAGATAATCATTATTGCGTTTTTCAATTTTTATATAATCCTCATCCATTTCATCACCATAACCAAAGATGATAGAATTGCCTTTAATTTCATTAATGGAGCCGTGGATATCAATTTTGCTAATCATGTTTTTGTTTTTGCGTTTCTGTGCTGTATCTGAAAGAGTTGTGTATCTCTTGTATGTATCTGTATAATTAAAGTTTAAAAAAAGAATCTCATTTGGATAATAAATATCACTATCAAAAAAAAAATCATCATTTTCTTTAGGCCCTTGTCCTTGAACAGAATTATTATCATCGATTTTTACTTTCATTTTATTAAAATAGGATTTAAATTCAATTGAAAAATCATTGAGGTCAAATTTTTGAAAAATAGCTTCTCTTAAAGTCTCTTTAACTACTCCTGCTTTAGGCTTATTAATGCTAAGAAAGTCAACAAGTTTTTGCTTAATTCTTTCTAAATTGATATTTAATTGTTTTACTTCATACTCACCTTTAGTTTTTAATAAATCATAGTATGTTTGTTCAATATCTACCCAATTTTCAAATCCACTATCTCTCATTTCTGATATTTTTTCAATCAAAATATCATTTAAATATAAATTACCGTATCTGTTAACCAGTAATTTCATACTTTTATAATCTGAAATATCATCTATCTTTTCGTCACGATTTCCACTTAAGAATAATGAATCTAAGTTCTTAACAGTATAAAAATCATTGCTGATAAAATTAGAAGTCTTTAACTCGGATTTTATTTTTTCAATTTCATTGTCCCAAAAATCATCTATAAATTGTGTGTAGCTAGTTCTAGCCCCATGTGCTAAATCAAATCCGTTCCCAATTAAAATTAATCTATTCATGGTTTTTAAAAATAATCCCTAAAAATAAGTATTAATTTTTAACATCAATGACATCCGTCATATCTTTATATTTTGTAATTTTTGTAACTTGGTGGACATAAATCTTAAAGCCATGAAAAACTTACTCCTTCTCACAGACTTTTCCAAACCTTCAGAAAACGCAGCTGTTTACGCTTTGAAGCTCTTTGAGGGCAGTTATGCCAACAACAAAGTTTTGCACGTGCAAAAAAGTGCTTATTTCGTGGCTGATGACTTGATGGTTTCCGGAACGGATCAAAACTTATACGAAGCCCTTTTTGAGGCCTCTGAAAATCACTTGACAAACTGGACAAAGGATTTGCAAAACAAATTTAACAACGCCAAGCACCATTTTGAAAACAAAATTGATTTTGATGGGTTTGTGGACGCTGTAGAACAAACCGTTCAGAAAAACGACATCGACCTTATTGTTATCGGTTCCAATGGTGCTTCCGGCTGGACAGAAAAACTCTTCGGAACGCATACATTGAGCCTTTTGAAAAATTTGGAGTTTCCTTTAATGGTGGTAACTGAAAAAAACATCTTTTCAAAATTGGAGCGCATACTGCTGGTTACAGAAGACAGTATCGATTTGGATTTTGATATACTGAAATGGCCGGTTTTTTTGGCTAAAGAACACAAAGCACAAATACATGTGCTCAAACTTTCCGACACAGCCGACAAGGAACGCCACGACCCGCTCGAAGTTCTAGAAAACTTAGGCGGAATTACCTACCATTTTCACAGATTAAGCGGCCTGCCTGTAGAGTTGGCCATTAGCAGTTTTGAACAACTCTTTGAAACGCAGCTCACGGTTGTCATACTCGACAAAAACGGCAAAAAGTACAATGATTTTATCAAGAAGGTAAATCACGTTACCGAACTTCCCGATAGGTCACCTACCCTATTTATTCCGCATCAATAAAAGAAGCGTTGGGCTTTAAACGCCATCAGATATGCGGCGAAGCTTTTCTATATCTACTATGGATATATGCCTGCCTTCTATGTGGATGAGTTTTTCTTTATTGAACTGCGAAAGCAGTCGAATCACAGATTCTGTTGCCGTGCCCACTATGCCGGCAAATTCCTCCCGTGTTAAAACCAGTGACAGCGTGCCGTCTTTTTCTTTGCCAAAACTCTCTTCCAGCATGATTAAAGTGGCAGCCAATCGCTCTCGCATCGATTTTTGAGACATATTCACCAGCAAATCGTCTGATTCACGGATAGATTTCCCAAGGGTTTTAAACATATCAACCGTAAAACTCGGGTTGTCTCCAACGGCTTTGAGAATTTCTGTCTGCGGAATAAAACAAACTTCCATATCCGTGATGGCAATAGCACTTAAATTGGCCGGCTCGTTGCTCAGTGTACTCCTTTGCCCTAGCAAATCGCCGTTTGTGTTCAACTTAACGATTTGATCTTTGCCGTTTGGACTGAGTTTAACCAACTTACAAACACCCGATTTTACGCAATACACACCATTGAGATGCTCGCCCTCTTCAAAAATATGCTCACCTTTTTTTATAACCCGATCCGCTTTACAAGTTGAGAGCCTGCCCAATTCATCCTTGGTGAGCGTTTTCAAAGAGTTCAGTTGACGCACGATACACTGTTCACATTTTCCCATTGTTCAATATTCAAATTGACCTCAAATTTACTAAAAACATGACAATTATCATGTGTGTTTTTTACATTTGTGTGCAATTTTGCCTCGGGTATTTCAAATGAATCAATTGTTTAAGGGATGAAGCAAGCAGATTGCTATCACTGCGGTACGCCTTGCGAGGTGACAACCATTCACTTCGACGACAAGGCTTTTTGTTGTCGGGGTTGCCAGACTGTTTATGCGCTGTTTTCCGATAACAATCTGACATATTATTACGAAATGGAATCAAATCCGGGCGCCAAACCCGGAGTTGAAAACCCCACATTTGAATATCTTAAAAATCCGGATTTAGTAGCCAAGCTCATCGATTTTGAGGATGAAAACCAACAAGTGGTTACTTTATATATCCCGCATATTCATTGTAGTTCCTGTGTTTGGATATTGGAACATCTGGACAAGCTCAACAAAAACATACTTCAAGCACGTGTGAATTTTTCTTCAAAAAAAGTCACTTTTAGATACAAACACACAGGCATTTCACTGTATGAATTGGTCTCTTTGCTCGATCAAATTGCCTACACACCTTACATCAGCTTGGACGACAACCAAAAAAAGAAACCTAAAAGCGCCAAGGAGCCGCTTTATCAGCTTGCGCTTGCCGGCTTTGCTTTCGGCAATGTCATGTTGCTCTCCTTTCCCGAATATTTTGAAGTGGATGAATTTTGGTTGGATAAATTCAAACCCTTTTTCCGTTGGCTGATGTTTATTTATGCTGTACCGGTTTTGATTTACGGTGCCAAAAATTTCTTTATTTCTGCCTACAAAGGTTTAAAAAACGGATTTTTAAACATCGATGTTCCTATCGCCTTGGGGCTTGTAGCACTTTTTGTTCAAAGCAGCTTTGACATCTTTTTTGACAAAGGTTCGGGCTACTTTGACACCTTTACAGGCTTGGTTTTCTTTATGCTTCTAGGCAGGATGTTTCAACGCAAAACATACGATTTCCTCTCCTTCGATCGGGATTATAAATCCTATTTCCCTTTAGCAGTCACACGGATAAATCCCATCAGCCAAGATGAGGAAAGTGTTTCTCTGCAAGACATCCAAAAAGCAGATCGGTTACTCATCAAAAACAACGAACTCATTCCTGTTGACGGCATCCTGATATCATCTGACGCTGCCATCGACTATAGTTTTGTCAACGGCGAATCGGATGCTGTCAACAAAAAATCCGGAGATAAAATTTACGGCGGCGGCAGGCAAGTTGCCGGTGCCATTGAAATGATTGCGCTCAACAGCGTATCGCAAAGTTACCTAACCCAACTGTGGGAGCAGCAGACTTTCGCTAAGGATAAATACCATAGCTACGAAGCACTTACAGACAAAATAAGCCAGTACTTTACACCGTCTATTATTGCTTTGGCCTGCTTGGGCGGACTCTATTGGTGGTGGGCAGCCCCCGAAAATGCCCTCCGGGTTTTTATCGCCGTACTCATTGTAGCTTGCCCCTGTGCACTCGCGCTTGCAACACCATTTACCCTCGGAAACATGATTCGGATATTTGGGAAAAATCAGTTTTACCTGAAAAATACTTTGGTGATTGAAAGACTGTCTAAGATTGATACACTCGTTTTTGACAAGACCGGTACACTTACCATACCCAGAAAAAGCAGTATTAATTATTACGGTGCACAACTCTCCGAAAAAGAAATTTCACTTCTTTCTGCCTCGCTTCGGCAATCTAATCATCCTTTAAGTAGAGAATTGTACAGTGTACTCAAACAAAATGATATTGAACCCATCGCCTATTTTTCGGAAAAAGCCGGCTTGGGTTTTGAAGTCGAAAACGGTGCTTTACAAATGAAGGTAGGGAGTAAAAAATTTACCCAGTCAAACGAAAAGACCGAACCTACCAATACCGCTGTTTACGTAAGTGCAAATGGCCAACACCGCGGCTACTTCACCTTCAAACACTTTTACCGAAAAGGCATCAAAAAACTCTTGAAGAAATTGGCAAAAAAATATCAATTGATTGTACTCAGTGGCGATAAGGAATCATCTCTTATACAACTTGAAAAATATTTGCCTCACCATACCGGCGTTTTTATGGAACAAAACCCGATAGATAAACTACAGAAAATAGAAAACCTCCAGAACCAAAATAAAAGAGTTGCCATGTTGGGCGATGGCCTCAATGATGCAGGCGCATTGGCCCAGAGCGATGTAGGAATTGCCATTTCGGAGAACACCAACTATTTTTCACCCGCCTGCGATGCCATTTTAAAAGCGGATCACTTACACCGTTTGGATACCTATTTGAAAGCTTCACGCCAAGCGATGCAGATTCTTAAATTTTGTTTTTTGGTTTCCATAGCTTACAATATAGTAGGCCTCACTTTTGCACTCAGTGGTTTGCTTTCTCCTCTTTTGGCAGCCATTTTGATGCCTGCCAGCTCCATCAGTATCGTGGCGCTCAGCACCATACTGACCAATTTGCTAGGCAGGAAACTCCGCTAAACCTCATCGCTTCAGAAATAGATGTAAAAAAACAGCAGACGATAAACACTTGCGGTGCAATATTGAGTAAATTTGCAAAAAACCGACCGTTATGTCGCCACTTACCGATACCATCTTAATGATTCGCCCGATACGCTTTCGGATGAATGAGCAAACGGCTGTAAACAACTTTTTCCAAACACAAACAGACTTGCTTCCGAACACGGTAAATGCAAAAGCACAAAAAGAATTTGACGATTTTGTAGTCAAACTCAGGGCTGTCGGCATTCGGGTTTTAGTGGTGCAAGACACCGAAGATCCGGACACACCTGACAGTATTTTTCCAAACAATTGGATTTCTTTTCACGAAAACGGCGATGTTGCACTCTACCCGATGTTTGCAGAAAACAGACGTTTAGAAAGGCGCGAAGCGATTTTAGAACAGGTTGAAGCGGAAGGTTTCAGCATTGAAAATATTGTAGATTATACTGCTGCTGAAACCGAAAATATTTTCTTGGAAGGCACGGGCAGTATGGTGTTGGATCGGGAAAATCGCAAGGTTTATTGCGCGCTTTCGCCACGTGCAGACGAAGATTTACTGATAGAATTTTGCGAAGATTTCGAATATACACCGGTGATTTTTACAGCTTATCAAACCGTGAACAACCAGCGATTGCCAATTTATCACACCAATGTGATGATGGCTTTGGGAGACCGTTTTGCGGTGGTGTGCCTAGACGCCATAGACGATAAAAAAGAAAAAAAGAATTTTGTCGAACACCTCAAACAGGACAACAAAGAAATCATCGCCATCACAGAAGCGCAAATGCATCAGTTTGCTGGCAATATGCTTCAGGTAAAAAACACAGAAGGAAAGCCCTACTTGGCGATGAGCGAAGCGGCTTACAAGTCGTTGACAGCAATTCAAATTAAAAGTTTAGAGAAATACAGCAGCCTTTTGCACACCCATTTGGAAACCATAGAAAGCTGTGGTGGTGGAAGTGCGCGCTGCATGATGGCAGAAGTATTTTTGCCCAAAAAGTAGCTCGAATGGCATTAAAACACCTGCAATTTTAAAAAAGCAGAAAATGATTTTTGTCTTGGAGATTCTTGTAAATCTTAAAATAAACACATGAAAATCTTACTGACAGGCGCCACCGGTTACATTGGCAAACGACTGTTGCCGCTACTTGTAAAACAAGGACACACTGTCGTTTGTTGTGTGCGTGACATCTCCAGATTTGAGCCGCCGAAATCGCTCACAAACTTTATTGAAGTAGTCCAAGTGGATTTACTCAAGCCTGAAAGCTTAGGCCAAATCCCAAAAGATATTGATGGAGCTTACTATTTGGTACATTCCATGTCAGCCTCGCAAGACTACAAAACCTTGGAGAAACAATCTGCAGAAAATTTTAAGCATGCACTTTCCAAAACACGTGTAAAACATGTCATTTATTTGAGTGGCATCGTCAACGAACAAAAATTATCTGAACATCTCTTGTCCCGCAAGCAAGTGGAAGCATCGCTTCAATCTGATGCTTATGCGCTCACAACCCTAAGAGCCGGCATCATTATTGGATCGGGTAGTGCTTCCTTCGAAATCATCCGCGATTTGGTTGAAAAACTTCCCCTGATGATTACACCAAAATGGCTCAATACCCGTTGCCAACCGATTGGGGTGTCTGATGTTTTACAATTTTTAGCCGCCTGTATGTTCAGACCCGAGACTTTTGATAAAAACTTTGACATAGGCGGACCGGATATATTGACTTACAAAGAAATGTTACTCGGTTTTGCAAAAGTGCGCAAGTTGAAAAGAAGCATTTTTATTGTCCCTGTGATGACGCCCCGTTTGTCGTCCTATTGGCTGTATTTTGTCACATCTACTTCCTACAGATTGGCTACTGCCCTGGTAAACAGCATGAAAATAGAAGTCATTTGCCGAAACAACGACTTGGCAACATTGCTGCACATACAACCGCTGAGTTATGAAAACGCACTCAAAAGAGCCTTCGATAAAATAGAAAACAACGATATTTATTCGAGCTGGAAAGATTCATTTATCAGCGGTCAGGTCGATTTTCACATTTCAGATTTTATCAATGTGCCGCTTCACGGCTGTTTCAAGGACCAAAGAACAATGGGCATTGAAAACAGGGATAAAACGGTTGAAAAAATTTGGAAAATCGGTGGTGAGCAGGGTTGGTATTATGCCAATACGCTATGGCGCATCAGGGGATTTTTAGACAAACTCTTTGGAGGCGTGGGTTTGCGCAGAGGCAGAACCAACAAAAACGAAATACACACCGGCGATGCTCTGGACTTTTGGCGGGTTTTGTATGCCAACAAGGCAGAAGGCAGGTTGCTTCTTTTTGCCGAGATGAAGTTACCCGGCGAAGCTTGGCTGGAGTTTAAAATCACAGGCGACGAACTGCAGCAAACGGCCACCTTTAGGCCGCGTGGCATTTTAGGACGTCTGTATTGGTATGCTGTGTTGCCCTTTCACGGCATGGTATTTAGCGGTATGCTCAAAAACCTAGCAAGAAGCTAAGATTTGTCATTAAAAATCCGGTTGGTCTGTCAGGTAATTGGCTTTAAAACTGATAATTTTATCCATAAATTTCTTTAACTCCTTACTGTCAGCAGCTTGCAAGGTTAGAAATTGTGCGTCTTTGTGGAGGGAATATCCGAAATCTGTTTTATAGAGCGTCAGTTTGTGGTAAGGCACCACAAACGCATAGGTCTCCAATAATTTCCTGAACCTGACGATGATGCCCCTGGGACGCATTTCAACGTTGCACCAGTTTACGTTTTGATCTAAAACAAGAATATTGAGCAATCCGGCACTGGCCTGGCTGATGTAAAAACGCCCGGAGCCTATGCCTTTGAGCAATATACGGTTTTTAAGGCTGAAGGGCATCCCAACGGTTTCATTGACCATCGCATCCACTTTGGGATCGTTATAGGAAAGATTGAGCAACATTTTTTTTACAAAATAATGAAAAAAAAGTGGTTTCCCGAAGATGTTTAAACCTTGTCTAAGCAAAGGCAAACTTTTTAAGAAGAAATATCAAAAACAGTTTCTTCGTGTAGGGTGTGTTGTAAACAAGACTGTGTGTAGGCACTAATGTATGTTTTGTCGCGATTTGATGTCCTAATTTTTCAAAAGAAATTCACTCTGGCATAGGCACCTTAGCCAAAATGCGTTATTCAAGAAATTGTGATTTAGTTTATTTAACTTGTAAATTGGTTCTAAAATCATTCCGTATTCTAATTCTTTTTATACTTTTTGGAATTGGATTCAATAAGCAAGTAGGGAATTCCAATCATCAAAGAGATCCAAAGAGCATAATTTTGAATATCCGGATTTTGAGCCCGTTTAGAAATGATATATCCAAAAATAATGATGAAAGCCATTCCAAACATTGCATTTCGAAAAACAGTTGCTATTCCCGCCACATCATATTTCTCTTTTTCCTCTTTTGTCATTGTATTATAGCCGGCAATCAACCCATACATTTTTCCGTATTTTATTAAAATTCCAAGAACTATAAACAGGATTGCTACACCATACATGATTTTTGCGTTTTTAAAATTCAGAGTTTTTATTTGTGTTTTTTTATATCGGTTTTCTCAAACGTTTCATCTGTTTATATTTATTGTTTTTAAGTGGTCAGATGGAACGCCCTAGGATAATCATGCCCCTGTGTGCAAAATTTTTACATGGGCGTTTCATCTGTTTATATTTATTGTTTTTCAAAGTTCAGACGGAACGCCCTAGTATATTGATGCTCCTATGTGCAAAATTTTTACATGGGCGTTTCATCTGTTTATATTTATTGTTTTTCAAAGGTCAGACGGAACGCCCTAGGATAATCATGCCCCTGTGTGCAAAATTTTTACATGGGCGTTTCACATCTCTTGGTCGATCCGTAAAGCTAACAAAAAATAGTTTTTTGTACAACTCCCCAAATCGAAATCAGCTCTAGAAAATAGTTTCTCAAGAAGAAGACCAAGCTTAATCGCGTTAAAACACGGAAAATCGTTAATCTCACATTTCCCAAACTTTAATACCGAAATTGCTGGGAGCAATACAATTGTAGATAGCACAACTAAACAACGCAATACTATTAAAACAAATACTTTTGCACCTTCAGATCATCGAGCAGGCTATTTTACGTCTCTCTTAAATTGTATCTTTGCGTTCGTTTTTAAAAAACATCATGCAGTTTACACTTCAGACCACCGACCCCAAAAGTGCAGCCCGCGCGGGCCTCATCCAAACCGATCACGGTATTATAGAAACACCCATTTTTATGCCTGTCGGTACTATTGGCACTGTAAAAGGTGTGCACCAGCGCGAACTGAAAAACGACATCAACCCGGATATTATTCTAGGCAATACCTATCACCTATTTTTGCGTCCCGGCATCGAAATCTTGGAAAAAGCAGGCGGGCTGCACAAGTTTATGAATTGGGATCGAAATATACTGACCGATTCCGGCGGATATCAGGTGTATTCACTTTCCGGAACAAGAAAAATCAAAGAGGAAGGCGTTCGTTTTAAATCGCATATAGACGGATCACTCCATTTCTTCTCACCTGAAAATGTGATGGATATACAGCGAAGCATCGGTGCAGACATCGTCATGGCTTTTGACGAATGTACACCCTATCCGTGCGACTACAAGTATGCCAAACGCTCGATGCACATGACCCATCGGTGGCTTGACAGATGTATCAGTCGATTTGAAAAAACACCTGAAAAATATGGGTATTCGCAGGCCTTGTTCCCTATCGTGCAAGGAAGTACTTACAAAGATTTAAGAGAACAGTCTGCCGCATACATTGCCAAGGCCGATATGCCCGGCAATGCCATCGGAGGCTTGTCGGTTGGCGAACCCGCAGAGGAAATGTACGCCATGAGTGAGGTGGTTTGCGGTATTTTACCCAAAGACAAACCGCGCTACCTGATGGGGGTAGGCACGCCTGCCAATATTCTGGAAAACATTGCTTTGGGCATCGATATGTTTGACTGTGTCATGCCCACTCGCAATGCCCGAAATGGCATGTTATTTACTTGCGAGGGCATTATCAATATTAAAAACAAAAAATGGGAAGCAGACTTTAGCCCGATTGATTCGGCTGGTCACACTTTTGTGGATACCGACTATTCCAAGGCATATTTGAGGCATTTGTTTACAGTCAATGAATTGCTTGGCAAACAAATTGCTACCATTCACAATTTGGGTTTTTATTTGTGGTTGGCGCGTGAAGCCCGAAAGCGTATATTAGCCGGAGATTTTTCAACGTGGAAAAATCAGATGGTGACCAAATTGGCTACCCGATTGTAGAAAATGACAAAGTAAGCGCATTGTAAGATTGGCGAACAAAACATTTAAAAAAAACCATAACCTAGAGGTATTGGCAATAGCAAGACGACTGAAACCAAATAGAAAGATTTCCAAAACAAAATTCCATCATCTTTGAGCAACATTAACAAGAGACTGATTTACAAGTATAATGACAGCAAAAAAGAAAATAAATTTCATTACAACTATTAAGATTACAAAAAAATATAGTACATTTGTACCTAATAGTACCAGCCACGCTTCCCACTCGAACAGCGCACCCGGGCTGGTTTTCGATTTTTATAGGGTTAACTTTATTCAACCTGATTATGAAATACAACAAGTTACCCATTACAATAATTGACCAAATAGAAAAACTCAAGGGACGTGGGCTTAAGTTTGACAACGAAACAAAAGCTCAAAATTACCTCTCCAATATAAGTTATTACCGTTTAAGAGCGTACACGTATCCTTTTCAAGACAATTCTAATAAAAATCAACTATTTAATGTTGATATTGCATTCGAGCAAATCATAGATCTTTACGTTTTTGACCGTAAACTACGTCTATTGATATTCGATGCAATTGAAAAAATTGAAATAGCATTGAGAACGCAAATCATCTATCATTTTGCTTTAAAACACGGTAGTCATTGGCAACTAAAGCCTGAACTTTATAGAGATTCAATGAGATTTGCAAACCATTTAGACAGTTTGCAAAAAGAAATAGACAGAAGTAACGAAACATTTATTGACCATTACAAAAACAAATACACCAATCCGACAGAACCGCCAAGTTGGATGAGCTTAGAAGTAAGCAGTATGGGGTTACTTTCAAAAATCTTTCAAAATTTAAAGAAGAGCCCAGAAAAATTAGCTGTAACATCTCATTTTGGGCTCAAAGACGTTTCAATTATTGAAAATTGGATACTCTGTTTCAGTACATTAAGGAATATTTGTGCTCATCACGGACGCGTTTGGAACAGACGAATTATACAGATAAAAATCCCTACTCATCCGACCCATACTTTTTTGAAAAACAAATCAATTTATACAAACAAACTTTATGCGACGTTATCATGCATTGAATATGTTTTAAAATTAATAAGTCCAGGCTCTACATTTAGTGAGAGACTTAAGGACTTAATGAAAACTTGCCCTTTGGCACAGACAAAGGAAATGGGTTTTCCTAAAAATTGGCTAGATGAAGAACTATGGAAATAACCACTGGCTATAACACAGGTTTTGCGGCAGGCGGTGTGTCATGTAAATTTGAAGCTTTTTGCTCCTATTTAAGATTCGCGCAGGCTGACAGCTCTGTGCCCCGAAACTCGCTGAAACGCAAAACCCGAAACCGATAGACACATGAAAATCATAGATTGGTACATACTGAAGCGTTATCTGGGCACTTTTGCCATGATTATCGTTTTGTTTGCCCCTATTGGCATCATCATCAACCTGTCTGAAAAAATTGATAAAATACTGGAAAACGAAGTGCCGGTCAATGAAGTATTGGTGTATTATTATCATTTTACCATCTATTTTGCCCACATGCTTTTTCCATTGTTTTTGTTTTTATCTGTCATTTTTTTTACTTCAAAATTGGCAAATAACACAGAAATTATTGCCATACTGAGTTCGGGCATATCATTTTGGCGGTTTGTGAGGCCCTATATTTTTGGTGCAATCATTGTTTCGTTGGCGTCTTTTGCTTTAGGGATGTTTTTGGTACCGAAAGCCAGCAAAGGTTTTAACGAATTTGCCTATCAATATCTTAAAAAAGGACATCAGGAAAGAGAAAAAACCAATCTTTTCAGGCAAATAAATGATTATGATTTTATCTATGTAAGCAACTTTATTCCCAAAAACAAGACGGGTTTTGATTTTACTTTAGAACATGTTGAAAACAACCAGCTAATCTATAAAATCAGCGCCACACGCATTCAATTTGTCGAAAAAGACAGTATGTACAGGCTTTCCAACTACCTGTTGCGTGAGATTGGCCCCCGGGAAGACAAGCTGACCCAATCTACATTCAAAGACACTTTGTTTTCTTTTGATTTGGAAGATTTGACGCCTCTCGAATATGTGGCTGAGACTTTAAACTACCAAGAACTGAATAACTTTATCGCCTTAGAAAAAAAACGCGGTTCTTCCAACATCAACCGCTACTTGTTAGTGAAATACAGACGATGGAGTTTACCCATTTCCACCTTTATACTGACCATTATGGCTGTGGCCGTTTCTTCCATGAAACGACGGGGTGGTATGGGCGTAAACCTTGCCATCGGTATAGGCGTGGCTTTTGTCTATGTCTTTTTTGACAAGATTTTTGGCACCATGGCCGAGCAGTCCGGATTTTCTCCACTCATGGCTGTATTGATCCCCAATCTCAGTTTTGGAATCGTTGCCCTATACCTACTTTACTATGCAAAACGTTAGACTCCTCAACTACCTCCACCTACACGGCATCGTGTTTATTTGGGGCTTCACGGCCGTTTTGGGCGCATTAATCAGTTTAGACGCCTTGCCCCTGGTTTGGTTCCGGATGACGCTGGCCGTCCTTTTTGTTTACGCCTTTGTAGCCATCCGAAAGCAAAATCTTAAAGTTGACAAAAAAACTTTGTTGATTTTATTGGCATCAGGACTCGTGATTGCTTTGCATTGGATAACCTTTTTTAAAGCCATCAAAGTATCCAACATTTCCATCACTTTAGGCATTCTCTCTACAGGCGCTTTTTTTACCTCCATTCTTGAGCCCATTTTCTATAAACGAAAACTGATTTGGTACGAATTGTTCTTTGGTTTGATTGTGATTTTCGGACTCTTTATCATTTTTCGGGTAGAAATCGACTACCTCGATGGAATTCTATTGGCTTTAACTTCGGCCTTGCTTTCTGCTGTGTTCTCGCTCATCAACGGAAAACTGGCCGCATTGCACAACTCAACTTTAATCACGCTCTACGAACTCAGTGGCGGCGTTTTATTCCTGAGCGTTTTTCTTTTGTTTTCGGGCAAATTTTCCTTAGAGTTCTTCAAGCTGAGCAATTCAGATTGGTTTTACCTGGCCATTTTGGCATCTGTCTGTACGGCTTATGCCTTTATCGCATCTGTCAAAATCTTAAAATACCTCAGTCCTTACACCGTTATGCTAACCATTAATTTGGAACCTGTGTACGGGATCCTGTTGGCCGCCCTAATTTTTAAAGAAAAAGAACAGATGAGCACTTCCTTTTACATAGGAGCCGCACTGATATTGCTGACCGTCATTTTAAACGGCATTATAAAAAGTGCGACACGCTGGAAAAACAAAAAGCTAACAAAGGCTAATTAAAAACGAAAGTTTATATCTTTGTCAATGCCAATTTTAACCCGACATGACCATGGAATATTTGGATTTTGAATTACCCATCAAAGAATTAGAAGAGCAATTAGACCGCTGTTCTATCATCGGAAAAGAAAGTGATGTAGATGTCACGGATACTTGCAAGAAGATTGAAAAGAAGCTGATTGAAACCAAAAAAGAAATCTATAAAAACCTCACGCCTTGGCAGCGGGTGCAACTCTCCAGACATCCTTCTCGTCCCTATACGATGGACTATGTGAAAGCCTTATTTGGCGACACTTTTTTGGAACTTCACGGCGACAGAAATTTTAAAGATGACAAAGCCATGATTGGCGGTTTGGGCAAAATATGCGACCAAACCTTTATGGTGATCGGCCAACAAAAAGGATACAACACCAAAACCAGACAATACCGAAATTTTGGCATGGCCAACCCGGAAGGCTATCGCAAAGCGCTCCGTTTGATGAAATCAGCAGAAAAGTTTGGTCTGCCCGTACTTAGTTTTATAGACACCCCCGGAGCCTATCCCGGACTAGAAGCGGAAGAACGCGGACAAGGCGAAGCCATTGCGCGCAACATTTTTGAAATGACCCGCCTGAAAACCCCCATCATCTGTGTGATTGTTGGCGAAGGCGCCTCGGGTGGCGCTTTGGGCATAGGTGTAGGCGATCGTGTTTATATGCTCGAAAACACTTGGTATTCTGTGATTTCACCCGAATCATGCTCCTCTATTTTGTGGCGAAGTTGGGAATACAAAGAACAAGCCGCAGAAGCCTTGAAGCTTACGGCCATCGACATGAAAAAACAAAAACTCATAGACGAAATCATTAAAGAGCCACTAGGCGGTGCGCACAGTGATCGGGAAACTACCTTCCTGAACGTGCGAAAAACCATACTCGATTCCTATGAAATACTCAAAGAATTACCCATCGAAAAACTTGTTGAACAACGCATGGAGAAATACCTGAATATGGGTGTTTTTAAAGACTAAAAAACGAATTTACTCGACTAAGCCGGCCTTTAAAATACCTTTTTTTATTGAATATTTGCCTGCGCTTTCTCCTTTGTGCGCTTCAAAAAGCCAATTAAAAAGTCTAAGTCAGTCGTGCTTTGGGTTTCGGGGTTATTAACAATTTTATTAAATTTATTAACCGTTAATTAACCGCTATTTTTGACAAAAATTAGCCGTTGGTTTGGCTTATATTTTATACTTTCGAGCCATGGAAAAAACAAACCCTGTTAGTGCATACAAAACGAGTTCAAGCGGTGTTATTTCGCTTGAAAAAGGCAAAATACCTCCTCAAGCCGTTGATTTAGAAGAAGTTGTTTTGGGTGCAATGATGATTGACAAAAAAGGTGTCAGCGAAGTAATTGATATTTTAACTCCCGATGCCTTTTACAAAGACGCCCATAAACTCATTTTTGAAGCCATCTACACGCTTTTCCATGACACCCAACCGATTGACTTATTAACCGTCTCCACACAGCTCAAAAAAGGGGGCAATTTAGAGCTTGCGGGTGGCGATTATTACCTAATTCAACTCACGCAAAAAGTAGCCTCTTCGGCACATATCGAATACCATGCGCGCATTATCCTTCAAAAATACATATTGAGAAGCCTAATTCGTATCTCCTCAGAAATCATTGAAGATTCTTATGACGACAGTCAGGATGTCTTTGATTTGCTAGACAAGGCCGAAAGCAAGCTTTTCGAGATCTCTCAAACCAACATCAAAACCTCTACAGAAGTTGCCCAAAGCTTAATCAGCCAAGCCAAGAAAAAAATTGAAGAAATTGCCAACAAAGAAGGTTTGAGTGGCATTCCAAGTGGCTTTGACAAATTGGACAAGCTCACTTCGGGGTGGCAATCCAGCGACTTGATCATCATTGCAGCCAGACCCGGTATGGGTAAAACCGCTTTTGTGCTTTCCATGGCGCGAAACATCACCGTTCAACATCAAATCCCCGTTGCACTGTTTTCGTTGGAGATGTCATCTGTACAATTAATTACACGTTTGATATCCTCAGAAACCGAGTTGGAATCTGAAAAACTCAGGACAGGAAATCTGAACGGATACGAGTGGGAACAACTCAACGTAAAAGTAAAAAACCTGGAAACGGCACCGCTTTACATAGATGATTCGGCATCACTTTCCATTTTTGACCTACGTGCCAAGGCCAGAAGATTGGTATCTCAATACGGGATCAAACTTATCATTATAGATTACCTGCAACTCATGACGGCAGGCACAAACGGGAAAGGAGGCAACCGCGAACAAGAAATTTCTTCCATTTCAAGAAACCTCAAAGCACTGGCAAAAGAGCTCGACATACCTGTAATTGCCCTTTCTCAGTTGTCGCGTGCGGTGGAAACACGATCTACAAGCAGTAAAAGACCCTTGCTATCCGACCTTCGAGAGTCTGGAGCCATAGAGCAAGATGCCGATATCGTGTCTTTTATATACAGACCCGAATACTATAAAATAGATAATTGGGACGATGATGACAACAAACCTACTCAAAACCAGGCCGAATTTATTGTTGCCAAACACAGAAATGGCGCTATTGACAACATTCGACTCAAATTTGAAGGCAAATTCGGTAAATTTGACAATTTAGAGGAATATGATGGTCCCGTTCAATATGAGTCTAAAATAAACAACGAGTTGGATGATTTGCGCAATTCATTAAAGAAAAATGAGTCGCCATTCCGTAACGACTCTCCCGATGACGACGAAGTAGATGCACCATTTTAAAAGCCCACAGTCCTAATTTTTTCTAAATCGGCTATTCTTTTTAAAGATGAAACCTTACATTCGTGGGTTCAAAGTGACAATTAACAACGATGACGAAGTTTTTTTTAAGCCTGCTTTTATGCTGTTTTAGTACGAGCGGAGCTTTTGCCAATTTTATACTGATTCCGATGGATGCCGACGTGCAGAAAAATCACCTCAAAGCTTACGGCATCACTTTTTTGGCACTTAGCAAGCAGACCAAAGTAAGTTGGTTGCTCAACTACCGAGGTGGCTCTTTTTTGCTGCCAGATGCCGATTGGGCAAGAAAAGAATGTCAGTTGCGCGGCGTCACCTACGAAGTGCTGACAGACAACGCTGCCAATCAAATACTGGAAAGCATCAGCAGTCCCTCCCAAAATATGGAAACCGTGGTGTTGGAAAAAGCACCCAAAGTTGCCGTTTATTCACCAAAAGGTAATGCCCCTTGGGACGATGCCGTTACCATGGTGCTCACCTATGCCGAAATTCCCTTCGAAAGCATCTACGACGAAGAAGTGCTCGGAGACCAACTCGCGTTGTATGATTGGCTGCACCTACACCACGAAGATTTTACAGGACAATACGGAAAATTTTACGGCAGTTTTAGAGGTGCTGCTTGGTATATACAAGAAAAACAGGAGGCAGAAGCCTTGGCCGCTAAGTTAGGCTTCGAAAAAGTATCTCAAGAAAAATTGGCAGTTGCCAAAAAAATAAGAGATTTTGTATGGAACGGCGGGTTTATGTTTGCCATGTGTAGCGCCACCGATAGTTTTGACATCGCCTTGGCTGCTGAAGGCGTGGATATTTGCGAACCCATGTTTGACGGTGACGCTTCGGAGCCAAACTATCAGGCTAAAATTGCTTTTTCAAAAACTTTTGCTTTTACAAATTTTATTTTGGAAAGAAATCCGAGTACTTATGAATTCTCGTCCATAGACATGACCAACAAAAGGCGCATAGAAAAAGAAGTGGACTACTTTACGCTGATGGATTTTTCTGCCAAATGGGATCCCATTCCAACCATGCTATGTCAAAACCACACCATGCTCGTGAAAGGATTCATGGGACAAACTACTTCTTTTGACGCCGAAAATGTAAAAAGTGACGTATTGGTTTTGGGAAAAAACGAATCAAACAACGAAGCCCGTTACATCCACGGCATACGCGGCAAAGGATTTTTCACCTTTTACGGCGGACACGATCCAGAAGACTACCAACACCGTGTAGGCGACCCCAAAACGGAATTGGAACTTCATCCCAATTCACCGGGTTACAGACTCATCCTCAACAATATCCTCTTCCCGGCTGCCAAGAAAAAAGAACACAAAACTTAAGTGTGTATTTCGCCCCCGTTTTTTTATTGACAACCATAAAATCTTTTTTGAGAACTCCACGATATTTATGGATATTTGCCACACATAACTAGCTGACTCAAGTTTTATGAAAAAATACGCACTGTTCGTTTCGATGGCAATCCTGATTGCCGCCTGCAAGCCGGAAAAAACCTATGATATGGTGGTAACCGGTCAAGTCAAAGGACTCAAAAAGGGAACACTCTATCTTCAAAAAATAGCAGATACTACTTTGGTAAACGTCGATTCGATGGTTATAGACGGGCACGAAACCTTTACATTAAAATCTGACTTGGCATCCGCCGAAATCTTTTTTCTGTTTTTAGATAAATACGACGGTTCTAAAGACAACAACAGCATTCCCTTTTTTGCAGAAAAAGACAGTATTCAAATAAACACAACGCTCAAAAAATTTGTGGCCAATGCAAAAATAAAAGGCTCCGACGCACAAGATCGGCTTAATGAATTTAGGGACATGATCGGAAAATTCAACGACAAACGCCTCGACCTTATCAAAGCACAACTCGAAGCAAAACAGCAAACAAACCTAGAAGCCGAACAAGCTGCTAACGATGCGTTGACCAACTTGCTGAAAAGACAATATTTATATGTGGCCAACTTTGCCGTTACACACAACGACTCTGAAATTGCACCTTATTTGGCTTTGGTCGAAATCTATGATGCCACCACGCCCATACTCGACACTATATACAACGCTCTTACAGACCGCGTGAAAGAAAGCAAATACGGACTCGAGCTGAATCGGTATATTTCTGAAATTAAAAAGTTTGAAGCTTCGAACAGAGCAGTAGAATAGACCTAGCACCTGTATTTGCAGGCCACCCTTTCTATAATCGGCGCAAAATAATTTTTAACATTTCTTTTAGATTTGTAAAGTAATTAGCTAAGTTTGTTGGTCTCAAATTTTCCATCGATGAAAAAGAATACCATAAACAACCAGCGTGTCGTCCATATGGCTCTTTTGATATTTAAAAAGTTGCCAATATTTTTGATGACCTTAGCTTTAACCCAATGCGATGATAGGGATGTACCAATGTTTGAAACGGAAACATTACCTGAGGCAATCGGTTTTAGTCAAGTAGGCTTTGACGCTTTGCCCGGTGATATACAGGACGCCTTTGGAAAGGCAGAATTGCTAAGCCCCAGAACGCCTTCGGCCAGCAGACAAGGTGGCAGGGTTTTTGGCGAAATTCAGACAAAAAGCATCAACAAAATAGCACGACCCGATGGAACGATTTCGTATACCGCTGCTGTACGCAAGGTCAGTGAAGGGTTTTACTACGACAACTTTGTGGTACACAGAGACAGTCTCGGACAAATACAAAATTACATTATCAGGTATCAGCCTACCGAAGAATGGTACTACAACAGCCAAGGGAGTTACGACTATTCGAACTTTTCGGGCTTTATCACTTTCTATAAGCCGGACGGAAACGTTTTAGCGTCTTCCGAGTTTATAAGCGGTGTTCCTGTAGCGAGACCGTTAGAGGGGTTGGCAGCGCAAATAATGCCTTTGGGCAAATGCGAAGTTCCAGCTCTAGTAGCTGGGAATGCAGCTACGAAATTCAGTACGCTGGTGTGGAGTTAGGAGATGGTATTCATTGGACTGACTATATGGTTACCGTTACTTGCAAACTATTGTGGTCTGGTGAAAGTGAGAGTCCGGATGACACAGGAGATTCCTTTAATATGGGCACC
>Ga0180009_10002741_pt1 | contig 20592 bp, 15 predicted proteins | sample OS_PC_MetaG_FD_123537 | JGI IMG/M metagenome (GOLD analysis project Ga0180009, IMG submission 123537) | Groundwater microbial communities from the Aspo Hard Rock Laboratory (HRL) deep subsurface site, Sweden - OS_PC_MetaG | ecosystem: Environmental > Aquatic > Deep subsurface > Groundwater...
CCGCATGCACGACCTCCCCACCTACCCCCGCCTCGTCCAAGCCATCTCCGATCACCTCAATGGTCAACCCACCGATGTGACCTGGATAGCCGAACTGGCGTAGAGACCCCCTGAACGCTTACCATTGAAGTTCTCATCCAAAATCTGCAAGGTTCTGGAAAGAAAACAACCCGAATCCTGCAAATTCCGTTACCACAAATATGTATTTTTATCAAACAATTTCAATGGGTAAACGCTTTTTCAGGACCGGCTATATAGAGGTTTTTACAACAGAACCAGAATCTCGGGATGGTCAGTCCCTGCGATTTTGAAAGGGCTTCAGTTGGAGGGTGAAACCTGTCTACGAATCCAGGGGAAGTCCACCGCCGAAAGGGGCTCCGGTGTGCGGGCCTCCGAGGTTGGTGAAACCTGTCTACGAATCCAGGGGAAGTCCACCTGGACACGCCTTATCCCATACCCGACACGGGTTTGAAGCTGCCGGCCCCTAGGGGAAGGTCTCTTTTGAATTTTGCCCCGCTTTTTTGAGCCTGGGCCTTGGCGGCGGAGTTTTGCCTGCGGAGGCACTGGGGCTCATAGGCCCAACCCCGGTCCAGCCTTTTTTGTTCCCGCTTCATGGCAAGACTCACAATGCGTCCGATTATCGGCGCCAGAATTTTGGTCTGCATACCGAATTCACTGTAAAGATCCTTCAATAGCCTGTCCATGTGCTCGAACATGGCCGGGTCATGGCGGTAATGCTTGCGCATGGCCCATACCGCGCCGGCCCAGTCCTTTCGTATGGGGTCGATCTCCCAGTTCATACGCCGCCGCACGTGTCTGCTGGAGTGGTTCTTGTACTTTTGCCATCCCCTCAGATAGGTGCGGACAATCCGCGACAGGCTGGGGCCGTTGACCTCAAAGTCGCGGGTAAAGGCGTCGATTATCACCTGCTCTTCCTCACCGTTTTTGAAGTGGTCGTGCCGGTAGTTGAACCGGTACTGGCCGTGGGCGTCGGACAGGGAGAACTCGCTCTCGGGATACAGGGTGCCCTTGGCCTGGTGCTCGGCGTGTAATGGAGTGCCCGGCACCGGCGTATAGAGCATGAACTGGTGAAAATCCGTGTTGTGGGCCACTGCGTGGTCTATGGCCTGGCCGATATTTTCGGGGGTGTGGTGTTCCAGACCCAGTATGGTGGAACCCAGAACCCGTATGCCGTTTTCCTTGAGTTCGTCCACCAGGGCATGGGTGTCCACCCCTTTAAGTTTGCGGTACTGGCTGGCCTTGTCCTCCATGCCCATCCAGACCCAGCTTACGCCCAGGCGCACCAGTTGCTCCATTTCATAGGAACGCAAAACCCGGGCGCTGGAAAAGACCGAAAGGGCCCAGTGCTTGCCATGGGCCTCCATAAGGTCCAGGAGTTCCAGGGCCCGTTTCCGCTGCAGCAGAAAGTTCTCGTCCAGGATAAAAAAGGATTTCACCTTAAGCTTCTTTTCTATGCCGCACATAACGTCAAAGAGTTCTTTTCCCGTTTCATAAAAATTTATGTGCTTTCCCTTGCCCCCGAAAAGGGCCGAGGTGGCGCAGAAATTACATCCCACCGGGCAGCCCACCGAGGGCACGAGGATGGCGGCGGTGTTCTTGGGGTTTTTGCTTAAGCTGTGGCCCACGATGCGCGACCCGAAGGCGGAGCTAACAGCTGGGTGCTTTACGGGTTCTTCCGGGTCCTGGCCAAAATAGCGCCGCATCCAGGAAACGCCATCGCCCTTGACCACGTGGTCGGCGTCCAGGCGTTTTTCAATATCCGGCACATTGGCTATGTGTCCGCCGATGATGATTTTTGCCTGGGGCAAGTGTTCGCGCACCACCTCACACATCTTTTTGGCTTTCAAAATATTGGGCGGGATGGCCGTGATGCCCACCACGTCGTAATCGTTTTCGCTGACCTCGTTTATGAACTGGTCCAGGGTGGGGAAATCCAAAATCGTGCACGGACCTTCCAGGTTTTCCTGGATCAGCGCCAGGCCGAAGCTCTGGTGGAACATGCGCAGGGAAAAGATGCCCTGAACGCGGGTGACCTGGTTCTGGTAGAGTTCCATGGGGTTTATGGCGCGGCTTCCGTATTCATCGTCCACAGCATAGGGGCCGAACACGCTGGACAAAAGGACTTTGGCTTTTTTTCCGAGTTTGTGCGTGGGGTGTGAATCCGTCATGAGTTTTTTCCTTGGCGCTCTCAATGAAAGGTATGCTTACCCGAGTTACCGGTGGCCGTTTCTTTGCCTCTCAGATCACCATAGGGCACCCCGGCGCACAAACAAGCTAAATCGCTGTTTTTACGCTTCTTTTACAAACCATGGAAGATGGGAAGCTTGGGCTGGCACAAACCGGATGGATCCTGGAGACCCTTATCGGCCCGGCCACTTCATCCATCAGGTGCGCTTCTGGGGGATCCGAAAAAGCTTCGCATTCATCGAGCAGCCCCAGACTAACGGGGTCATGGAGAGGTTCAACAGGACCTTGAAGGAGCAGGCGATCAACGGCTATGTCTTCCGCAAAGTCGAGGAGGTCAGGCGCGCGGTGGGCAGGTTCGTGGACTTGTACAACGGCCAATGGCGGGTGGAGGAAAACGGCTCCCAGAGCCAAACCAAGCCGGGGACGCCTGGCTCGCGGCCCTCACACCCAAGGCCGCGTAACCCACAAACTTGACGAGTTCGTAAAAAGCCAAAATGTTCGTCATCCACGCGAAAGCGTGGATCCATAACCATTTGGAAAAAAATGGATTCCTGCTTTCGCAGGAATAACCAGGAGCGTAGCTTTTCGTCTTTTTACGAGGCCATCAAACTTGTGTCCGGAAAACCGGGTGCGGTACCTATTCAAATCCGATCGAGCCCTTTTCCGTTCCCGTTGTTCAGGAGGGTGTGCTCCACACGCCCATCCTTCATAACAAGAACCGGCTTTTCAAGGGCGGACAGATCTTCCAGGGGGTTTTTGTCAACCACCACCAGATCGGCCAGCTTGCCCGGTTCAATGGATCCCAGGATCTCGGCCGCTCCGATGACCCTTGCGCTGTTGATGGTTGCGGTTTGGAGGGCCTCAAGGTTGGTGAAACCGATTCTTCCCAAAAGCCCGATTTCCCGGTGGAGGGCACCGAAATAGTTCAGGGGCATGCCCGCATCCATACCGCATCCGATGTTCACGCCAGCATCCCGCATTTTCAAAAGGTTTTTTGCGCCCGTTGTGAGAATCCGGACAAAGTGTGCCGCTTCCGGCAGATACTTGCGCTTTTTCAAAAGATGCTCGCTGGTGTGTTTGCCGTACAGCGCCATGCGCTTAAGGCTTGCGGCGTGGATCTTGGGGTCGCAATGGTGTTTTGGAACGTTTTTCAGATAAGCGTTTGCCCTCTCGATTTCATTTCTCACAAAATCACTTAACAATTGGACCGGTATGTGTTCAAGAACGCCATTGATAACATACGCAGAGCCCACACTCATGGTGGGGACCACGGAAATGTTTCTATCCGCCAGGGTTTGAATAACTTTATCGGGCAATGGTATGTCTGAGACCACATGTTCGAATGAATGGACAGGATAGTTCAGCATTCTCGTTAAACCCCAGCTGGTGCCACAGTGGCAAGCAACAGGCAGGCCATGTCCCTCTGCAAAATCAAAGATCCGTTGGAGCTGCCGGTTTGAGTACACCGGGATTTCTCCCTTGCCGTGGAACATGGATTGATTGTCCACGGTAAGCTTGATGAATGATGCCTGTGGCAGGTTTTTTTCCAGTGCGGGCAAAAGATCTTTGTCGGAACGGAAATCCATTCCGATGGAGCCCATCACCAGAGAGGCCGGCTTGGCCAAAGGATGGATGTGATGGGGCGGAATGTCCGGATGAGACCCTTTGACGTTCATGATAGAGTTGCAGTGAAACACACGCGGCCCCTTGAGCAGGCCGTTTTTCACGTCACGCTCAAGCCCTTTCCGCAGGAGGGGGAAAGAGCCCGCGTCCCGCACTGCGGTCACCCCTGATTCGATGCTCGTGGCCCACTGGCGCCGGATTTGGCGGTAGTTGCGCGCCGCATCCCCGATGGTGGGCAAAATGGAAAACGTGCTGGACACGCTGATGTGGCAGTGGGCGTCGATCAGCCCCGGGATGAGGTAGCGCCCGCCAAGATCAAGGACCTCCACATCGCCCATCCCGGTTGCCATGCCTTGCCGGATGCTTTTGATGACGCCGCCACGGATGAGAACCGAGGAATTATCCAGAACCCGGCCGCTTACCACGTCCACCACTTTGCAGTTGGTGACGACCATTCCGTTTTTTGCATCGGCTTTTGAATGCGCAAGCGGTTTCGTGGAGGGATCTGCGGCCAGGGCCGCTATGACGCTCATCACCCTGTCCGCCACCGGTTGAAACAATTTTTTCGTCAGCATCTGTGCCTCCGTGACGTTGTTTTCCCCACCGTTTCAGGCAAAAAGGGCACGCCTGCGTAGAACATATGTTTTGACATATGAACAAACACTTGTACGCACATATATGCTGCAATCAAAGGCCTTGTCAAGGGGGAACTGGAAATCATCGGCAAGGAGGTTTGCCGGGTGCCAACGGCACCCCTTCACCCTTCCTCTTCCGATGAAAAGGGGGGCAGATGCCCTGCATTTTTTGCTCAGGGAGTGGCCGACGATGTTCAGCGGGGCTTTTCCAGTTCCAGGACCCATTCCACACCATGCCGGCCTGGGCGGGTGGTGAGGAACACGGTTTCGCCCTGGCGGAAACCTTTGAACCGGGCCAGGGACACGCCCACGCCCACGGGGGCGGAGCCGTCCGGGCGTTTCGCCCATACCTTGTAGGTCTTGGACTTGCCGTGGATGATCTGGAGGCGGGTCACCACGGCGGAGCTGGTGGCGGGGGGGGAGTCGTCGAGAAAGCCGTTGGTGAAAAAGAAAGCGCCCAGAAAGGCCAGGATAACGACAGGGAGCCCCAGGGAGGCGGCCACGACCAGGGCCCGGTGGCCGTCCAGGCGGGTGGAGAGGACCCGCCTGGCCCCAAATATCAGCATGGCCCAGGCTCCCAGACCCAGGGGCGCGGCCCACCGGGCGGCGGCCGCCCAGGCGGCATGGGGATAGGCGGGCTCGTAAAAAATCCCCAGGGACAGGGCCAGGGTCACCCCCCCCAGGCCCAGAAGGCCCATGCACAGGGACACGGTCCAGGCCGTGATTTTCTGGTGGGGAAGCGTGGCGGCCAGGGTCCGGGCGTTGATGGGGCCCGGGAACTTCCAGGTCGCGGCCTTGCCCAGGGCGGCGGTCCGGGCCACCTTCTCCCGAATCATGCCCGTGTCCGTATGGGAAACCGCTTTCCGGCGGGCCCTGGAAATGAACCGCATGAAGGCGAAACCATCCCGGACCGTGATGGTGGAACCCTTTTCCCCGCAAAGATCCACGGCGGTCCGCCGCCGGGAGGAGTCCCGGAACCAGGCCCCGGCCATGGCGGGGTTGTCAGCCACCAGGGTTATCCGGCCGTCCCAGGCGGGGTCGTTAAACACCACGGGCGAGAGCATACCCAGGCGCTCTCCCAGGCTGTCCAGCCAGTCCCGCTGGCGCAGGGCCATGAAGCCCGGGGCGTCCGTGGGGACGATGACGTTGCCGAAAGTCGGCCCCTTGGGCTGGTCGAAAAAGGCAAAGGCATAGGGCACGCCCTCGTGCTCGCCAAACACCGCCTCCCCCTCCCCCCGCCCCCCCATGGATTGGGCCAGTTCCTCCATGGTCCGGGCCCGAGCCTGCTTCATGCGCCGGACCATGAGCAGGACCAGGAGCATGGTCACCACCAGGACGACCGTGATCAGACTGATGAGCAGTATGAGGAGTTGGATCTTGTCCATGGGCGGGCCTTTCGGGAGATGGGGAGCCGGGTACTGGAATCTTTTTCCAGGGAGGGAGGGCAACGGCCTCGCCTGTCCGGGAAGACCTTCACGAAGTCAGGGGGTGATGGCTTTTTCAACCCAACCTTATCCGGAAGGCCGGATGAGCCAGGAAAGAAAAGAAACCGAAAGAAAATAGAAATCCCCCCTGCCCCCCTTTTTCAAAGGGGGGAAACCCTGCTCGAAACCCTTTCGGGAATGACGTTGCCCGGAGGCCGGACGCGCAAAAAACAGATGAACCATTTTTCAATACCATTTTCGATCAACAGGGAAAAGGCCCTCCAGGGGTGAGGCAGGTGGTTTTAAGCGGCGGGAACACCAAGGAATGCGAAGCATCCCCTCCCAAAAAATTTTCGGGAAGGGGGGTTTGGGGGGAAACCCTTTTTACAAAAAGGGTTTCCCCCCAATTTTCCGTTTCTACTTATCCTTCATACAACTCGAACACACCCGCAGCGCCCATGCCGCCGCCGATGCACATGGAGACCACGCCGTACTTGACGCCCTTGGCCTTCATGTTGTTCAGCAGGGTGGCCGTAAGCTTGGAGCCGGTGCAGCCCAGGGGGTGGCCCAGGGCGATGGCGCCGCCGTGGATGTTGATTTTCTCCACCTGGCCGGGCTTGTCCAGGCCGAGTTGGCGCATGGAGTACAGGGCCTGGGAGGCGAAAGCCTCGTTGAGCTCGTACAGGCCCACGTCCTCGACCTTCAGGCCCGCGATGGCAAGGGCCTTGGGAATGGCGTAGGCAGGCCCCACGCCCATCTCGTCGGCGCGGACGCCCACGGTGGCGTAGGACTTGAGCTTGGCCAGGGGGGTGAGCCCCAGTTCCTTGCACTTGTCCAGGGTCATGATGACCGAGGCCGCCGCGCCGTCCGTGGTCTGGGAGGAGTTGCCCGCCGTGACGGAACCGGCCGCCGCGAACACGGGGCGCAGCTTGGCCAGGCCTTCGACCGTGGTGGTGGCGCGCACGCCGTCGTCAAAGTCCTGGAGGAAGATTTCCTTCTTATACGTGCCGTCGGCCTGCTCCACGAACTTCACGGCCGGGGTGGGCACGACTTCGATGAATCCGCCGGACTTCTGGGCGGCCAGGGCCTTCATGTGACTCTGGTACGCGAACTCGTCCTGGTCCTGGCGGGACACGTTGTAGCGCTGGGCCACGTTTTCCGCCGTGATGCCCATGGACGCGTACAGGTCCGGATGCTCCTTGGTCATTTCCGGAAAGGGCCGGGGCAGGTTTCCGCCCATGGGCACGAAGCTCATGGACTCGACGCCACCGGCCATGGTGACCTCGGAGAAACCCACCATGACGCGCATGCAGGCCTGGACGACGGACTCAAGGCCCGACGCGCAGAACCGGTTGACCGTGGCGCCGGACACGGAGTCCGGGAACCCGGCGATCTGGGCCGCGATGCGGCCGATGTTCAGGCCCTGCTCCGCTTCGGGAAAGGAGCAGCCCAGCATGATGTCCTCCACCATGCCTTTATCCAGGCCGGGGGTCTTCTGGACCACGGCGTCCAGGATGAAGGAGATCAGGGCTTCGGGCCGGGTGTTGGCGAGCGCCCCCTTGTTTCTGCGGCACCCGGGGGTCCGCAAGGCGGTGACGATGTATGCGTCTCTCATATATCCGTCTCCTAGCGTGAAAAAGGTTCTTTTCTCTTAGTTGCGCAGGGGCTTGCCGGTGGTGAGCATATGCTCCACCCGGGCCATGGTCTTCTCCTCGCGGAAGAAGTCCACGAAAGCCTCACGCTCCAGTTTCAGCATGGCCTCCTCGCTGATCATGGAGCCTTCGCGGGCGTCGCCGCCGCCGATGACAAACGCGATCCGCTTGGCCAGGAAGGCGTCATACTCGGAAACATAACCGCCGCTCTGCATGTTGAAGAGTTCAGCCTCGGCCATGCCCTGGGCGCCCTGGCCAAGGACCATGATCTTCTTCTTGAGCGGAGGCGCGTATCCCGCATCCACCATGCGCAGGACCTCTTTCTTGGCCTCGCCCACCAGGTAATCCCGGTTCATGACGATGCGGTCCGTGGGGAGGAGGAAGCCGTTGTTGAAGGCTTCGGCCGCGCTGTTGGAGTACTTGGCCATGGCGATGGCCATGAAAACGGGCAGGAAGAAATCCGCCAGGTTCGTGACCGTCACCGCGTCTGAGGTGGACTCCACGAAGCGCTTCCACAGGTTGGTGCAGCCGCCGCCCGCAGGCAGCAGGCCCACGCCGATTTCCACGAGGCCCATGTAAAGCTCCGCATGGGCCACGATGCGGTCCGCGCCCAGGCAGACTTCGCAGCCGCCGCCCAGGGTCATGCCAAAGGGAGCCGCCACCACCGGGAAGGGGGAGTAGCGGGCGTTCATGATGCCGGCCTGGGCCTTGGCCAGGAAGGCATCGATCTCGCTGTATTTGCCGGCCTTGGCCAGCCCGCTCATGAAGCCGAGGTCACCGCCGGCGGAAAACGCGCCGGGGAAGCCCGGAGCCTGGTTGCCGATGACCACGCCCACACCGTTCTTCTCCACGTATTCCAGGCCTTCGGCCATGGAGTCCACCAGCTCGCCGTTGATGGCGTTCATCTTGGTGTGGAACTCCACGCAGAACACGCCGTCGCCGATGTCCACCAGGGAGCAGGAGGCGTTTTCCATGACCGCCTTGCCCACGCCCTTCAGGTTCTTCAGGCTGATGATGGTCGCCGAGGTCTCGATGGCCTTGTAGCCGCCGTTTACCAGGTCGTAGTAGTAATCCTTGCCGCCCTCGGTCTTGTAGAAGGTCTTGTTGCCGGCCGCGATCATCTTCTTGACGTTTTCCGGCACCGTGAGGCCGTCAGCCTCCATCTTGGCAATGGCCTTCTCCACGCCGATGGCGTCCCAGGACTCGAAGGGTCCCATGGAGAAGTTGTAGCCCCACTTCATGGCGTTGTCGATTTCCACGATGGTGTCGGAAATCTCGGGGATGCGGTTGGCGGCGTAGACCAGGCCGTTGCTGACCACCTTCCAGGCGAACTTGGCGATCTTGTCGTCGCCGAAGACGATGGCGGCCATCTTCTCGGGCAGGCTCTTGGCGGCCTTGGCGGCGTCCAGGCATCCGCCGGAGGCCCGCTCAAGATCCACGTACTCGCCCGTGGTCGGGTTGATGACCTTGCGGAGCCACTTCCACTCGGGGGTCATTTCCTTTTTGTAGAAGCCGCCCTGGGTCTTGTTGCCAAACTGTTTCTTCTCGATCATCCTGGCGACGAAATCCGGGATCACAAAGGAGTCCCGGGCCTCGTCATCAGGGACCAGATCGTAGGTGTTCTTGGCCACGTGGCCCAGGGTGTCCAGGCCCACCAGGTCCGCCGTCTTGAACATGGCGGTCTTGGGACGGCCCATGAGGGGGCCGAAGGTGGCATCCACCTCGGGGATGGAAAGGCCAGCCTCCACCATGAACCGCATGGCTTGGACCATGCCCTGGACGCCGATGCGGTTGCCGATGAAATTGGGGGTATCCTTGGCCCAGACGATGCCCTTGCCCAGGATGCGCTCCCCGAAATCGGCCATGAAATCCAGGATTTCCTGGGAGGTCTCCTTGCCCGGGATGAGTTCCAGGAGCTTCATGTAACGCACCGGGTTGAAGAAGTGGGTGCCCATGAAGTTCTTGCGGAACTCGGAGGGCAGGTGCTCGCTCATGGCCTCCAGGGGGATGCCCGAAGTGTTGGTGGAGACGATGGCGGTGGGCTTGCGCACCTTCTCCACCTTGGAGAGCACGTCCTTCTTGATTTTCAAGTTTTCCACCACGACTTCCACGATCCAGTCGCAGTCGGAAAGCTTGTTCCAATCGTCATCAAAGTTGCCGATGGAAACCCGGGTGGAATCCTTTTTCGCATCCATGAACAGGGCGGGACGGGACTTCACCGCCGCATCGTAACCGGCCTTGACGATGCGGTTGCGCTGGGCGGGGTCCTTTTTCTGCTCATCGGTGAGATCAAAGGGCACGATGTCCAGGAGCAGAACCTCGACTCCCGCACTTGCCAGCAGGGCGGCGATGCCCCCGCCCATGACGCCGGAGCCTAAGACGGCTGCTTTCTTGATCCTTCTGACCATTCAAACCTCCTTTTCGTTGCCACCTCTATTTGGATACACGGCGGGAAGAGCCCTCGCGGTGCCATTGAAGCCGGCCCGCGCCGGATGCCGCTCGGCACCCCCCGGCGCGGGGGGCGCTGAGGAAAGATTCATTTAACAGGGGGGTCAAGCCACTGTCAAGGGGGAATGGCCCCTGATTTCAGACCGGCGTGCGTACCGGAATTGAGCTTTCAATTCAGAGTGTTATGGATAACCATCCGGGAGCCGCCGTAGACGGAACAGGGACCCGGCCGGGCAAAGCCGGACGCGCCCACAATGAACCGGGCTTCATTCCCCGGGGTTTGCGGGCCGGACGGGGTTCTGGTAGCCTGGGGGCAGGGGGATGGAATGAAGCCAGACAGAAGAAAGGCGGCCTGGCAAGAGGTGGCCCAAGCCGTGGAGCGCCTGGCGGGCCAGGGGCTGGCCCCGGTGGACCGGGACTGGGAGACCCTGGCCGTGCTCCTGGAGGCTGCCGGGCCGGAGGAGGCTGCCCGGGCCCTGGCAACGCCGGACCATCCGGGGCTGGAGCCTGCCTGGGGGTTCCTCCTCCAGCCGGACTCCGGGTTCCAGGAACGCCTGGAGCCGATCCTGGCCAGGGCCAAACTCGGCGAGGAGGATGAAGAATCCCTGGCCCGGCACCTGTCCGGCCTGCCCCTTTCCGTGCGCATCGCCCTTCCCGGAGGCGGGGAGAGGGTTCTGGACGCGCCCCCCGAGGCGGTAAAGTCCCTGGTCCGGCACCTGGGGCTTTCGGCCTGCTTTCCCCCGGGCCTGGCCGCCGCTCTGGACAGCCTGGAGGAAAAGACGCGGTTCCATTGCCGGGTCCTGGCGCGCAACGCCATGGCAAACATGGCAAAAACTCCTGCAGGCCCGGCGGCCTCGTTCCTGGCCCGCATGGCGGACTCCTTGGGAAAGGAAACGGATTTCCCGGAGCTTTTTCGCCTGGCCCTCCACGTCCTGGTCCTGGCTAAAACCCAACAAGACCCGGCCCTGGCCCTGGCGGATTACGCCCAATGGTGCAACCAGGCCCTTGCCATGGCCGATAACGACGACGCCCGCCTCACCGGCATGAACCCCGAAACCCGCCTGGCCATGGGCCTTCGCCCGGCCTACGTGGACCGCCTCCGCATGGAGGCACGCCTCACTGCCTGTTGCCGCATCCTGGCCGTCCTGGCCCCGGGGCTCGCTCCTCTCCCCGGATTCTCCCCGGCCAGCGGCCCGAGCCCTTATAAAAAGGTGTCCCCCGACGCCATCCGGGACTTCATCCGGCAAGGGCTGGAGGATTGACGCGGCCTTTTCCGCAACGCGCCCACCGGCCAAGCCTATTTTTCCAGCACCGCCGTGACGCTCATGCGGATTTTCGGGGAGGATTTCTCCGTGAAACCGACGGCCCGGGCGATTTCGAGGGTCCGGGCAAAGGCCGCCTCCTCCACGTGATGGGAGGGCTCGGCCAGGAGCACCTTTCCGCCGGGTTTCAGGGCGTCGAAAAGCTCCTGGAAAAGGACCGCCTGATCGGGCATCTCGTGGGCCACGTAAAAGACCAGGGCAAAATCCACCTGGCCCGCGAGGTCCGGAATGCCCAGACCGGGGCCGGAAGCCAGGCGGGTCTCCACCCTTTCCCCCACCCCCGCCCGGGCTGCGCGTTTGGCCAGGGCCGCGAGCATTACGGGCTGGATGTCCACGGCCGCGACCCTGCCCCCGGGCCCGGCCAGACGGGCCATGTCCAGGGTGAAGAACCCCATGCCCGGCCCGGGCTCCACGCACACGGCCCCTTCCGTCACAAAGGGCTCCAGGATGGTCCGGGGGTTGTGAACGAGTTTCCGGATGCGGCTGGCCAGAAGATGCCCCACCCACCAGGGGCAGACCCGGTGCCCCTGGCCTGAATTTTCCTTTTTCATGACCTGTATTCCCTTCCCTAGTTTCTTCCGCGTCCTGGTCCGTGCTAAAAGAATGGGGCAACGGTACCAGAAAACCCCCAACCCGCCAACCGCAATGCAGGCGCGGCCTCCGTTGTTTCGCCCGCCGGAAAAAGAAACCGTCATGAACGGAAAACGACTGCTGCTCACGGTGATGATGCTGCCCCTGGTCATGGGTTCGTGCGCCCTGTTGGGACAATCCATCCGGGCGCCGGAGGTGAACCTCGCGGACATCCGGTTGGAGGACATCACGGTGTTCGAGTCCACCTTCACGGTGATGCTGCGGGTGCAGAACCGGAACCCCGTGGCCCTGCCCCTCACCGGGGCCGAGCTGGACCTTTCGCTGAACGGGACCAAGCTCCTGTCCGCCCTGTCCGACAGCCGGGAATCCATCCCGGCCATGGGCTCCATGGTGATCCCGGTGAAGGCCCATGTTTCCAACTTGAAGGTCATCCCCTTCCTGGCCGGCATCCTCCGCGAGGTCCAGTCCGAACAGGGCCTGCAAAAGGTGGATTATGGATTGAAGGGCTTGGTGCACCTCCAGCGGGGCTTCTTCTCCCTGCCCAGCCTGTCCTTTTCCAACAGCGGCGAGCTTTCCCTGGCCACGGTCCAAAAACTCCACGACAGTCTTTTGCCACAAGGGGCGGGCCAGGTGTTGAAGGGGTTGCAGCTATAGGGGCGGCGCAATCGGGAAAGACGGAAGGAAAAGGCAGGAGAAAACAGGCTTCATCCAGACGAAAGGGAAGAGGCTGGCGGGTCTTTCCTAGTCATTTGAAACATCAAAAAAATCCCCCCTGCCCCCCTTTTTCAAAGGTTCATCTAGGAATTCCGGGAAGGAATTGGGCGGCGATTGCCACCTAACTAATTTAATTTGTATGGAAAACGATTAAGGGCGAGCCTGGCGGTTTTTTTGCGCCGTCATCCCGGCGAAGGCCGGGATCCAGAAAAAGAAGCGGGCGCTTCTCGAAACCAGGAATAGCAATACCGGGAATGATCTTCTGCATCAGACCGGGCAAGGCGGCAGCCTCTTGTCCTCACTGGATTCCGGCCTTCGCCGGAATGACGGCTTCCGGCACGGCTTCCCTTTCCCGGAATTCCTAGATGAACCTTTTCAAAGGGGGGAACCCCGCGTGGCCTTTTTGCCCTGCTCCCCTTTGGAAAAAAGGGAGGAGAAACGGCTGGCAGCCCCCTTGGCCTTGAAAAAAAGAGGTGGGGGGGGATTCGCCTTCATTCCCCCGCCTCTTCCCGGGCTTTTTCCCATTCGACCCGGAGGCGGGATTTGCTCATTCCGTGGTCGATCATGTCCCAGGGGAAAAGCTCGTCCGCGTCCCGTTCCCGCAGGGTGTAAAAATTTGGGTCCACCGTGGATTCCTTGAGGGTTTTTGGCCAATTGCCCTGGTTTTTGTGGGCCAGGAGCAAAATTTCAGCCACCCGGCGGTCTCCCCGGGAGAGGAGGCCCTGGACAAGGGCCATGCGGGGTACGTCCGCAGTGACCGTGACATTGGGAACCCGCCGCAGGGCGTGGCGAATGCGGCCGGCCTTTTCCTTGAGGCTCCGGGCGGTGTCCATGGGGGCCCACTGGAACGGGGTGTGGGCCTTGGGCACAAAGGAGGAGATGGAAACCCGGATGCCCCCCATGCGGCCCCGGGGCCGGGACGCCGCCAGGAACGCCTCCTTGACCCGGAGGGTGAGTTCCACCACCGCGTCCACATCAGCCGAAGTCTCCCAGGGCAAACCTAGCATGAAGTAGAGTTTCAGGTTCAAAACCCCCGCCTCCACCAGCCGCCCGGCAGCCCCCAGCACATCCTGTTCCGTGATCCCCTTGCGGATGATTCGGCGCATGCGTTCCGAGCCCGCGTCCGGGGCCAGAGTGGCGGTTTTCACCCGGCTTTCGGCCACAGCCGCGCAAAGCTCGGGGGTCATGGCGTCGGCCCGGAGGGAGGAAAAAGACAGACGCAGGCCGTGGTCCTTAGCCAGACGGCAGAGGGCTGGAAGGCCCGGCAGATCCGAGACCGCCGCTCCCAGCATCCCGGCGGTCTCTCCGGCTGCGGCGGCCGTGAGGATGTCCCTTTCCAGGCGATCCACAGGCCGGAACCGGGGGGGCCGGGTCACGTGGCCCGCCGCGCAGAACCGGCAGCCGTGGGGGCAGCCCCGGGACACCTCCACCAGGACCGTGGACTCGAAGGTTCCGGGCTGGCCCGGGGGGAAGCGGGAGACCGTGGAAAAGTCCGAGAGGTTTTTGCAATACACCCGGCGCACCCGGGCCGGGGCCGGGGCCACAGGCTCCATGGACACCAGGCGGCCGTCCGGGCTCCACACAGGGCGATACAGGGAGGGGACGTAGGCTCCGGGGACGTGGGCGGCGATTTCGGCCAGGAGTTCCTCCCGATCCGCCGCAGGGTCCAGGCGGGAAAGGAAGGGGGGCAACAGCTCCTCAGCCTCGCCAATGAGGAAAACGTCCACAAATGGGGCAAGGGGTTCGGGATTCAGGCCGGAGACAATGCCTCCGGCCACCACCAGGGGGCGGGAGGCGTTCCGGTCCCGGGCCAGGATCGGAACGCCCCCCTGTTCAAGAATGGCAAGGAGATTGGGGAAATCGTTTTCAAAGGAAAGGGAGAAGGCCGCCAGGTCAAAATCCGTCAACCGGCGGCCGGATTCCTCGGACAGGGCGGGGCCTTTGCCGGGCAGGAACACCCGCTCACAGACCACGTCCTCCCGGGTGTTCAGGAGGCCGTAAACCGCCTGGAAGCCCAGGCTGGCCATGCCAACGTCCCGTGGGGCGGGAAAGGCCAGGGCCACGGAAAGACGCCCGCGCCAGTCCTTCTTCACCGCGCCGGAAAAAGGTTCCGGTTCCAATGGCTTTCCCCGCCCCCCGGGTTATTGAGCTTTCCTGCGCAGAAAGGTGGGCAGCTCCAGGTTCTTTTCCCGGACAGGGGGCGTGATGTCCGCCACCTTTTTGCCCGCCCCGGCCCGCTGGAGGCGCAGGTAAGTGGGCTCGTCCAGTTCGTCCAGGTCCAGGACATTGGAGTTGTCTCCGGCATTCACGTCCCGGACGCGCTCTTCCCGGGTGCCCCCCACCTGGATCTCCTCCACCTTCACCACCCGCCGGGCTTCCTGGTTGTAGGCCGAGTGGCTATTATCCCGGCGGTTCCAGATCGGGGACTGAGGGGTGGTCTTGGTCCGGGCCGGGGTCTCCTCAATGCCCGTGGCGATCAGGGTCACCCGAAGCTCGTGGCCCACGGTGTCGTCCAGGGCCGTGCCCCAGATGATCTTGGCATCCTTGCCCACCTCCTGGTAAATGAGGTCGCAGGCTGCGGTCATCTCGTCCATGGTGAGGCTGGGACCGGCGGTGATGTTCATGAGGAGCGCCTTGGCTCCCTTGATGGACACGTCCTCCAGAAGCGGGTGGTACAGGGCCTTTTCCGCCGCATCCACGGCCCGGTTCTCCCCGGTGCCGATGCCGATGCCCATCAGCGCCATACCCGCCTCGGACATGGTGGTGCGCACGTCCCGGAAATCCAGGTTCACGAGTCCCGGTTTCATGATGAGGTCCGTGATGCCCCGGACCGAGTGGAGGAGCACCTCGTCAGCCCGGCGGAACATGTCGATCAGGGTGGCGTCCTTTTTGGCCAGGGCCCGGAGGCGGTCGTTGGGGATGGTGATGACGGTGTCGGCGGCCTTCTTCAGAGCCTGGAGCCCGTCCCGGGCCATCTCCGCCCGGTGGTTGCCCTCAAAGGAAAAGGGTTTGGTGACCACGCCCACGGTGAGGGCTCCGCTCTCCTTGGCGATCTGGGCGATGATGGGGGCCGCGCCGGTGCCCGTTCCGCCACCCAGGCCCGCGGTGATGAACACCATCTCGCAGCCATCCAGGGCCGCCCGGATCTGGTCCGCGCTCTCCCGGGCGCTGTCCCGGCCGATCTCGGGCTCGGCCCCTGCGCCCAGGCCCTTGGCGATGGACTCCCCCAGCTGGATCTTCACCGGGGCCCGGCTGCTGTTCAGGGCCTGGAGGTCCGTGTTGGCGGCGATGAAATCCACCCCCTCGAAATTCTCCTCCATCATGTTGTTGATGGCGTTGCCCCCCGCACCGCCGGCACCCACCACCTTGATCCTGGCCCCCTTGCTTTCCTTGACCGGCACAAACATCATCTCCACCATTTGCCACCTCCCTTTCCGGGCCGCCCCGACCCGCCTGCCGTAAAAAAAATGAATCGCTCTGCTGGATGGGAAAACCGGTTTCGGAAACCTTTTTCCGCGCGAAAAACGCTTTCGAAGCCGGTCCTACAGAATTTCCCGAAACCACTTCTTCATCCGGGTCATGACCCGGTCGAAGATGTGCTTGTCCCGGATGCGGAACTGGGGGCGCTGGTGCTTGCGCGCCCCGTAGAGAACGAGGCCCACGGCCGTGGCGTACATGGGATTGTTCACCACGTCCACGAGTCCCGTCATGCCCATGGGCTTGCCGATGCGGGTGGACAGGTTCAGCACCCTCTCGGCCACCTCGGTGATGCCGTCCAGAAGCACCCCGCCGCCGGTGAGCACCACCCCCGCGCTCACGTAGTTCTCCATGCCCGACTGGATGATCTCCTGGCGGATGAGCGAAAAAATTTCCTCCACCCGGGGCTCCAGGATCTCCCCCAGGATCTGGCGGGGGAGCTGCCGGGCCTTGCGTCCCCCCACGCCCCGGATCTCGATGGTCTCGTCCTTGCTGATCTTCCGGGACGCGCAGGTGCCGTACTTCTTCTTGATGACCTCGGCGTCGGCCAGCGGCGTGCTCAGGCCCACGTTGATGTCGTTTGTGAGGTTGTTGCCTCCCAGGGCCAGCACGAAGGTGTGCTTGATGTGGTTGTCCGAAAAGATAGCCAGGTCCGTGGTGCCGCCCCCTATGTCGATCAAGGCCACGCCTAGATCCTTTTCCTCGGACACCAGAACCGCCTCGGAGGAGGCCAGGGGCTCCAGCACGATGTCGATGACGTCCAGGCCCGCCTTGTTGGTGCATTTGACGATGTTGTGGGCGCTGGTGACCGCGGCCGTGACGATGTGGACCCTGACCTCCAGACGGACCCCGGCCATGCCCACGGGATCATCGATACCCCCGTCCCCGTCCACGATGAACTCCTGGGGGAGCACGTGGATGACCTCCCGATCCATGGGGATGGCCACGGCCCGGGCCGCCTCGATGACCCGCGCCACGTCCATGGGGGTCACTTCCGTGCCCTTGATGCCGGTGACGCCGTGGCTGTTGAACCCCTTGATATGGCCCCCGGCTATTCCTGCATAGACATTCGTTATGTCACAATCTGCCATAATTTCAGCTGCTTCTACAGCACGCTGGATGCTTTCCACCGTGCTGTCGATGTTCACCACCACACCTTTTCTCAGGCCCATGGAGGGGTGGGTCCCCAGGCCCACGATCTGCACCCCCTCCTCGGTGAGCTCTCCCACCACGCAACAGATCTTGGTGGTTCCGATGTCCAGACCCACCACCAGTTCATTCCTCTTGGCCATGATCAACCCCTCCCCTGCCCCCGGCCCTGCACCCGTTCCCTGTTCACGCCAAATTTCCTGTTCATGCCTCTGAGCGCCTTCGGCCCTTTTTCACGGTCTCGGCCTTCACGGGCAGGATGACCACCCGGTCAAGATCCAGAAGATCCACGGCTTTCAAGCCCACCCCCTGGCTGGTGTTCATGGAGAACACCCCATGGAGCCGGACGAGTTTTTCCGGATAGCGGTCAAAACCCAGGCGCACGGTCACGGCCGGATCCCCGGCCACCAGGGTGAGGCCGAGGTCCCGGTCCACCGCCACCTCGGCCACTGCAGCCGCCGGAAGCGCCCATTCGGACTCCCGCCGGGCCTTCAGGAATTCCACCACGGCCTTGTAGGGCGGGCTCATGGGCTGGCTGGCCACGGAAATATCCGAGAACTCCAGGCCCCGCACCAGGGGAAGTCCCTCGGGGTCGCCATCATCGGCCAGCTTGAAAATCTCCCCGTTGGTGTCCATGAGAAACCGCCTGCCCAGGTCCAGGACGGCCATGGGAACGTGTTCGGTGACCTCGATGAAAATCTTGTCCGGGAGTTGGAACCGAACCTTGGCCCCGGCGATCCAGGGGTCGCTCAAAAGCCTCTCCCGGGCGGCCGTGAGGCTCACGGAAAGCACGTTAACCCCTTCGGCCACCCCGGCCTTTTCCAGGATCTCCTCCCGGCTGACGTGGGCGTTGCCCTTGACCTCCAGAGTCTTGGCGGCAAAGGCGGGCGTTTCCACGGCCAGGTCGTAGACCCAGAGGAACGAGTAGGCGAGTCCCGCGAAAATCAGGAACACCCCCGTGCATGCCGTGGTCCACTTGAGGACGGAAAGGAGGTTCACGCCGCCCTTGGGCCTGGCTTTCTTGATCCGGTACTGGTTTCCCGTCTTTTTACGCGCCAAGGATCTTCACCTCCGATTCCAGCTGGATTCCGAATTCCTTTTCCACCCTGTCCCGCACCCGGGCGATGAGCCCCAGGATATCCGACCCCGAGGCATTGCCCCGGTTCACGATGAAATTGGCGTGGATGTCGGACACCATGGCCCCGCCCAGGGTTTGCCCCTTCATGCCCGCCCGCTCGATCAGGGCTCCGGCGGCGGGCCCCTTTTCCGGATTCTTGAAAAAGCAGCCCGCGCTCTTCTGGGAGAGAGGTTGGCTTTGGCGTCTTTGGGCCAGCATGCGGCCTGCCTGCTCCTTCAGGGCCTCGGGGTCGCCGGGAGCCAGGAAGAACCGCGCCCGGGTGATGACTTTCCACCCCGGCTCCCCTCCCATGGGCGAGAGGCTCCGGTAGGACCAGCGGACCTCTTCACGTCCCAGACGCCGGGTCTCCCCGCCGGGCCCCACGCAGTCGAAGTCGGCAATGGCATCGGATACCCAGCCCTCCCGGGTGCCCGCGTTGCCAGCCACCGCGCCGCCCACGGTGCCCGGGATGCCCACGGCGAAGAGCATGCCCGCCCATCCCTTTTCCTGGGCCCGGGCCACGGCCCGGGGAAGGGGCGCGGCCGCCCCGGCGTCCAGAAGCGCTCCGGCCGGGGTGCGCTGGATGCGGATGCCGGAAAACCCCTTGCCCAGGCGCGCCACAACGCCCGGAAACCCCTCGTCAGGCACCAGGAGATTGGTGCCGCCCCCCAGAAAGGCCAGGGGGAGGTTCCGCATGGCGCAGCCGGTGATGAGGTCCGAGAGGGCTGCGGCATCCTGGGCCGTCACCAGGGCATCGGCCGGTCCGCCCACCGAAAGAGACGTGTGCAGGGCCAGGGGCTCGGAGAACCGGGCGCCCTCCCCGAATCTCGCGGTCAGCCAGCGGGCGGCATCGGGGCTTATGGCTCGTTTGGGACTCAATCGTCTTCTCCCGTTCCCAGAAAGCGCTCTCCCAGGCGGAACACGTTCCCCGCGCCCAGGGTGAGAAAAACGGTTCCCGGGCTAAGCTCCCTTTTCACCCGCGCCAGGGCCTCGTCCTCATCCTTGGCATGGGCCGCGCCCTTGTGGCCCCGGGACCGGATGGCCTCGGCGAGGCTCAGGGCATCCACCCCCGGGATGGGGGCCTCCCCGGCCGGGTACACCGGCAGGATCAGGACCCGGTCCGCCTGATAGAAGGACCGGGAGAACTCCTCGAACAGGGCCGCCGTGCGCGAGTACCGGTGGGGCTCGAACACCACGTACAGCCGGTTCCCGGGGTAGCATTCCCGGATGGCGGCCAGGGTGGCGGCGATCTCCGTGGGATGGTGGCCGTAGTCATCCACCACCGTGACCCCGTCCCGCTCGCCCTTGATCTCCATGCGCCGGTGCACACCCTCGAGGTTCACCAAGGCCGCCCGGATATGCTCAAAGGACACCCCCAGCTCCAGGCCCACGGCCACGGCGGCCAGGGCGTTCCGGACATTGTGCCGGCCAGGGAGGTTCAGGAGCACCCGGCCCAGGGTCTCGCCCCGGCGGATGACCGTGAACCCGGCCTTGAAGCCCTCCATGGTCACGTCCGCGCCCCGGACGTCGGCCTGGGCCGCGAGACCGTAGGTGACGTAGCGTTTCCGCACCGAGGGGATGACCTCGGCCACGGCGGGGCTGTCCAGGCACAGGATCGAAAGCCCGTAAAAGGGCACCCGGTCCACGAACCGGGAAAAGGCGCTCTGGATGTCCGCCAGGTCCTTGTAGTGGTCCAGATGCTCCAGGTCGATGTTGGTGACCACACAGATGCTCGGGCTCATCTTCAGAAAGGAGCCGTCGCTCTCGTCGGCCTCGGCCACCAGGAAATCGCCCTTGCCCAGGCGGGCGTTGGTGCCCATGCTCTTGAGCTTTCCGCCGATGACCACCGTGGGGTCCAGGCCGCCTCCAGCCAGGACCGCGGCCACCATGTTGGTGGTGGTGGTCTTGCCATGGGCCCCGGCCACGGCCACGGAGTATTTCAGGCGCATGAGCTCGGCCAGCATCTCGGCCCGGGGGATGATGGGCACGGAAGCTTCCAGAGCCGCCGCCACCTCGGGGTTGTCGCGTTTCACCGCCGAAGAGACCACCACCACGTCCGCGTCCCGGATGTTCTCCGGCAGGTGCCCCTGGCGGATGATCCCTCCCAGGCGGGCCAGACGCCGGGTGATGCCCGTGTCCCGAAGGTCGGAGCCCGAAACCCGGTAACCCAGGTTCAGCAGGAGTTCGGCGATGCCGCTCATGCCGATGCCCCCGATGCCCACGAAGTGGATA
>Ga0180009_10002742_pt1 | contig 20591 bp, 21 predicted proteins | sample OS_PC_MetaG_FD_123537 | JGI IMG/M metagenome (GOLD analysis project Ga0180009, IMG submission 123537) | Groundwater microbial communities from the Aspo Hard Rock Laboratory (HRL) deep subsurface site, Sweden - OS_PC_MetaG | ecosystem: Environmental > Aquatic > Deep subsurface > Groundwater...
CGACCCACAATAATATGCGGAGTTGATCACCCGGTCTGGCGCGCTGATAGTCTCCGGCGCCGCGGACCCTGTGGATCAGACTACACCCGGGTCCGCATATTCCTCAGGTCCACATAATCGATCTTATGCGGAGCTCCGCATAACGTCGAGATCGAGACCATCGGACAGACCCGCGGCCGGGTGGCCGAGGCCATCCGCAGCGTGGTCGGCGGCACCACCCGCCACGTCGGCACCCCCGCCTGCTACGACCCCTACGAGGTCACCGCGGCGGACGGCCGGACCTGGAAGGTCATGGCCGACAGCAGCCTCAACGCCAGCAAGGCGCGGCAGGCCGAGGTGGTCAGCCCCATCCTGCGCTACGAGGACATCGACACCCTGCAGCGGGTCATCCGCGCCATCCGCAAGCACGCTCGCGCCCGGGTCGACAGCAGCTGCGGGATCCACATCCACGTCGACGCCGCCAGCTTCGACGCCAAGGCGCTGCGCAACCTGGTCAAGATCGTCAACAAGCAGGAGGCGCTCATCGAGCACGCCCTCGGCATCACCCACGCGCGGCGGAGCCGCTGGTGCCTGGGCGTCGACGCCCGCTTCCTGGACAAGATCGAGCGGGAGCGCCCCAGCGACCTCGCCGCCCTGAACCAAGCCTGGTACGGCTACCACAACACCCGCCCGGTTCATTACGATCCCACTCGATACCGCGGGGTGAACCTGCACAACGTGTGGTTCAGAGGGACGGTCGAGTTCCGCTGGTTCGAGGCCACGCTGCACGCGGGCAAGGTCAAGGCCTACCTGCAGTTCGCGCTGGCCCTGAGCACCAAGGCCATCAACGCGCGGGCGAGCAGCAGCAAGAAGCGCGCGCTCGATCCCGCCACCGCCAAGTACGACTTCCGGGTCTTTCTGCTCGGACTGGGGCTGATTGGCGACGAGTTCAAGACCGCGCGCCTGCACCTGCTCGGCCGGCTGCAGGGCTCGGCCGCTTGGAAGCATGGACGCAGGGACAACAACCGGCGCGCCTAGGGCGCCGCGACGGGGGCGGCCGGGCCACTGCGCCCGGCGCCTCCAAAGGAGAGACACATGGGCTACACTTCGACGAGCGAGAAACCGAGAGGTCGCGCCGGCACGCCGGCGCCCGACGCGAGGAGATCGATGCGCGTGTTCGTCTACGGCACGCTGCTCTCGGGCGAGCCGAACCATTACCTGCTCCACGGGCAGCCGCTCGTGGGCGAGGCCCGCACCCGGGCCCGGTTCAACCTGGTCAGCCTGGGGGGCTTCCCGGCGATGGTGCCCGGAGGCGAGGTGGCGGTGCGTGGCGAGGTCTACGACGTCGACGCGGAAACGCTCGACGCGCTGGATCGGCTCGAGGGCTACCCGGACTTCTACGACCGCGAGCCGGTGGAACTCCACGGCGAGGTCGCCGGCGAGGCCCTGGCCTACCTGCTTCCGCGCGAGCGCGTGTCGGAGCGCCCTGAAATACCGCACGGCGACTGGAAGGCCTGGCAGAAGGAGACACGACTATGAGGATCAAGATCAACGCCGACGGGCGCGTGCTCGAGGGCACCGCCAAGCAGATCGTCGAGGCCATGCAGTACGTGGCCTTCGGCCAGCAGGATCGCACCCTGACCGAGTACATCGACTGGGCCTCCGAGACGGCCAGCCGCATGAACGAGGTGGACCTCCGGATCACCGGCAGCACCGACGAGGAGCGGGCCGAGTCCCTGGTCCGGGCCATGCTCGAGGCCGGGCTCGCCGAGCGCCTCTAGCCCCCGATCCGAGCTCCCGTCCGCCCTCCGTTCCCGCGCCCGCGGGCACATCTCAACTATCTGAAAAAAAAGAGTTTTTAGCCGGTATCAGGAGTTGACTTCTGGCGGACATCGAGCAATGTACACACACATGAACAACACGCAACACATTGAAAACAAAGGAGAAAGCGAGATGCGCAGCTTCCCGCCGCTCACCCCGGAGCAGGCCCAGGTCGGCCACCGGGTCATCATCACCTTCAACCCCCACGAGCGCACCGCGAGCGACCTCTACATGGTCGGCACCATCGAGTCCGCGCCGGCGCCCGGGCCCCTGGCCACCACCCTGGTGGACGTCCGCTACGCCAGCCCCGCGGACGGTGCCGAGCGCACCATGCCCATCGCCCTGCACAACCTCGCCGAGGCCAACGCTGCCGCCCTCACCGTGCTCGCTGAGCAGCACGAGACCAAGGCCGCCGAGTACCGCCGCCTCGCCGACCAGGCGACGGCCTAAGGGAGACCCGCATGAGCAACGACAACATCATCGACACGATCACCACCTACGACGGGACGGAGCACCCTTACCTGCGGGGCTACCCGGTCCGTATCGTAGCCATCCTCCACAACGGTGACGCCGAGGCCGACGCGGAAGGCGAGATCCCCGGCTACGAGCACCTCGACAACGACACCGACATCGCTCGCTACGGGGGTGTCACCGCCAGCGACCGCGTCGAGGTCGCCCCTTGGATCGAGAAGGAGGGGCGCTTCAGCTGGGTCACCAGCGACCCCAGGGCCGAGGACCTGGCCTGCTTCGCCGGGCTCACCCGCCAGCCCCGCCGGGTGGCCAGGTGACCCGCGACGGCCAACGCCGACCCGGCGGTTTCTACCGCCGGGTCGAGCACGACCCGGGCGATGTGCACCCCGTGGAGCTCGCCGTCATGGCGTGCGCCCCGCTCGAGGAGCTGAACCGCCGGATCCGCGCGGCCGACAGTCAGCTCCTTGAGGCGCTTGGCGACCAGCGCACGCTGTGGCTGCAGCTTGAGGAGCTGCTCACCGAGCGCTGCGTCCTGCGCGAGGAGGCCCACTTCGACGTCGGCTACGAGCACGGCTTCGCCGCCGGCCGCGCCGACGCCCTGCGCTCCCTCGTGGGCGGCACGCCCCCTGCGAAGGGCGCGCCCGCGGACGCCCACGCGATCGCCATCCACGCCTTCGCCGACCGGTGCAGGGACCAGGCGATCCAGACCGGCCTCCCCCGGCCCCTGGTCATCGCAGCGATCCAGGAGGTCGCCTGGGCCCTATCCGCCGGCTTCCATGAGAACAACGACACCCACAACCCGAACGACAGGAGGAACGACAGATGAGCACCAGACGCAAGAACCAGATCCATGTCCTCGAGAGGCTCCGGCTTCCCGATCTGCAGAAGCGGTTTGCCGAGCTCACCGGAGAGACCACCCGCAGCCCCAACAAGAAGTACCTGATCCGCCGCATCTGCGAGGCGCTCGAGGCCGCCGAGGCGAGAGCCACCGCTGCTCCGAAGCGACCCGCCAAACCGAAAGTCCCCGAGGCCGCGAAAGCGGGCAGGGCGCAGAAGGCCTCCAGGGCTCCCAAGACCTCGAAGAAGGCCACCAAGAAGCGCCCCACGACGAAGAAGGCCGCCAAGAAGACGGGATCCTCGAAGCCCGCCGCGGCGAAGTCCTCCACGGACCAGGCAACGGATGACGGCTCGCTGAGCAAGCTTTCCGTCGCGGATCTGCAGGCCCGTTATAAGGAGACAGTCGGGCGCCCCACGGGCAGCTCACATCGCGGCTACCTACTGTGGAAAATCAGACAAGCCCAGAAGGGCCGCATCCCGGTCGGCCCGACCAGCCGCCGGTCCAGCGCCAACCCCGGCGACTACAAGGTCATCCCCCTGCGCATGGAGACCGAGGTCGTCGACCAGATCGACGCCGCCCGCGAGCGCCTCGATCTCCCCAGCCGTACCACGCTCATCCGGCGCGCCCTGATGCTCTACCTGGCCAAGGCCGGCGAGAACGACGTCGCCGCCCTCCTGGAGCAGGGGGATTGATGGATCTTGGGTACAGGTAGCGCCTTCAATGAGCCCTTCTATTGCCGCGCATCCTACCGCGACCATGGACATCAAACGGCGCTGGTGAGGCGCCGGCATGCCGCAGCACGTCCAGGATAGCGCATGGGCGGACCCCGAAACGCACGGCGAGGTCTCCGACTGTCACGTGTGTGGCCTGCGAGGGATAGCCCGCAGCGGCTAGCATCGCGCGGGCGCGCGCCGGCTCAAGATCGAGCTGTCGGGCCAGGTCGTCGATGCGCAGGTGGGCATGGCGGCTCCGGAGCATGCGGTTCCGTGGGCGGCCGTCCCTTCCCTGCATGCCTCTCTGGGCCCAACGCCCCTGGCGACCAAAAGGAGATGCATCGAGCAGCGAGGCTGAAAGCAAGAATCCGATGAGCAGCACAACCGCGCCCAGCGTCCACGTATGACGAATGCCAGTGCCCGCCCGCTGCCGCACGTACTTACAGAGCGTCCGCCAGTTGATCACTATATGCAAGATGATCGCGCCCAGAAAGAACCAGATGAAGTCGACGTGTAACGCCGCCCACCGCCATCGATCCAATCCGAGTGCACTCCAGCCTGTAAGACGGGCTTCGCGCCCACCTGGCGCGATGAAGAGAAGGACGCCCGAAACCACGACGAAAAGACAGGTTCCAGCCAGAAAAAGCGATGTGAAGCCCCGTAGGCGAGCAATTGTCCTTCGACTTTCGTCTGCCATGGTAGCGACTCCTTGCTATTGTCCCGGAAAGACGCGGTCGATGCGGCCATCCTCGTCCATGGCGACACACGGGAGGTCGAAGCACATCTCAGCGGCCCGGATCCAGGTCTGCGCTCGGCAGCGAGAACGGGCGGGCGATCCGTCCGAGAGGTAGCTGCAATCATTGATCAGGGCGATTCCTAGATCCTCGACGCATGAGCCGTAGTTGGCAAAGCCAGCGGCGTTCTGCCGCTCGTAGTAGGCCTCGACCTCGTCGATGACCGCATTGTACTCCTCCGTGGTGCCGGCACTGTCGAAGCCGCCATAGATCGCATCGAGCTCACCACGCAGCGTGCTGGGTGTATCCGCGCCGCAACCGGGAAAAGCTAGGTTCAGGTAGTCCATCACCGCGTCGCGCAAAGCGATACCGGTATTGAACTGCGTGGTGTTGTGCTCCAGCATGGTGAAGCCCGAGCCGCCCGTTGCGATGTAGTCGTTGGTGGCCAACTTGTACGAGACGTACGGCGAGATGGGCGCGCCGCAACCGAGCGGGGTACAAAGCTCACCCTCCGGACAGCAGATTCCGTTGCCGAGCTCCCCGGCACTGGGGCAGCGCCTCACGGTCTCAAGGGACGGGTTGCAGTCTACGCTCGGCTCGCAAAGCAGGCCGTCGTAACTGCAAAGCGGCTTCCCATCCACGCCCCTGCCGAACCTCGAAGGATCCGTGAGACGGCTCCCACCGATGGTCACGCGCCGGGAGGACTCGATGTCCTCACTACAGTCGATCACCGTTGTCATCCCGGCAACCTGCGCCTGGGCCTGGCAGCCTCGGCGGGCCGACCGCAGCGCCACGTAATCCATCAGGTCCCATACCTCCTGGCCGGACAATGTCACGGTGGTGATGGTGTTCTCGAAGGGAAACACGTTGTACATCATCTCTTCGGTGATGGGTCCACGGTTGATGTCGGCCCGGATGCCGAGGGTGTTGGTCACGCCGAAGTGCGCCTCCACCCGATTCCTGGTCTGGATGGCGTTGGCCACCAGGTTCCCCAGCGCGGAGTCGCCCCAGCCCGTGGCGAACCGGCGGATCTTCCGCGGTGAGTAAGCGATGTAACGTGCGAGCTGGATCTCCCGATAGAGGTCTACCGAGAAAGGCTCCAGCAACCGCTCGGTAGCCGCGTCCCATCGCTCCCGGCTCACGCTATGATCCACCGGGTGCAGGGCAGCGCGGTAGCTCTTGACCTCCCAGCCGTTCATCACGCGAAGCCAGGTTTCTGCCTCCGTTTCGTCGGGCAGCGGGGTGGGCTGGTGGAAGATCACGTCGAGCTGGCCGACGAACTTGAGAAACGCGCCGGAGTGCATGAGCGGCACCGTCCGCTTCCAGCGGGTGTTCATACAGCCGCGCCGCACCAGCTCCTCATAGAAAGGCTCGCCCGCGCAGGCCGGATCCGGGTCGCACTCCTCGATCTCCTCCGGGGGATTGATCACGATGTGCAGGTGGCCGCCGAGGTACACGTCGATGCCCTCGGTGTGCCGAATGAGCTCTTCATCGCCGATCAACCGGTGGGTGATCGAGCAGGATTCGCTGCTCTCCTCGATACAGCCCGCTCCCTCGCACTCGTCCACCTGATCGTCGCTACCGCGGCTCATCTGCTTCTGGCCACGCAGCCCGAGGTGGGAACCGACGACCACCACGTCCACGACGGGCCGAAGGAAGTCGATGTAGAACTGCGTCATCTGGATGGTGTCCATGGGCGTGATGCCGAGCGAGTTGCCGCCGTCATACATGGATACGATGGAGCTGAGGCTCCCCAACCCGATGATCCCGATACGCAAGCCCTGAGCATTGACGATGGTGTAGGGCTTCGCGATCCGACCAAGCTGGGAGGCACCGAAGACGTTCGGATTCTCCGGACCATAGTTGGCGTTCAGCATCGGGAAACGCGCGAACTGGGTGGACTGGGTGACGAAGTTGTCAATCCCCGCGTCGAACTCGTGGTTGCCGACTACGAAGGCGTCCACACCGAGCATGTTGAGCCACTTCAGCTCCACCTCGCCCTTGAACATGTTGAAGATCGGCGCACCCTGGAACACGTCTCCGGTGTCGATGTGCACCACCCGGCCGCCCGTCGAGCGGATGTACTTGATGATCGCTGTGGCGCGCGCCGCGCCGCCCACCGTGGGCGAGTTGGGATCCAGGCCCAGCGATTCGTCCGTCTCGCCCACGTCCAGTGTATAGGGCAGCAGCCGCGAGTGGATGTCCGAGGTGTGAATGAACGTCACGCGGATGTCGTGGCCCTCGATCTGCGGTTGCTCGGTTTCGAGCAGGCAGCCCATCAGGCCCAACGCAGCGATGACGGTAATAGCAAGGCTTTTCATGGATGCATCCTCGCAGGCGCGCTCTTCATTCCAGCTTGAATCGGTTGGGGATGACGAGGCGGCACTTGACCGGCACGCCGTGGCGCTTGCAGGGCGAGAAGCGGGACTGCATGACGGCGCGCTTCACCGACCCGTCGAGGCCGTAGCCGAGCCCCTTGACGATCCGCGCGCGGATCGGCTTGCCGGTCCGGTCCAGGATGACCTCCACCTTGACCACGCCCTCGACCTCCTCGTCCTGGGCCGCGTCAGTGTACCGGGGCCGTACCCATTTGATGACCTTCGGCCGCTTGGAGACCTCGGATAGGTTGTAGGTGGCCGGCCGAAGACGAGGGCGCGGTCGTGGGCGTGGTTGCGGCCGGGGTGGCGGTGCAGGCTGAGTGTCTGCCAGCTCCGGCACCTGTCGGGGCGGGGTGTAGTCTGTTTCCTGAGGCTTCAGCTGGGTGTTGCCGACACGCTGGGCGATCGCCGCGCTTTTGTTGTCCGTGAAGGACTTCTTGTCCATGCCGAAAACTTCTTTCGGTGGCTGCTTGGGCTTCGGCTGGGGTCGCGCGCGCTTCTTGGGCAGGGCCCGAGGCTTGCGCACGATCTTATTCAACGCCTTCGGCTTTGGCGCCTCGGGCTTGGGTGCCGGTGGCACGAGCTTCGGCCTCTTCGGCCGCTGGTGAATCACCTTGACGTGGTATTCCTTCTTCCAATGGCTTCCGTTCCTCCACGCCTCCTTGTTGAGGTACCAGTAGGCTGCAGAGGCAGCATGGGCGCCGAAGGACACGGCAACCGCCACCACGAGGATGGCGACACCTCGCTTGGGACCATACGCACGCGCCACAGGCCGGAGATCGGGAACGGGTATCATCTGGTATGGGAAGTGCCGTCTCCACAGCGTGTTCTTGCGCCACTTCATCTCTTCAGATCCTCTCGACGAACGTTGATCGCGAACTTGGTGATCCCGGTGCTACGCACCAGATCGATCAGGCGAACTACTTGCCGATGATGAACTGACCCGTCGGCGGCAACGATGGCCTGAACCTCCTTGTCGCGACGATAGGCCTTCACGAGCTTCTCCCAGACAGCGCGCTCTGTGGACGCCTTCCCGTCGAGGTAGATGGTCCCCTTCTTGTCCATCACCAAGGCGAAGGTCTTTGTCTTGGCTTCATCGGCGTTGGCGGCCCGAGGTAGCTCCACCGGCACCACCGGCTGGCGCATGAAGGTGGCCGTCAACATGAAGATGATCAGCAGCACCAAGATGATATCGACCAGCGGCGTGACGTTGATGCTGGCTTGGATATCGTCATCGTCCTGAGATAGGGCTCCCATCGCTCTGCCTCCTCTGGCTCAGGCCCGGGCCTCGGCCCGCCGCTTCGTTGTCTCCGTGCTCGATGCTTCAGCCTCCAGGGGCTCCGCCACGGCGCCGCCGCTATGGGCAGGCTCCCCGGTGGCTTCGCCGGCTTCGGGGAGATTGGCCGTACATCCGGTGCCAGGGTCCGACAGGTAGCGGTCGATCTGATAGGAGAGGGCCAGCTTGACCAGCACGTCCGAAGCCGCGAGGATCTTCTTTACTCGGCCCTTGAAGTAGTTGTAGGCCACAACCGCTGGGATGGCGACCATCAGCCCCACGGCGGTGGCGATCAGGGCCTTCGAGATCCCCGCCATGACGACCTGGGGGCCGGCGGTCTTGGCGACGGACAGATCGTGAAACGCCTTCACGATCCCGAGCACGGTGCCGAAAAGGCCTATGAAGGGCGCGTTGGCTCCCACCGTGCCGAGGAAGTTGACTCCCCGCTCGAGCCGTTGCCGCTCTTCGATGGCCAGGCTGTCGGTGACCTCCTGCGCTGCTTCGGGCGAGCGGCTCCTGCTGGCCAGGGCGACCGCGCAGAGGCGCGCCGGCGCAGACGGCATCTTCTCGAACTCCTGTTGCACCTTGTCGAGCGCATCGTCACTGTGCGTAGCCTTCAGCAGCCTCGTTTTCAGCGCCGGCAGGTTCGCGCTCTGGCTGTGATAGAGCACCATCCGCTCGAAGAAGATGGCCAGGCCGATAAGGCTCAGGGCGATGAGCAGCCACACCACAACCACGTCGCCGTGCTCTGCCATCGCCGTCAACATTTCAAACATGAGTCCTGTGCTCCTGTGTCGCGATTGGGTATGACCAAGACCTAGAGCAATAGTCATGCCCACCTGGCAAACCACTGCTTACGGCATGAAATCCAACGGTTATTCACAAAGCAGAGCCCGACCTGTCTGACGCGCGCTTTTCATGGCCCGTAACTGGATTTACGTGAATGGTAATTGCCGGCGTGCTCCCTCAGATCTTCAGCTTCACGCCACCGTAGAAGAACCGCCCGCGCATCGGCCCCCAGATGTACACCACGTCCATCGCTCCCGGAGCCCCCGCCGCACCCACGGGAAACATGAGCGGCGTCTCTTTTTTGACCTGGGTGTAGTCCAACAGGTTGTCGACGCCCAGGTAGAGAGAGAGCCAGCGATTGATGCGCTGCTCGACCCGCACGTTGATCACGCCGTACCAGGGGGATTTCTCGCGCTTGAGGCTACCTGTGTCCGCCGCGGTCGCCGCGTCGAGGTACTGGTCACCCCGAACTCCAGAACGCGGGTTGTAGGCTTCTCCATAGACCTGACGGAGGTTCATAGGGCTGAAGACCTGGCCTGAGACGACGGCCTGAGTGCCGGCCCGTGGATGCTTGAAGGTCACCGAGGCGGTGAAGTGGTGGACCGGAGGAGCGGAGACCAGCGCGCCAGCGTCGTCCTTGTACCAGTAGTAGCCCCAGCCCAGCTCGGCGGAGAGATACTTCCAGGGCTTCGACTGGAGCTGGACCTCGGTGGACACCACGTGGAGCGGCTCATCCACGTTGTGCACCTCGAGGTTTCCGTCGTCATTGACGTCCACGGTGATCGCGTCTCTGACCCGGGTGTAGGCGACCTCTGCCGTGGCCTTGATCCACTGCTTGTAGCTGAAGGTAGCCGACAGGTTGGCGTTCACCGCGGTCTCCGCCTTGTCCGCGTTCATCACGATGGTGTAACCTTCCGGCCTCACCCCGTGAGCATACTCGTAGAAGGTGGTCGGCGCGCGAAAGCCGGTCCCCACACCCGTGCGGATTGTCAGGTGGCGGTGCGCCCGCACCTTGAAGTTGGCCCGGGGCGTGAAGACATGCCCGAACTCGTTGTGCCAGTCATAGCGAACTCCGTGCAGGAACTCGAGCCACGAGGTGATGTGCCAATCTCCCTGCACGAACACCCCCGGGATGTGGTAGTTGAACTCGGCCAGGGCCAGGTTCTCTTCGAGGTTCTCGAAGCGGTAGGTGAGGCCGCCTAGGAGCGTGTACTTCCGATGGGCCTTCCACCCCACGATCTGGTGGACGTAGGCCATCCACTGGGTGCCCCGGTAGTACTCGCCCTCGTAGTCTGAGTCCTGCAGGTGATACACCAGGCTGGCCACGCTCTCGATCCACACCCCTTTGTTGAACCTGCGCGTGAACTTGAGCGCCGACTCCACCCGCTTGGTGAGGATCGACTCCGAGAAGAGCCGGCGACCGGTCCCGCTCGCCCCATCGTGGTCGTTGATCACGCCCAGGAAGTGGCCCATCCCGCCTCCCTGCCGCTTTTCCTGCAAACCAGAGACCCGGAGCATCAGCTCAGTCTTTGCGTTGGGACGCCAGCGCCCGGTGGCCGCCGCGATGGTTCGCGTATAGCCGGCGAACTCACTGATCCCATCGTCGTCTCCGTCGATCTTGTCGTGCCCACTGTGGCTCCCCACCAGGGAGAGGCTGAAAGGCCCCTTGGCGATGGAGGCAAAGCCGGAGAGCTTGTGGTGGCCGAACATGCCGCCCTCCAGCAGCACCTGTGCATGCCCGTGGCGGTGGGGACGCTGGCTGATCACGTTCACCACCCCGGAGATGGCGTCGGTGCCGTAAAGCACCGAGGACGCCCCCTTGACGATCTCCACCTGCCGGATGTCGGCCGCGTCCAGGAAGACGAAGCCATAGGTCGTTCCCAGGCTGCTGAACAGGGGAATTCCGTCCACCAAGAGCAGCGTGTAGCGACCGGGAAGGCCCGAGAGCTTGATCGACGTCGTGTTGCAGATGGAGCACTGGTTGTCCACCCGGATACCGATCTCGCCCTCCAGGGCCTGGGCCAGGTTGGTGGCGCCTTTGGCCTCGATCCGGGCTTTGGGTATCACCTCGGTCTTCACCGGCGTGTTCTTGATGCGGCGGCGCGTGCGGGTGCCAGTGGTTACGAACTCGCCGGTCTCGAAGGTCAGCTCGTCCTTCTTGATGCGGCGTTTCTTTCCAGGGCCCTTGCCAGGGCTCTTGCGGCCGGGCCGACGACGTCGGGGTCCAGCGATGCCCAGATCCTCCGGAGACATCTCGTTGGTGGCGGCGCGGCGACGGGGCCTCTTCGGCCGGACGGCGGGCCGGCGTTTCCGTGGAGGTCTTGCCGGTGGCCGGGCGCTGCCCCGAGCCGGGGTGCTCGGCGAGGAGGCCTTGCCAGGCTTCTTCGAGCCGGCCTTGCCAGCTGTCGCAGATGGCCGTGCCTTTTTACGCGGCGCCTTGGGAGCCGCACCACTACCAGGCGAAGCAGGGTTGGAAGGTTTGGCAGCCCCCTTGGCAGGCCGCGCGGCCGGAGCCGCTCGGATTGCGGTAGAAGCAAGGACCATCGCGACGAGCAAGGTATGGGCAACGATGACCGGGCAGAGTGGGCGTGTTCGTATTCTAGTTCGCATGGGGGTCTCCAGGTTCCTTGCAGCACATTGCTGAAAACGAGAGCTGGAGTAGCAATTCCCAGGCCAGCGATACACCCACTCCTTCGCCCGAGCTGATGACCTGATTAGTTTTATGATTACGGCATATTGGTGAACTATCCCCGGCTTCACCGGCCGAGGCAGTGCTTACCTGATGAGTAAACGGATGTACCCAATACGAAAGAGCGGCGGCCCGGCGCTCAGCGATCGCGAAATCGATCCAGCTCGAAGCGAGTCACGTAGTGGCTGAAGGCGCGCTGGCTCAGCCCGAGCTGTGCCGCGGCGTCCTTCTTCACCCAGCCGGCGCTGTCCAGGGCGTCGAGAAGCACCTGGCGCTTGAAGCCCTCCACTTGCAGCTGGAAGGTGGCGCCGTCGTCCGCGGCCGGGGTTGGCACTTCCTGCAGCTCCATGGGGAGAAACTCCGTGTCCACATGGCCGCCCCCGGCAAGCACCAGAGCGCGCTCCAGGATGTTTCGGAGCTCCCGCACGTTGCCCGGCCAGTGGTAGGCCAGGAGGATTCGCATCGCCTCTGGCGTGATGCCTTCGGCGACGAGACCGCAACTCCGCGCGACATGACACAACAAATGCATGCTCAGCTTGGGGATGTCCTCGGCGCGCTCGCGAAGTGGCGGAAGGTGGATCGGAAACACGTTGAGGCGGTAGTAGAGGTCGGAGCGGAACAGCTTCTGCTCGATCAGCACTCCCAGATCCTTATTGGTGGCAGCGATGACCCGGGCGTCCACCGTGACCTCGTTCACGCCTCCGATCCGGGTAAACTGACGTTCCTCGAGCACCCGTAGGAGCTTGGACTGCAGATCGATCGGGATCTCGGCAATCTCGTCCAGGAAGATGTTTCCTCGTCCCGCCAGCTCGAACTTGCCCTTGCGGGATTCGTAGGCACCGGTGAACGCCCCCTTCATATGCCCGAAGAGCTCGGACTCGAACAGCTGCGCCGGAATACCGGGGCAGTTGACCTTGATCAGCGGCTGCCGGCGCGCCGTGGACGCTTCGTGGATCGCCCGGGCCACCAGCTCCTTTCCCGTGCCGCTCTCACCAGTGATGAGCACGGTCGATCGCGTAGCAGCGACCTTGTTTGCCAGATTCCGGAGAGCCTGCATCGACTTCGAGTCGCCCACCAGCTCGATCTCGGCTTCGCCTTCGAGCACCTCCCCAATGAGGTAGGTGTGCTCGGCACGGATGGAGGCCGCCTCCAGGGCTTTGTCCACGAGGATCGACATCGCCTCCAGCTCGAAGGGCTTCTGGACGAATTCGACCGCCCCGAGCTTCATCGCGTCCACTGCGGCCTGGATCGTGCCGTGGGCCGTGATGACGATGACCGGAAGTGACGGCAGCAGCTCGTGGGCGAACTTCAAGACATCGATGCCCGAGCCGTCTGGAAGCCGAACATCGGTGATGAGCAGATCGAACAGCTCTCGCTCGAGTCGCTGCTTCGCTTCCGACACGCGCCCCGCGCTGACCAGGACATGCCCGGCCTCCTGAAGGCGGAGGACCAGGAGCCTGACGCTCTTGGGCTCGTCATCGACGACTAGGATCTTGCTCATCTTTCGCTCTCCGCTGGTGCCTCGATCTCCTCGGGGGTTCTCCCTGCTTTAGAGTCTGCATTCTCCTCGCGATTTGCAGTGGTGTCGAGGGACTCCTGGGAGGCCCCGGTACGGCTGACCGGAACGGTGAGGATAGCGCAGGTGCCCGCCTCCTGGCGCACGTCGAGTCTGACGCTGCCCCCGAGGATGTCGGCGATCTTCTGGACGATGGCAAGGCCGAGGCCAGTGCCTGCTTCGTTCCCGGTTACAAAGGGCTCGAAGGCACGGTCGACCAGCTCCGGAGGGACTCCGGGACCTTCGTCCATCACGCGAAAAACAACCTCTTCCCCCTCGCCCAGGTCGGCCGAAAGCCGGATCAGTCCATCTTCTGGAGATGCGACACACGCGTTGTCAACGAGGTTCACCAGCGCTTGGCTGATCAACAGCGGATCGGCTTCGAGCTGCCCAGCCGGCACGGTGCTCTGGCGCTCCCAGCGAAGCGCGCTGCAGTTTGATGAATCCTGGATTCGCGTTACCTTTTCCTGAACGTCGGCCAGGAGCATGGCGCAGTCGATCCGCTCCGGATGGCACTCCACCGGGCGGGTGTAATCCAGGAGCCTGTCGATCAACTTGGCAATGCGGTCGACCTCTTCCTTGATGTCCTCGATGAACGGTGCCGCCTCGGGAACTCGACGAGCAGTAGTCTCGGCGGCTCCGCGCACGATGTGAAGCGGATTCCGGAGCTCGTGTGCCAAGGCACCGCTGAGTTGACCGAGCGCGGCGAATCGTTCGGCCCTGACCAGCGCGGCCTCTGTCTCATGTAGCTGATGCCTGGTTTGCTCCACCTTGTCGGCGAGACGATCTCGAAGGACGGTGACCTCCTGGAGCAGGCGGTTCTTTTCATCAATGCTGGTCCTGAGCTCGTCCGTCGCTCGCTCGATCTCCTGCATCATGTCCTGAAACTCGTGCCGCAGCCGGCCGATCTCATCCCCCTTCGGTGCCTGCTCTTTCGATGGGCTCCAGCCGCTGCTTGTCATCTGCCGCTGGAGTAGGCCCAGCGGCCGGATAACGAACCGATGAATGAGGACATTGAGCACGATCCCGGCAACACAGATCAACAGGAGCACGAACACGAGGCTGCTCAGCCGATGCCGCAATACGCCCTGCTCCAGGGCAGCCAGGCTCTTGGCGATGTGGATCGCATAGATCGGCCGGCCCGCTTCGTCGGTCACCGCCAGGCTGGCATCAGCCGCTGGCACCCCGTCATGGGTGTGGTTCTGGTGCTTCCAGACGACTTTCTTCCGACCCGAAAGCACCGCGTCGATGTCAGGCTCGCGCCAGGTTCGACCAATGCGGTCGGAGATGCTCGAGGCCAGGACAACGCTTCGACGATCGAGGATCATGATCTCCAGATCCCGATGTTGCCGCCCCAAGGTCTCCAGGTGACTCTGCAAGGCGCTGATGGGCTTGCCGGAGCGCTGCGCCTGCTCCACGGAGAACCGCAACCCGGCCCCGAGGTGCCTCAGCGCCTTGAGCTCGGACTCCAGGTAGTCCTTTCGCGACGTGGACAGGTGCCAGCAGTCGTGCCCCAGCCAAACGAACAGCAGGACCAGGTTGAGCGGCACGAGGAGCTTCCACCGGAGGGCCACGCTATTTTGACTCCCGTCTGGGAACAGCCCAGTTGTTCCGGGTGGTGAACGTCATCCCACGGTGGCAGTGCTCACCGTGAAAGGCGAGCCGAATCCGCGCGCCCACCGGCACGGAAATGGGTATCCGGGCGCGAAAGTGCGCGCCGAACCAACCGCCGCGTCTCCGACCACGATCCACATATGGCATGCTCGCGGAGTGAACGAGCTTGCCGTCTTTCGAAACGATCGCAATGTCTACGTAGCCTGGGAGAATGCAGAACCCGCACACCAGCTTGACCTTCCCGTAGAGCACGAGCTCACCTCCCTCCTGGAACGCGGATACCTGGTACAGCTCGTGGGTATCCGAAGGCAGCAGCTCGATCCTTGCTCTCCGAGTCTTGACCAGATCCACGGACGCCGTACAGGCTCCCATCATCCAAGCCAGGAAGATCAGCATTCCAATGAGGCCGACGCGAGCCCCCCGCGGCTCGTTCGCGATACCACGCATTCCAAGAGAGGTTCGTTCCGGGTCGTTGTGGTGGACTGTCCTCAACATCGTCGTTCCTCACGCCCGTCAGCCGGTTGCCGGCTTGGGCGGCATGATTTGTCTTTGCTCGGTCATCGTTCGGTTGAGACCTATGCAAAGCAATCTCCATGCCACCGCTAAATGCAGAATCACCACACGAGTATCATTGGACTATCCGGGCGAAAGCCGCCACAACAGCCCCTTTCTTCCGGGCTCGGTGGTCACGACGATTACGCAGATCGTAATCCACTTGGATCGCTTCTGCCTGCCAGATCATGGCGAAACACCCCACATCCTGCGTACGAGATCGACCTCTGTTCCGTTGTACGCAATCCGCCCTCGTTCCAGAACGACATAGCGGCTACAGAGCTGCTCGGCAAAAGGCAGGTCATGGGTGGCCACTAGGATGGCCGCACGCTGGCGTGTGAGCATGCGGGCGAGCTGTCGGCACGCTGGTGGGTCAAGCCCCGCGGTGGGCTCGTCGAGCAACAGGACGGCGGGCTCTGCGGCGAGGACACCCGCCAGCGCCACACGGAGCTTCTGGCCGTGCGAGAGGTCATAGACAAGACGACCCGCCAGATCGGCAATGCCGAGCTGCCTGAGGACATCCCGTGCCTGGTCACTGGCGTCCTTCTTGTCCGTCCCGCGGCGCCTCAACCCAAACGCTACATCGTCCAAGACGTTCGGGAAGAGCAGCTGATCCTCCGGCACGTTGAACAGGAACCCCACGTGCGCGCGAACGGTCCCCAGCGAGCGTGGGTTGACCTCCGTACCGTACACCTCGATCGTCCCGTCGTGGGGCAATAGCCCGACCACCGATCTGAGCAGGGTGGTCTTTCCGGACCCGTTCAGCCCGAGCAACGCCACCCGCTCACCCTCTTGTAGGGAGCAGGACAGGTCCTCGACGACCGGCTCCTTGGAGGTCGGATACCGAACGGCCACACCCTCGAAGGAAAGGGCGGCCGTCACGAGAGCACCACGCGGATGGTCACGGCTCCGGCCAGGCTCATCACGGCTAGACCGAGGCCGGCTGCGTCGGCGCGTCTCCACCGGGCGGCGTCCATCCCTAGGCTTGTGGAGTCGAAGCCACGGACCTCCATCGCGTCGCCCACACGCTCCGCGCGATCGATGATCCGGGGCATCCAGACCCGCGGCAACGCGGCAGCGATGGTCGGCACCGAGCGCAGGCCGCTGGCGGCTCCCCGGACGCGAATGGCCTGCATCATCCCCCGGGTCTCGGCGATCAGCGCGTGGGTCCGGTGCACGATCTGGAGCAGCAGCATCGCCATCGCACGGGGCATGGGCAGCGCCGCCAGGCCACCCGAGAGCTCGGGCAAGGTCAGCGTCGCGGCGGCCCAGACGCCCACCAGGAGCCCGCCCAGACCGCGAAAGAAGATTCGCCAGGGCACCGCCCATGCGCCCTCGATCCACAGGTAGTCCGGATGGGCCCCTCCGACCGGTGGCTCGATCCAGGGGACCAGCAGGAACCACGGCCCGAGCACGACGAGGCCGAAGACCAGGAGCCTGCCCCGCAAAGGCGACGGGGGGCTCGTGGCGAGCATCCAGGACGCGACGATCACTCCCCAGAGGCCCAGTCCCGGCCAGGTGACGGGATCGACGGCGAGCACCGCGCCCAGCAGCAGGGCACCGGTGACGATCCGCCCCTGCGGGGAAAGGCGCCGCGCCGGACCTGTCGCGCTGCCCCAGACCTCGATGATCCGGGCTCCGGTCATCCCCCAACCACCTTCTGCGCTGAGATCACATACTCCCGGTCGGTATCCACTACCTCCCCCACCGAAAATCCTGCGTCGCGAACGAGGACCGCCAGATCCTTGGCCGGAACGAGCATGTCGCCGCGTACCGCTTCACCAGCCTCGGCGTGGACCTGATTGATGGTCTCGCGAGAATCGATATGCCAGATATGCATCCACCCATCGGCCTTCAGCACCCGTCTGATCTCCAGCGCGGCCACCTCCGGCTTGTCGATGTGTGGCCAGACGGAGAAGCAGATCACGCGATCGATCGACTGGTCCGCGAGCGACAAGTCACACACGTGAGCTTGCCGGAAGTCCACGCGACGGTCATCGTTCTTCGCGCGGGCCAGCTCCAGCATCCGCGGTGACAGGTCCACCGCGACCACGCGACCACGGGCGGATAGTCTCGCGAGCACCACGCGCGTCAGGTTCCCCGTCCCACAGCCGACATCGAGCACTGCCTCGTCCGCGCCGAGTCCGAACCGCGTGAGACCCTCGTCGATGCGCGCAGTGATCCGGCTCATGTCCATCCAGCCGTCCCACTGGTCGGCGATGGAGTCAAAGTACACCTGGTGAGCATTTCTCATGATCATGTCTCCGGTCCTTCGGGTAAATGCGCCCAACGCCGCTGCCTTGCCAGGCGGGCCAGGGGTGGAATCACGACGATCATCAACATCAGACCCGGCCAGCCGCTTACGAAGGAAGCCCCGGCCACGAAGCCGGCCGGGAGATCCATGACCCGCGCCATTCCGTAGACCATGCCGACGTAGAGCACCCGCCCGAGCACCAGCACCGGCACCAGCACGACCCACTCGTTGACCGCGGGGCGAACCTGGATCGCTGCGGCGATGAGCACGGCCATGACCGCCAGCTCTGCAGCCATCAGGAACGCGATGGGCGGATAAAGCGGCGGCATCCCGGTGAGAGCGGCAGAAAGGAGCGGTACCACGAACGCGGTCAACGCCGCGGGGCCGGGCCGAGCGAAGTACCCGAGCGCCACCAGCGGCAGGTACATGGGCATGAACACATGCCCCAGGTGCAGCACGTGGAACAGTACGGGCATCAGCAGCGCCGCTGCGCCGAACAGACCGCCGTAGGCAAGGTCTCTGGGTGTGGCAAAGGCTCGCATCATCAAAGCCCCAGCTTAAGCCCGACCAAGAGATTGAGCCCGGGCATCGTGTAGCCCGCGATGTAGGCATAGCTGCGATCGAGGAAGTTCCGCAGCAGGAGGTATGGCTCAACCGTGAACTTCCTGGACGCGCTGGTGTACCGGTATCGAAACGTCAGATCCATGAAGAACGCGTCATCGATGGGGTCCCGCTCGTAGTTGGACATGAAGAGGCCGTGGACCCACTCTCCGGAGACCGTACCACCGATGAAGTGCGTCCCGAACTTGTGCTTGAAGCCCACCTCGAAGTTCAGCTTGGCCTCCGGGTTCTGCCGGGTGTAGCGACCAACGTGCTGCCAGCTGGCCGTGATGGTGACGTACATCGGTCCGAGCTTCCTGAGGGCGACCCGCCCCGACACCCCCCAGACCTCGATCTCGTCGATGTTCACCACCTCGGTGCTCGGCCAGGCGCCGAAGTACTTGATCAGGTTCTGCGCATAGCTGCGGTACCCCGTGCAGGACACCTCGATGCGCTTGTGGATGAAGCCCAAGGTGAAATCCCAGTTCAGCGAGAACTCGGGCTTCAGGTCCGGGTTCGCCGTGGGGTACGGCAGGTAGAGCTCCCGGATCGTGGGCTGGCGGAAATTGCGGACGATGCGCGTGTGCGCATAGAGCCCGCGGTAAATGTTCCAACGCGCACCCGCTTTGTACAGGAACGCCAAGCCATAGGTCGTGCTGTACAGCTCCCGGGTGGCCGCGACGAAGGTCAGCGCGCGCACCGGCCGCCACGTGAGCTGGTTGTAGAAGGAGAGGTTCGTGAGGCCCTTCACGTCGGACACCTCACCGGTGCTCCGGTCCTCCACGTGCCCGTCGATGTGCTCGGCGGCGGCCCCCAGCAGCAGCCGGAGCGTACGGTGAAGCTTCAGGCCCGCTTCGACGATGCCGCCCCCCACGAAGTCCCGGGAGAGGAAGCCGTCGTACAGCCGGTGGATCCCCGCGTTGAGGTAGGTGGTCGCGCTCAGGTGCAGCCGCTTGTAGCGGTAGTCCAGGGCGAGCGAGCTGGTACTGCGCCAGACGTCGAACCAGTGATCCTCGTAGGGATGGCTGACGGGCCCCGGATCCCCGCCCGCGAGATGCACCACCTTGCTCCTGAGCGAGAGGTGGAGGTTGGGCGTAACGCGGAACCGAGCGGCGAGGTGTCCCACCTGCAGCTTCCCGTCGGCGCCATCCCGGTGCCCTTCCGTGTCGAGCACATGGACGGCGGTCGCCAGATCCCAGTTGCCGAAGCGCCCGAGGAAGGCCAGGCTCTCACGCAGGGTCTGATAGCTGCCGTAGGCGGCATCGTTCAGCAGCTCGTAGCCCTCCTCCTGACGCCACCGGTTGCGGATGACCAGAACCCCACCCATGGCGTTCGTGCCGTAGAGGACCGAGTCGCCACCCTTGATAACCAGCACCTCGTCGATGAGGAAAGGGACATAGGCGTCGGGGATCGGGTGGCCGAAGATCCCCTGGTAGTCCGGGACGCCATCTTCCACAACCAGGATCTGGGAGTTCGGGCTCCCCCCGAGGCCGCGGATGGTGATGCCGCCCGAGGCGCCGCTCGCCACACCGTGCAGCATTGTTCCCCGGCCAGTGACGTAGACGCCCGCGCTCTGCTGGGACAGCGCCTCCAGCGTGCTCCCGCGGGAGCTGTCCCGAAGCGTCTGGCCCTCCACGAGGTCAGCGTCCTGCGTGCGATCCTTGGACACCGGGCGCTTCGCGACCACGGTCGTGGTGTACGCTGGCGGCTTGTCTCTAGCCCGACGGGCGACGGCGGCCGGCGCGGGCCGCTTCGCCGGCTCCCCGGCCCTTTGTCTTCGAGGCCTGGCTCGGGGTAGCGCTCTGGCAGGCCGGGCCCTGGTAGCCGCCCGACGGGCGGTGGCGGCCGGCCTCCGCTTGCGAGCGGGTGGTCTTCCCTCGGGACGTCTTGCCTTTCGTGGAGGCGAGCTCTGGGCAGGGCGCGCGCCCGGAGCGCGACGACGGGGCGGTACGGGCGCGGCTTTGCCGGTGGGGAGGCCCGCCAAAAAGAAGGAGGCGCCGAAGAGTACCGCGACTAGCTTCAAGGGCCTGCCCCTCAGTGTCCGTAGGGCCCTGGAACGGAGAAGTCCTGCTCCATGTCGTCCAGGGTGACCTCGATCACGACGAAGTCACCATAGTCGACGCGCCGAGTGGACAGGGTCTGGTAGTTGAACCACGTGGGTGCCTCGTTGATGAGCGCGGGATCGGTGTCACCCACCGTGCCGTCGCAGTTGCAGAGCGCGTCGATAGTGCCGTCGTCGACCTGCTCGCGGCAGTAAGCGTGGGCGTCGAACTTCTGGAAGTGAACCCGATCCTCCCCAGGAAGGCATCGCCCGGGAGAGGTCGCCTC
>Ga0180009_10002743_pt1 | contig 20588 bp, 20 predicted proteins | sample OS_PC_MetaG_FD_123537 | JGI IMG/M metagenome (GOLD analysis project Ga0180009, IMG submission 123537) | Groundwater microbial communities from the Aspo Hard Rock Laboratory (HRL) deep subsurface site, Sweden - OS_PC_MetaG | ecosystem: Environmental > Aquatic > Deep subsurface > Groundwater...
TAAAGAGATCTATAAGATTACAAATCAATTTCCCCAGAATGAAATCTATGGATTATCAATTCAAATAAGACGGGCAGCGATCTCTATTCCATCAAATATTTCAGAAGGTTATTCAAGAAAGAATCTAAAAGAATACCTACAATTTTTGCGAGTCGCCTATAGTTCTTCGGCAGAATTAGAAACTCAATTGGTGATTGGAAAAGATTTATATCCAAAACTCAACTATTATAAAGTTGATTCTCTCTTAGAAGAAGTACAAAAGATGTTAAATGTAATGATAAGAAAATTAGAGAACAAATAATTAGAAATTAACTAATAACCTAGACGCTAGACCCTAATAACCTAAATAAAATATGGAATATCCCATTCCTCAATTTATTGAGAGAGAACCGAAAATCGTCGGACCTTTCACTTTCCATCAACTTATTTTTGTGGCTCTTGCTGGCGGCGCTTGTTTTATTCTTTATTTTTTAGTTGGAAAGAGAAGTTTTGCCTCTTTTATCGTAATTGCCATCGTTTTGTTTGGAGCAGCTTTGGCTTTGGCTTTTTTGAGGGTTGGGGGGTATAGTTTACCGGTTTTTTTGAAAAATTTCTTTTCTTTTGTTATTATGCCAAAAATTTTTCTCTGGCAGAGAAAATTTATACCTCCAAAATTCATCAAACCTCAAAAACTTGAAAAAATGGAAGCAACAGAGGAATCGAAATTAAAAATTGTGGAAAAAAGTAATTTACAGAGGTTGTCCGTTAAAGTAGAAACAAAAAAATAAAATGAATTCAATTAATCTTTAACAGCATGACAAAAGGAGCGCCGACGCAACAATTTTTAGAAATAGAGCAAATCAGAGAAGGAGTAGTGGTTTTAAGGGATAAAAGTTTAAGAGGGGTTTTAATGGTTTCTTCTTTGAATTTTGCTTTGAAGGCGGAGGAAGAACAAAATGCCATTATTTATCAATTCCAAGAGTTTTTGAACTCCCTGGATTTTTCTTGCCAAATTTTAGTCCAAACTCGGAGATTAAACATAACCGGTTATTTGGACAAATTAAAAGAGTTGGAAGAGAAACAAGAAAATGAATTGTTAAGAATTCAAACTAAAGGTTATCGAGAGTTCATCGCTTCAATGATAAAAGAGGGGGTGATTATGACCAAAAATTTCTATGTCATTATTCCTTTTTACCCCGGACCAATAGAAATGCCGAAATTTGGCAGTCGAAAACCAACGGCCCAAAAACCTATCAGTTTAACCGAAGAAGCATTTCAAAGATACAAAGAACAACTCTGGCAAAGAATGGAGTTTGTGGCGTTAGGATTGAGGAGGTGCGGACTTCAGGCCATGCCTTTAATTACGCCTGAATTAATTGAGTTATTCTGGAAATTTTATCACCCAAAGGAGGCCGAGTTTGGCTATTATCCGACAATTCCTCCAGAATTAGCTCGATAGATGTTAGAGTGTGAGATCGCTTCGCTTTGTGAGATTGTTAGATTGTGTTTTAAAACAACCCTAACAATATAACCTAATGAAATTATGAAACTACCATTTTTAAAAAAGAAGGAAATAGAACTCCCTCAAAAGATATTTGAAGCCGAATTAGTAAAAATAACCGATATTATTGCCCCGTCTTTAATCGAGGCGGCTTCGGATTGTCTAAAATTAGGTGAAAAATTTGCTAAAGGTTATTTTATTTTTTCTTACCCTCAATATCTAAGTACGGCCTGGTTATCTCCAATTATTAATCTGGAGACGCCAATAGATATTTCTTTCTTCATCCATCCCCTTGATACTGGAACTGTCTTGAGGAGTTTGGCAAAAAAAGTTACTGAAACTCAGTCGGAAATTATGGAAAAAAGTGAAAAGGGATTGATTCGGGACCCGCTTTTGGAAGCCGCTTTTGAAAATTTGGAGGAATTGAGGGATAAACTCCAAACTGCCAGGGAAAAAATGTTTATGTTTGGTCTTTATATTACTGTTTATGTTGACAAAAAAGAAGATTTTCAAGATATCGAAACAACTTTGAGGTCAATTTTGGAAGCCAGATTAATTTATATTAAACCTGCTCTCTACCAACAACACGAAGGTTTTATCTCTACTTCTCCCTATTGCTTAGACCGGCTTTTAATCCATACCCCAATGAATACTAATCCACTTTCTTTGGTTTTTCCTTTTGTTTCTTTTGATTTAAGCGCTAACGAAGGAATTTTATACGGGATAAATCGACATAATAATTCTTTGATACTTTTCGACCGATTCAGTTTAGAGAACGGGAACTTTTGTGTATTCGCCAAGGCCGGAGCTGGAAAATCTTATTTTGTAAAATTGGAGGTTTTGCGTTCTTTGATGCTCGGAACCGAAATAATAATTATTGACCCGGAAAATGAATATCAATTTTTGGCTGACGGAGTGGACGGTTCTTTCTTTAAAATTTCCCTCACTTCGCCTAATCGAATTAATCCTTTTGAACTACCCGCACCAAGAGAAGATGAAACAGCAGAAGAGGTTCTGAGAGCCAATATCCTTAACTTAGTGGGTTTATTGAGAATTATGTTGGGAGGTTTAACTCCAGAAGAAGACTCTATTATTGACCGGGCAATAACTGAAACCTATGCTGCTAAAGACATTACCCCTGAATCAGATCCGCGACGCTGGGCTGAAAATTTGCCTTTAATGGAAGATTTACAAACGGTCTTGGAAAATATGGAAGGAACAGAATCTTTAGTCAGAAGATTGCAAAAATTTACCAAAGGTGCTTATGCTTCATTCTTTAACCAACCAACCAATATTTCAATGGAAAACAAAATGGTAGTTTTTGGCATCCGGGATATGGAAGAAGAATTAAGACCAATGGCTCTTTATATCATTTTGAGATACATCTGGAAAACAATTCGGGCTACTCTTAAAAAAAGAATCTTGGTTGTCGATGAAGCCTGGTGGCTAATGCGAACCGAAGACGGGGCTTCCTTTTTGTACGGTATTTGCAAAAGAAGCAGAAAATACTGGTTAGGAGTAACAACTATCACTCAAGATGTCTCAGATTTTATGAAATCTACTTATGGCCAACCAATTATTACTAACTCTTCTTTGCAATTATTACTCAAGCAATCACCGGCAACAATCGATGTGGTACAGAAAACTTTTCTTTTAACCGAGTCAGAAAAATATATGCTTTTAGAAGCGGCGGTAGGGGAAGGACTTTTCTTTGCCGGCCAAAAACATGTGGCTATTAAAATAATCGCCTCTTATGCTGAGGACCAGATAATTACCACTGCTCCTGAAGAGGTTTTGAGAATTCAAGAGGAGAAAAAAAGAAGGAGCACCGAATAAAATTTAGGATTTAAAGTTTAGGATTTAGAATTTATTATTAGGGATAGGGTTTAATCACTACCCTTCTTTCTGGTTCCTGACCAATGCTTTCTGAGGTGACGTCGTTTCTTTCAGCGATTTCTAAATGAATAATTCTTCTCTCATAAGCCGGCATCGAGGATAAAATCCTCTCTTTTTTTGTTAGGGTCACTTCATCAGCCAGGGAACGGGCTAATTCTTTTAAATACTCAATTTTTTTCTTTTTGTAATCGTTAATATCTAAATCAATGTAAAAGTTTTCGGCGATCTGCCGCCTTAAAATCGCTTTTAAAAGATGTTGAATTTCCAATAAGGTCTGACCTCTCTCGCCAATTAAGATTTGAGGATTCTCCGCTTTTAAATTGATAGACAGGGTTTCATCTTTAGGAAGTAGGATTTCGATTTTAGCGTCAATCGTCATTTTTTCGAAAAATTCCTCGGTAATTTCTTTTATTTTTTGAAGATTGTCTTGGGAAACCATATTTTAGATTTTTTGCCCCATACTAACGCTTCGCTTGGTATAGGGTTTAAAAATTAAATATTGTTGAACTATGGTGAGTAAGGTTAGCATTAGCCAGTAAAGACCGACTGCCGAAGGCAATCTTAAAAGAAATAAAAAAGTAATGAAGGGAAATAAATAGAGCATCTGTTTTTGCATCATCTGGGAAAATTTATTTAGGGGAATTTCTTTCCGCCCAGAGGGGCGAGGCTCGCCTTGGGCGGTTTTCCCGGTCTTGGAAGTTTGAGGCGCACCCATCTTGGTTTGAATAAACTGTAAAATACCGGCTAAAAAAGCCAAAATTAAATTAGGTTGGGTTAAGTTTAAAATTCCTAAAAAATAAGGGTTGATTTCGCCGGGCTGGGAAACAAAAGAATAAAGATTTACCATCTCCTCTGCCACCAAACCCTTTTGGGTAACCTGATACAGGGCTATTAAAATCGGAAGTTGGATTAGCAAAGGTAAACAACCAGAAAAAGGATTGATTTTTTCTTTTTGATAAAATTCCATCATCGCTTTGGATTGTTCTTCTTTGCTATCTTTATATTTTTCTTGAATTTCTCGGATTTTTGACTGAAAGCCGTCAAGAGATTTTTGAGATTTTAGAGATTGACTGGTTATGGGGTAAAGCAAAAGTTTAATTAGGATTGTAAGAAAAACTATGGCCAAACCGAAGTCTCGACCTGGTAGATATTGGTAAAATAAAATTAAGATATTAAGTAGCGGTTGATAGAAAATAAGATGGAAAATGTTCATAGAACTTGGGTAAACCAAGCACATAAAAGATTTATGTGCTCGTCAGGTCCACTCCTCCCTGATGCCAGGGATGACATTTTGATAATCTTTTTAAAGATAAAAATATACCCCATAAAAACCCATATTTTTCAATCGCTAAATAGGAATACTGGGAGCAACTGGGATAAAAACGGCAGTTTCTGCTGAGCCCCGGGGAGATAAATATCTGATAAAATTTAATTAATTTTAAAACTAAAACTTTAAACATTTTCAACTCTTCGACGGGCTCAGAGTTGTGGTGAGTTTATCGAACCACAACTCTTCGACGGGCTCAGAGTTGTGGTGAGTTTATCGAACCACAACTCTTCGACGGGCTCAGAGTTGTGGTGAGTTTATCGAACCACAACCCTTCGACGGGCTCAGAGTTGTGGTGAGTTTATCGAACCACAACTCTTCGACGGGCTCAGAGTTGTGGTGAGTTTATCGAACCACAACCCTTCGGCAGGGAGTTCGACTGAGCCTTCGACCCGAGCTCAGGCCGAGGGTGCTCACTCGAAGCCCTCAGGGTTGCACTGAGTTTACCGAAGTGCAATTATTTTTGCCCGTTTTAAAAGTGTATTTAATATTTCGGCGATTTCCCAAAAATCTTTATGTTCCAATCCTGGCTTTGCAATTAGAATAATATCAACTCCTTTTTCTATCTCAGATATTTTTGTCACTATCAACGCCTTTAACCTTCTTTTTATTTTATTGCGCAAAGTTGCCTTTTTCGAAACTTTTACCCCGACAATTAAACCCACCCTTGTCTGAGACAGATTATTTTTCATCGCTTTCAAAACTAAAAAATCTTCTTTGAATCCTTTACCTTTTCGTAAAACCGTTTCAAATTCTTTTTTCTTTCTAAGTCGATTAAATTTCGCTAACATTTCTTTTCTAAATTTTCAGAAAATAAAATTAGACCGTCAGTTTCCATCTGCCTTTCTTTCGTCTCTTTCCTAAAACCCTTCTTCCGGCTTTCTTTTTCACTCTCTTTCTGAAACCATGGGTCTTTTTTCTTTTTTTCTTTTTTGGTTGATAAGTAATTGACATAATTAAATATCAGATGTTAGATATAAGATAGCAATTTTTAGATTAACAATTTTTTTAAAAAAAGTCAATTTTATTTTATTATCTGAAAACTAAAACCTAATATTTGATATCCGATTTTAGTAAATTATCCCCAGATTTTCCCCAATTTATTAACAATTTTCTTTTTTATTTGAGGATTTATTAATCTTTGACATTATGTTATAATCCTTTTAGGAATAATAAACCCTGTTTAGAAAGCTCGCCCTTTCTAAATGGGGTGAAACTATGAACCAAGAGGAACTCTGGCAAGCTGTACTTGCCCAAATCCAATTAAATATTTCTCAGGCAAATTTTGCAACCTGGTTTAGAGATACTAAGATTATTAATCAGGAGAGGGAAAAATTAATAATCTCTGTCCCTAATTCTTTTGCCAAAGAATGGTTAGAAAATAAATACAATAAATTAATTTTTAAAATCTTACATAGTTTAGACGATGGCATCAAAGAAATAATATATGAAACCGGCAAAACAGGCTTAAAAATCAAAAAAGGAAATTATTTCCCTTCCACTACAATCGAACAGTTAGAATTTCCGGAATTCAGAATTGACCGAGAGACAAACCTTAATCCCCGCTATACATTTGAAAATTTTGTTGTCGGTCCATTTAATGAATTAGTTCAGGCAGCTGCCTGGGCGGTCTCAAAAAACCCCGGGTTTGTCTACAATCCTTTGTTTATCTACGGCGGCGTCGGTCTTGGAAAGACTCATATCCTCCAGGCCGTCGGTAATGAGATTATCGTTAATTCTCAAAAACAAAAAGTAAAATATATTTCTTGTGAAAAATTCACCTCGGATATCATCTCTTCGATTAGAAATCATGCCATTGAAAATCTCAAATCAAAATATCAGATGATTGACATCTTAATCGTAGACGATGTTCAATTTTTGGCCAATAAGGAGAAAACTCAAGAGGAATTTTTTCATATATTTAATACCTTATACGGGAAGAATAAGCAAATTGTCTTGTCTTCCGACCGTTCTCCCAAATCCATACCGGCCTTAACCGAAAGATTAAGATCTCGATTTGAAGGCGGAATGATTGCCGATATTGGCTACCCGGATCTCGAAACCAGAATCGCGATTTTAAAAGCCAAATCTCAAGAAAAAGGATGCAGTTTTTCTGATGATATCTATACTCTTGTAGCTACAAAAATTCAGAGAAACATTAGAGAATTAGAAGGAGTGTTAAACCAATTGATTGCTTTTCAGAAATTGAAAAATCAACCACCCGACCTCCAAACTGTTGAAATTTTTCTGAAAAAGAGTGTTACTTCTCCAACCAGAATAACTACTCCAAAAAAAGTGTTTCAGGTTATCGCTGAATTTTATGATTTAAAAGAGAAAGAATTACAAAATGCCTCAAGAAAAAAAGAAATCGTTAAACCCCGTCAAATAGCCATGTATATTCTCAGGGAAACTTTAAAGTGTTCCTATCCTTTTATCGGAAGAAAATTTGGAGGGAGAGATCACACCACTGCTATCCATGCCTATGAAAAAATCAGAGAAGAACTAAATAAAAACGAGAGTTTAAGGGAGGAAATCGAGTTAATTCAACAGAGAATATCGAGTGGATAAACTGTTAAAAAAGAGGGAATAGTATTGTGGGCGTTACATTTCCACTCCCTTGTATCAGTTTTTACCTTTTTAAAAATAACTTTATTTTAAGTATTATTTAAAATTATCCCCAACTACAACAACAATAATGAAATTAAAAATATTACAAACTAAATTAAGAGAAGGGTTAAATATCGTCGAAAGGATTATTGTAAAGTCCCTGACTTTACCTATTTTAAATAATATCTTAATTAAAACCGAAAAAAATTTCCTTAATCTTTCTTCAACAAATCTGGAAATTGGAATTAAGTGGTGGGCACTATCTAAAATTGAAAAAGAGGGAAGTGTGGTTATACCAACAAAAATTCTTTCGGATTTTCTGGGTTTCTTAAAAGAGGAACCGATTATATTAACAGCTGAAAACCAGATTTTGAGTATTGAATCAGAAAAACTCCAAACAAAAATAAAAGGATTTAATCCTGATGATTTCCCGATTATACCCAGTATTTCATCTCAGGAAATAATTACATTAAACGGTACGAAATTTTGTCGAGGTTTAGAACAAATTGTTCAAATCCCCATTCTTTCTTCGGCTAGACCAGAAATCTCTGGAATCTTTCTGTCTTTCCAAAAAAACTTAATAACAATGGTTGCCACCGATAGCTTTCGTTTGGGAGAGAAAAAAATTTCATTAAAACCCTCTCTTCCGCTCCAGAAGGAGTTTTCCTTAATTTTACCCCAGCGAACAGCTAAGGAACTTATTAATATTTTCGGAGGAAAAAATAGAGATTTGAAAATTTATTTCTCACCCAACCAAATACTTTTTGAGAGTGAAATGGAAGAAACGCCCCATCCCGAGACTCAACTCGTTTCAAAATTAATCGAGGGAGAATACCCGGATTACAAAACCATTTTACCTACCAAATTTACCACTCAAATTACCCTAAATCGTAATGAATTTTTATCCCAGCTAAGAGCAGCCAGTCTTTTTGCTTCCAAGATTAACGAGATTAAACTAAAAACCGATACTAAAAAAAAGGAAATGGAAATTTTTAGTCAAAATCCAGACCTCGGGGAATACCATTCTACTCTTTTCGGTAAAATCCAAGGAAGGGACTTAGAGATTTCCTTCAATTTCCGATTTCTCATTGACGGAATTCTTAACATTGAAAACCCGGAGGTAATTCTTCAATCAAATGGAGAAGAAGAAGCAGCGATTTTAAAAGGCGTTGATGATGAAAGTTACATTTATTTGGTGATGCCTATTAAACCGAGTTGAGTAACGAGTAATTTGATTTAAAGCCCTGAAAGAGCTTTTTGCATCACTTGATGGAAAATAGGACCGGCGACAACGACGCCGGGTTCTTTTTGCATTAGAGAATGGTCATTATTTCCCACCCAAACTCCAACCGCAATCGAGGGTGTATAACCTACTACCCAACCGTCCCGGAAATTATCAGTTGTTCCGGTTTTGGCCGAGACCTTAAATCCTTCAAAATAAAGAGGAGACCTAGAACCGAAAATTGGTGTTCTGGCCTCGTTATCAGCCAGGATATCGCTGATTAACCTTGCTATATCTTCTTCTAAAACTCGACGCGTGGCACTTTTCTTTTTTTCAATAATATCTTCTTTGACATCCTCAATTTTTAAAATTACCGAGGGGTCTACTTTTAAACCATCGTTGGCAAAAACTCCGTAAGCCGAAGTCATTTCCAGCAATTTTACTTCTTGGCCACCCAGAACGATTGAAGGATAATAGGGAGGTTTTAAAGTGGTTATACCTAAAGATTGAGCTGTTTTCACTGAATCTTCCAAGCCCAAATTCATATCTCCCAAACCTGCCAAATCTCTCAAGATTTTAATCGAAGTTACGTTTATTGATTGAGCCAATGATTCCCTAACTGTGATTGGACCTCTGAATTTCCCATCATAATTCCTTGGAATATAGGGCCCACCTCCATAAATTCCAAAGTTGGTTATCTCGTCAATAACAATTGTTTGGTCATCAAAACCTTTTTGAAAGGCAGCAGCGTAAACAAAAGGTTTAAAAGCTGAGCCTGGTTGTCTTCCTCTTAGAACAACATTAGGATAGGGTTCAAAAAGACAATTCTTTCCGGGTGCGCAACCCTCAGGATAGGGCGGAGCAAACCAATCCTTAGACCCAACCATAGATAGGATTTCCCCGGTCTTTGGGGAGAGGACGACTAAAGCAGCATTGAAAGCCCGATATCCTTCATTGATTTTCGCCTGCTTTTCGATTATTTCTTGAGATGATTTCTGTAGTTCCCAGTCCAAAGTCGTATAGACCTTTACTCCTTTTTCTTTGAGAAAATTTTCTCCGTATTTTTGCTCTAAAAAACTTTTAACATACAAAACAAAATGAGGTGCTAAAATACTGGAGGGACCTCTGACAAATTTTATTTCCTCGGTTTGGGCTTCTATTTTCTCTTCCTGGCTAATATAGCCCAAAATTGCCATACGGTCTAAAATGTAATCTTTTCTGGCTAATAATTCATTTAAATTCTCGCCAAAAGGGTAGAGATAACTCGGTGCCTGAATTGTGGCTGCCAAAAGGGCTGCTTCAGACAGAGAGACCTCGGAGACCGATTTGCCGAAATAACTTTTACTGGCTGTTTCTGCTCCATAAATATTAGGACCAAAAGGAACTTGGTTTAAATACCACTCTAAAATTTCCTCTTTTGAATAGCGACGATCTAATTCCAAAGCTAAAATAACTTCTCTGACCTTCCTTTCTAAGGTTTTTTCCCGGGTTAAATATGAAGAACGAATGAGTTGTTGAGGAATAGTTGAACCGCCTTGAACCGGTTTTCTCAGTTTTAAATTGGCTAAAATAGCTCTTCCTATGGCTTTGAAATCAATCCCGAAGTGCTGATAAAAATGAGAGTCTTCAGCAGCGATAACCGCATCTCTTAAGTAAAGAGGAATTCTATCTAAAGAAACATATTCTCGTTTTTCTTCGCCATAAATTTCGAATAGCAAAACCTCACCTGTTCTATCGTAAATCTTGGAAGATTGAACAAACTCTTTTTCCAGGAATTTTTCTGGCCGGGGGAGATCTCTCGCGTAGTATATAAATAAAAAAAGAAAACCAAATACAGATAAAAAAATAATCAACCCGATAATTTTAAAAAACAAAAGAAAAACGCTCCTTTTTTTATCTTTCTGATAAATTTTCTGATAATATCTTCTCTCTGCCATATTTTTATGATAGCATATAAGAAAATGGTAATTAATACTGATTTTAGAAAAATTGAAGAGGTTTTGAGCCGAGGAGTGGAGCAGGTTTTGCCCAGCAAAGAAGAGTTAAAAAGAACAATACGACGAAGGAAGATCAGGCTTTATTTAGGGATTGATCCGACCGCCCCGAAACTTCATCTGGGTCACACCGTTCCGCTTCGTAAACTTCAAGAATTCGTCGATTTGGGCCATGAAGCTATTTTGGTTATTGGCACCGGAACGGTTTTAGCTGGGGATCCGACTTTAAGGTTAACCACTAGACCGTTAATGTCCGAGAGAGAAGTCGAAAGAAATATCAAAACCTGGAAAAAACAGGCAGGAAAAATATTAGATTTCTCTAAAGTAGAAATCAAACGCAATGGCGATTGGCTTTTAAAATTGAAACTCGAAGACATTATCCGGATTGCTTCTCAGATTAGCGCTATAAAGTTATTTCAAAGAGAAACGTTCCAGAGAAGAATTAGAATAGGACAGACCGTCTTGGCTCATGAGACACTCTATCCCTTACTTCAAGGATACGATTCGGTGTTTTTAGATGTTGACCTTGAGATCGGGGGAACCGACCAGACCTTTAATATGCTCATTGGCCGGGAGTTAGTCCAAAAAATGAAAAGTAAAGAAAAATTTGTCCTAATCTGCCCGATGATTTTAGGGATTGACGGAAAAACGATGAGCAAGACAACTGGCAATTGCGTTTGGCTTGAAGACTCTCCTGACCAGATGTTTGGAAAAATTATGTCAATTCCCGATGATTTAATTTCTGCTTATTTTGAACTCTTAACTCGGCTTCCCTTGGACGAAATTAAAAAAATAAATCCGAGAGACGCTAAAGCAAAATTAGCAAAAGAAATTGTTAGACAATATCACGGAGTAAAAGCCGCTGAGGCAGCCGAAAAAGAATTTAATCGGGTCTTTAAACGAAGAAAATTGCCCAAAAAAATCCCAAAATTTGAAATTAAAGAAAAAAACCTTAACATTTTAGACTTACTGGCTAAAACAAAATTAGCCTCATCAAAATCTGAGGCAAAAAGATTAATTTTGCAAAAAGGAGTTAAAATCGACGGAGAGATTATAACCGATTGGCGGATGAGTGTTCAAATAAAAAAGGGGACAGTTGTCCAAATTGGAAAGAGAAAATTCTTAAAATTAATCTAAATCCTTAAAAGATTACATTTTTAAATTAGAATAAATTTCTTGGACTTCATCGCTTTCATCTAAGGCCTCAAAAAGTTTTTGGCAGGCCTTTTTTTCTTCGTCCTTTATTTTTATTTCTTCTTTGGCTACCCAATCGAGCGAGGAAGATTCAATTTTTATTCCCTTTCCCTCTAAATTTTTCTTTACGGTTTCTAAATCTTCTATTTTCATAAAAATATCTAAGACGTCATTATGCCAATGAATATCCTCAGCCCCCGCCTCAATCGTCGCCAATTCTAATGTTTCTTTATTCGTATATTCGGATTGATTCGCCCGCCTGCCAACGCCTGAGGCGTAGGCCGATGGCGGGCAGGTAATTCGTAGGGTTAGACAGCCTTTTCTTTCAAACATCCATTTTACCGAACCAGGAGTAACCAATTTTCCCTGATTTTGCTCTAAAATTTTTTTAATTTCACCTAAAGCCCGATTTTTATTATCAGTAATTCCTTCGATTATGATAGCTACTTTGCCGGGACCATAAGCCTCGTAAAGAACTTCTTCCATTGCCTGGCCTCCTAATTCACCGGCTCCCCTTTTAATCGCTCGTTCAATATTTTCTTTGGGCATGTTAAAAGAACGAGATGTTTCAATGGCCAGTCGTAATTTCGCATTAGTATCTGGGTTTGGTCCTCTTTCTCTGGTCGCAACGAAAATAACCCTAGCCATTTTCGAGAAAATTTGCCCTCGTTTTTGGTCAGTTAACTCTTTGGCATGTTTTATGGTCTTAGAATGGCTGTGGCCTGACATAATTTTAAGCTATCGTTTAAATATAATTTGTCCCATTTGCTTCTTTGGCATCTGTTATATTTTTTATCCCGTTCTAAGATATTGTTTGTAAGAATTTTCATACGTTTTCGCTTATCCGCGTGTTTTAAATAGGGATTCACTAAGTCAATTAACTTGAGAATAGCATTCTTGCGATGCATAAAGATTCCCCAGATATTTTCGTTACTTATTGTGCCCCTTATGTCCTTTGTTCCTTTTTTTCGAACTATTTGAGGGGGTCTCAGAAGAATTCCTAATTCAATTAGTTTTTCCCGAATTTGACGAAGGATATTCTTATCTTGCGAGCGGATACTAAAGACAGCGTTGCCCCCACATAAACAAAAAGTGCCTTCGGCGTCGGTATATCCCGATAAGAATGCGGCAAAATATTTTTTATTTCTTAGAATCCAAAATTCAATCAAATCTTTTTTCTTAATTATGAATTTGAATGTATTATTAAGACCGCAGGACATTGAGATTTCCCAAGTTCCATCTGGTGCCTTTGTCCACCTCTGCGATATGTGTCCATATTTAGAAAACAAATTTTTAAAAAGTTCGTGTTGGGCTCTTTTACTAGAACTCATAGAAACTTCAATAGTTCTCGATCTCGCCTGGCGAGCATATAAGTCTCCTCGGCGGAACCCTATTAGATATGCTTTTTCTTCTAGGTTTTCATTAAAATCATGCCTTTCATACTTAGGCAAATTACATAAAAGATGAGCTTCTTTGAGCGATCTAAGGGGAATTTTATATTCTCTCAGTCTATTTCTAATGAGCCCTGGGTTACATTTAAATTTTCTCGCGATTTCGGTTGAAGATATTTTCTTTTCTAAATATAACCTCTTTAATTCTTTTTTAGGGATATTTATATTGAAAAGGAGTCGTTGAGCCTCTGATTTCGTTCTTACTCCGATTCTATATCCCCTTAACAATCTTCTAATAGTTCCTGGGGTACAGTGGTAATTCTTCGCAATTTCCGGGGAGGACACTCCGCGTTTTAAGTATAAACTTTTTAATTCCTTTTCGGGGATGTTGATATTGAAACGAACTTTATTTACTTCTGAACGGGTCCTCGTCTTAATCCCGCATTCTCGCAATCGCCGGCAAACGGCAGAATGCCAACATTTATAAATCTTTGCAATCTCAGGCGAAGACATTTTTCGATCCCAATATAGTTCCTTTAATTTTTTCGGTGAAATTTTATCAATTTCCTTCACACCATATTAATTTTACCCTATTAAAAAAGATTTGTCTAATAGAAATTTCGATCGTTAAGAAAAACCTTAGGATTTATTACATCAATTCGATTTTAAAAAACTAAAGCTATTAACTTTAGTTTCAAATCCTTTATTTTTGGTTAAAAATTTTGAGATATCTATTTTCCTTGACACTTCAGACAGGTTATCGCCTCAGGATAAACTTTTAATCTTTCAATTTCAATTTCTTTTTTACACTTTTCGCAAATGCCATATACGTCTTTTTTTATCTTCTTTAGTGCTAAATTAACGTTTTGGAGACGAACTTCTAAACTATGTTCGACCGGTAAGATATTTTCATATTCCTCAATTTCATCAGCCGCTGCTTCCAAAGCCGCTCCTCCAGTTTCGCCGTTAAAAAGAGGAAAATCAGCCTCCCAATCTCCTTTTAATCTTTTGCTTTTTTTAGCGAATTTTTTTAATTCATCTTCCAGCGATTTTTTTTCCTCTTTGAGTTTCCTTTTTAATTTTTGAACCGTTTTTTCGTTGATTTTTGTCATACCCAGTATATCAACTTCCAGCGCCAAACGTCTTTTTCTGACGTTGGTACTGGATTAGTCTCAAGCCCAGAAATCTTCTTCCTTGAGTACCCTTCAAATAATGTTCTCGGCGTTTGGCATCTTCTTCGTTGAGGCATCCTTCGAAATAAATAAGCCTGAAAGGTAATCGAAATTTTGTTGCAAATGAAAGACCCTTTTTGTGTTCTTCTATTCTTCTTTTTAGGTTGTTAGTATAACCAATATACCTTTTATCATCTTTGAAACTTTCAAGCACATATACATAGAAGAACACGCTGGAAGTTGTATTACTGGGCATATTTAAAATTCGCCTTTGAAAAAGAAATACCACGTAAGAAAAAGGGTGGTTAAAATTACCAAAACAACCGTTAAAATCACTATTCGGGTTAAAAATTTTTCAAACAAAGGAGGTTTCTGAGGAACCGGTCGAATAATTAATCCTTCCCTTTCTGGGGCGATTTCAGTTTCTTCTGGAGATTCCGTTATTTTCCCAGTTTTTAATCTTTCTAAAAATCTTTTTCGCAGATCAACCTCTTCGCTAACCTTTGTTTCTTCTACTCTTTCAGGCGGGGGAGCGGATGGTTCCCTTTCAATTTCTTCCTCTTCTTCTACCTTCTCTGTCTCGGCTGCTTCTTCAACCCCTTCTCTTTCTTTAACAAAAACCGAGGGCTTTCCGATAATCCTGTCGATGGCCTCAATTTCTTTTTTTATTAGATTTTCTTTTTCCAGCAAGGGTTGATATTTTAAATTGATTTCTCTTTCTTCATTTATTATTTCAGTTTTTTCTACGTTAAGTTGCCATTTTTTTTCTTCAATTTTTCTTCTTTCTTCTTCTGTTTTCCATCTTTCTTTTTCAACCCCTCTTTTTTCTATTAAGTCAACGACTTCTTCTTCTCTCTTTTCAATCTCGCTTATTCTTTGAGCGATACTTCTTTCTTTAATTAGAATTTCAGCCAGATTGCGACCATTTTCCTCTTTTCTTTTAGTAATATCAGTTAATTTTATCTTAAAGGGAGCTATCTCGGTTAAGACCAAGGATAACTCTTCTTGTAATTTTTCTCTTTTCTCTTCTAACTCAATCTCTTTTTCTCTTTTTTCAATTGCTTTTTCTCTCTTCTTTAACTCTTTTATTTCGTTTGAGATTTTTTGGAATCCCAAATCTAACTCTTTTATTTTATTTTCGATTTCCCTGATATCATCTTCAATTTTCCATCTTTTGGCTTCGGCCTCCTTTCTTTTTTCCTCCATTTCCCATCTTTCTTTAGTAATCATCTGTCGTTCGGCAAGAGAAGTTATCTCCTTTTCTTTTTGGTCGATCTCCTTTTTTTCTTTTTCGATCTCTCTTTCTCTTTCCGATATTGTTTCCAATTCTTTTTTTAATTTTTCAAATTCTTCTAATTGTTGCTCTTTCCTCCTTTGGAAAAAATCCCTCTGCTCCAAAAAACCAGTAATTTTTCTTTCAATTTCATTTTTTTCTCTTTTTAGGATTTGTCTTTCATCTCCTTCTTCTCTTTTGTATTTCATTCTCGTTTTTTTTATTAATTCTTCTTTAGGAACTTCTGCCTTCTTTTTTTCTTCTACTAATCTTTTTTCAATTACTTTTTTCTTTTCCTCAATCTTCAAAGTAGCAATTCTTTCTCTTTCTTTTTTTGCCTCCTCTTCTTTTAATCTTTCGATATCTCTCGTCATTGTTCTAATATCCCCTCTTTTTAAAAATTGTTTTTTTTCCGCCATGAAGCGCTTCGCTAAATTAAAAATTAAAAGTAAAAAACTAAAAATGACAACTAAAAACTAAAACCTTTAGAACTTTTCTCTAATCGGAACACATGTTTTATGTGCCCGACCGAGCACAAAATAATTTTTGTGCTCTGGTTCAAATCCTCATCGTTCCTAATGATAAATTTATTCTTCCTTGTTCATCAATAGAGATAACTTTTACAGGAACAATATCACCAATTTTAAACGCATCTTCCACTCTTCGCACTCTTTCATCTAATTGAGATATATGTAACAGTCCTTCTTGGCCGGGTAAAATTTCAATAAAAGCCCCAAAATTTAGAATTTTTTTCACTTTACCATGAAAGGTTTCGCCAACTTTTATTTCCCTGGTGATATTTTTTATCCAGGTAATGGCTTTTTTAGCCGCTTCCTCTTTTTCCGAAGTGACATAGATTAAACCTGACGGCTGGATATCAATTGAAACCTCGCATTTTTCAATAATTTCATTTATGATTCTTCCTCCAGGACCTACTACTTCTCGAATTTTTTCAGGGTTGATTTGTAAAGTTAAAACCCGGGGAGCGAAAGGTGAAAGTTGGGGCCTTGGCTTTGATAAAACCTCTTCCATTTTATTTAAAATTTGAAGACGGGCTTTTTTGCCTCTTTCCAGGGCCTCTTTAAATATCTCTTTGGTGACTCCTTCAATTTTGACATCCATTTGAATTGCGGTAATACCCTTTCCGGTTCCGGCTATTTTAAAATCCATATTGCCATAATGATCTTCCGGACCCTGAATGTCGGTTAAGAGTTTATATTCACCTTTTTCGTTCTGGACCAATCCAATAGAAATTCCAGCTGCTGGATTTTTTATTTTTACTCCGGCATCCATTAGAGCCAGAGAAGAAGAGGAAACTGAAGCCATAGAAGTAGAGCCGTTAGAAGATAAAATTTCAGAGACGATTCTAATTGTGTAGGGGAAAGTTTGAAAAGAAGGAATTAAAGGTAAAAGGGCCCGTTCGGCTAACATTCCATGGCCAATGTCTCTTCTTGAGGGCCCCCTGATTTGTCTCACTTCTCCTACCGAATAAGGAGGAAAATTGTAATGGTGCATAAAACGTTTTTCACCGACAATTTCCATTCCTTCCAATAATTGAAAATCAGCTGGTGCGCCCAGAGTCAATATAGAAAGAGCTTTGGTTTGCCCTCGACAAAACAATCCTGAACCATGAGTCCGTGGCAAAATACCAGCTTCACAATGGATTGCTCTTACTTCATCTAATTGTCTGCCGTCTGGTCTTTTTTCGTGTTTTAAGATATTCTCTTGGAGCGTCCTTTCAATCTCTTTCTCAAAAAACTCTTGGGCATACTTTATTTTTTCTTGAGATGAGTATTTTTCCCTGACGAAATTCAATAACTCTTCCCCTAATTGGCTAACGTTATTAAATCTTATTTGCTTTTCTTGTTGAAAAAATACTTTTTCTAACCTATTTCCCAAGAATTCTTTAATTTCGTTTTCTAATTCTAAATTTTTTTCAAGAATCTCTGGCTGAATTTTTTCTTTGCCGATTGTTTTGGAGATTTCTCTCTGAAAGTTTATTATTTTTTTAAGATATTCCTCGGAAAATTCGAGAACCTTTGCAATAGAATCTTCGTCAACTTCATCAAACCTGCCTTCTGCCATATTAATTAAAATTTCATTATTTTTTTCACCACCGGTCAAAACTAAATCAATTTGACTTTTTTCTCTCTCTTTATAACTTGGATTCAAAATAAGCTGATTTTCGATTTTTCCGATTCGTACCGCTCCGATTGATCCCTGCCAGGGAATGTTAGAAATTTGGAGAGCCAGCGAAGCTGAAATTATCCCTAAAATATCCGGGTCATTTTCGCCGTCCCAGGATAAAACAGTAGAAATTACCTGAACTTCTTTTTTAAGATCTTTTGGAAAACGAGGTCTAATAGTGCGGTCAATCAATCTGGCATTACAAATTGCTTCATCAGAAGGCCGGGTTTCTCTTTTGATATACCTTGGACCCCGAATTTTACCCGCTGCATAATATCTCTCTTCATACTCAACAGTTAAAGGAAAGAAATCAATCCCTTCTCTTTCTCGGTCTGACATTACGCAAGTGGTTAAAACCAAAGTATCTCCCAATCTAATTAAAACATCGGCATTGGCTTGTTCCGCCAAGTTCCTGATTTCCACGGTAAGTTCCCTTCCACCAAGTTCTAATTTAAAATTAGGCATAAACTGTTTTGATTGCTATTTTCCCTACAAATTACTAATCGGTACGAATATACCCGAAACTGACGTACGAATATACGAATAAGCAGTTTCGGATACGAATTATTCGTAGCCGATTGCCCAAATTCGTAGATTCGTATCTGGCAATCGGTAGATTCGTAAATATTCGTAATTCGTAGGGGTCATTTTTTTAGTAAACATTTTTCTAAATTTTCTTCCAAATCAATAAATTCATCGGCCACCTCCTTTAATTTGGAAGAAGTGGTTTGCCCAAAAGCCATAACCTCAACTCTTTTCCCTTGATTTTTTAAATACTCAACCAAAGGTATGAAATCACCATCTCCTGAAGCCAAAACTAAGACGTCGATACTCGGGGCTATTCTTATGGCGTCAATAACTATTCCCACGTCCCAATCCGCTTTTTTTAGACCCCCAAAAAATTCCTGCAAATCTCTAACCCTGGTTTCAATACCCAATTTTGTTAAGGCCTCAAAAAAGGCCTTTTCTTCCCCGGTTTTAGTTCTAACAACATAAGCAAAAGCCCGAATCAAATTTCTTTGACTGATGGCTAATTTTAGAATTTCTCGAAAATTAACCCTCGCCTGATAAAAATTTTTTGCCGAATGATAAAGATTTTGGACATCAATTAAAACCGCTACTCTTTGACCAATATGTTTGATTATGGGCATAAAATTCTAAATTCTAATTTCTAAATCCTAAATAATTTCAAAATTCAAATATCAAAATTCAAAACACTATTTTGATTTCTCTACCATTGAACCAAAGATTTTCATGAGTTCTGTTGCTTCATTAATTAATTCATCTCTTTCTTTTTCTAAACTATCATTATTGGTTTCAACTAACTTCAACCAATAACGACTTTCTTTCGCCTCTTTGCGGCAGATTTTAATTCTCATCACAAAATCTTTTTTGCTAAATGATTCATTAGCTTCAATATAATTTGCTCCAACAGAACTAGAGGATTTTATTAATTGTCTTCCATACTCTATATTAGCTAAAATTCTGGGTAATTTCTTAACAAAATCTCTAACTTCCCTTGCAAACTTTAATGTTCTTTCTTCTAAATCATAACGTTTTGAATTTTGGATTTTGGTCATTTGAATTTGTTTAGAATTTAGAATTTCGGATTTAGGATTTCTACCTCTTTAGACCTATCTTTTTAATAATCTTATTGTATCTCTTTTCATCCTCTTCTTTTAAATAATTCAAAAGCCGTCTTCTTCTGTCAACCATTTTTAAAAGTCCTCTTTTTGAGTGAAAATCTTTAGGATGAGATTTTAAATGCAAAAGCAACCTTTTAATTTCTTCAGTTAATAAAGCGACTTGGACTTCCGGCGAGCCAGTATCAACTTCGTGTATTTTACTGCCCTTGATTAATTTTTCTTTTTCTTCAGGGGTTAACATTTCATTTTATCGGAGCACATAACTTATTATTTTTATGTGCTCGATTTTATAGTATCACAAATTTTAAAAAATAAAAAGCCAAATTGGCTTTCATTCTCAAGAAGGTCTAAACTTCCGACTCACGATCTTAGAAGCTGTTACTTTCAGATTGAGTTATAGACCGGAAAAAAGGAGCTTCTAATTCTTGGCAAAAGGAATTGATTCAACTGTTGGATAATTATTTTCATTACAACTATTAGGGAACACAACAACATCCATCCGGAGCAGTACATTCGAAGGGCTTTAGATAACAAGTATAAGATCCAGCAGGTGGGATTGTAAAACAAGTTGCTGGTCGCATACAACTACCACCAACGTCGGCACAGGTTAGAATACAACAACATAAACCACTGAAATTACAATCGGGGTCGGAGTAATCGCAAATACCACCCGCACTATTACATGTCACGGCAGGCATACAACTGCCAACGTCACAAACTCCAGGTGGAGGAGGTGGTGGCGGAGCTCCCTCGAAAATTTGTCCAATTATAGCCACTATTCCTTTTCCCAAAAAAACAATGATTAATCCTATAATAGTATATAAAATTATTTTTTTGGCTGTTTTTACTTTTTCTGGGTCGCCGCCCGATGTCAGAAAATAAAAAGCCGCTATAATAATCATTATTGGAACAAGGGCCATAGCAACCCAAAAGATAAAATTGATAATTGCATCTATTAATTCTTCAAAAGATTTTGTTCCAAAAGGAGGTCCGAATGTTATCGCCTCGGTTAAAAAAGGTACTAAAGTCAAAACAAAAAATATTAAAAAAATTATTTTAAAATAGGTTTTCATAATTTTTAAAAAAATTTTGAATTTGTTTTTTGTAATTTTTGACCTTTATGCCCCGCGCAGGACTCGAACCTGCAAAACCTTCTCGTTAAGAGCGAGCTGCTCTACCAATTGAGCTAGCGGGGCGAA
>Ga0180009_10002744_pt1 | contig 20587 bp, 18 predicted proteins | sample OS_PC_MetaG_FD_123537 | JGI IMG/M metagenome (GOLD analysis project Ga0180009, IMG submission 123537) | Groundwater microbial communities from the Aspo Hard Rock Laboratory (HRL) deep subsurface site, Sweden - OS_PC_MetaG | ecosystem: Environmental > Aquatic > Deep subsurface > Groundwater...
ATAGTAAGCAATTGGAGAAGCCGGCAAAGCCTGGGCGATTTCCTTAAACAGCACGGCATAGTCGCCATAGAAAGCGTTGATACCAGAGCCCTGACGAAACATTTAAGAAATCAGGGAGCCATGAGAGCCTGCATATCAACCGAAAAACGCACCGCTAAACAACTTATTCAGAAAGCCAAAGATTCCCCCGGCCTTGAAAATATAGATCTTGTAAAAGAAGTAACCTGCCGTAAACCTTACCAATGGAATAAATCCGGCAAACATAAAGTTATTGTTATAGACTGCGGCGTAAAATATAATATTCTTAATGAATTATCAAAAAATGACTGCCAGGTTACCGTAGTACCCGCAAAAACATCTGCAAAACAAATACTTGAACAAAAGCCCGACGGCCTTATGTTATCCAACGGGCCCGGAGACCCCTCAGCAGTAACCTATGTCGTTCAAACCGTTAAAGAATTGATAGGAAAATTGCCCATATTCGGGATTTGTCTTGGGCACCAGATGCTGGGCCAGGCGCTTGGCGGTAAAACTTTCAAACTTAAATTCGGGCACCACGGCGGAAATCATCCTGTAAAAGACCTCAAAACAAATAAAGTACATATAACAGTCCAGAACCATGGATTCTGCGTTGATATTAATTCGCTGAACAAAAACGATATTGAAATAACTCATTTGAATTTAAATGACCAGACCAACGAAGGAATAAAACACAAAAAACTTCCTATATTCTCGGTGCAGTTTCATCCTGAAGCTTCTCCGGGCCCGCATGACGCAAGTTACCTGTTCGGAAATTTTGTTAAACTAATGAAGGAAAACAATGCCTAAAAGAACGGATATAGAAAAAATACTTATTATTGGTTCGGGCCCGATAGTTATAGGGCAGGCCTGCGAATTCGATTATTCAGGCACGCAAGCCTGCAGGGCTCTTAAAGCAGAAGGGTTTAAAATAGTCCTGGTTAACAGTAATCCTGCAACCATCATGACAGATCCCGAAATCGCCGACAGCACTTATGTGGAACCTGTAACAGCGGAAGTAGTAGAAAAAATCATTGAAAAAGAAAGGCCCGACGCGCTTCTTCCCACGCTTGGCGGGCAAACAGCGCTCAACGTAACTATAAAACTTGTTGAATCAGGAGTTTTAGAGAAATATAATGTTGAATTAATCGGAGCAAAAAGCAAAGCTATCAAAATGGCTGAAGACAGGGGATTATTCAAGGAAGCAATGACACGTATCGGCCTGGAACTTCCAAAAAGCGGCAATGCTCATAATATGCTTGAAGCTACTGAAACAGTAAAAGAAATCGGCTTTCCTATTATTATAAGGCCCAGCTTCACGTTAGGCGGAACAGGCAGCGGCGTCGCTTACAATATTGAAGAATTCAATGAACTGGCGCCCAGGGCACTTGAAAGCAGTATGATCAGCGAGATACTTATTGAAGAATCCGTAATCGGCTGGAAAGAATTCGAATTTGAAGTGATGAGAGACCTTAAAGATAACGTTGTTATTATATGTTCCATAGAAAACCTCGACCCTATGGGCGTTCATACGGGCGACAGTATTACCGTAGCGCCGGCGCAAACGCTAAGCGACAAGGAATACCAGTTAATGCGCGATGCCTCAATAAAAATCATCAGGGAAATCGGTGTTGAGACCGGCGGCTCCAATATACAGTTTGCGGTAAATCCCGACAACGGCAAGATGGTAATAATTGAAATGAACCCGAGAGTATCAAGAAGTTCCGCTCTGGCCTCAAAAGCAACAGGGTTCCCGATAGCAAAAATCGCTGCAAAACTCGCAGTCGGTTATACCCTGGATGAAATCCCCAACGATATTACCAGAGAAACTCCTGCCTGCTTTGAACCGAGCATTGATTACTGCGTAGTTAAAATACCAAGATTTACTTTTGAAAAGTTCCCTCGCGCTGATACTACTTTAACCACATCAATGAAGTCGGTAGGTGAAGTTATGGCCATAGGCAGGACTTTTAAAGAAGCCCTGCAGAAAGGCCTGCGCGCCCTTGAAACCGGAAAATCCGGGTTGGTTGATTTAGTTATAAAAGGTGTCAGCACTTTCAGCCAGGAAGAAATTGAAAATAAATTAAGAGTCCCGAACCCTGACAGGATATTTTACATAAAACTTGCTTTACAAAGGAATATGAGCGTTGATAAAATTTTTGAACTTACTAAAATTGACAGGTGGTTTCTTTTCAATATCAAGGAAATTGTTGAAATGGAAAATAATATAAAAAAATACAACAAAAAAAAGATAACTTCACAGCTTCTGCGCAGCGCAAAAGAATACGGATTTTCAGACAAACAGCTTGCAAAACTGCTTGGTAAGGATGAGCTTTCAATTTATAAACTCAGGAAAAAATTCGGCATACTGCCCACCTATAAAGTAGTAGATACCTGCGGCGCCGAATTTGAAGCTTATACGCCTTATTATTATTCCACATACGAAAGCGAAGACGAATGATTAAAGATTACTGCGGTATTTTTGGTATTTACAACCACAAAGACGCAGCCCAACTGACTTACCTGGGGCTCTATGCGCTGCAGCATAGAGGGCAGGAAAGCGCCGGCATAGTTGTCTCCGACGGCAAACAATTCAAATATCATAAAAAGATGGGCCTGGTCACCGATGTCTTCAAACAAGAAGACCTGGAAAACCTGGAAGGGCACCTGGCCATCGGCCATGTACGCTATTCAACCGCAGGATCCTCATCGCTTAAAAACGCCCAGCCCTTCGTAGTAGAACATTTTGCAGACCCTCTTGCCATAGCGCATAACGGGAACCTGGTAAACACCGTTGAACTAAGGTCCAAATTAGAAAAAAGCGGTTCTATTTTTCAGTCTACTATGGACACAGAAGTTATCGTCCATCTTATTGCAAAATCAAAAAAAGAAAAATGGGAAGACAAACTCTGTGATGCGCTCAGGGCTATTAAAGGCGCTTATTCGCTGGTCCTGCTTACCCGCGATACGCTCATTGCGGCCAGGGACCCTTTTGGTTTTAAACCTCTTTGCCTCGGGAAAAAAGATGACGCTTATGTAGTCGCTTCTGAAACCTGCGCTCTGGATCTTATTGAGGCAGAATATGTAAGAGACATAGAACCGGGTGAAATCCTTTTTATCAACGAAAACGGGCTTAAATCATTAAAACCTTTTAAAAAGGAAAAACATGCATTCTGTATTTTTGAATATATATATTTTTCCAGGCCCGATAGTTACATATTCGGAAAAAATGTTCACGTCACCCGTAAAAACCTGGGCCGGGCGCTGGCCAGAGAAGCAAAAATAAAAGCTGACCTGGTTATACCCGTGCCGGATTCTGGAATCTGCGCCGGGCTGGGTTATGCGGAAGAGTCCGGGATACCGCTTGATATTGCGATTGTAAGAAATCATTATGTGGGAAGGACCTTTATCCAGCCGTCCCAGTTTATCAGGAATGTCGGCGTAAAAATAAAACTGAATCCGGTTAAAGAAGTCATTAAAGGCAAAAAAATTATAATAGTTGAAGATTCAGTGGTGCGTGGCACTACCAGCCGGGTAAGGGTAAAAACTTTGCGCGAAGCCGGGGCAAAAGAGATACATATGTGCGTTAGCTGCCCCCCTCACAAATTCCCCTGCTTTTACGGAATTGATTTCCCGACCAAAAAAGAACTTATTGCGAATAATTATTCGATGGAAGAAATTGCAAAATTTATCGGCCTCGACAGTATACATTACTTAAGCCTGGAGGGCATGCTAAAATCCATGCCCCTGCCTAAAGAAGAATTCTGCACTGCCTGCTTTAACGGCAAATATTGCATAAAGGTAAAAGACGAAATATCCAAATTGGCTTTAGAGGAATAAAATCATGAAACAAACCAAATTCATTTTTGTAACCGGCGGGGTTGTGTCATCTTTAGGTAAAGGTATAACAGCTTCATCTTTAGGAACTGTACTGAAAAACTGCGGGCTTAAAGTCAACATGCTTAAAATCGACCCTTATTTGAATGTTGACCCGGGGACGATGAGCCCCTTTCAGCACGGCGAAGTATTTGTAACCGAAGACGGCGCGGAAACAGACCTGGATTTAGGCAATTATGAAAGATACCTGGATGTTAATTTCAGCCAGGAAAACAATATAACCAGCGGAGCCATATATGATACTATAATTACAAAAGAACGCCGAGGAGATTTTTTGGGAGCCACTGTCCAGGTTATTCCTCATGTAACGAATGAAATCATCGACAGAATATGGAAACTTTCCGAAAATAATAAATGTGATGTGGTTATTATTGAAATAGGAGGTACCACCGGAGACATTGAAGGCCTGCCATTTCTTGAAGCAGCAAGGCAGTTTGCCCTCCAGGTAGGCCGACAGCATGTTTGTTTCATACACGTCACTCTGATACCTTACATACGCGCCGCAGAAGAATTAAAAACCAAACCGACCCAGCAAAGCGTTGCAAAATTGAGAGAAATAGGAATCGAGCCTCATATTCTCATTTGCAGGACTGAAAAACCTTTAAACGACGAACTAAAAGCGAAGATTGCCCTATTTTGCAATGTTAGAAAAGACTGCGTCATAGAAGAAATGGACGTGGAAACAAGCATTTATGAAGTCCCTCTCACATTCAAAGCAGCGAACCTGGAAAGAATTATTTCCTATATACTTGGCCTTGAAATGAAGACCTGCGACCTCAGCGCCTGGGAAAAAATACTCGACACGATAAAAAATGCGCAGGACCAGGTCACTATTGCGATAGCGGGAAAATACACGAACCTTAAAGACGCCTATAAAAGCATCTGTGAATCTTTGGCCCATGCCGGAATTGCCAACAATACCAAAGTTAAAATAAAATATGTCAATGTAGAATGTAAAAATATCGAAGAAGAACTTAACGGAGTCAATGGCATACTTATTCCCGGAGGATTCGGGGACCGGGGCATTGAAGGCAAAATAAACGTAGTAAAATATGCCAGGGAAAATAAAGTGCCGTTTTTCGGCCTCTGCCTGGGCATGCAATGCGCCGTAATTGAATATGCCAGAAATGTATGCCATATGAAGGATGCAAACAGCACCGAATTCAATCCTAAAACGCGCCATCCGGTGATTCATTTACTGGCCGAACAAAAAGATGTTTCTCATAAGGGCGGAACTATGAGGCTGGGCGCCTATCCGTGCAAAATTGACAAAAAATCGCCTTTAGCGTATAAAGCATATAAAAAAGAACTTGTTTTTGAAAGGCACAGGCACCGTTATGAGTTCAATAATAAATACAGGACGGAATTAACAAAGAAAGGCCTTTCAATTGCAGGGCAGTACCAGAAAAAAAATCTCGTTGAAATAATAGAGCTTAAAGACCATCCGTGGTTTGTTGCAGTGCAATTCCACCCGGAATTTAAATCCCGGCCGACAAATGCGCACCCGCTTTTCAGAGATTTTGTAAAAGCGGCGCTGGAGCAGGCGAGATAGGGGATTGTGGGAAGCTAATACAACAACTGTTTTAAGCGGTAAATATTGCAAACCAGATAGTTTCCGACTCAAGAATTTGATGCGCATAAGCTATTAGAAAATGCTATAATCAGGAAAGCTTATTTAGGAGAACTCGCATGAAATTTATCAAATATTTATTCATTTTCAACCTGCTTAATTTTACGCTGGCGGCCGATAAATGTTATTCGGAAACTTATTTAATGGAAATCGACGGAATAATCAACCCGGTTGTGGCTGACTATATTTCAGACGGCTTTAAAACAATAAAAGAAAAGGATACAGTAATAATCAGAATGAATACCCCGGGCGGATTGATGGATTCTATGCAGCAGATAATCAAATCAATGCTCAATTCCCCCAATCCGGTTATCGTCTGGATAGGCCCTCCGGGCACCAGGGCGGCATCGGCAGGAGTATTTATTACTATGGCCAGCGATATTGCCTGTATGGCACCTGAAACAAATATCGGAGCAGCTCATCCTGTACAGATGGGAGGCGGCGCTATGCCTGGATCCGGTGAAAAAGATTCCAAACAGGATAAAGTAATGGAAGGTAAAATCACAAATGACGCCGCGGCCTACATGCGCTCAATTGCGGGCGAAAAGAAAAGAAACTGGAAGTGGGCAGAAGAATCCGTAACAAAGAGCCTTTCAATAACATCAAGGGAAGCACTGGATAAAAAAGTAATCGAATATATTTTCCCAAACTTGGATGAATTGCGTGAAAAACTTGATAGTAAAAAAATAAAAAAGCTCAACAAAGAATTCACTGTTCATACAAAGGGTGATATAAAAACTATCGCCATGAAACCCTTTAAGAAATTCCTTAATATGATTGCTCACCCGAATATTGCATTTATATTCCTTACTTTAGGCGTTTATGGCCTGATTTATGAATTTTCTTCTCCCGGAATCGGCCTGGGCGCAATTGTTGGAGGCATTTGCCTTATTCTTGCATTTTTCTCCATGCAATTACTGCCGGTAAATACAGCAGGACTGTTGATGCTTATCTTAGGATTAATTCTGATGGCTGTAGATGTGTTTAACCCGACAGTTATTTTAACTATAGGCGGATTAATATCATTTGTTATGGGCGGTTTGATGCTTTTTGATTTTCAGGGAAAATTTATTTCCATTTCTGTAAGTTTAGTACTGACTGTCGCACTGGCATCACTATTGTTTTTCATTTTTGTTGTAAGAGCAGTAGTAAAAGTCCGCAAAAGAAAAATAACTACCGGAAAAGAAGGGCTTATCGGAGATAAGGGCACGGCAAAAAACAATTTTTCCGGGCCGGATTCAAAAGGAATGGTATTTATTCAGGGCGAATTATGGAGCGCGCAATTAGTTGAAAATTCGGAGGTGAAAGAGGGCGATAGTATTGAAGTTGTGGATGTAGTAGGTAATCTATTAAAAATAAAAAAAGGGTAAAAGGAGGAAGAAATGTTTTCAGCAACGGGCATAACTATAGTAATTTTAGCGGTGATTTTTTTAATGAATGCGGTACGCGTAGTAAACGAGTATGAAAGAGGCGTAATTTTCAGATTAGGCAGATTGATCGGCGCAAAAGGCCCTGGTTTATTTTTCCTTATTCCCATTGTAGACAGGCTGGTAAAAATCAGCCTTAGAACAACCACTATGGATATCCCCACCCAGGAAGTTATTACAAAAGATAACGTTCCGGCTAAGGTAAATGCCGTTTGTTATTTCAGGGTTGTTGACCCGAATAAAGCTGTTGTGAGCATAGAGAATTATATTTACGGTACTAACCAAATTTCACAGACCACACTTAGAAGCGTGCTCGGCCAGGTGGACCTGGATACTCTTTTAGGCGAAAGGGAACAGATTAACCTTAAGTTGCAGCAGATTATTGACCAACAGACCGAACCGTGGGGCATAAAGGTAAGTGTAGTTGAAGTGAAAGATGTTCAGATTCCCGAACAGATGCAGAGAGCTATTGCCAGGCAGGCAGAAGCTGAAAGAGAAAGACGCGCAAAGGTTATTAATGCTGAAGGCGAATTTCAGGCATCAGAAAAACTTGCTATGGCTGCAGAAATTATCAGCAAAAACCCCGCTGCAATTCAGTTAAGATTTTTACAGACAGTTACTGAATTGGCTTCAGAAAAAAGCACAACCCTGGTACTGCCAATACCGATAGATCTATTAAAAGCCTTCACCGAAAAGAGATAAACGGATTGATTTGGCTTTTTATTTGAAAATATTATAAAATAATTTATAGGCATATTTTGGTTTTTTGGAGGTACTAGTGACTATCACAAAACAGAATGTTTTGGACTTAGTAGGAGAATTGCCTGCAAAAGTGGATATTGACGAATTAATTTATCGTCTTTATTTGAGAAAAAAAATAGAATCAGCAGAAGAAGATGTGCGCAAAAACCGGATGATTTCGCATGAAAATATCATTAAGGGGACTACTAAGTGGTTCAAGAAATAAAGTGGACGCGGCAATCTTATAAAGATTTAAGAAATATCTATGATTTTATAGCCCTGGATTCAATTAGATATGCTCAAGTACAAATCGAAAACATTATTCAATCTACATTAAAGCTTGCCAAATATCCGTTAATAGGCCGAAAAATACCGGAATTCCCACACTTGCCTTATCGTGAAATAATAGCTGATAATTACCGGATTATTTACCAAATAACAAAAGAAAAACATAAAATAATTATCATGACTATTATTCACGGCAGACGCTTGCTTCCTTTTAAATAAACGTAGCAATATAACAAAGATTTTTGCAACAAGTCAATACTTTCAATTATCATCTCCATTGACGGGAGAGGATTAAGGTGAGGGTGCTGATTTTCTTTACGAACCTTCATTTCAAATAATTCATATTTTTGGCAAGATTTGGAACGTTATTTAATCTTTTTCTGAGATTCTTTGGCTTTCAGGTAATTATGTCCGGAAACAATTGGGTGTTTCACGCATTTTTCCATCTGGTGCTTCCAATTTCAACCCGTGACAAAATGTCACGACTTCACTCCCTTCCTCTATCAACCTTTGCTTGAGTTTCCTCCAATATGCGCCGGAATCTGTACTACCAGTTAAAATATCACATACATCAACTATCGAAAACCACCACTCGTTATTATGAAGCGTTTTCCTAATCCTGCGCCCTTTAAATAAAGCTATTTTTGTTTCCATTTAATCCTCCTGATGCTACTTCATTTATTTTATAAAATTGATTACAGATAAGCCACAGTCTTTCCATATATACGCGGGTTCGGTTGATAGGAATAATTTTACATTTGGTAATTTTTCCTTTAATAGGGCAATTAATTGTATGTAAATCCTGGTTCTTATAGGACGGAAATACCTGTATTTCCCATCCGGACACACAACAAACTCATCAAGCAGAAGCTCCGGCGCAGTTTTCTCCAGCTTTTTCATTAATCCTTTGGTAAAACGCAGGCAGGACACCCCAATAGATTGAATTTTATCGGTATTCAGCATATCAGCTATTAATTCTACTGTTTTCCTGTAGTCTTCAAGCAAGGTTTTGGTGTTTATTATCGGTTCAAACCTCAACCCGACATTAATCCCAAACTCCTGACACTTTCTTGCAGCCTCTATCCTTCTCGCCAGCGATGCGGTCTTATTTTCCAGTCTTTCAACCACATTTTCCGGGCTAAGCGTAAATACAACGCTGAATTTTTCTTTATTTTTTAAGGTTCCCAAGAAATCCACATTATCTGTTTTTGTTCTTAGTTCAATTTGTATATCCGGAATGTCAGAAATAATTTCATCCAAATATTTTATTAACCCTGATTCCGGCTCAAAAACAAGGCTGTCTGCGTTTTCCCCCGCATTTAAATAGATTTTCCCTTCAACGTTTTTTCTTAATTCTGTGATTTCTTTTTGGAGTTCCGTGAAATTGGTATATACTTTTGGCTGGGCTTTCTTATTTATGTCCTGCAGGTAACAATAACTGCAGTTTAAGGGGCAGGAACTGGCAATTCGCAGTACATATTCGGGAATCCAATGATATCTTTGCCGTAATCGTACTTCTGGATAAACTTATTTTTCCGGAGCGTTGATTCGAAGTTCATAATCACCTTCACTGTTGAATTGAAATGAAACATCAACACCTTCGAAATTGGTACTATGCTTTATATTCCCTGCTTTAACTGCTTTTTTATATTTCTGCTCGCATTTGGTAATCTCGGGATAGCGTAAACTGTAAAGAAAATCTACAAGTTTTTCTCCTTTTTGGGAATTATTCAGTTTCTGGTTAGAATTGATTTCCATTATTTCAGGCAGGTTTAATATTTGTTCAACGCTGAGGGCATCGCGCCTTGAGATTTCACTTAGATACTTTTCAACTTTTATTTTGTTTGAGAAAGTAAGATGCATTAAAGAAGCCTTTTTGTAATATACTCTAAAACACTGTTTATATTTTTCAAAACATCATTATCCCAGAATCTTAACACTTTATATCCCTGGCTTTTAAACCAGGCGTCCTTTCTTTCCTTTTCTGCCTTGTCTAAAGGAGTCTGGGCGCCATTAAGTTCAATAATCATTTTTTCTTTTATGTTAGCAAAAGTTGCCGTATAATCGCCTATTCTTTCAAGCTTTAAAAACTTGGCCCCGTTATCGTCGTATCTTTGTAAATATTCCCACAATGTTTTTTCAGCAAGGGTTAATTCCCTCGCATACCTGAACCTGCCTCTTTTTTCATTGCTTATTGGTTTATCCATAAAATTATTAACTCCTCTCTAGGAACTCTCCTATTTCCCCTCCAGGCCTTAAGGCACAGGCCGCAAATCATTGTTTATATAAACTGATTACCTGGAAGCAGTTTCCATTGTTTCCCGCGCTAAACGACGCATATGCTCTATCATGTACAGGGGAATAGTAAGAACCTTATCATACAGTGAAAGTTTATCCATCGCAAATCGAATTCCGAACGGAACTTTCTTTTCTTCTAGAAACAATCTCAACGATTTTAACGATCCGGACTTGCCTGCCTTTACTTCAATAGGAATTATATGTGTATCTACTTCATAAACATAATCAACTTCAGCTGAACTGTTCCTTTTATCTCTTGCCCAGAAAAAAAGCTGCCTATTCAAATAGCGGTCTTCGTAGGCGCGCAGTTCCTGGCCTACAAACTGTTCGGCTGCTGAACCTGAATTTATTTGCATAATATCAGCATCAAGCAAAAGTTTTGCCTGTAATCCGCAGGCATTCTGCATAAGGCCAATATCCAGGTAATTTAGTTTGAATTTTTTATCATTCGCCTGCGCTCCCAGGGGAACTCCGGACGCGGCGGAAGCGGCTACTTGTTTTATTACTCCGGCCAAAGACAGAAGATTTACAGCGTTTTTTATATCTCTTGATTTGCTTTCAATATCAATCTTTGAAAATTTAATTCTTTCACCAACCAGCCTGGGAGCTTTATCAAACACCTTCTGTAAGTATTTTTGTTCGGAAAATTTCGCGTATTTGCCGAAATCGCTTCTATAGGTCTGAATAAGCGCATTCTGGATTCTGCTTGCCTGCGTAAAATCTTTAGTGTCAAAATAAGCCTTAACAGCCGCCGGCATCCCTCCGACAATAAAATATTCGCGTATCAGCTTCATCAACGCTTGGTGAATGCTATTTTCTATTTCACTACTGATATGCAAGTCTTTTAAGTAGGATCTAAGCTGATCGTTGCCCGATGCAGTTAAAAATTCTGCAAATGATAACGGTTCGAGATATATAAACTGGACTCTTCCTACAGGGATTCTAATATCTTCCTTTTCCAATGCAAATTCCACAAGCGACCCGGCGCCTATAACGGAAATATAGTTTTTATTCTCTTTGAAATATCTCAAAGACATTATCGCATTCGGGCATTCCTGTATTTCATCAAAAAAAAGCAAGGTATTTTCATCTATACCTACACCTAACACTATTTTAAGTTTATTTATGATGTCATCAGGTTCAAGGGTATTAAAACAATCTTTGAGTTCAGGATGGAGGTCAAAATTAATAACTACCGTGTTTTTAAATGCTTTTTTTCCAAATGCTTCAACGGTATAACTTTTCCCAACCTGTCGGGCGCCTCTCATTAACAAAGGAAGCTTTTCTTTTTGTTCTTTCCATTGATATAGCTCTTTTTCAATATCTCTAATCATTTTTATCCCCTAAATAACCACAATGGTCTTAATACAAGGGTATTATATACATTTTTTGGTCAAAATACAAGGATGTACTATTTTATTCCTTTACACGCCTTTAGGCACAGGCCGCAAATCATGGTGCCGATGAATTGTATTTTTTCGAATTTTCTTAATTGGATACGGCATTTATCCGAATCAAATGTTTTTGGACTGTCGCCTATTGCTCCTGCGGGACAAACTTCCGCGCATAATTTACAAGTCCCGCAATCTTCTTGCAGCGGTTTATCAGCTTCAAGGGGCATATCGGTGAGCAGGGTTATGTATCTAACTTGTGAACCATACAACGGCGACACGGTCAGATTATTTTTTCCCCGCCAGCCCAAACCCGCCAGCTCGGCGATTTCCCTGTGAGAAACGGTACCCTTCATCTTTTCCCAGTCTATCACCTGCGAAGAAGGAACCGGCAGAGCCTGGAATCCTTCTCTTTGAATTAATTCTGCAACTTTTAGAATAGTACCATCAAGCAAAACATTTGCTCTTTGATAATGGAAATAATATAACGGGCTGGGTTTATCAATAAGCGAATCAAGAACTTTTTGGCTCAATCTGTACCCAAGCACTAATGCCCGGTCTAAATCCTTTACAATATCCTGAGAAAGAATAAAGCGGCTTTTTATGCCCGCAGCGTCGGCGACGCCAAATAACGAAATACCTTCATTTAATACAAATTCTTTAAGCGCTTCTTTTGTTAACATTTTTCCCCGGCTGTTGCTTTATATTTTTGTAAATTAACCAATAGTATGGCAATATCCGAAGAAGTTACGCCGGAAATCCTTGCCGCCTGCCCGATGGACTGCGGTTTTATCTGTTTGAATTTTGTCTGAGCTTCCCTGAGCAGGCCGCGGATACTTTCATAATCAAAATCTGCCGGTATCTTTTTATTTTCAAGTTTCTTAAATTTCTCAACTTCCTGTAACTGCCTCCGGATATAGCCGGCGTATTTTATTTCTATTTCCACCTGGTTTCTTATTTTTGCTTCAGTCCAGGGAAGCAATTCTTCCGGGTTTCCCCGCTCTACTGCAGGGACAGCTTCTTCGTATGTTTTTCCCCTTCTTAATAATTGCGCTCTGGAAACATCCGCGCCCGGAACTTTTATTTTTTCGAATGATTCCACTCTATTTTTGACCTGATCGCGGTACTTGCAGAATTTACTATAGTTTTCGTTTGAAATCAGCCCGAATTTTTTGCCGTAATCCATCAAACGCAAATCAGCATTGTCGCTTCGCAATATAAGGCGGAATTCCGCCCTGGAAGTAAACATTCTGTATGGGTCCAAAACTCCTTTTGTAACCAGGTCGTCAATGAGAACACCCAGATATGCTTCATCCCTGCGTAAAATAAACGGCTCTTCATTACGTATTTTTAAAACAGCATTTATGCCTGCCATTAAACCCTGTCCTGCGGCCTCTTCATAGCCCGTAGTCCCGTTAATCTGGCCGGCAAAATAAAGCCCGGAAACTAATTTAGTTTCTAATGTCGGATTTAATTGGAGAGGCTGGCAGAAATCATATTCTATCGCATAGCCGTAACGCATAATCTGTGCATTTTCACAGCCATCTAATGAATGTACAATTTGATCCTGGACATCTTCAGGAAGACTGGTTGATATTCCGTTGCAATAAACCCAATTTGTGCCGTAACCTTCCGGCTCCAGGAAAACCTGATGCCTGTCTTTATCAGAAAACCTAACAACCTTGTCTTCAATCGACGGGCAATAGCGCGGGCCGATGCTTTTAATAACTCCGGAGTAAAGCGGAGACCGGTCCAGGTTGGCTCTTATGGCTTTATGTGTATTCTCGTTTGTGTAAGTTATCCAGCAGGGAAGCTGTTCCTGTGGAATTGTTGTAGTGAAATGAGAAAAAGGAACCGGCGGGTTATCCCCATCCTGTCTTCCTGTTTTTGAATAATCAATGGTGCCCGAATTTATTCTGGGCGGTGTACCTGTTTTAAGCCTGCCTACTTCAAAACCAAGTTCTCTCAACGATTCGGAGAGATGCTCCGCCGAAGGTTCATTTATCCTGCCTGAGGAAAAATGTTTCAGACCGACATGTATAACACCCTTCAGGAAAGTGCCTGTCGTTAAAATAACAGCCTTTGAAAAATATTTTTCCCCTGATTTTTCCTGAACTCCGATGATTTGATTTTTGTCCGTGAGAATTTTTACCGCCTCGCCTTGCATTAAGATAAGGTTTTTTTGGTTTTCAAGCACTTTCTTTGCTTCGCTACTATATAATGCCCGGTCGCATTGCGCCCTGGGTGATTGGACCGCAGGGCCTTTTGACATGTTGAGCATGCGGAACTGCAAAGCAGTCTTGTCGGTCATTTTTGCCATTTCCCCGCCAAGAGCGTCAATCTCGCGCACAATCTGTCCCTTTGCAAGCCCGCCGATAGCCGGGTTACAGGACATCTGCGCTATTGAATCAAGGTTCATTGTCAGCAACAGGGTTGAACAGCCCATTCGCGCGCTGGACAGCGCCGCTTCAACACCTGCGTGCCCCGCGCCGATAACAATAATATCGAATTTGTCAGGATAGCTGAACATACGAAAATTATATAAGATTTTTGCCCAAAAAGCGACATCTTGTCCGCTGGACGTGTAATTTGATTTTTTATAAAGTTTTTATTATAAATATACCAATGACTTCATTTGATCTAATTCTTTAGAAGTTTTATTATCTGGTAGGTGAATGGTTTGTAGCTTTCTTTGCTGCCGGTTGCAGTTATAAGTTTTTCGTCTGTTTCCAGTTCTGTCCCGGTAGGGTTAATCTTATATTTCTGCAATTCTGATACATACTTTTGAGCAAAAGTTATTCTTTTGTCGCCAAGTTTCATCTCTGTACCTGCTAAAGCAATCATACCGCTGCCTTCAACAGCTACCACTTTATCCTTGCCCATAGCAGAGCTTATAACAGCTGTGATTTTATTCTTGTTAGAAGCATATTTTTCTGATAATTTATCACCCAAAACTATAACAGCATCGTAAGAATCATCGGTCAAATCATCTACTGAAACATTGGCCTCCAGCTTGCCTTTTTCTTTATCATTTTCAATTAAATCTATAGTTTTACCGTTCATCCCGCAGTAGGATACGCTTACACCATAAAACAGGGATGCCATCTTTACAGTTTCATACAACTCGTTTGGCAATGTATCAGAAAGAACTATCGCAATTACTTTTTTGCCTGTTAAAGTATATCTCATAGAAAAAAACAGAGGAACCGTGCTTTTACCCCGGAGAACTTCCAAAGAAATATATTTTTCTTTATTTTTCAAAGCTGCCAGAATATTTTCCTTAAAATCTGCCGAGGTTTTTACCGGCTTTTCATCAACCTTGTTAATGACATCGCCTGCCTGAAGTTCAGATTCTATTGCCAGGGGGCCCATTATTTTTGAAACCCAGATTCCGTCGTAAACTGGCAGGCTGTATTTAAGATAAATCGGCACTGTAATGTCCTTAAAAGCGAAACCAAAATCTTCATATACATTTTGCTTTAATTCAATTTCCGTAAGAGGGCTTTCAACAGTTTGAAGGGTAATGGAAGTTTTATTAAAACTCAGCAAACTTGTTGTCTGGGTCAGCAATTCCAAGGTTACTTTTTCGTTTATCGGAAAGGTTGCAATCTCCCACTGATAATCATTGGCCTGCCTCTCTTCCGTTGCCGATACTTCCTTATTATTCATGGAAATAATTACGTCGCCTGTTTTAATACCGGCTTTTTCAGCCGGTGACTTTTTATAGACTGTTTCAACCAGAAGGCCTTTCTTAATATTAAACGCCTGTGAAAACTCATTTGTAATAGGGTAAAAATCCATCCCCAGGTAACTGTATTTTACGGCTTTTTCAGTATTAATCCTGTTATTGATGTACTTTGCAATATTTATAGGTATGGCAAACCCGATACCTTCGGAAATATTCTTGGATGTTGAAGCGTAATTGATTCCTATTACTTCCCCTTTCATATTTATCATGGGGCCGCCGCTGTTTCCCGGGTTGATTGCGGCGTCAGTTTGTATAACATTTACCGGAAATTCCCACCCGGGGCCTGCTGAAAACGGCCTGCCTACATGGCTGATAACGCCCGCTGTAGCTGTTTCTTCAAGCCCGAACGGAGAACCCAGTACAACTATTTTCTCCCCAAGCTTGATTTTATCCGAATCGCCCAGTTTTAATACTGTCAGTTTCCTGTCCGGGATAATCTTTAACACCGCTACGTCAACCCGCGCGTCATAGCCTATTACCTGTGCGGGATACTGATAATTATTCTCAACCAAAACCGCTACTCTTTCTTTCACTGCGGTGAACGGATCGTCAATATCTTCCCTATCATCCCAAAGTTTTGATACTACGTGGGCATTGGTTAAAATGTAACCGTCTTTATCAATAATAAATCCGCTTCCTATGCCTGTTTCCGTATAAACGGTTACTACGCCGGGCATAAGTTTTTTTGAAAATGTTACAATTTCGTCAGCAATAGCCGCACTGTAAAACAATATAATTAATATTATTGAATTTATTACTTTATTCATTTGCTATCATCCTGCCTCTTCGCGCCTAACTCAGGTTTTATTATCCTTGTCATTGTCTTATTGCCGCGGTATACCTGCACAATGATGTACTTTGTGTTTTTATCTTTAAGTTTACCGAGAATATTCTGCCAGGAACTGACAGCGGATACTTCGGCTAACTGTATATGCGTAATTACATCTGACCTTTCGAGTTTTGCATAAGAAGCCGGCGTACCCTGTTCTACGTCGACTATCAATAACCCTTTATCTGTGAAAAGGTTCAGGGAATTATAAAGCGCGTCATTGACTTCTTCAACGGTTATGCCCAGCCAGGAACTTCTGGGCTGTTTTAATTCAGGATATTTCACAGGTTCAACCTGAAAAGTTTTTTCTTCTTTATTTCTGATTACCCTAAAATTCATCTTACCGCCGGGCATGTTCGACCTTATAAGATCCGAGAACAGCCTTGCGCCCTTGGCTTCGGCAGGGATAGTCCTTCCATTTATTTCTATGATTACATCTTTGGGCAGTAACCCGCCTTTTAGGGCCGGACTGTCCTTATAAGTTTTGGTAATAAGGATACCCTTGAAAGGAATACCCAGGCCCTCCGATTGGGTTTTTGAAAGATTATCAAACTCAATTCCGGCCCATGAAATTTCAGAGTCACCCTGTTTTTTAATTATTCGGCCTATAATTTCAGTTAAAGACTCAATTTCCAGGCATTGTTTTTCGGCGCGCATCATATCCAGTTCATCTCTCAATTTATCTTTTTTAATGTCAGTCAAGGAAAGGTTAAACCAATAAGCAGGAGCAACAATACCGGCTATTTCGCCTGACATATTCAAAAGCACTGCACCGTCAATATTTATATTAGGCACGCTCATTATCTGATTTGATAAACCAAACGGCAGGATAGCGGCAACCATCCCTGTATTTATTGCTTTTTCAAACTGGTAATCCTTGCCCAGTGAACCGATAGTAATTATTGACTGGCCGGTTTTCAAGGGAACTTTCGCAAACCTGATATCTGTTGTAACTTTAGGCGGTACAAGCTTGCTATCTATTTTTAGCAAGGTTATTCGCGCAACTTTATCACTACCAACCAATTTCGCCGGGTATTCCTCCAGGCCGACATAAACCCTTATATTCGTTGTTATTTCTGAGGATAAGTAAGAAGTGAGCACATAACCGCCGCTATTGATAATAAGGCCTGTTTTTTTAAAGGAATCCCTGGCAGGCTTATCCGCGATATTAGCGCTTACATCCGCTTCTATTGAAACTATATACGGCTTAATAGTTTCAAATAAAACCGTAATTTTTTGTTCATCAGAAGCTTTAATAGTACTTGGCAATACGGATAAGGTTACAAACAAAGCCAATAAATGCTTTTTAAACATGACATAATTTTAACTATTTTTGACCGAAATTGCAAAAGCATTTTAAAATATTGTATAATAACCCATCGTTAGGTTTTGAAGATTTCTTGGGTCGCTGGCTCAATGGTAGAGCAACGGACTCTTAATCCGTCGGTTACAGGTTCAACTCCTGTGCGACCCAAAAAATATTTATGATGCGGTTGAGTTAACCTTAAGCGCAGGCATTAAAGCAAACGTGGATTTTATTTTTGGTTTGCCGGAGGAGGCGATGGAGGACAAGAAAGATTCTGAGTATGAAAAAAATGGGATCAGGACTGAATCCAGGGGAATTTACTTTTAAAATCAAAACTGCCGAGTAAAACTAAAAAAATAAAATATATCGAAACAGCGGCAGGGATAGAAATAAGTAAACTCTGGTTTCTAATAAGAAAAACCAAAGCTCCCATCGCCAAAGCGGCCAGTACTGGCTTACGGCTTATTTTAAAAATATTTATTTTCCCCAGGCTTCCCGCCAAAAAGTACATACACAGCGCAAAAACCACTAGTTCGACAGTCAAATGGACCGCGCTTACCGCAATATAGCTGAATTTGGGTATTAAGAGATAATTTAAAACGATACAAACAACGCAGCAAATGAAATTAATAAAAGCATTATATTTCTGTTTGTCGCAGACTATCAGAAGATAGGTAAGGATGTAGTTCATAAACATAAATATTTCCGCCACTATTAAAATCCGGAAAACAGGTATAGAATTACTGAATTGCAGGCCATATAGAAACAAAATTATTTTATCTGCAAGAATCAAAACACCGATCGAAACAGGGATGATTATTATCAGCAGAACTTCAAGAGCCCTGTGGCTGTTTTCCAAAAGTTTTTTCGGATCAGTTACAAAAAGCCGGGAAAACCCCGGCAATAAAGCGCCCATAATACTTATAGGTATAAACCTCAAAGATTCTATCAATTTAAATGAGGCGCTGAACCAGCCGACAACCATATCTCCCTGCATTTTTGATAACATTACAACTCCAACCCTGAAATAAATTATGGCAAAAATAGCCGCTAGGTTAAAAAGAAAAAGTTCTTTCATTACTGACCAGCAAAATTTCAGGTCAAACTCCAGTTTGGGTACAAAGAAATTTATGCTCAGAACCGCAAAATTAAGCAAAATACTTATAACTGAAAATGCAAAATACGCTATAGCAAGCCCTATTAAACCTTTACCGGCCAATAACGCATACAAACCTGCAACTAACGGGGCTACTCGGGTAAATATAATCAAACCTGCTGAATACTGCATCTTTTCAAAAGCATAGAAAACTATCGTAAAAGTATCAGAAAACATTGTTATAACAGTCGAGGCGCCTATCAGATACACTATCATTTTAGTTTCCGGAGGATAACCCAGGGCGTTTATAACTATAACTATCAGGAACCACGCAATCACTGAAATAATCAGCCTGAGAAGCCCCAGATTGCTGGTGTATTTGCCCGCAAGTTCCTTATTTTTGGACACTTCTCTGATTGTATATACGTTAAAACCAAGGTCAATCAGGTTAGCAAATAAAACTCCGAAGGAAATTGCAAAAGCAAGTTTCCCGTACTCTGCAACTCCCAGGATTCTTGTTATCCAGACGTTGATAACAAAAGCGCCGGCCCTGCTGATAGCTTCCGAACCCATTAAAAATGAAGAATTTTTTATAATTTTGCCCATATTTTTTTTACGGCGGTTAATTTACTTCGTCCAATTTATAGCCGGTTGTGAACCCGGAATATTTAGACAAGTAATTGATCATAAGGTAAGGATTTTTTGCGTGGATTTTTTCAAATAAATGGCCCTTATTGTCGAGAAGTTCCCGCTGGTCTTTCGGCAGGCCCTTTTCAAGCAAATTCTCTGTTTTTATCATATCCAATGAGGCAGTCTCAATGGCACAAATGTTGCTGGAACCTAAAATCCCGATGTCCGGCACAATGGGTGGCGAGCTAAAACCCCAGCAATCGCAATAAATCGTTATATTAGTCAGGAAATTTATATACGTCATATTCTCCGGGTTTAACTTTTTCAAAAACTTGCTGGTCACAACCGCCATACCTTTGGCAAAGTTATTAAAGTTGCGGTTGTTCATCTTCAACGCGCCTCTCGGGCATTCTATGATACAATGCTGGCAGTAAGTACAGTTATGCGTGAAAATTTCTATCTCCTTCTTTCCCTTCTTTTTATTTTCCGCGCTCTGCAGGCCGATTGCATCCCTTTGGCAAACCTTGGCGCATTTTAAACAATAATTACACTTATTTTTATCATAAACTATCGCGCCTTCCAGGTGGTGTAATTTTCTCCTGGACGGGTTATCTACCATGCCCATGCCGATATTTTTTATTGCGCCGCCGAAACCGCAATCTCCGTGCCCCTTTAAATGTGACAGATTTATCAGGAATTCGCTGTCCAGGGCTTCGCCCGAAAAGAAAATCTTATCAATGGATTTGAATCCTATTTTTTCCCAATATCCGTATTTCCAGGTTTCTCCGAAAGTAGAAACCGCCGGACAGCCTACAATTTCCCTTAAATAGCCTCTTCCAATACCGTTTTTAGCATTATCGTCGATAATTTTTACTTCTTTTGCGCCCTCAGCCATTATTTCTTCTACCAAAGCTTTAATGAAAACCGGGTGTATTGTTGTAAAATTCAATCCCCAGCCAAAATGCATTTTTATTCCAACTTTTTTGCCTTTAATTTTCCCGGCAAAATTCATTTTTCTTACCAGGCGTTTCAATTTCGCTGGAAGAGACTTCGCTTGTTCCATTTTCTCTAATTGAGCATCAGCAAAATATACAACTGATTTATTTTCCGTCATTTTTTCCTTTGAGTTGAAGGTTATATATAACATCTCTGGCTTTTTCTACAAGAGCTTTGTATTTTTCTTCACCGTTATTCACTCTTTTACGCAGTTTAATTTTACTATTTTTTGTCATTTCATTTTTTACAGCTTTTCATATTTTACCAGATTTTTACCGGTTTTTTTAATTGA
>Ga0180009_10002745_pt1 | contig 20585 bp, 17 predicted proteins | sample OS_PC_MetaG_FD_123537 | JGI IMG/M metagenome (GOLD analysis project Ga0180009, IMG submission 123537) | Groundwater microbial communities from the Aspo Hard Rock Laboratory (HRL) deep subsurface site, Sweden - OS_PC_MetaG | ecosystem: Environmental > Aquatic > Deep subsurface > Groundwater...
CTCCTTCACCCATTTCGGATTACGGCCTGCTGTCTCCCTGTTTACGCTTCACTCATCCGGTTACCCGCATAAATGCAAAACTCGGTTCTGACGGTCGGCTAACTTTGTCAGGCTGGCTTCTCAGCCAACTGGATTCCCCAGGCTTTGCCTGGCGCACTAAGAACTCGCTTTGGGGTGGGTTGAATATACAAAAAGGGAATTGTGTGTCAAGGGAATTTTAGCACAAGATCTTGGGTTTGTTTGGGGGGCTTTTCAGCGGGGATTCGGGGGATTTTCGGGGTAGAGGTGGGGAGGGGGTGTTTGCAACGATTTGACGAGGACCGTCAGGCATTTTTGAGGCTCATCTGGGCACACCAGTTCCTCCCGCCCCGTATTCCTGATCTTTACGACTGTAGGTAAGCGTCCCAGGCATAGTCGGGGTCACGATAAAGGTGATAATTACCAAGAGAAAGCATGAATAATTTTAGGTGTTTCGAAATTGACGATTACAGGAAGAAGCTTTCGTTTTCTCGATAAAAATTCGCCCTGCTGCCGAATTTAACGCTTCCAAATTGTAAAAGTCAAAATCCTAAAGATTTGTTGATTTCCGATTGAAATGTTGCATTTTTGGGAAAAATCCCCAAAACAACATTTCAAGAAGTACTTCACAGGCTCTATAACCAAAATGCAGGGGCGATTAAGCGGAACTCAAGACCCTCTCCTCTGCCCTGTTTTCCTCGTCATCCCAGAATATGGGGCCACGGGCCTAGTCTGTTTTTAAAAGAGAATTCTCCGGCCTATCTTTGTCTTGGTCAATCCCGGTAGGTTTGTTTTCCTGGCGGTAAATGACCAGGCGATCACCAGGTTGGAGGCACACCCTGGGGTCCAGTCGATTCCAAATGATGAGGGCTGATGGGTGCTTGCTGCCTGAGCAATTAGTTTGAGGGAAACATTCTGAAAGAGGTCGATTTCGACGCGGTCGAAGGCAAGAGGTGGATAGTAGTCCTCGTCTGAAAGCCGAAAACCATATCGGTGGGGATCGGAGATGATCAGCTTGACTACGACAATCCGCAGGACACAACGCTGGGTCTCGAGCGGCAGGTAAAGGTAATAGTAATTATCGACACCCTCAAAAAGTCTCTTGAGTCAAAAAACTCCCTCGCAAAAACAAAGGTTCTGCTGGAAGGAGGGGAGAGGCTGATAAAGGGTCAAAACGTGGAAAGCTTGGAGGGAGCTTTCGCCCCCTCTTTTTATTTCCTACTCATACCACCTGGTAAATTCATCCGGCTTTTGCTTGAGGCTGCGGTAGGTATTTAATTTAGCCTTCTCGTCCGGGTAGCCCAGTGCTATGCAAATGACCAGCTTTTTGCTTTCCGCTATGCCCAGGAATTTTTTTATCTCCGGTGCGTAGTTGGTCACCGAGGCCTGCAGGCAACTCTCCACGCCAAGCGAGTGCGCTGCCAGAATTAGATTCTGAGCAAACAGCCCCATGTCGAAGATGGACCACTCTCCCAGGGAGCCGTCAATAAAGAGGAAGACGGCGCACGGCGCGCCGTAGAACTCAAAGTTCATCAGGCGCAATTTTTCTCTCCCCTCCTCATCGCTCCTCGCTACCCCGAGCGTGCTGAGCCTACGGGCGCCATGCTCCCGGGAGCGCTCCTCCAGTGCCGGCGGCCAGCCCTTGGGGGTGGGCAGGGCGGGATGGGTCGGCGCTTTTGCTCTCGCCAGTTCCAGCAGTTTCTGGCCCAGTTCTTTTTTCTTTTTACCACTTACCACGAATACCTCCCAGGGCTGGGTGTTGGTATAGGAGGGGCTGTTGCTCACCGCCTGCAAAATCTTTTTCATCACATCTTGGTTGATGGGATTTGCCTTGAAAGCGCGAATGCTCTGCCTCGTCTTGATAGCTTTTAGGATTTCCATTGGTAATACCTCCCGTTAAATAATTTTAAAATATCCGGTCATGAAAAGGTCGGCGATGCCCAGCCTTCATTCAGAAGGTCGGAGATTATTGATCCGGCGTAGACCACCTTTAGTGATAGGAACTCACTGGAGAATGAGATGAATATAACGAAAACCGGCGCTGTAGGTCAAGCCAAAAAGACCCCTATCTTCTCAAAATCGCAACTTTTTGAGGCTTGAAAAACTTCGGGTCGATAGCGGATAGTGTCTACGAGGCTAATCAGGAAATGAGGGGAGACGGCTTCAACAGAATTTCGGACAAGAATTTTCGTCCCTTTTCGTCTCCGTCACCACGGAGATTTCTCGCCCGGGGGGATCGGAATTTCGGCCACGTTCAACACCATGGAAACCGCAACGTAGAATCCACTGACCGCGACCAGGTCGATCACGCTGCGCTCGCCGAGTGTCTCCATCGCGCGTTTGAACAGCTGGTCATCGACGAAATGCTGTCGGTGCAGGACCGTGCAGAAATCATAGACCAGTTCTTCGTCCGGCTTCATGTTCTTCGGTCTCTTGTTCTGGGCCAGATCTTCGGTGACGGCCTCGGCCAGCCCGCCCTTAATCGCCAGCGGTTTATGGGCGTACCACTCGTATTTGGATCCCCAAAAGCGGGCCGTGATAAGGATCGCTAATTCATTGAGCCGCGCCGGCAGCGATGTTTTATACCGCACGTATTCGCCGAGTCTTTGCCACCGGTCGGCTAAATCCGGACTGCGCAGCAGCGTACCGAAAGGACCTCGCACACCGCCGCGCGAGTCCGCGATTTCGTCATACACGCGCTTCTGCGCGTCGGTCATCTGCTCCCGCTTGATGTCCAAAAAACGAGGTTCCTTGGGTTGAGGCCTGGCGACGGTTGCCATCGCGAAGACAAGGATACCGACTACCGCGGCAGTCAAAATGTTCTCCATTGACTTTTCTCCCCCCCTGGTTCCTGACCTTCAACCGTCTTTAAATGACCACGACGGTTTGATCATTCGGGATTTCGAAACTGCCCCGACAACGCGGGTTCGGGCAAGTCAGGATATCATCTACCCGCACTAAATAGTCACGCGCCTTGGCGAACTTCGCGCGGTCGTTATCGCTGGCCCCGGCCGGAATATTCTTCTTCTTCGAACGCCGCAGCCAGCGAATTTGGAACTCGGATGACTGGCGGCACTTCGGACAACTGTAAGTGGCCTGTTTCGTCTCGGGTTTCTCAATGTAAAAGTCTCTCTCGTCCATTATCCTAGTGTAACCCCATACGGCTTGATTATGCCAACGAATATTTTCCACCAGAGCCTGAAATTATGCCCGCTGTTTCCTCAAGGCCCCCTTCTATGTCAGGCCGGTGCGCATTCCATTGTTCAAGCTTCTTAGGCAGTAGCTTTAGCTCTTTCCTCCTGGGACATTTCAGCCAAGAGTTGGACCTCTTTGATGTCCAAACCAAGCCCCTGGCCCACCCGCTGGCCATATTGCGGGTCTGCCTTGAAAAAGAGGGCGGCCTGGCGAAGTTGAATGCGTTTTTGGGCTTTGCCGAGATGACTGACGATATTGCCGATCAAGTTCTCACGATCCTGATCGGTCATGACGTTACGATATAGGTTCCCTGCTTGGACGAAATCGTAGTTACCCTCCTCGGTGTAGAATTTAACGGCAAAACCCCGCGGGTCGCGCGCGGCATCGGCTGAACCCTTTTCACCGCCAACCGTGGAAAAGCGGGCGAAGACTTCGGTTCGCTTACCGACTTTAGAAAGAAATTTAGCTTTGGTGTATTTCGTCACATCGGCGTTTACTTCAAAATACCCATGGGCTCCAGCTCCTTTGGCATGGACTACACGTTCGGGGATGCGCTCGCGATCGAAGTGAGCCAGCTTCTCCAGCAGGTGAACATCCTGCATCAGTACCGGACCGCGCTCACCGGCTGTTAGGCTGTTCTGATCATCAGCAACAGGGATTCCAAAAGCAGTTGTGTACCTTTTTTTTCATTGGACATTTTTTTCTCCTTTCCATGAAATTATTCAGAGCCCGAATACTTCATTATTATTAAGATATCATTCATATTATCTCGCAGTAATATTGTGGATGTAAATAAGGTGAACTTTGTATTTTAAGGTGAAAAATACTGTATATGGGTGGTAATATGTTGAAGAAATTTTGAAAAAAACTTACCTTTTTCATGCTCGTTTTCCCCCTTTAAAAAGAAACGTTTTGGTACATCCCTATATCCGTAAATATTAAATCTTTAAACTTCATTGTCAACCCATTTTTATAACTTGCCCCACTCCAGTTTTTTTTGAGTGATTACTTCTATGGTGGTTCGGGCGGGAAGGGGGAAAAATTTTTCTTCCGTTGACGAAACCCTCCCCGTTTGATACTTTCAGGCGTAGGAAATAATCAGAAGGCGGCGGTTTTTTCCATGATCTTCCATTGGATTTTATTCTTTCTTTTTCTCGTCTCTTGCCTCCTCCCTTCAGCCGCCGCAGCCAAGACTCTTGCCGGCAAAGTCCTCAAGGTATTTGACGGCGACACCATCTTAGTGCGTATTCATGCTCGGGAAAAACACGTTCGCCTGCGCGAGATTGATGCCCCGGAAGTTACCCACCAAAAGAGATTCGGCCAAGAACCTTGGGGGAGGCGAGCCAGGGATTTTGCTCAGTCGCTGGTCAAAGGAAAGATCGTGCGCCTGGAGATAGAAGAAGGTGATGAACGGGACAAATATTACCGGCTTTTGGCCTATGTTTTTACAGACCATAATTTTATCAATCGGGAGATGGTCAAATCCGGCAACGCTTTCTTTTACCCGGGCCATTTTAATGGAAAACACGCCGCGGAGCTTAAGGAGGCTGAAGAAGCGGCCAGAGAAAAAGGAGTCGGAGTCTGGGATAAAAAAAAGGGCCTCCAGGAAAGGCCGCATGAGTTTCGCAGCCGTACCAAGCGGGATGAAGGCCTTTTTTCCCAATTCACGCACCTCATCCGGGGGGAGGCGAAAAAACCTACTGCCAAGGCGTACCCAATTCCGCCAGATAAAGTCGTAGCCAATAAACGCTCCATGATCTATCATATGCCCGGCAGCCCGGGAGCGGCACGGGTAAGCCCCAAGAATCGTCTTTTTTTCGACACTCCGGAAGAGGCCGAGAAAGCCGGGTTTCGGCGAGCAAAAACTGGAGAATTGCAGCGGTGAAAGGTTTTAAGACTCGGTGATCTCGGTGTCCTCTGTGGCTAAATTAAACAATCCCCTGGACAACATCGCCATTGTTTTGATCAGGCCCCAATTCGCCGGGAACATGGGGGCGGTGAGCCGGGCCATGAAAAACATGGGGCTTTCCCGGCTCATCCTGGTATCACCGGTCCAGGATCATTTGTCTGAAGAGGCCCGCATGATGGCCACTTCAGCTCGGGACATCCTGGAGAAAGCAGAAATTTATCCCGCCCCGGAAAAGGCCTTAAGGGGATTTCGATGGATTGCCGGGACTTCATCTCGCAAGGGGAGAAACCGCGGCCCTTTTATCACGCCGCGAGAAATCTGCCCGGAGATCATTGCCCATGCCCGGACGATCCCGGTGGCCATCCTCTTCGGCCCGGAAGACAAAGGGCTGACCAACGAAGAACTGGCCCCCTGCCACGCCCTGATCACCCTGCCCACCCACTCCAGCCTCCGCTCCCTGAACCTGGCCCAGGCCGTGATGCTGCTCTGCTATGAACTCTACCTGGCCAGTCTTTCCCACTCTCCCGGAAAACCTGTGCTTCCCCAATTAGCGGAGTTTCAAAAAATAGAAGGAATGTACGCCCATCTGGAAGAACTCCTCCTGCGCATCGGTTTCCTCGACCCCAAAAACCCTAAACGCATCATGCACACTCTGCGGCGGATTTTCGGAAGGGCCAACCTCTCCGACCGGGACGTAGCCGTTCTGCGCGGGATCTTCCGCCAGCTGGAATGGTTCGCCACGCATCGCGATCCTCAAGACCGTTGAAAAACTTTTTCACCGCAGAGAGCGCAGAGAACGCGGAGATATATTAAGGCCAAGAACCAAAAGATGCCGAAGAAATTAATTTGGTTTTAAATTTATCTAATTCTCTGCGATCTTGGCGTGCTCCGCGGTGAATATTATTTTTGTTAATTTATTGCCCTGGGGAATCTTTTGCGGCGGGCTCTTCAGCAGGAAGGAGGGAGGGGGTTTCCAGGGCATTGAGTTTATCGCTGAACTTTTCCATCTGCCGTTGCGCCGTGTCAAAACTCCCTTTGGCCTGCTCTACGTGTTTCCCCAATTTCCTGAACTCTTCCTGGAACCTGGCCAGTTGGCCTCGCAGCCCGGATAGGTGATGGATGATTTCGCGGGCACTCTCTTCCACTTTCATCCCCCGCAGTCCCAGGAGAATCGTATGCAGGTAAGCATAAAAACTGCTGGGAGAAACCGGGATGACATGTTTGACGAAAGCATATTCCCGCAAACTCTTCCCTTCGCCCAGGGCTTCATCCTTGATGAAGGCCTCGTAGTAAACATTCTCGGCGGGAATATACATGAGGGCAAAGTCGCAGGTTCCTTCGTGCGGCAGGATGTATTTACCGGCGATGGCCTCCACATGCTTCTTCACGTCAGCGGCGAAGAGCTTGAGGAAACTCTTCTTGGTTCCATCGTCCTCAGCCAGAAGGGCTTTCTGAAAATTTTCCAGAGGAAACTTGGCGTCGACAGAGACGAGCCCCTGACTTAAGCGAATGACCGCGTCCACGCGCTCGCCACTCTTAAAAGAATGTTGCAAGGTAAAAAATTCAGCAGGCATGATCTGGGCCAAAAGGTCTCCCAGCAGGAATTCACCCAACCCACCCCGGACTTTAGGGGCCCGCAGGATTTCCTGCAGGCTGGCAATGGAACGTCCCACCTCTAAAATGCGTTTGTTGGCTTCATCCAGCTGCGCCAATCGAGACTGAACTTCCTGCACCCGATCGCCGAAATGCTGGCTGGTCTTCTGCATCAGGCCCATCCCGGTTCCTACCTGCTCGCTAACCTGGGAAGCGATGGAATTCAACTGGCTGGTAACCTGACTGGCTAAGGAGGACAGTTGCTGATGCACAAGCTGAACATTTCCCTCCAAGCTCCGCCCCACCTGGTCACGCAGACCATCGATCTGCTGTTGCAGGAGCAGGAAGGCCGGATCTTTTTCTTTCGTGGCGCGCATCTCCCGCCATTGCCTGGAGCTCTGCCAGACGAAGAGGAGAAGCAAGGCGATGAGAACGGCAAGAAGAATGATGACCCAAATTTCCATGGAGCTGTCAAAAAAACAGAATTCAGGAGACAGGAGGTAAAACCCAATTGGATATTTTTACCCACTTTATCAGAAAAAATTCATCGCCTCAACGGGAAAGATTCTTAGCCGGGTTTAATTCCATTCCTGAGGTCGTCTGTTTTGTTCAGGAAGAATTAGACCGGGATGCTGTTATCCCAATTCTTTAAAGATCGCACCTCACCTGTCCGGACAAAGAAAAAAGCGACTTCCTTGACGGCTCGTCGGGTTACTTTCTCCACGGCCCGGGCATACCAGATTCCCTGTTCTCGATACGCCTCAAACCGCTCATCGAGAGCAACTCCGGAGACTTCATCTGTCTTATAATCGACAATCACCCACCCCTCATCTTCTTCGAAAAGCAGGTCGATCTTCCCCTCCATGATTTTTTCCTGCAGGAAAACGGAAAAGGGGACTTCGCGGAAGAAACGTTTGGCCTGGTGGACCCGGTCCATGAAGGGGTGGCTGAGGGTTTGACGACAGATCTCCTCGATCTTGTCCACCATCCCCGGAATGGATTGCTCGACGGCCTTCATCTGAGCAAGAGCTTTTAGGTTTCTGCCATCGGTCCAGTCAACCCGCTCCATAACCTCATGGAAAGCCGAGCCGAAAACCGCTCCTCTTGCGCCTGTTGCGGAAGAAGACGCGGGGACTTCGTCCCAAGAAAACCGGGAGGAATCGATCCACCCTGCGAAAGAAGAAGGGGTAGCAAGAGGAAGCCCGCGGGAAGCTTTCTCTTTGACCCCGGCCAATGTTTTTTGCCATTGAAGACGCCTCTGCAGGGGAGCGGCATTGTCTTCCGGCGCTTCGGCCAACTCGAGGCGAAGAGGCGGTTTTCCTTCGGGGTCAAGATCAAAAATTTCTCCGCCGAGGATCAACTGGCCGTTCCTCTGCGAACCAGGCCTCATTTCTTTTCCATCCGGAAGTTGTCCTTCGAGCATCTTGAAGAATCCTTTCCTTTTTCCCCAGAAGAGCGGAATGGCCAGATAATCTCGCGCCCGCGTGGCAGCGACGTAGAAGAGCCTGCGATCCTCGGCCTCCATTTTAATCTTTTCTTGTTCCCAGGCGGAATCGTAACCCGCGGTCTTAAAATCGCCTATGGCCAGTTGAAAACTTCCCTGGAGCCTCTGGGGAATGAACTGCTGTTGGCGAGTGCGCTCGGTGGCCAAGTTGGCCAGAATGACGACCGGAAACTCCAGCCCTTTGGCTTTGTGGACCGTTAGCAACCTTACGTTTTCTTCCTCTTCTTCCGACCAGGGTGACTCTCCTTCGCGGATGCCTTCTTCTTCGCGGCTTCCCAGCCATTCCACGAAGCGCCGGAAGGTGGCCGATCTTTCCTTTTCGAAAGCCCGGGCTTGGTCGAGAATTTTTCGCAGGTTGGCAGCCACTTGTTCTCCTCCATGGCGGAGAAGAGAAAATTCCAGGGCTTTGGTTTTAGCCAGGAGGTCCACAACCGTGCTGGAAATGGGAACGGTATTCCTTTTTTCATGGAGGTCGCGCAGCAAAGAAAAAGCCTTGGCAAAATCGCTTTCCTTCTCCCGTGGCTCCTGAAGGTAATGCAGGCGGTTGCCGGAAGAGACAAAAAGAAATATCTCTTCGTCGGAAAATCCAAAGAAGGGGGAACGCAGGGCAGCGACCAAGGAAATCTCATCCGCGGGGTCATCCAGAACTCGGAGACAGCAAAGAAAACTGCGCACCTCCTGCCGCATATAAAATTCCTTCCCCCCTTCCAGGCGAAAGGGAATTCCCCGGTCTTTCAGGGCTTCTTCATAAATCTCGATGCCCGAAAGAGCGGGGAAGAGCAAGGCTATATCCCGGAAACCAACCGGGCGGATGTCTCCTTTTTTTTTATCGCAGATCATCCATTGATTTCTACTTTTCCCTCCGGCCATTACCTCAAGCAAAGCGGCGATGGATTGGGCCTCCTTTTGCCGTACGAAGGGAGCCGAAGCTTCTTCCGGATCGAAGCCCGGCGGGGGAACAAGCAGAATGACCCCGGGCTGGTTCTTCACGCTTTCTTTCCGCTCTTCATGGGCAACCAGGGGGATGTATGCCGGCTGAAAATAACCCTGGTCCGAGGGCCGGATCAAAGGCTCAAAGACCCGGTTGATCCAGGAGATGATAGACGGAACCGTACGGAAGTTCTGCACGATCTTCAGGCTTTCCCTCTTTTTGGTCAATTGCTCCCTGGCTTTTTCATAGGTTTCGATGTCCGCACGCCGGAAGCGGTAAATGGATTGTTTGGGATCACCCACCAGAAAGAGTTTCCCCGGAGAAACTTCAACCTCCTCCCAGGTTTCGGCCCGGGCATGGTCTTCAGCCAGAAAGAAAACGACTTCCACCTGGAGCGGATCGGTGTCCTGAAATTCGTCGACCAAGATGTAGAGAAATTTTTCCTGAAAATATCTCCGGACCTCCCTATCATCCCGCAGCAAATTTCTAGCCAGAAGGAGCAAATCTTGAAAATCGAGCACGCCGCGCTGGGCTTTTTCTTCGGCGATGGCTTTTAGAAATCCGCGGAGCCATTCCACCAAGTCCGTCATGGTTTCCGCGCAAATCGCCCTTTTTAATTCCTCAAGCTCCTCGGCCAGTTCGGCGAAGATCCGCTTTTGGGCATCGCAGCTTGAGGGCGGCTTCCAATTCTGCTTGTTCCCTGCGCCCTTGATTACAAGCTCGCGCAGGATCAGGATTTCTTTCCGTTCCCGGGAAGCTCCTTCCAGCTCTGGGACTTTTTCCTTCAGCGCCTGAATGTTTTGCCATCCCTTGTCCTCTACTTGCTGGCAATCGCGGGCCAATTTAAGAGCTTCCTTTATTCCATTTTTGAAATTTTGAATAAATTCCTCGGTGGAGTAAGAAGGCCGGGGAAGCGGACCTTCGGGAACCAGGTCGCGGTTGCCGTATAGCTGACGCACAAGACTGGTTAGGTCGGTCAAACTCATGCCCCGGGTCAGGGCCCGTCGCAAAGGGACGGATTTTTTCTCCAGCTCTTGGCCCAGCCAAAGTTCCCAAATTTCCTGAAAGAGCATATCCATGCCCATTTCATCCATGGGCTCGAAATTCGGGTCGATCTTGGCCTCCACCGGACGCTCCCGGAGAAGGCTGGCACAAAAGGAGTGGATGGTGGAGATGGGGGCCCGTTCCAGGTCTCCAAGGGCCTGCTGCAAGGCTTCCCGGTCGTTGTCCCGGGACTGAGGAATCACTTTCTCGATCGCTTCCCGCAGCCGGATCTTCAGCTCCCCGGCTGCTTTCTCGGTAAAGGTAATGGCTACGATTTGCTCCAGCGAGGCCTTGTGGTTGCGAAGGAGGGAGAGGATCCGGTCAACGAGAAGGGTTGTTTTACCCGTGCCGGCTCCTGCTTCCACGGTTAGGGATCGAGTTAGATCATGCCGAGCTACCTGCCGCTCGTTCCGGTCGGTTAACTCTGTGGCTATCGATTTTTTCTTTTTCATGCGCCCGGTCTCAGGGAATACTCTTCATTTCCAAAAAAGCCGCAGTTCGAGGATCGTTTCTTTTTCTTTGGAAAAGGGCGTTCGTGCCTTGCTCGCAGAGAGCCTGGAAATCACAGTAATCACAGCTACGATCTCCTTCCCGAAAGGGAAAGAAGGTTCCTTCCAGAATTCCCTGGGCAATAATGCGGATGATTTTCTTTAGGGTCTTCTCTTTCTCCATCCAGTTTTCGCCGCGGAACAGGAGGTGTTTGAACTTTCCCTTGCGGCTCACGCTGTCATATTCGGCCCAGCTCTTTTCGATATCCGCCTGTTTCCAGATCCGACAAGAAGCCAATAGGTAAAGGGGAAGCTGCAAGGTCGTTCCTCCACTGAAACCATCCGCCTGACCGGCCACGATTCCAGTTTTATAATCGATGACGCGGAGGCGGCTTCCGTCCAGGGAGAAATCGACCCGGTCGATCCTTCCCCGGAAGGAAACCGTGGATTGCCCTTCAAGAGTCAAAGAAATTGCTTCGCTGCTGGGGCTGGCCTTGGAGCGGGGGGTCTGATGTCCGAACCGAAATTCAAAATGGGTGGGAATATATTCAGGAGATTCTTCACTTGCCCTCTGGAGAAAGCTCCGGAGATCCTCGAGAATTTCTTGCCGGTCAATTTCCCAGAGCAGAGGAGCTCCGGTGATTCCTGCGGCTTCGGCTTCAGAAAAGACTCGGTCGGCGACATCAGCCAGGATCTTCCCGTACGTGTCGATTTGATCGATCTGCAACGGCCCGGGGATTTGTTTAACGGCTTCCCGGTAAAAGCGGAAGAGGAGGTCATGAACGACCGCGCCGCGCTCTAAGGGCGGGAGGCGCAGAATTTCCTCGGGATAAGGAAGGCTCCTTAGACCCAGAACTGCGGCAAGAAAATATTTAAAAGGGCAGGAAGCGTACGTTTCCAGCCGGGTGGGAGAGAGGACCTGCCCGGAAAGGGCGAACCGTTCGCGCAGGAGGTGAAGGGCCTGGGGGGACTTGAGACAACCGTCATACTCAGTAAAAGTTCGCCAGCCCCAGCGGAGCCGGGCCAGCTTTTCGGCCCGCTGCAGGACGGGGAAAAGGCTTTTTAAGTAGGCGACCTCCCTGCGCTCATTCCTCTTCAAGGCGCCGGCAACCTGACCCAGATCAAACTCTTCTTCATCGAGCGCTTGCTCGACGTCATCGGGGGCGAGCTGGGAAAGGGCCACCCGCCGAAACGCGGGAAGAGTCTCCAGCCGGCTGTAATCCATGGCCTCTCCGTACAGGGCCTCGGCGACCCGCAGGAGAAAGAAGGAAGGAATCCGCTCGCGGCCAGAGGCAGGATCCAGGCGCGGGTAAGAAAGGATCAACTTTTCCCGGGCCGAACCCACGGCCAGGGAGAAAAGAAGCTTTTCCTCCTGAGAACGAAATCTTTTCAGGGAAATCCTTCCCGGCATACCCAGGGCATCGTTCATGGCCTTGCGCTCATGGTCCAAAAGCAAAGGGTCCTGGCGCGGCGGAGCGGGAAAGGCTCGTTCCACCAGGCCGGGAATAAAAACCACCCGGAAAGACAGGCCCCGTGCGGGCATCAGGTCCGTAACACAGATACCTTCTTTTTGAAACCAACCTAGCCGTTGAGTATTTTCTTCCAGTGCTGCCGAGACGATTTCCTTGAACCGGCGGATACCCACTTCCTGGCCAAAGGTATCGAGAGATTCAAGGGCACGTAGGCATTCGCAGAGGGTTTCCTGAGCCTCGCTTTTTTCGAAATAGGTTTTCATGAAGTGGATGGAGCTGTTCACCATTCCCTGCCAGGTATCTTTCCTGGGAAAAAGGTCCAGAACCGAGAACAATTCTTTGAGAAAGCCCCAGAACCTTCGGGCTTCATCGGCGAAAACAAAAGCCTCTTTCTCTCCCTCTACTGGTTCCGCCTCTTGCCTTCGGCTCATCAGCGCCGAGAGCTTCTCTTCCCACTTTTTCCTTCCTTCCACGATTCCGGCTTCCCTGGAGAGAAGATCCCACAGTGCGGGTGAAGGTTCCTCCTGAAAAAAATTCCTCCAGGCGATGGGAGCAAAGGTCAGGAACTCCATTACCATGCTTCTTCTAAGGTTGCTGCCAACCAGGTCAAGAAAGAGAAGAATGCTTTTCCCTTCCTGGGTGCGGGATAGAGGCAATCCTCCTTGGAAGTAAATTGGAATCCGGAGGGCCTGAAACGTTTGCTGGATGAGAGGACCGTAGAGATCGTAATTGCGGAGGAGAATGGCCATGTCGGGGAAGGGGATATCGTCTTCCCCGGCCAGCCGCAAAATCTCCCGGGCCAACTCGCGAACTTCCTGAGCCTCGCTGGGAGCGGAGAGGAACAACACCGAGTGATCATCCAAGGCCTTGAACTCTGCGGGCCTTGGCGTGAAGAGATGCTGTTGCAGAATCTCGACGGACCTTTTTCCCTGGCCAACGGATTTCTCCAATCGCTCAGCTTGAAAGCCCATGCTTTTATACCATTCCAGAATCGGATTGGCGTAGGCAAAGGCGGCAGATTCGCGCCAGGGCATGAAGGCAACCACGTCCAGAGTCTCCGAACAGGCCTGGAAAAGCTTCTTCTGGGCTGTGGTAAAGTCGTAGAACCCGTACAGGATCAATTCTTTGGTGCCAAAAGCTTCCGGAAAGTTTCGGACGGCGGCACTGGCGTGGAAGAGGAGCTGGGAAGGATCGAAGAATTCTTTGCTGGTCATCGACCGGAAAGCCTGGTAGAGGCGGTTGAGATCGATCAACTTTTGGCCATCTTTAACCGGCAGTTCTTCCACCCCTCCTTCGGCGAGGTCCCGGAAGGTCGCGGCCAGCGCTCTTTGAAAACCCCGGCGGGGGGCGATGTCCTTGAAGTAGCCGTCAGCTCCCGTCGTCTCCGCCAGGGAAGCAATACAAACCAGGTCGCCGAAGGGCGGTAAGGGGCGGAGTTTTTCTCGGCTTAAGGGATCGGCAGCCAATGCTCGGCCTAAATCGATAAACGTAAGGAAGCGGATGTTGAAATGATCAAGGCCTTTAAGGACTAAAAGCCTTCGTAAATAAAGTCCTAATAGATTTGACCCTACCAGAACCACAAGGGGAGCGAGAGGATCCTGGCCTTTTTTCCTTTGCACCCAATCCAGGAAAGCCTCTTCCAGCACGGGTTGGTAAGGACCCAGAAAGAGGGGATGATTTTTTTTCTTCGCTCCCATTTTATGTGCTTGAATCAATTAATTGGGACACAGATTTCCACGGATAAAGGCAGATAACTATTTTTTGCATTTTATATCCTGAAAATCTGTGTTCATCTGTGTCCAATAAGGAAATTCCTATACAATACATTTAGGCAGTGAATTTACTGAATGATAACCTTAAGAGAAGCCTTTTTCAATAGGATTTATCTCTTAAGACGGTGGCGGTGTGGTTTTTTTGATGAGCAAGGCTCCGGCCATGCCTGTAAAAGCCACTACCGCTGAAAGGATAAAGGCCGGGGTGAAAGAGCCCGTTAGGTCAGCGATTTTTCCGGCAACCGGCGGGGCCAGGGCTTGGCCTAGGCCAAAGATCAGGATGGTGAAACACAGTCCCAGGGTTTATTGAAGGAAAATTTACCTGTTGACGGGTGTTTTTCCATTGCTTATGATTTCATCAGTTCTGGATACAATCTTTTTACCCCGAAGGATGCTTGATCGATGGCCTCCGCTCTCGATAAAATTTGAAACCCCTTCTTCTCGCGCAATTACTCAACGCACCTTTTGGAGACCCGGCGCTCTTTGTCGAGGTCCTTTGGGAACGCCGCGCTTTGCTTTTTGACCTGGGGGGCTTTACCGATCTTCGTCCCGCCAAGCTCCTCAAAGTGTCGCATGCTTTTATCTCCCATACCCACATTGACCACTTCATCGGTTTCGACACCCTGCTGCGAGGGATGCTAAACCGGAAAAAAGTCCTAAAAATATTCGGTCCGCCGGGATTCCTGGCCAATGTCCAGGGCAAACTTTCAGGTTATACCTGGAACTTGACTGCCGAATATCCTTTTTCCATCCAGGCGGCCGAGGTCCATCCCGATCGGATTGTAACCAAGGTTTTTCCTTGCCAGCAGCGATTTTTCCCTGAAGCGGGGAACGAAAAGGCCTTCCAGGGGATCTTGGAAGAAGATCCGCAAATGCAAATTTTCGCCACCCATCTCGACCATATCATTCCCAGTCTGGCTTTCGCTGTCCAAGAGCGTTTTCATATCAATGTGCATAAGGAATACCTGGCCCAGATGGATCTTCCTGTTGGGCCCTGGCTGAAGGAACTGAAAACGGCCGTATGGAGAGGAGAGAGGGATGACTTTTGCCTGCAGATTCCTCTGAGGAAGGGGGAGGGGATGCGGGTGAGAGAACTACCTTTGGGATCGCTGAAAGAAGCCCTAACCATCACCTCCGGACAAAAAATCGCCTATGTTTCCGACTGCCGTTTCAGCGAGGACAATATCGGCAGGATTCTTCCGTTGGCCGAAGGGGCAGATTTGTTTTTCTGCGAGGCGGCCTTTTTGGAAAAAGACCGGGAGCGAGCGGAGGAGAGAGCCCATCTGACGGCCCGCCAGGCAGGAGAGTTGGCCCGGCGGGCTAAGGTCAAAAAGTTACATATATTTCATTTTTCCCCCAAATACGAGCAAGAGGCGGCTGACCTCTACAAGGAAGCAGAAGAGGCTTTTCAGGGATGACCGGGGTGAAAATTATTTTACCCGGGTCCAATTGTTGGTTTTTCCGATCAGGGCAATGCCGATAAAACCCCTAACCTTTAAGTGATCAGGCGTTTCCAGGGTCATCTTGCATTTGTAGGTTTTCCCTTCCCGGGGGTCGTAAATAAAACCACCTTCCCAGAGGTTTTCCCCCGCATAAGTGAAACCCCCAACCAGGTTTAAACCCAAAATATTTTTTTCATCCCTTACACCTCCTGGTGTGATCTAAAAAATTTAAGCTCGATTGTATAGGAAATTCTTTTTTGGACACGGATGTACACAGATTATCAAGATAAACTAAAAAAAAATAATTATCTGCGGTTATCTGCGTAAATCTGCGTCCTATTAAATTTATCCACCTATTGAAAAGTGAAGGATGGCAAGTTCAAAACGATTATTGACCTCCGGGAAAGAATTTCGCTATACTGGTAGCAAACATTCCCGATGGATGCTGAATGGGGAAAGAGATAGCTGTTGGATCAAAATGACCAGGCCTAAGATGAAAGACGAGAATAAAAAAAAGAGCAAGCTGATAGAAGAGTTAACTGTTTTGCGTCAACGGATAAAAAAGCTGGAAGCACTTGAAAAAGAACATGCGCGGGCCGAGGAAGCCCTGCGGGAAAGTGAAGAAAGATTCCGGCAGATTTATGATGAAACTCCCATAGGCTACCACGAACTCGACACGGGGGGAAGGATTATCCGGGTCAATCGCACCGAGCTGGAAATGTTAGGTTACCCGGTCGAAGAGATGCTGGGGCAGCCGGTGTGGAAGTTTGTCCTTGAGGATGAAACGACCCGTCATGTCGTTATGGCCAAAATCGCCGGGGATGTATCCTTTCACGAAACCTTCGAACGCACTTACTGGAGAAAAGATGGTACGACCCTGCCCGTATTGGTTAAAGATCGGGTTATCCGGGATAAGGGGGGGCGAATTATAGGGATCCGTTCCACCGTGGAGGATATTACCGAGCGAAGGCGGTCAGAAGAGGCTCTTAGAAAAAGCGAGGAACAATTGCGCCAGTGGCAAAAAGTGGAGGCAATTGGCAGATTGGCTGGCGGAATGGACCAGGAGACTCAATCTCACCTCTTTGAGCCCTTTTTTACTACCAAAGAGAAGGGCAAAGGACAACTTTTAAAATATACCTGCGCATGATTACCCAGGCGGTTAAAGAAAAGTACGCGCGGACTGAACGCCGCAGGATTTCCGCGAGGGGGGCAGAAACCATTCACCTTAAACACCTTGGAGGCCAAGGTCCGCGAGCTTTTGGATGCTCGGTTGTCGAAGATGAAATTTTTAAAGCCCTCTTGACAATTCTTCGAATCAGCGTAGAATAATTATTAGATTTGCTGGGGGAGCTGGACCGGCTGAGAGATCCCGCAACCAAGAATAGGGATGACCCCTCGAACCTGTTGGGTAATACCAGCGGAGGGAAGCAAATTCGGTAGAGATTGTAAGCCGCCGGTTCGTTGTGAAATCGACGGCTTTTTTTATTTAAGAAACCATTGGGCATGGCCGTTTTTAATTTGGGGTTTTTTAACCTCAAACCCGCAACTGCTATGCCCCAACTCAACAGGAGAGTAAGATATGACTCAATTAGAATATGCCAGGCAAGGTGAGACTACCGAGGCCATGGAAAAGACCGCTGCCTCCGAGGGAATCTCGGCGGAAACCATTCGCCAGGGTATAGCCGAAGGGACGATTGTCATCACCCAGAACGTAAAGCATCGAACAATCTCTCCTTTAGCTATCGGCAAGGGGCTACGCACCAAAATTAACGCCAATGTCGGGACTTCCAAAGACCACACCAACGTCGAGGAAGAGCTGGCCAAAGTGCGCGCAGCCATCGAGGCAGGGGCCGATACCATCATGGATCTGTCCACTGGCCCAGCTATCGGTGAAACCCGCAAAACAGTCATCCAGGCCTCAACGGTTCCTGTGGGTACTGTGCCCATTTACCAGGCGGCGGTGGAGATGCCCGAGAAGAAGAATCGCCCCATGGTGGAAATGACTGCCGACGACCTTTTCGAGGTGATTGAACGCCAGGGAGAGGACGGAGTGGACTTTATCACTGTACACTGCGGCGTGACCCTTCGCTCAGTGGAGACAATTAAAAAAGAGGGCCGCCTGATGGGGGTAGTCAGCCGGGGGGGCGCGATCCTGGTGGAGTGGATGCATTATAACAAGCAGGAAAACCCTCTCTTTGAGGACTACGACCGCCTTTTAGAAATCGCCAAAGCCTACGACATGACCCTGAGCCTGGGAGATGGCCTACGCCCGGGATGTCTGGCCGATGCCACCGACCGAGGCCAGATTCAAGAGCTTCTCCTTCTGGGGGAACTTACCGAAAGGGCCTGGGCCAAGGGTGTCCAGGTCATGATCGAGGGTCCGGGCCATGTCCCTTTACAACAGATCGAGGCCAATGTTCTGCTGCAAAAGCGCATCTGCCACGGGGCCCCCTTTTATGTTCTGGGTCCTCTGGTCACCGACATCGCCCCCGGATATGATCATATCACCGGGGCCATTGGAGGCGCGATTGCTGCCTGGGCAGGGGCCGATTTCCTCTGCTACGTGACCCCATCGGAGCATCTCCGCCTGCCTACGGTAGAGGATGTGCGGGAAGGGGTCATTGCTTCCAAAATCGCCGGCCATGCCGCCGACATCGCCCGGGGTTTAAAGGGAGCCATGGATCAGGATGCCTGCATGGCCCGGGCTCGCAAGGCTTTAAACTGGCCGGAACAGATCCGGCTTGCAGTAGATCCAGAGAGGGCGCGTAAACTCCGCGAATCCCGCATGCCCAAAGAAAGCGATGTCTGTACCATGTGCGGAGAACTTTGCGCCATTAAAAAAGTAGCCAACCTTCTTTGATGATCTCGTAAAAAGTCGGAAAAGCCGTCACTCCTGCGCAAGCAGGAGTCCAGAACTAGTTGAATTAACTGGATTCCCGCTTTCGGGAATGACGAAAATGGACAAAATGGACTTTTTACATTGCCATCTATCTGAAGACTTTTTGCGAAGCCATCTTCTTCGATATTCAATCGGCTCCGTCTCCGACTTCAGGCGGGAGACGGAGCCGTCATTTTATTCTCATGCGCCGGTGAGGCTGGCCAGGTATACAGCCCCCAGTTTCGCGAGATGTTCCTTGGTGTTTTCGAAGAAATTGAGATGTTCTTCCTCTTCGCCGAGGAGTTTTTCGAACAATTGTTTGGAAATCTGGTCTTTTTCCTGGGCGCAGGTTTCCGCCGCCTCATTGTACATTTTGATCGCCTGACTCTCCAGAGCGATGTCCGTGGTCAACATGGCCTCAATTTCCAGGCCTTTCTTGGCTTCCGCATCGGGCTTGGTAATGGGAGTCCCCTTCAGGAATAGAATCCTTTCCGCAAGCGCTTCCGCATGCTTCATCTCCTGAATGGCAGTTTCCTTCATTTTTTTGGCCAGCTTGCCGAAATCGCTATATTCCAGTTCATAGTGTTGAATCATATATTGGCTGATAGCAGCCAGTTCCCTGGAGCGAGCGGCATTCAACAGATCGATGACTTTTTGGCTCATTTTTCCCTCCTTTTTTGAGGTTGATGAAGTTTTGGCCTACTTTAATTATCGCCAGCCCCTATCAAGGCGTCAAGGGTAAAAAATTATTGCCCTTTCCCAGTTTTTCATGTAACCGCTATGCCCTGATCTTCTCCCACTTTAGTCTTGGCCCAAGACAGCCCTGCACCGCATAAGGAGCCATATCTTATTGATTCCCCTGTCTGCTTATGGTAGCTTGTGGACATTAAAGGCTCAAAAAGGATGGAAGGAAACATTCGCCGTAACAAATTATTCTATCAAATCATTCGGATCATTGGGCATTTCTGTTTTTACTCCCTCTATGGTCTAAAGGTTGAAGGCCGGGAAAGATTCCCCCTGAATGGCCCTGGGATCCTCTTGCCGAAACATCAATTTTGGACAGACATTCCCATCGTGAGCCTGGCCGCTCCTCAACCGCTGAATTTCATTGCCAAACAAGAACTCTTCGTCTATCCTGTGGTTCGCCATTTTTTCTCCTCCATGGGAGGCATCCCCATAGACCGCTCCCATCCGATAAAAAGCCTGGATTCTTTCCGTTATGTGGAGCAGCTATTAAAAAGGGGAGAGTTCATCGTTCTTTTCCCGGAAGGAACCTATTACCCCAATTCCATGGGCTGGGGAAAGCATCGCTTCATCCAGCGTATCCTGCGCGTTCAGGAGAAAATGGGATGGAAGGGGGGAAAAAGGATCCCCTTTATCCCCATGGGAATTCGATATAATGCCAGGAAATTTAGAACCGAGGTGCAGGTAGAAATTGGCTGGCCTCTTTATGCCAACGGGGAAGAAGATGGACAGGAAATAACGCAAAAAATCATGGCGGAAATTGCTAAGCTAAGCGGATTTAATTGAATGCCGATTGCGTATTGCGGAATATGGATTTAAGGAAAAAAAGGAGGTATTTCATGGCCAACCAAGTAGTCAAATGGGAAGTGGTAAATAATATCGGCATCATCACTCTCAACCGTCCGGAAAAACGGAATGCCATCAACGGAGAAATCCTGGAAGGAATCCAGAAAGCTTTTTCCGAACTCAGCCTTAACCTTGAAGCCCGAATTATTTTATTACAAGGCGCAGGAACTGCTTTCTCTGCCGGCATTGACTTTAACTACCTGGCCACCGTGGCCCGAGACGATGGGAGAGCCCCGGGAATTCGCTTACGGGAAGGCATTGATATCATCCATTCTATCCTTAACAAGATTGAACGCATCGAGAAACCAGTGGTGGCCAAGATTCATGGCTTCTGCGGAGGCCTAGGTCTGGAACTGGCTTTGACGGCTGACTTTCGCTTGGCCAGCGAGAACGCCACCTTGGGGGTACCCGAAATCATCCTGGGATTAATTCCGGATTGCGGCGGTACGACTCGCTTGACGCGCATGCTCGGCCCGGTCTGGGCCAAGGAGTTGATTATGACCGGCGATATGCTTCCGGCTAAACGAGCTTACGAGATCGGCCTAGTTAACCAGGTATTCCCCGAAGCAACCCTGGAAGAAAAAACCGGAGCCTTTCTCGATAAGCTGCTGCAAAGACCTTCCCTGGCGCTCGGCCTGGCCAAGCGGGCCGTTGACTGGGGGGTGGGCCTGGACAAAATGACCCATATGGAAATCGAGGCTTACGTCCAAAGCCTTTTGATCACGGCCAAGGATTTTCCCGAGACCTTA
>Ga0180009_10002746_pt1 | contig 20572 bp, 23 predicted proteins | sample OS_PC_MetaG_FD_123537 | JGI IMG/M metagenome (GOLD analysis project Ga0180009, IMG submission 123537) | Groundwater microbial communities from the Aspo Hard Rock Laboratory (HRL) deep subsurface site, Sweden - OS_PC_MetaG | ecosystem: Environmental > Aquatic > Deep subsurface > Groundwater...
GTCGCCAATCTGGATACCATCACCACAATTCCGAAGGACTGCCTCCAGAGCCGTCTAACTACGCTCAGTGCTAGGAAGCTTAAGGAAGTCGAAGCAGCCATTCGCTTCGCCTTGGGTATGGAGTAATAAGCAAAGTATATCCGATCGTGGCTGAACTCGCATTTTTGCCGACATTTTGTTCAGCAGCTAATAGTAGTTGTTAGCACTCCAGAGGCGAAATAGCTTCAAGGAACAGCCAGAAGATCCTTAATCCGACTTCGATTTGCCTCGCGGGACATTCCGTCTCTTTCTTTTAATTATGTGGTTTCTGATTCTATGTATAACATTAAGCCAAGTTGTAAAGCTATGGGTATTGAGACTCAAATCTTCTCTAGCCATGCGTCCACCTTAGCAACCAACTCTCGCGTGTAACGTATCTGGATTGCCGCCACATTCTTGTAATCACGTTTGTTGGGGTCAAACCATCCCAAGTCCTTGTCATAGTCGACATAGAGGCTCACCTGCTTCAAAGAAGAGAGCCTGCTCGCTAAGTCTACTATTGCGCTTGCTACTTGCTCATCGGCAGGAGCATCCGGAAACTCTCTAATCAGCCTATCTAGGGCCAGTTGCAGTTTTAGATTATGATCCCAGAATGCCCTTTTCATTTCTTCCTCAAACCTGTGAGGGTGGGTTTTCCTAGCAACCAGAACAATCTTTTTTGCATATTCCTCCATGGCTAAGATAGCCAATGCTTGAGCGTGTCCGTATGACCCTGCTTCAAAAAGCATGCTTGCGTCTTTTAGTAGCTGCTCAACATTGTTTGTGCAAAGTCGAATTCCCTCTAGGAGCTGTTGTGATGGTATCATATTGTGCCTCCATCATGTTTCCCAGCCATCGCTCCCGACTATGCTAGCGCTCAATATAGAGTGTTAAGCTTGGTCTAACATTGCCGAATTTATTTGAACCTCGCTAGGTTATGAAGAAATATCCCAGGTGACGACCACACCGCCAACTTGAAGAGAAATCGAGGTCGGTTTCTCCCCACCCTTTAGAGCTCCACAAGCTTCCTTGAGATGCTGAGCCAAATATCCTCCGTAGTTGATAGCCTCTTTTACTGCCTCATCAGCTGTGTAATCCTTTGCCATAACCCTTGCATCTTCTTCAGGAAGCTTCTCTGCGAGTATGCGCACTAGTCTATTGAGGGTAACGAGATCGCCTCTGAGGGTCTGGAAGATGACTTCTACATTCTCAGCCACTGTAGTCCTCCTTACAAAGTGATTTCGGTTATATTTTACCACGACTGTTTGTTGAACAAACCATCGAAATGTGATCTGCCTGATAAGGGGGATATCGACCACGGTAGGGAACGCACCTGAACAGGCTACACTGCGAACGCTGGTAGGTTACCCTCATCACTTTTGTCTCAAGAAGTGCTTACCCGAAAATATAGTCAGTGACGTACTCAGACTGGCGGATCTTTACGCCGCTGAATGGGCCAAGCTTCTGTTCATGGATATTACTCTTGGAATTTTCCCTGCCTCTCCTCAGCCCGAGATACGCGATATGATTTTCCACCATATTCACTCTTCCGACTGCCCTCCCCCACCCCCCGCAGGCACCGCCTATCACTCGTACCAATATAGTTCCTTGGAACAGCGTCTCCCCAATCATTTAGGTAATACTACCTACGGTCTCCGCCGTCAGATCCCGGGGCAAAGACTGACCACCTGAATGACTGAACGACTGAACGATTGAACGACAATCTGAACACCAATTCCTGGTCTACATAAGTTGAAGTACTCTCGTCGGTTCACGTCTATTACCTGGCATTCTCACATCTTTTCTGAAAAGAGCATTTTGGCCGGTCATCCTCAAGGGGTAAAGTATGTTAGGATCCGGCTTGCCGTTTGACCGTTGAAGCGCCAATCATATATAATTATCAGCAAGAGCGAAGCGAGAGGGGCTGGATTTTCAAGCGGAAGGTGACGGAAAAGACCTCTTGCTTTGGTGGGTTTTCGTCGGGGTTTGCGGACAAGTTAGGCACGATTTCGGGCGGTTAGCTCAGTGGTTAGAGCGCCTGCTTCACACGCAGGAGGTCACAGGTTCAAGTCCTGTACCGCCCACCATGCCTAAAAAAAGGGTTGGTACTGTACAATACGCAGAACTATCCTCTCTATTTTCCCTTGACCACATCCGAGCTATTCAGGTATAATAAGTTGATTACATGATTAGAGGGATATCGCTAAATAAATGAGCACACTCAGAACAAAAATGATTGAACTCATGAAGCAAGACCGCAAGCGTGAATACCTAAATCTTTGCAACCAAAATTATACTGAAACAGTAGCGATAATTCGAGAACTTTTCCCAGAGTACTATCAAAGTGGAGACCCTTTCGACAGTCTCTACGGAGAGGCAATGGAAAACAAAGAACGCGAGGGAACAGAAGAAGAAATTCGAATACTAGAAACTGCAATTTCCAATAGTTCTATTATGCCATACTGTTATGAGCGATTGGCAATTTTATACTCCAAGCAAAAAAACTATAAGCGGGCATACGAAGTTTGTATGAAGTGGTTCGATTCTGGTTTCTGGAAGATACCCAATTCGTCAACTAGTAGCTTGCATTTACTTGACCGTCTAGAGAAATTAGAAAGGAAGATAAATCCCTGAATTGAGCGAAGCCGGTAAGCTACTGAAGAAAGCTAATCAGAAGTTATCCCTTTTACTGGAGAAAAATGAAATGCAGCTCTGGCAAAGCCGTCTTGAGCAGGTTTGGCAAATGCCAGGCGCAAGTCTAAAATTCAAACGAATTGCTAATGTACCGGACAGGGAGCAACTATATGACTACCTCGCCGAAATTAGGTATGCTCTGGTCTTTACTCGCATTGGATTCCAAGTTCAACTAGAACCTTTAGGGGAGGAAGGCCCCGATTTGGGAATATCAAGAGACGGCCATAGTGCAGTTGTTGAGGTAAAACGCTTTCGGCAAGTTGACCCAGATCCACCAAAAAACTCCCTCTCTGATAAAGAGTTCTTAGATGATACATTTCTATTGGAGCCATACGGGGATCCAGAACGAGATATCAAGAAGATCATAAGCCGAATAGCTGAGAAATTTAAGCAACTAGGTAATAGGGAATCAATCATCGCCGTCTGGAACGATGATGAAAAAGACATTGAATCTGAACATGCACTTAGTGAGCTTCGCAATGATGTAGGTCAACAGAGGCTTTCACTTCCCACTGGTTTGTTGTTTGTTCTCTATGGATCCGACTGGCAGCGCCCGAGACAGCAGTTCTATTGTTTCCCATTACGAATTCTGGGAACGCCCCAATCAAATTGGATGCAGGAGCTTGAAAGTTCCTTTGTTTACACACTTATGTGACGTTCATTAATCTGACGGCTGTAAATGGTTAACTAAGGCTAAACGCCAGTTCAAAGGTTCTGGTTTTGTCTATCGTACAGTACCGCCCATTTCCTGTTTCAGCGAGTATATGGTTCAATGAGATTTCTTTTAGTATCAGCATCAATTGTCAGCATTTTATTGCTTGCGGGTTGTTCCGGGGAGCCGGATATCTACCGGGAACCGGGTGAAGTTATCGCTGTAAAGGTAAACCAGGAATTTATTATTGCCACTGAAACAAGCCCGCCCACCGGCTACATGTGGACCGCCATTGTAGACGAAAGCATGCTGGAACTGATTTCATCAACCGTTGAAAGCAACAAAGTAGAAATACAGGGTGAGGAAAAGACCATTCTGGAGCAGCACTTTCGCTGCCGGGCTTTGAAGGAGGGCACCACTGAAGTTCAGTTAAACCTCAGGGGCCCCGATGTAAAACACAGCTGGGACCAGAAGGTGTTTCTCGTGGAAATCAGATAAACAGCAGTGCTATTTTTTATCGATAAGGTGGCAGTTCACGCAGTTCGGCATAGCCTCACCTCTGAGGCCAGCGATAAGGTTCTGTGCCCCCATGACGCTCATGTTTACCCCGGTGTCCAAGGTCTGGGTACCGACATGTGGCAGGACGATGACATTGTCCAGCTTCAACAGCGGGTCATCCGGCGACATTGGTTCAGGCTCGGTGACATCCAGAGCGGCACCCAGTATTTGCTTTCGTTTTAAGGCTTCATAAAGTGCTCCCTGGTCAACTATCGCGCCTCTGGCGGTATTGACCAGCATGGCCGTTGGTTTCATGCAGGACAACTCCCTGGCGCCGATTAAATGCCGGGTCTCCTTGTTCAACGGCGCGTGAATGCTGACGAAGTCAGACTCCTTGAGCAGCGCCGGTATATCCTCGACGTATTCCGCCCCGAGCTCAGCTTCATCCGGGCGTCGATGCCGGTTATGGTAGAGCACTTTCATATCGAAGCCCTTTGCCCGCCGTGCCACCGCGGCGCCAATCCGCCCCATGCCGATGATACCCAGCGTTTTACCATACACATCGTATCCCAGCATCTCCATGGGACCGAAGTTGCGCCATTCACCGTTGATAACAACTTTGGTCATCCCGATGAGGCGACGGGATATGGCCAGCAGGAGGGCAAAGGCAAGGTCGGCAGTGCTTTCCGTGACCACGCCCGGGGTATTGCTGACTCTGATTCCCCTTTTCGTGGCCGCGTCAACGTCTATATTATCGTACCCCACACTCACGTTGGCGATAACTTTAAGTTTTGGAGCCGCGTCCATGGCTTCGCCGTCAATCGAGTCACCTCCCCACTGCAGGATGCCATCAACATCGGCGATGCGCCTGAGAAATTCCCCGCGCGGTATCGGCTCCTCTTCTACCCAGGCATCAACCTGGGCATATTTTGAGAGCATTTCAATGGCTTCCTGAGCCACCGTTCTGGTAACAAAGACCTTGACCATCTGTACCCTCCCTGGCTGGTATAATTCCAGTAACAGCAATGCGTTTCAGGTGTTCTTTATCATATCTGAAAGTCGTTTAGGTTGTCCAGCAGGCACAAGTGCGATTGCTTGACTAATACACAGGGGAAAAGTAGACTAATTTGGGCTTGAAGTAAATGGTGATGAAATGAAAATCATTGGTCTGACCGGCGGCTTTGGCAGCGGCAAGAGCACCATATCACAGTTCCTGGGCGAGCTGGGGGCGGTGATAATTGATGCCGATAAAGTGGGACATGAGGTCTCTAAGCCCGGTACCGAAGCCTGGCAGAAAGTGGTTGGTACTTTCGGCCAGGGAATTATCAGCACTGATGGGACCATCGACCGCCGAAAGCTGGGTAAGATCGTTTTCCGCAACCCTGATGCCAGAGCCCGGCTGAACCATATAATGCATCCCCGAATACTGGAGCGGGTAAAAGCCATGATTGAAGAATATGAAAGGGGCAGTGCTGATATAGTCGTAATCGAAGCACCGCTGCTTCTGGAGGCGAGATGGAAACCTATGGTCGATGAGGTATGGGTGGCGAGTGCCCCGCAAGCAACGATAATCAGGCGGCTCAGAGAGCAAAAGGGAATGCCTGAAGACCAATCGCTGGCCCGCATCCGTGCTCAGTTGACCGACGAAGAAAGAACCAGCCAGGCAGACGTAGTCATCTATACCGACTGCACCCTTGACGAACTCAAGGACAGAGTCGTAGAGCTATGGCTTGAACTGCGTTCTCGTATTTGACACTTGAGCATGGCAACTGGTATAATGATTTGGTTTTTGTGTTTGGAGGTTTACCATTTACGCAATAGTTGAAACCGGCGGCAAACAATATAAAGTGTCTCCGGGCCAGACAATCGAGGTTGAACGGCTGGGCGTGGCTGAAGGAAGCAGCGTGGAACTGGATAAAGTCCTGTGTATCGCCGATGATGCCAAAGTAACGCTGGGCACACCAACGGTTGAGGGAGCCAAGGTAATTGCCACCTCGCAGGGAGAGGGAAAGGGCGATAAGGTCGTTGTCTTTCGATATAAACCGAAGGTTCGCTACAGCATAAAGACAGGGCACCGGCAATTTCATACCAGACTGGTCATCGACAGAATAGTCGGCCCCGGGGCACCTCCGGAAGAGCCGGTGAAAAAACCACGCCGCCGCAGAAAAGGAGTGACCAAAGATGGCGCATAAAAAAGGAGGCGGTTCCAGTCGAAACGGGCGGGACAGCCAACCAAAACGACTCGGCGTGAAGCGGTTTGCCGGGCAAACAGTTAACGCCGGTACCATTCTGGTCAGGCAGAGAGGTACTCGCATATTCCCCGGTAACAACGTCGGGGTTGGCCGGGACCATACCCTCTTTGCTCTCATTAACGGGATGGTCAGCTTTGAGCCGGTCAGGAATAATCGAAGAAAGGTCAGCGTTTACGCCAGCTAGCAGCCGTGAAAGATAAGATTCATCCCAAATATTTCAATGATGCCAGGGTTGTCTGTTCCTGTGGCAATACTTTTACCACCGGCTCCACCAGAAAGGAGCTGAAGGTTGAGGTGTGCAGCCAGTGCCACCCGTTTTATACCGGAGAAAGGCGTGTCCTTGATGCCACCGGCCGGGTGGAACGTTTCAAGAAGCGCTACAAGGTGAAAGACTAAATCAGCACGCTGATTGAAAATGGGGAGCGGGATTATCAGCACCGCTCCTTTTTCATTATCGGAGAACATTGATGAAGGCGAAGTTCCATTACGGGGGTCAGGCGGTAATCGAAGGGGTGATGATACGAGGCCAAAAGGCGGTGGTCACTGCCGTGCGGCGCCCCAACAGCGAGGTAATTACCAACAGCCGACCTCTTTCCTCGATATATACGGGCTGGATACGAAAAACGCCATTGCTGCGGGGAGTCGTCGTCATCATTGAGGCGATGGTGCTGGGTATAAGCAGCCTTCTCTATTCGGCGAATGTATCGCTGGAAGAGGAGGAAGAGGAAATCACCGGCAAAGCAGTCTGGCTGATGATAGCCACCGCGGTCTTGCTGGCTGTCGTCCTGTTTCTCATAATTCCACTTTTTCTCACCAGGCTGTTCAATCCGTACATCAGCTCGTCTCTGGTCTTTCACCTGATTGAAGGCGCCATCAGGCTGGTCATCTTCATCGCTTATCTGAAACTGGTTGGCCTGCTTCCAGATATCAGGCGCATCTTCACCTATCACGGCGCCGAGCACAAGGCGGTGAATGCCTATGAACATGGGGCATCGTTGGAAGTTGAAACCGTAAAAACACATGACAAAGCCCACGTACGCTGCGGCACCAGCTTTCTCTTCGTGGTGCTGGTGATTGCCATCGTGGTTTTCGCGCTGGTCGGCCGGCCGGCGCTGTGGCTGATGGTGCTGTCCCGTATCCTGCTCATTCCAGTGATTGCCGCCCTCGGCTACGAGTTCATCCACTTTGGCGCCAGACATACTAATAATCCGCTGGTCAAAGCAGTGTTGCTCCCAGGACTCTGGCTGCAGGGAATGACGACTAAAGAACCGGAAGACGACCAGATAGAGGTGGCGCTTGCTGCCCTGAAGAAGGCTCTGGAGATAGACGCTGAGGAGATGCCTCAACCCTCATCTTGAGGTGTAACAATCGTACCGTCTTCGTTTAGCTGCTGGAAGAAGCAGGTCCTGCTGCCGGTATGACACACGGGGCCGAGTGGCTTGGCCCTCACCAGAATAGTGTCACCATCGCAGTCAGTCCACACCGAACGCACCAGGATTCGATTGCCGGAAGTCGCACCTTTATGCCACAGCTCCTGGCGGCTGCGACTGTAAAACCAGACTTCACCGCTGGCAAGGGTCCGTCGCAGGGCTTCCTCGTTCATGTAGCCCAGCATCAATACCTCGCCGGTATCCTCCTCCTGGGCAATCGCCGGGATGAGCCCTTGCTCGTTGAATTTCAAATTATCAATCGATTCCATTTCGTCCTACCCTATCTGGCTGATGTCGGCGATGGCCTTTTTCAGGTCGATATCGCCGGTATACAGGGCCTTGCCCACAATGGCCCCCTCCGCCCCGAGCTTCTTGAGCATTTTCAGGTGGTTGAGCGAAGCTATGCCGCCGGCCGCAATCACCGGCGCCCTTGTGGCATCAATGACTTCGGAAATGGCGTTGAAATTGGGCTCGGTAAGCGTGCCATCGCGGCTGATATCGGTGTAGATAAATCGCCTCACACCGAGTTTTATCATGGCTTTGATAAAGGCAAGCGCATTCAGTTCCGTCGTTTGGTGCCAGCCATGGATGGCCACCTGCCCCTCGTTTGCGTCCACACTCACCACAATCGAATCGCGGAACTTGCGGCAGGCCTCGGCAACGAGCTCGGCATTTTCCACCGCCGCCGTGCCCAGCACCACGCGCTCCGCGCCCTCTTTCAGCAATGTCTCGATGGTTTCCAGATGACGAATGCCGCCGCCAAGCTGCACCGGAATGAGAATGGCTCTGGATATCTCCCTGATAATGTCCCGGTTGCGCAACTCGCCCGCCACCGCACCATCCAGGTCAACGATGTGCAGCCTCGGTGCTCCCTTTGCCTGCCACTTCAGGGCCACTTCAAGAGGGTCATCTGAGAATACCGTCTCCTGCTCATAGTCGCCCTGGTACAGACGCACGCACCGTCCGCCTTTGATGTCCACTGCAGGAATGATTTCTATGGCCCGGCCACCTCCCATTTTCCCCCCATTATACGTGAAACACGGCCACGAAGACAATTTTTCCTGTTTTTATAGACCTCACCCCCTTTGTCCTTCCCATTGGGAAGGAAGATTTAGAAAAAAAGGGCTTCGCCCCTCTTAAACTTCCCATTTGACAAAACAACGGTTGAATTATACAATCACCTTGTTAACCATGAGTTTCGCCATCGACCCATCGGGCGGTGAGCGCCGGAAAGCATTGATAAACAATGGTCGCTTGGATCGAAGATGACCGAGACGGCAGAGATGAAAAATACATTAAGAAAGTCTTCTTCGAGTATCGTGGAGAGGGCTTTTTTATTTGACAGGAGAAACCATACTATGCAGGTCATTGAAACTATCGCCGCGATGAGGCGGATAAGAAAACAGCTTGAAGAGCCGGTGGGCTTCGTGGCCACGATGGGCTTCTTCCACGAGGGTCATTTGAGCCTGGTGCGAAAGGCCCGCGCCGAGAATGCATCAGTGGTGGTGAGTATCTTTGTCAACCCCGCCCAGTTCGGCCCCACCGAGGATTTTAACGCTTATCCCCGCGACCTCCCCCGCGACCTTTCTCTGCTGGAGAAGGAAAAGGTCGACGTTGTCTTTGCGCCATCGGTAGAAGAGATGTATCCGCCCGGTTTCAACAGCTGGGTGGACGTGGAAGGGGTCACCGAACGACTTGAGGGCGCTTCCCGGCCCGGCCACTTCCGCGGGGTGGCCACGGTGGTGAATAAACTGTTCAACATCATACAGCCGAACGTTTCTTACTTCGGGCAGAAGGACGCGCAGCAGGCGCTGGTGATTAAAAAGATGGTGCAGGAGCTTAATCTGGACATCGAGATAGTTACCCTGCCCACGGTGCGCGAATCCGACGGCCTGGCGATAAGCAGTCGGAACGTTGGCCTGAACCCCGAGGAACGCAAGGCCGCCCCCGTCCTCCACCGCGCGCTGTGGCTGGCCCAGGAACTTTGGGGAAAAGGGGAAAAAGACGCAGAAAGCATTAGAAGGCAGATGCGCGAGCTTATCCAGCAAGAGCCTTTAGCCACCATTGATTACGTGAGCATCGCCGACCCGGAGACGTTGGAGGAGATGGAAGAGGTCAGGACGCCCGCACTGGTCTCGCTGGCGGCGAAGATAGGTAAAACAAGGCTGATTGATAATGTGGTGGTGGGATAGGTTTTTAGGTCGTCAGTATTAATCAGAGCTTGATGGCGGTAAACGAATAGGTCTTTGCTCGATTTCAGCTTGCTCTATCTCTTTCTCTAGCTCCTTAATAGCACTTGTCATCCTGTATTCATATAAAATGGAATGAGCACCGACTACCTCTAGACCTGCCGCAAGAGTAGTTAGCGCATCTCCAATCTTATCAAACAAGTTATCAATATCAAGGCGCGATGGAAGTTCGGTTTCGTTGTTTTCTATTCTTTTACATAAGTCTAGTAACGAATTTATTTGATTAAGCCCTTCTATAATTTCTGGTGTTATGACTGACCTCGTTTCTCCGCTCTTTTCGTCAATTATTCTAATTGGAATAACTGTCTCTAGACCGTTGTCTAAAACCATCTTTATCATATTTGGGATTTTTTCGTCCATAGTATTACCTTCTGCAAAATCAGACGGTTCAAATACTCGATGTTCACGCATAGCAGTTTGGAAAGACATTGTCATAAGTAGCAAAATATACGCCCTATGTCGATAGCCGTTAGCACGCCGAAGAAATTCCTCTTTACTCCTTACTAATTCTCCGTTAATTATGATTTCGGATTTGGGTTCAGATATCTGATGAAGCATTTTATCTTTAAATTTTAAACATTCTTCGGGTGTTATGCCATGTTCTTTATGTGTTAAGAGAATGTTTGTTATTTCTTTTATTTCTTGTAAATATTGCTTCTCTGGTACTTTCTCAATCTCACGCTTTTTAAGATAATCGTCAAAGTCGGCGGCTCTTTCTTCTTTATGTGCGCGCGAACGAAACCAGTGACTACCCCACCCGACGAAGAAAGATGCTATTGCAGCTACACCGATTTTTAATAGTTCAATTTGCCACGATTCCATATCTGTTACTTTATGTAAATAAATCGTTTTTGTCAATATATGACGTAACTATGAGTATTTTTTTTCATTCCTTGACACCCCTCTCGTTTTCCCCTTACAATAAATCTTGTGCCGAGGTAGCTCAGCTGGTAGAGCAGCGGACTGAAAATCCGCGTGTCCCCAGTTCGATTCTGGGCCTCGGCACCAGCAGTCTATAACGCCGAAGTGGCGGAATGGCAGACGCGGCAGTCTCAAAAACTGTTGGAGGGTAACCTCCGTGTCGGTTCGAGTCCGACCTTCGGCACCAGGGAGCGAAAAACCGAAGCGTCCCACCGCCAGAACTGCCGAGTTGTGTAGCGGTAGCACAGGGGACTTTGGATCCTCTAGCCCAGGTTCGAATCCTGGCTCGGCAGCCAAGATTTTGAAATCAGTCCCCGGTTCAACGGACTGAGAAAGGAGAAGACATTGGCAGACTACGAAGAAAGAGTGAAGCTGGTGAAAGAGCAACTCAGACTGGCCATCTACTTCGCCAAGGAATTTATGGATGAGCTGGGCAAGGAGAAGGCCCTGGAGATAATCGAGAGGGCATGGATAAAGTACGGCGCCGACAACTGGAAAGGCCGACTTGCCGGCATCCCCCCGGAGGATATAATCAGGACCATGGGGGAGTGGTTCAAAGCGCAGGAAAAAGTCAGGTCGGAGCTCAGGGTCGTTGAGGCAACCCCGGAGCGCCTGAGCATCGAGTTCACCCGGTGCCCGCAGTATGACGTCTGCAAGGAGATGGGCGTCCCCGAGATTTGCCAGAAGTACTGCGATTCCGATTACGGTGCGGCTGCCCTGATGCACCCGAAGTTAAAGCTGGTGAGAGACAAAGAGCTCGCCTACGGTGCTGAAATCTGCAACCACTCCTGGATTATGGAAAAATGAGCAAGACAAAGGCAGGCATCATCAACGTTACCGGCTACGCCGGCATCGAGTTGGCGCGACTTCTCCACGGGCACCCTGAGGTCGAGGTAGCCTCGGTCACCGGGCGCAGCGCGGCGGGGCAAAAGCTGGGGGCGGTCTTTCCCCATCTCGCCAGCCTCGGACTCACCGTGACAGAGGCGCTCGGCAAGGTTGACGTTGCCTTCTCGGCGATGCCGCACAAGGAAAGCTCCGAGGTCATCCTGCCGCTGGTCGAAGCTGGCGTGAAGGTGGTGGACATCAGCGCCGATTTCCGACTCAGAGACGCTGGCGATTACCCGCGCTGGTACGGCTTTGAGCATCCCGCCCCCGAGCTTCTATCCACAGCCGTCTATGGCCTGCCCGAGCTGTACCGCAAAAAGGTCGCCTCAGCGCAGATTGTGGCCAACCCCGGCTGCTACCCCACCGGTGCCATCCTCGCCCTCGCTCCGGCGGTAAAGGCGGGGCTAATTACGCCCGACGTCATCATCGACAGCAAATCGGGCGTCTCCGGGGCGGGGCGGAGCCTCAGCCTGCAGACGCATTACGCTGAAGCCAACGAGGATGTTGTTGCCTACTCCCTGGGTGGGCACCGCCACCTGCCCGAAATAACGCAGGAACTGATGTTGCTCGGCCTCACCATGCCATCTGTCACCTTCATCCCGCACCTGATACCGATGACTCGCGGCATACTGACCACCGCCTATGCGCCCCTGGTCTCCGGCAAAATCGACAGGGGGGAAAAAGGGAAGGCGGAACTGCGCAAGCTCTACCTGGACTTCTATCAAAACGAGCCGTTTGTCAGGGTAACCGAGTACCCGCCCCACACCAAGCACACCTGGGGCAACAACCTCTGCCTGGTCTACCCCACCATCGACGAAAGGACCGGCCGACTTATTGTCATCAGCTGCATCGACAATCTGGTGAAGGGGGCGGCGGGGCAGGCAGTCCAGAACATGAACCTGATGCTGGGGCTGCCGGAGACAACCGGACTTGAGGCAATCGCTATTTACCCGTAAGCTGGCCTCAAGCGTGCGTCATTATCTCCAGCACTGAGCTGGCAAAATAAGCCTCGTTAAGCCGTGTCATGTCCTTTAACCCTTATTTCAGCCTCAATAGCCTCAATTTTCGAATTCACGGTTAGCTTCGTCACCACGCCTATGATAGTGCCCGACAGCGTACCATTTCTCAACATTATGTCAATTATTATAGTGATTGCCTCTTAGTGCTTGCTCTGCTATGCTTTAGGACAATGAGAGACAACTTCGGGCGCTTTGATTATATTAAAATAACCATTTATGGCTTTGCTCTGGCTGCCCTCTGGAGCAGCCTGCACAGTATCGTGCTGCCGCTCCGACTGCTTGACCTGGTTGCCGAGACAGAGAAAAATACCAAGCTCGGCCTGCTCACCTTTGCCGGTCTAATCCTGGCGATGATTGTCCAGCCGATAGTCGGCGCCATAAGCGACCGCTCGGGCTTCAGATGGGGCCGTAGGCGGCCGTACATTCTACTGGGCAGCCTGATTGGCATCCTGCTTCTGCCTGGAATAGGCCTGTTCCAGAGTTATGCCGCCCTGTTCGCTATCTACTGTCTGCTGCAGATGACCAGCAACACGGCGCAGGGACCTTACCAGGCGTTCATCCCCGACCTTGTCCCGCCGGGCAGGAAAGGGCTGGCCTCCGGCGTTAAAAGCCTGCTGGAAATTATCGGCGGCATTGCCATTGTCAGGCTCACCGGTTATTTCATGGGCAATTACGTCCCCGGCGAGGGTACTTTTTGGCTATGGCTTGTGCTGGGGACACTGGCAGCCGTTCTGCTGGGGGCCATGCTGGCAACGATAATAATGGTGAGGGAACCAGAGAGCAGAATAACTGAAAGGCAACTGCCTATATGGAAAACCCTTGTCCGGAGCTTCAGGATTGACGTAAGAAAAGACCGCGATTTCATCGTCTTTCTCGTTTCCCGCCTTCTTATCTTCATGGCGCTGGCCACCATCCAGACGTTCGCCCTCTTCTACCTGAGAGATGTCATCGGTCTGGCCAACCCGGCAACGGCCACGGCGGACCTTCTCATTGCCGCGGGCGTCGGGATGCTGCTTTCCGTTTACCCCGCCGGAAGGCTCTCCGATAAAATTGGTCGCCGACCCGTGGTCATTTCCTCTGGCCTTTTGGGAGCTGGTGGCATACTGGTTATCTTTTTCTCAACCGGCTACGGCGTGCTCATTGCCGGTGGCGCCATCATCGGCATTGCCACTGGAGCATTTATGAGTTCCAACTGGGCTCTGGCCACCGACCTCGTGCCCGGCGGTGAAGAGGCACGCTATCTTGGGCTGACCAACATGGCAACCGCCGGCGGGGCGGCTCTGGCACGCCTCATCGGGCCCGTAATCGACTATTTCAACCGTTTTGACGCCGGCCTGGGCTATCAGGTAATGCTGGGGGCGTGCTTCGCCTATTTTGTTGTAGGCTCATTGCTGCTTCTTAAAATCAGGGGGCAGCATTAGCCAAAAGAAGGCAGCAGCGCTTGCCAGCCCAGGGCCGCCAGCGTTACAAAAACAATGTACAGTATCGTCCTGCCCAGTCCGCAGAAGAGGATGAATTTCCAGAGCGGAAAACGGAGAATCCCGGCGGCAATCCCCACCAGGTCAAAGGCAAACGGTACCAGCGAAAAAAGGATTATGGCTGTGGCTCCCCACCTTCTCACCCACCCTTCTACCTTTCCGTACATTTTCCCTCGCGCCACAATCTCCCGTCCGCTGTAGCCGACAACATAACCGGTTATCTCCCCGATGGCGGCACCGATTCCTCCCAGAAGGCCCACAATTATCGGACCGGATAAACCGGTGCTGCCGTAAAGCAGAATTCCCAGATTGGACAATATCAACAGAACCGCACCCGGGAAGATAATGGTCGCATTGCCGATGAGGCTGATGAGAAATGCGCCCCAGTAGAAATGCGCCCTTAATTCGGCCAGCCTCTCCGGATGGCGGCCGTAGACAAGCTGCAGAGTCACGGTAACGGCAATAACGAGCAGAAGGGCTACGACAAAGAGTAGTCGCCTCTGTTTGGATTTCTTACCCGGTTCAACTGGTTGCGTTTCCATGACCGTGCTGTCCGTTTCCGGCAATGAACAATATGTAAAATGCCATTTGCCCGCAAGGGCTTATTTCTGCTATACTTGGCTCGTGTGCCCCCATCGTCTAGAGGCCTAGGACACCGGCCTTTCAAGCCGGCAACAGGGATTCGAATTCCCTTGGGGGCATTCTAATTCACCCACCGTCCCCAACGCAAGCGAGACCCAAGATGAACCCGCGTAGAAAGGCCCGCAAGGAAGAACAACTAACCGGTGAACTTTCCGGTAACCTCGCGACATACGAGAAGTTCGGCCTCTTCCAGCGCGCCATCACCCGCCGCACCGCCTACCGCTATCGCGGTGTACTTCTCCTGTACCAGAAATTCCTTGGCTAGGATACGCCATCGCTCGAGGCATCAAAAATATTCCTCGCCCACCTCCGCGAACAGGGCTACGCCCCGTCCACACTCCGCATCTACCGGGCCGCCCTCAAGGGATTCCATGAATGGCGAGGCGAAAACCTGGTCTTCCCCATAAAAGTACCCCGGCATCTTGCACCCTATATCGAAGCTGATGTCGTCGCCAGAGTGCTCGACCTGGCACGAGAGAATCCGCGTGATCACCTGGCTCTGAGGCTGATGAGCGACGCCGGGCTGCGGCGGGAAGAAGTGGTCTACCTGCAAGTAAAGAACATCAGCGGGAACACCATCCGCATACGCGGGAAAGGCGACAAGGACCGCACCGTACCGATGACCTCCGAACTTGCCGAGGCTATCAAGCCGATAACACAGTACATGAAGCCCCATGACCTGCGCCACGCCTTCGCCACCCGTCTCCTGGAGAGAGGGGTCCCGCTGAGGATGGTCCAGGAGTTGATGGCGCAGGGGATGCGGGAGGGCGCGGTTGGTTTCTCCACCGGTCTTGACTATTTCCCCTGCCGTTATTCCAACGAGGAAGAACTGATAAAAATTTGCGAAGTGGTTGCCGAATTTAACGGTGTTTCTGTCTGGCACTCGCGGCGGCGCGACCTCGGTTTAATGGAGTCCTTCCAGGAGGTCGTCAGAGTTGCCCAAAAGACCGGGGTGAAGGCGCATTTCTCACACTACGCGGTGTCCGACCTGGAAAATAAGGGCAAATCGGTAGAAATGCTGGCGCTCATCGATGAAGCGCGAGCTAACGGCATTGACATCACCTTTGACAGCTACCCTTACATTGCCCAGAGCACGCTATTGCTTCTCTTCCTGCCACGCTGGGTACACGAAGGCGGACCGGACGCCATCCTAGAGAGGCTAAGCAATTCAGAAACAAAGGAAAAGATATGTACTGATATAAGGTCGAAAAATATTCCCTGGGATAAAGTCGTCCTGACCTGTGTGCCCTCGGCGAAGAACAGCATCTATGTTGGCCAGACCATACTTGGGGCTGCGGAGATGGCGGGCAAGGAGGTGGTCGAATTCGTCTGCGACCTGCTGCAGGAAGAGGAGCTGGCGGTGGGCCACCTTGGCCTTCTTGGCAACGAGGAGGACCTGCAGCGCATCATGAAGCACCCGTGCCACATGTCGGGCAGCGACGGCATCCTCGTCGGGGACAGGCCCAATCCCCGCGCCTGGGGTACTTTTCCGCGCTATATAGCGCGCTACAGTCGCGAACTGGGCGTGCTAAGCCTGGAGGAAGTTATCCGCCATATTGCAACAGCACCGGCGCAGCGCCTTGGTTTACACGACCGCGGCCTGGTAAAAGAAGGCCTGGCCGCCGACCTGGTGGTCTTCAACCCGGAGACAGTAGCTGATAAAGCCACCTTTGAAGAGCCAAAGCAGTACCCGGTCGGCATTGACTACGTGCTGGTCAATGGTACGGTGGTTGTGGATAAGGGGAAACATACGGGGGTGCTGAAGGGGCGGGCTCTGCTTAACATTAATTGACACTTATGTTAAAATATAAAGCTTGAGCGGAGGAGTGTAGCTCAGTTTGGTAGAGCAGCGGTCTCCAAAACCGCCGGTCGGGGGTTCGAGTCCTCCCACTCCTGCCAGTAAGAGTGTGCCGAGGTGGCGGAACTGGTAGACGCGCTAGCTTGAGGGGCTAGTGAGCGCAAGCTCGTGGGGGTTCAAATCCCCCCTTCGGCACCAATTGAATAAGCGGAAGTGGCTCAGTGGTAGAGCATCTCCTTGCCAAGGAGAGGGTCGCGAGTTCGAATCTCGTCTTCCGCTCCAGAGGCGACGTAGCCAAGTGGATAAGGCGGGGGTCTGCAAAACCCCTATTCACCGGTTCGAATCCGGTCGTCGCCTCCAATTTTTTCTAGCTCAATAAGAATTGAAAGAAGCGATTTTCTCCAGCGGCTCCCGGTCGTGCGTAGACTTCACCTTTTTTCTATCGTAGTAGCCCACAGCAATCAGGATGTCTATCTTTTTCCCTTTCGGAATACCGAGCACCTGCTTCACCGCTGATTCTTTGAACCAGCCTATCCAGCAGGTACCGAGTCCCAGCTCTTCCGCCTGCAGGACAAAATGCTCGCCGGCGATGCCGATGTCAATGAGATAGTACCTTGTCCCCCGGAACATGCCGCCGATGCGGGCCAGGAACCTGCCTTTCTCCGAGACAATGACAACGATAACCGGCGCCTGTTTACAGAAGGCGTTGATGAAATACATGCCGCGGAAAGCTCTTTCACACAGCCTTTTTTTCAGTTCTGGCTCGTCAACGACGATGAACTTCCATGGCTGCGAATTGCAGGCGGAGGGAGCTGCCCGTGCCGCTTCCAGGCACATCATGATTTTTTCCCGTTCCACGGGTTTTTCCAGGAAACGGCGAACGCTTTTCCGCTGTTTTATCAGGTCAAAAAGTGTCATAACGTGCCTACGGTATACCCAGTATGAGGCCGATGGGACAGTGGTCGGAGCCCATAACCTCGGGCAGGGTGAACGCCTCGTTGATAAAGGGCAGCAGGTTTTCAGTGACGAAAAAGTAGTCCAGCCGCCAGCCGACATTCCTTTCCCTAGCTTTTGTTTTGTAGTCCCACCAGGTATACTGGTCCGGCTCCGGGTGGAAATGGCGAAACGTATCTACATAGCCATGAGCGACCAGCTTATCCAGCCAGGCCCGCTCCATGGGCAGAAATCCGGAAATTTTCTCGTTTTCCTTGGGCCGGGCGATGTCAATCTCTTTGTGCGCCGTGTTGAAATCGCCGCAGATAATAAGTCGGTCGCCCCTTTGCCGCATGGGCTCAACGAAGTCGAAGAAGGCGTCGTAGAAGTCCATCTTGTATTTAAGCCGTATGGCATCCTTCTTGCCATTGGGGAAATACACATTGAACAGCGTAAATTCAGGGTACTCGCTGATGATGACCCTGCCCTCAACGTCAAATTCGGCAACGCCGATGCTGGTTTGAATACCTGTTGGCTTCCCTTTGGTAAAGGTGGCCACGCCGCCATAGCCCTTCCGTTCCGGGTAGTTCCAGTAAACCTGGTAGTTTCCGGGTTCGCGCAGGCCAGCATCAAGCTGGTCCGGTGTGGCCTTGGTTTCCTGAAGACAGAGGATATTCGGCGACTCTTTATCCAGCCATTCGATGAAACTGTGCCTCTGCGCTGCCCTGACGCCGTTCACGTTCCAGCAGAGAATTTTGAACTTTTTCACCACACCTCTCCACCCAGAACCTTGAGCTTTAGCCTATCGATTTTTCAATCTCGTCTACTTTTTGCGGGGTCATGGGCAGCTCCGCGTTTTCCAGCACCGAGGTAAGCATGCGCAGGTTATCATTGGAGACGATGTTTTCCGTGGACGCTTCAATGCACAGTCTTTCGCCGGGCACCGTGTCCCGAAGCAGATTCAGTGCGTGTTTCCTGGTAGCCTCCGGCCCCATCATGTATACCGAGCCCGGGAAACCCACCCAGATTACTTTGTCCGGCCAGCAGGCAAGCGCTTCCCCGATGGAAAGGTCGCCCATTGGCGGCGGTGTCAACGCCTCGATAATGTCCAGCGGGGTTTTCGCAATCAGGTCTTTGAGCACCCCCACCCTGCCGTCCATATGACTGGCCAGCAGCTTGCCGTGCTTATGGCAGATTTTGGCCATTTTTTCGTACTCGGGCATGAAGTATTTCTCAAAGAGCCTCGGGTTGACCAGCACCCCATCGATGTTATCACCGCACCAGGTGATGTCCGCCGGCGATTTGGCGCCTATCTCGTACATTGCCTCGCGGCTCTTGGCAATAGCCTGATACAAATCCTCCACCAGGTCCGGATACTTGGCATGATGAATGAAAAATCTGCCCCCCTCACTCCCTACCCAGTCGATCATCAGTGTCTGCATCGGCTGGTGCGGCTGAATGTCCATGACGATGCCTTCATCGCCCAGCCAGTTCTTGGCCTGCTCAAGGGGGTAGTAGTCGGCAATATATTCGGTATGCTCCACGATGTATTTCACAACCCCATAGTCTTCCGGTTCTTTTATCAGGCGCGCAGTATGCCAGGGTGTTATGTCATTCCAGCCGCGCATACCATGCCATTGACCCGTGCCAGGTGCCCTCATCTCATCCTGGTAAACCGTCCCCACCGGTGTGGAAAAAACACGGTGGTACACCGTCTTCCCGTCTTTTTTCAGCCACTGTTCTGTGATATCCACGTCATGAATCTTCACCACATAACTGGGCCTTGCCCAGCTGATTCCCATCCCCCGGTTGCGACACTCACGCTCGGCCCAGCCGGTCTGCATATGACGCCAGTTGTGGAAGAAGGGCAACCTGTCCACGCGCTCCCGGTGGCTGGCCTTCAAAATCCTCTCTCGACGTGTCATCTCGGCCATTCTAGTTCCTCCTCTCCTGAGAACTGACCCATTCCACACACTTCTTAACGCCTTCCAGGGCATTGACCGCCTTGTGGTCAGCGCCGATGCTGGCAGCGAACTCCTCCGTTACCGGTGTGCCACCGAGAATAACCTTGACCTTTTCCCTCATGCTGCTCGCTTTCAGCGCCTCGATTACCTCGCCCATTTTGGGCATGGTGAGCGTGAGCAGCGCCGACATCCCCACAATTGACGGCTGGTGCTCCTTTATGGCGGTGATTATCTTTTCCGTGGCGACATCAACGCCCAGGTCAATCACTTCGAAACCCTGCACCCGCAGGAGGCTGGTGACGATATTCTTGCCCAGGTCATGGTGGTCTCCTTCCACGGTAGCGATTACCACCTTGCCCAGTTTGCTGGCGCTCTCGCCTTTGATGAACGGCGTCACCACCTTTACCCCTTCTCTCATCACCTCCGCCGCCACCACGAGCTCGGAAAGGAAATATTCACCCTTTTCAAACTTGTCGCCCACAATTGCCATGCCCGGAACCATGCCCTCATTAATGGCCTTATTCGGGTCGATGCCGGCTTCCATGGCCTCTCCGGCTGCCTTGGCTACCCCATCGAAATCAAGGCTGATGATGCTCTCCTTCAGTGCTGCCAAATACTTATCTTCACCCAATGACTGCCTCCTGAATCGATAGAATTACGCCTATGTTAACTTCAGTTTAGCTTACTGCCAAATCAAAGCGCACTGCGGTATATCTTTTCCACGTCCGCTTCGGTCAGGTCGCGCGGATTGGGGACAAAAAGGCGACTCTGCTTCATGCCGCCGGCCACGAGCCTGGGGAGGTCATCAGCCGAGATGCCGCAGGCGCCCAATTTGTCGGGTATGCCGATATCTTCAAGCAACCGATGCAGCCTGATAACGAGGCGTTCTGCCGCCTGGAAATCGGACAGGCCATCGGTTATTTCTCCCATCGCCTGTGCAATGCGGGCATATTTGTTCAAATCGCCCGTTTTATTGTAATCGACCACGTAGGGCAGCATGATGGCATTGGTCCGGCCGTGCGACATATGATACTCGGTATCCAGCACATAGGCCAGCGCGTGAACCGCCCCCACCCCACCGCTGCCGAATGCCAGCCCGGCCACCGTTGCCCCCAGCGACATGTTATATCTGGCTTCCA
>Ga0180009_10002747_pt1 | contig 20572 bp, 21 predicted proteins | sample OS_PC_MetaG_FD_123537 | JGI IMG/M metagenome (GOLD analysis project Ga0180009, IMG submission 123537) | Groundwater microbial communities from the Aspo Hard Rock Laboratory (HRL) deep subsurface site, Sweden - OS_PC_MetaG | ecosystem: Environmental > Aquatic > Deep subsurface > Groundwater...
ACTCCGCTTACTTCCATCCCCGCAACCTCTACCCCCAAATCAAAACCATCTTACAAAACTAATCCTAGTATATAATCAATTCATGAACAAAAACCTAAGCTCCATGCAGGGCATTTTTTGGTCAAGGTCAGCAAACAAGCTGGATCTACAAACAGACAAAAACTACATTATCCACCAAGTCTTAATGTATGGTTCCCTAGAACAAATTGACTGGCTTAAAAAAACCTACTCCAGTCAAGAAATCAACCAAGTTTTCATCAACCATCCAAAAAAAATCTATACCCCTCCAGCCTTTAATTTTATTAAAAACTATCTCTTAAAACTCACTCAACCATTAGATCAAAATCTCTATGTTAAAGTTACATCTTGATATTCTAGACAAAAAAAGACTACAAGTTTTTCAGCAACTACAAGAAGTTTGTCAAAAAAATTGGATTTTGGGTGGAGGCACAGCCATTGCTTTGCAACTTAATCATAGAAAGTCTTATGACTTCGATATTTTTCTACCCCATGAGGTTCCAACAAACCTACTTACAACCATTAATCAAGCTTTTACAAGTTATAAAATACGCCCCACCATTGACACAAAACAAGAACTAAGCTTGCTTCTAACCGAACAAATCAAACTCACTTTTTTTTGTTTCCCTTTCCCTCATTTACATCCACCTATTAAATCCAATTCTATAAATCTGTTTTCATTAACAGATCTAGCAAGCAATAAAGCCTATGTCATTGGTAGAAGAGGAGAATGGAAAGATTACGTCGACCTTTATTTCTGCCTCTTAGGCAAACATGTAAATATCTACACCATCCTCAAGGAAACCGAACAAAGATTCAAAGGTAATTTTGATAAAAAGCTCTTTTGGGAACAATTAGTTTATTATCAAGACCTCAAAGATTTTAAAATCGACTATGTTGGCAAAACTACTTCTAAAAACACTATTCAAAATTATTTTGAAGATCTAACAAAAACCAAATTTTAATACTAAACTAATATACTTAACCCAATGTCTGCCATTTTTACCATCTATATCTATCAACCGTTTTTAAACATACTAGTGGGCATTTACTGGCTTTTGGGTCAAATTACCAACGGCCAGCCAGATATAGGTATCGCCGTAATAATCTTTTCAGTCATTGTTCGTATAATAATGTTGCCTTTAAATCTATCCGCCGATAAATCCGAAAAAGAAAAACGCGAAATAATGAAAAAAATCAACCAGATTGAGGCAAAATACAAAGGTCAACCAGCAGTTCTTAAGCAAGAAACCAAAAAAATCCTAAAGTCTAACCCCGGCACTCTCATATCAGAAGGATTCACCTTAACCATCCAAATAATTATCGTTCTCATGTTGTACAGAATCTTCAAGACCGGTCTAGAAGGGGCCGATCTTCACCTTCTCTATCCATTTCTTCCCGCTGTAGACACTCCCATTAACCTAATCTTCTTAAATCAGTACGATCTTTCTGTTCCAAACATGTTTCTCAATCTAGTTCAGTCTGCTTTAATTTTTGTCGTCGAAATACTACATATGCTTTTCTCACCTATAAAAAGCTCCAGAAAAGAATTTCTAAGCTTGGCAATATTTTTACCTGTGATTTCCTTTATCCTTTTTGCCATGCTCCCAGCTGGTAAAAAAGTCTTCATTATCACCTCACTTATATTCTCCATTTTCTTATTGGTAATAAAACAAGTCATTTTCTGGTATCATTCATTCTTAGGCAGTCCTTCTGCCAAAAGTTAATAATTTATACATATGGCAGATTTTGATAAATTAGTTGTTTCATTCTTGGTCGACGAAGTTGTTGGTGGTTTTTTTATCTCCGTTCCACCCGGACACGTAGCCTGTGTCTACGACCGTGGCAGGGGAGTTCTAAACAGAGTTTTAAGCCCGGGCCTTCATCTAAAAATTCCTTTTTGGCAAGTAGCCAAGCTTTTTAATGCCCAGATCCTAGAGTACACCATTAGAGAGTCTCTTGACTTAAAAGACAAAGAAGTCTTAGGAGACGAACCAATTCTAACCACCACCAAAGACAATCAAAGCGTTTCTGTAGAAGGTTCCATTCTTTTTAGAATAGATAAGCAAAACGCCCCAGAACTTTGGGAAAACATTGGTGATAACTTTGTCTCTAAAGTAATTAGACCTTATTCAAGATCAAGAATAAGTAACATCTTCACCCAGTTCAACTCAGAGAACCTAATTCAAAGCCGTGGTGAAATAGAGAAACTTCTTAAAAACGAGCTTACCAAACTATTTGAAGACAAAGGTCTAAATGTAGAAGGAGTTTTACTGTCTCGCCTCAAAATGCTCCAAACCAAAGAAAAAGAACAAGTAATTTTCCAAGCACCCGTTCCCCAACAATAACCTCCCTCGTCATCCCGGACTTGATCCGGGATCTATATAATTTTTTTCGCTATAATTAAAACCAATGTCCACCTTACCAGATATTTCTATTCTAGAGGTTCGCCCCGCCAAAGATTCAGAAGAGACCGTAGCAAATTTTACCCATTTTCTAGCTTCTCTTAACTCTAGTCTAAAATCATCGTTTCTAGATAGATTTCTGCACCGTCAGCAAACAATCTCTCTAGAACTAGCTTGTCTTAATCAAGCTATCTATTTTATTATCACCTGTCCAAAACACCTTGAGTCTCTAGTTAAATCCCAAATCGCCGCCCAGTATCCTACCTCTATTATTACCCTCATGAAAGACTATCTTCCAGCCTGGATGAGTCATGGTCAAATAAGTTTGGGTCAACTGTTCCTTAGCCAGCCTTCATATCTACCTTTAAGTACCGTTACCGACTCCACCCCAGATCATTTAGCCGCCGTTATTGGTGTTTTGTCTCGTTTGTCTACTGGGCAAGCCGCCATTGTTCAGCTTGTTTTTGCTTCGGCCCCCAAGTCTTGGTTAAGAACTGCCCATAGCATCTTAAATCCACCTCCACCTCCACCAGAAACACCAGCCACTCCACCCCACCCTCAAAAAGCCCAGATTGAACTTAAAACCACCCAGTCAGTTTATTTTACAGATGTCCGTCTAATTACCATAGCGGGTAATAAATCAACTAGTCAATCAATCTTAAGTCAACTGGCCGGTTCGTTTGGCGTTTATACCTTGTCAGAAGGTAACTCTCTTGCCCTTAAATCTCCGAATCAAAATTGTGAACCAAAACTAAAAAAAGCCATTCTAAATAGAAACATGAAACTTGCCCCCAAAGGCCAGTACTTAAACATTCTAGAAATTGCCTCTATTTTTCACTTACCAAACAATACCTTGGCCGGTCTTAAAAACATTACCTGGGGCAAGACCCTAAAAGGGGAGGCCCCTCAAGACCTACCCGTTGCAGGTTATTTATCAGACCAAGATAGGGCCAAGATAAACTTTTTTGCCACCACAGAGTTTAAAAACAACGTTAGTGTCTTTGGTATCAAAAAAGGGGATGACCGTCGTCGCCATATGTACATCTTGGGTAAGTCTGGTACCGGTAAAACCACTCTTATTGCCAACATGGCAATTCAAGACATCCAAAGTGGTCACGGTGTAGCCATCATCGATCCTCATGGTGATTTATCAGAAATTCTTTTAGACCATATTCCAGAAGAAAGAATAAACGATGTGGTTTACCTAGATCCCTCAACCAAAGACATCTCCTTTCATTTAAACCCCTTAGTTGTCAAAGACAAACAGCATCAAGAACTAGTTGTTTCAGGTATTCTTTCAATTTTTACCAAAATCTGGGCCAACGTCTGGTCTGCCCGTATGGAATATATCTTGCGAAACACGCTACTCACCTTGGTAGAAAAACCAGGCTCAACTCTTCTTGATATTCCCAAACTTTTAACCAACCCCAAGTTTAGAAACGATTATCTAGAATCTGTCAAAGACGAAGTAGTTCACGAGTTTTGGAAGAAAGAATACGACAAATATTCAGAAAAATTCCAGTCAGAGGCCATCTCTCCCATCTTAAACAAAGTCGGCCGTTTCACCACCAGTAGGTTAATAAGAAACATAGTTGGTCACGAACACTCTACCGTAGATGTAGAAAATTTAATGAATCAAGGTAAAATAATTATTCTAAATCTTGCTCAAGGCAAAATAGGGGAAGACAACACCGCTCTTTTAGGAGCCATGTTCATCACCCAAATGCAGATCGCCGCCATGAACAGGGTCCACATACCCGAAGAACAGAGAAATGACTTTTTCTTATATGTTGATGAGTTTCAAAACTTCGCTACCGAATCATTTGTAAAGATTCTTTCTGAAGCCAGAAAATTTAGGTTGAATCTAATTCTAGCCAATCAGTACACCGCCCAGCTTCCAGAAGAAATCCAAAAGGCCATTTTTGGTAACGCTGGCACGGTGGCTACTTTTGTAGTGGGTGCAGACGACGCCAATCAGCTAATAAACGAGTTAGGTAATCAATATACCCAAGATGACCTAGTCGCCTTGGGTAAATACCAAATAGTTATTAAGTTATCAATTGATGGTCGAATCTCCACTCCCTTCCCTGCCTATACCTTACCTGTTCCAAGTACCGAAAACCAAAACCGTTCTAAGGTTCTTCAAGCTAGTCACGACCAATACTACAAAGAAGTAACGGAAGAAGACTTCATCGCCCCAGTCTCCCAAGGGTCCAAAGGTTCCGAACCTTCGGCGGTCCGCAACGCAGTGAAGGATGGTTCGGAACCTAAAAAACAACCAGTAGTTGGCAAAACCTACCAAGGCACCATCGACAACCTCAAAGACTACGGCGCCTTCGTAGAGTTCCTCCCCGGCATTAAGGGCCTGCTTCACATCTCTAATCTCCCCAAAGGCTATCTTGAAAAAGCCAAAAAAGGCGACGCAATAGAAATAATCCTAAAAAAAATCGACGACCAAGGCCGTTTCGACCTCTCCATGGCACAACCCACCTCTTGACAAAGCTCTCAATATAGTTTAAACTAATACTAGAAAGTACCCATAATAAGATACTTAAGCTACATGAAACAAACTATACTTACGGTAAAACAAAGCAAACTTCTTGAAGATCTAATTGTCAAACACGGACAGATTGTCACTTCAGAGCAAATCTATATCGAGGCTAAAGGTTCGTGGGATCAACAACAAGCTAAAAAAATAATCACTAAACTTGTTAGCAACGGTTGGTTGATACGTATAAAGAGGGGTTTGTACGCTATTTCTAATTTTAGCAATAGAGGATTTTTATCACTTTCACCCTATACCGTCGCCAACTTACTTGTTAAAGATTCCTACGTTTCTTTTGAAACTGCTCTGGCTTATCACGGCATGTTTGACCAGCTCATAGACAAGGTAATTTCAATTTCTCAAGTTCGTTATAAAACGGTAAAACTTAATACTACAGAATACGGCTTCATAAACACCAAAGATAAATTCTTTTTCGGTTGGCAAGAAGTTAAAATAGATAACAGAACAGCGCGTGTGGCTACAATGGAAAAAGCACTAATCGATACCGTCCACTTTCATAAGAGTAAGTACTCAATAGATTTGGTAATCGAAAAAATGTCTAAATATCAAACCAGCTTAAATATAGCTAGGTTATCAAAGTATGTAAGTAAAATGTCATCAACCACAATCAAGATTTTTGGTTATATTTTTGATTTGTTAAACATAGACTCCAGTTCATTACATGAACTGGTCAAAACCAACAAGGGCACACACTGGATGCTTGTTGGTGATAAAAAATTTAATGCCAAATGGCGAATGTACTACGACGAGTATTTTGATAAATATCGGTTGGACAAATAAAACTAATGATCACACGGCAACAACTTGAAATAATTAATCGTAAAAGCCTTAAATATCCCCTCCATGTTGCGGAAAAGGATTATTTACTTGCCCTAGTTTTACAAATTATTACCACTTCATCCTTGGGAAAACACCTCATCTTCAAAGGTGGTACAGCCCTCCATCATTGCTACTTAAAACAATATCGTTTTTCAGAAGACTTAGATTTTTCTTCTAACCAAAGTCCAGTATCACTAGAGAATTTACGGAATCTCTTTAACAAGGTTCATTACCTAAATATTAAAAAAGACTACTTATCAAAAGCCACAGTAAAAATTGAGAAACTGCAATACATTGGACCGCTTATTCAACCCAACTCATTAAAAGTTGAAATTGATTTTTTACAGAATGTTGTTCTTCCTCCACAAACATTGATTTACCATAATGTTTGGGGTGTTGATTTTACAGTTCAGGTAATGGATATCAAAGAAATCTGTGCCGAAAAAATAAGAGCCATGAGTGATAGAGCACGATACCGCGATTTTTATGATTTAGCCTTAATCCTCAAAGAATATACCATTAATCTTGAAGAGATAATTCAACTTGTCAAGCAAAAAGAGATTCGGCAACCAATAAGTAAAGCCAACATAAAGGTTAACCTAGAGATCATTAAAACTCAAAAAGAAAAAGAAATGAATCAAATTTATTATTCAAGAAACATAGATGATACTACCATTAAGGAAATGGTAGATCGCTTACCTCTTGACAAACCACTCCCCGCCCCCCTATACTAGCAGTCTAGTTATTCAACTGCTTATCATATGTCTAAACAACTTAACGTTAAATCTCTAAACCCCGCCCCCGGCTTTCTTTTAATAGAACCAGCCAAACAAGAACAAAAAACAGTTTCTGGTATTTACTTACCAGACAGCCACGATGAAAAACCCCAGTACGGCACTATTTTGGCCGTAGGGAATCCAATTTTTGATAATGGTAAGGAAATTAAATCGCCCGCCAAAAAAGGTGCCACAGTGGTTTACAAAAAATGGGGTGGTAACGAAGTCCAGATAGGGGACACAGAGTACCAGTTTCTTAAGTTCGAAGACATTCTAGCAGTCGTTAACTAGTCGAACCGTCATTCCCGCGCAGGCGGGAATCTATATTAATTAAACAAACAAAATCATGGCCAAACAAATTACTTTTTCAGATGATGCTCGTCAAAAACTATTAGCAGGTGTAGACAAACTAGCCAAGGCAGTCGTCACCACTTTAGGTCCAAAAGGTAGGAATGTAGCCATAGACAAAAAATGGGGAGCTCCAGCCGTTCTACACGACGGCGTCTCCGTAGCCAAAGAAATCGAACTAGAAGACAAGTTTGAAAACATGGGTGCACAGTTAGTTAAAGAAGCCGCCAGCAAAACCAACGACGTAGCCGGAGACGGCACCACCACCGCAACCTTGCTCGCTCAACAAATTGTTAAAGCAGGCATGAGGCACATCACCGCTGGTGCTAACCCCATGCAAATGAAAAAAGGCATAGATAAAGCTGTAACGGCAGTCGTTGCAGAGCTTAAGAAAATAAAAAAGGATATTAAAGCAGACGAATGGCAGTCGGTAGCCACCATTTCCGCTCAAAATGAAACAGTTGGTAAAAAAATTGCCGAAGCACTTAAGCTTGTTGGCAAAGACGGTGTTATAGAAGTAGAAGAGGGTAGGGGTCTAGAAATGGAAATAGAACACAAAGAAGGCATGGCCTTTGATAAAGGTTACGCCTCTCCTTACTTCGTTACCGACCCAGCCAAAATGGAAGCCTCTATCGAAAATCCATATATTCTTATCACCGATCAAAAAATTAGCTCCATTAGCGACTTTCTTCCCTTTTTAGAGAATTTTGTTAAAATTTCTAAAAACCTAGTTATAATTGCAGAAGACATAGAGGGAGAGGCTCTAGCCACTCTGGTGGTCAATAAAATGCGTGGCAGTTTTAATATATTAGCCGTAAAAGCCCCAGCTTTTGGTGACAGCCGCAAAGCCATGCTAGAAGATATCGCCATTCTTACTGGCGGTACCGTTATTTCCGAAGACTTAGGCAGAAAATTAGACTCGGTTACGGTAGAAGATCTGGGTCAAGCAGACAGGGTAAGCTCAGACAAAGACAATACTTCCATAATCGGTGGTAAGGGCAATAAAAAAGACATTCAGACTAGAGTAGCTCAAATTAAAAATGAAATAGAGACCACCACCTCAGACTTTGACCAAGAAAAACTCCAAGAAAGACTTGCCAAACTAGCCGGCGGAGTTGCCGTAATCAGCGTTGGTGCCGCTACAGAGGTAGAACTAAACGAGTTAAAAGAAAGAGTCAAAGACGCAGTTGGTGCCACCAAGGCCGCTATAGAAGAAGGCGTTGTAGCCGGCGGTGGAGTGGCTCTTCTAAGAGTAGCCAAGATTCTAGACAAACTAGAAGGTGAAAACACCGACGAAGAAATAGGCATAAAAATCATTAAAGAAAGTTTATCTCAACCCCTGCGTTGGTTAGCCAAAAACTCTGGCGCCGACGACGGTTGGGTATTCAAAAAGGTAGAAGAAAATTCAAACGTAAACTACGGCTTCAACGCTGCCACCCTAGAGTTTGAAGATCTTCTAGAAGCGGGGATTATTGACCCAGTCAAAGTTACCCGTTCGGCTCTTCAAAACGCCGCATCTGTTGCTAGCATGATCTTGACCACAGAGGCCCTAATCACCGATCTGCCAGAAAAAGAAGACGCTTCCCCTGCCGGTAACCCCGGCATGATGGGCATGTAAAAAGCCAGACTAAAAATCAGTCTGTGAATTTGAAAGTAGAAAGGATTTGGTTAAACTCATTTATTGTTGAAGTACTTTTTTCGACCGAATCGCTGTCAGGATAACTCAGTGTAATTGAATAGGTAATATCATTAACCATAAAAACACCGATTGAATTAGATAACGAGTTAGACAAACCAATGGTGTGAGTATTGTTATAACTATTACTCTTTGAATATTGATATAGATTAATTCCATCTAATACAAATCCTTCGCCATCATAAGTTTGCCCTACACCTCCGATTCCATCCATATTTAAATACATTGTAATTACAGAATCATCTTTGGTTAGTTCTATTTTTGTATTGAATACTTTCTCACCTTCTTTTTGCCCTTGTTGCTCATTAACGGTCCAAACCAGTGGGTATTTAAAAGAAATATTGTGTGTAGTGTTGTTATATGTCCTCCAGTTTGCAGTTGGTTCAAATGTTGGTGTAGAAGAGGGCGTCAGCAGTGGGGTTAAATTTTCTGTGGGTGAAGGGGCTACTGAAAATAGTTGTTGTTTTAATTGATAGATCTGGTAGGCAAGAACACCTGTAACTGACAAAAACAAAATAACTAAAAAGACAAACAACCAAGGTATTTTACTTGATGGGGTTGGTTGGGTAAAAGGAATTTGGGTTTCTGGTTGACTAATATTAGGTTGTGGTTTAAAAACTATTTCATTTTCCTGCATATTAACAAAAGTATATCATTTATATTTTATTTGAAACATTCCAACTTATCCACAAAAAAACAACGTTTTCCACACAAAGTAAATAAGCCAAGCACCAATCTAAAATAGATTAAATTTGTTTAAAACTCTTATTTATTAGCCAATCTAACAGCTGTACTTAAATAGGTCATGGGGTTCAAGGCTGTAGTCTGATTTCTTATCTCCAAATGCAAATGGTATCCGGTTGTTCTTCCTGTTAAGCCAATTTCTGCCAAAATGGTTTCAGAGCTTACAACTTCACCTTCCTCTACCATTACCTTACCCACATGGGCATATAAACTAGTAAGACTCTCACCGTGGTCAATTAAAATACTTCTACCATACCCAAACCTAGTATTCTCAACTCTTAACACCATACCTGCCTGTATAGGGTAAATCTTAGAGCCCGCGGGGGCTGTAATATCAATTCCTGGGTGCCAACGACTAAACCCTTGAGATATTCCACTCATAGAAGGAACCGTCATTTTGAAATCATAGAAATGATCTTGTTTTTCAGTCTCGATCACTGCTTGGGTTGGTAGGGGAGAAAAGGCCTGTACCGTTCCTGAACTCTGATAAACTCCAGCCACCAACCAAACCGAACTAAAAGAAACACCCATAAAAGACATAAAACCACCCAAAACAGTTTTAAGCTTTTTAGTCTCCAACACAGGTCTTAAAAGTTTAGAAATAGGATGAGACGACCTTGTTTTTGGTAAAAAAGATATTACTGTCCTTAATATCATAAATCGGATTATTCATCCGAGAAGAGAACATAATACCACAAAATCCTATAACAGTCAAGTCCAGCCATGTAGAAAGTGATAAACTAATATCATGCCAAAAAACATCTTATTTAGAGCCGACCTAGACGTACCCATAAAAGATGGCAAAATCACCAATAACTACCGTCTTCAATGTCTTCTTCCCAGCCTCAATAAGCATTTAAAACAATCTAAAAAACTACTAATTATTGGCCACCAGGGGAGACCTACCCGAAGGAATGCCAAAAACTCTCTTTTACCCATCAAGAGAGAACTAGAAAGTCTGATACATCAGTCTATTTCATTTATTTCTGAAATAAAAGGAATAGGGGAATGGCAAAAAAACGACTCTTCAGTTGCTCTGCTAGAAAACTTACGATTCTTCCCCGGTGAAAATGGCCTAGATAGGGAATTCGCTCGTCAAATTACCCAAGACAGTAATTTATACGTTTATGAAGCATTTGCCCATTTTCACCCTTCTAGTTCCCTCCAAATAATACCCAAAATGTTGCCCACAATTACCGGGGAAAGATTTAATTTAGAGGTCAAAACTCTTACTCAAATTACAAAAAACCCCGATAGACCCATCCTTTTAATTCTATCTGGTACCAAAGAAGACAAACTCAAAATTGTGGACAACCTGAAAGACGTCTTCGACTCAATAATCATAGGGGGTCGCCTGGCCTCGCTAAACCTTCCTCCACACCTAAAAGCCGCCACTCTTTCTTCTAATGGCTTAGACATAGATAAAAACGCCATCACTCTTATTAAAAACCACATATCCAAAGCTAAAACCATTGTTTTAAACGGCCCCTTAGGCAGGTTCGAAGATGGTATAAACACCAAAGGTACCAAAAAAGTCTTATTAGCCCTTAAAAATTCCCCCGCTTTTACCCTTTTGGGTGGTGGAGACACCATAAACTCAATTAAAACCTTGGGCTTTAAATATACCGATTTTAGCTTCGTTTCCACCAGCGGTGGCGCCATGCTTGATTTCCTCACTACCGGTACTCATCCAGTCATCTCTGCTATATTTAATACATGATTAACTTCTCTATCAACGGCTTTGGCCGTATCGGCCGCTCCGCTACCCGTGTCTGGCTAGAAAGCCATACAGACAAACTTAATTTAGTAGCCATTAACACTTCTGGATCTCTTCCTATTTCAGGTTGGGCCAATCTTCTGAAATATGACACCGCCTATGGTCGCCTCCCCTACTCTATAACAGCAGAAGAAGTTTCCGACCAAGCTCCCTTAATTGGCTTTTTAATCATCCAAAAACCCAACCAAGTTTACAAGCTCCCAGTGTTAGCTCAAAGAGACCCAGAAAAAATTCCTTGGAGTAAATACCAGGCAGACATAGTTATAGAGTCCACTGGTGTATTTACCACTCAAGAAGAAGCTAGAAAACACCTAACAGCAGGTGCCAAACTAGTTATTATCTCTGCTCCTGCCAAAGGCGGTTCTGTGCCTACAGCCGTAATCGGGGTAAATGAAGACAGTATTGTAGGCAAAGACAGAGTTAATTCATACTCCATTGTTTCTAACGCTTCCTGCACCACCAACTGCGTTGCTCCAGTCGCCGCCGTTATGCACTCTAAAATAGGCGTTCTAAAAGCCATGCTTACCACCATTCACGGCTACACCGACGACCAAAAACTTCAGGACAACTCCCATAAAGACATGCGCCGTGCCAGAGCTGCCGCCCAAAACATCATCCCCACCACCACCGGTGCCGCTACCGCCACAACAGAAACAATTCCAGAACTCAAAGGCCTATTTCAGGGCCTAGCCCTAAGGGTTCCTGTAATTACCGGCTCGATCACCGACTTCACTTTTGTAACCAAAAGAACCACTTCTGTAGAAGAGGTCAATCAAATTTTTGTCAATGCTTCTCAATCCCCAATCTACCGTGGCGTTCTTGCTACCACAACCGAATCTCTTGTTTCTTCAGATATTATTGGCAGACCAGAATCCGCCATTGTTGATTTGGGTTTAACTAAGGTGGTAGACGGCACCTTAGTAAAGGTCATGGCCTGGTACGACAATGAATACGGCTACGCCAACCGCCTAGTAGAACAAGTCATCCAAGCCGCCGAAACTATCTAAAATCTTCCACCTCCGAGGTGGAATGTTTTATTTACTCCAATATTAATCTTTTAATTTCTTTCAACTGTTTTTGGTAGTCTGCTTGGTCACCAACAAACTTCCAATATGAGTGTTCATTGAATGGTGGTGACACTATCACTTCTTTTTTGCAAAACCCGCCATCAATCTTCAGGTATTCTTTTAAAGAAGACCAAGGATATAGTCTTAATTCTTTCAGACTATTTACCACACTTCCAGTGTGAGGATTCAAATGTATATATCGACTAACATGCATTAATTGTTCATCAGTTGTTACCCGTACAGCTTTAAATTGGTTCATAAACAGTTGCCCAGTTCTTTCTTGTCTTTTATTGTGATAACGTGTGTAACTATTTTGGAAGTCAGATAAATACTTAGACACACCGCCGTCAGCTAGTTGTTTTATCAGTAAATGAAAATGGTTAGGCATTAAGCAATAACAATATATTTCTACGAGTTTTTCCTGAGTCTGCTCAAAAATTTGTTGCTGTTTTTTGGTGGTTAATGTCAGAAAACGAGAAAGTTTGCAAAACCGATCACTAAAATGGTAAAAATCTATACACCTAACAGCTCGTTCATAATCTGTTTTGTCTGAAAATGTTTTCCTTCCGTCAATTCCTTTGTTAAAAACATGGTAAATACCCCCAGTAAATAGCGGTGTTTTTCTGCTAGGCATCTTAATTCATAATACTACAATCTTCCACCTCCGAGGTGGAATGTTTACTATTTGAGGCCGAGATGGGATTCGAACCCATGAATCGAGAGATTTGCAGTCTCCGCCATTAACCACTCTGGTACTCGGCCAGGTACATACATTTTACCATTCTGGTACAATCGGCTCATATGATAAAAAAAATTGGGCTTCTAATCCTGTCATCTATCGTTCTATCCGCCTGCACAATTCCTTTCTTTGGTAACAAAGCCGGAGTTCAAATTACCTCAAATCCACAAGGAATGGTTACCATAAACTCCGAGTCCTCTGGTCAGACACCAGTATATCAAGAAAACCTAAAAGCCGGCAGTTATGCAGTTAAAATCTCACCTTTAGACACCACTCTCCAACCTTGGGAGGGCAAAATTACCCTTACCGCAGGCACGATTACCGCAGTTGATCGTCAACTGGCAGTTACCCCAGACCAAGCTCATGGCCATACCTTATATTTTGAAAAACTCGATTCCAAAGACAAGGTAGAGGTAAACATAACCAGCTTGCCAAACACGGTCTCTGTTCTAATAGACGGTAACCCAGCTGGATTCACCCCGTTCTCCAGTAGCTCAATTGACTCAGGTGGTCACACCTTTACCCTTACAGCCCCGGGCTTTCAAGACAAAGTCATCAAGGCTGCTGTAGAGCCAGGGTTCAGGTTAAATATAAACGCCCAACTAGCTGGTCAAAAAATTGCAGACCTTCCCACCCCTACCCCAACTCCAGAACAAGCCACCCCTTCTGCTACGCCTACCAAGGCTCAAGAAACTCCTGCAGATATCACTCCACTTCCTAAACAATCCACTTCGTCCGCTGTTCCCAAGCCCTACGTTACTATAAACAGTGCTACTCTGGGTTGGCTCAGGGTCAGGCAAGAACCGTCCGCCACGGCCACAGAGATAGCTAAAGTAAACCACGGTGACAAGTTCCCCTACCTAAAAACCCAATCTGGTTGGTACCAAATAGAATACCAAACTAGCAAAAACGGCTGGATCTCCGCCTCCTACGCCACCCTCTTCGAATAAAATGCTAAACTATTTTTAATATGCAAGAAAACATCCAATCAGAAGCCCCAACACTTCCCACACAACCCTCTCTTACGAGTAAATCTCTCTGGTTCTTTGTTTCTCTAATCACCTTACTCCTCGCAATCATCGGAGTTCTAGCCTATCAAAACTACCAACTTACACAACAACTAGTCGAAAATCAGTCAATTTTATCTTCTTTAACCATTGCTCCTACTTCAATCCCAGACCCCATTTCACCTCAATCACAGAATATAACCGAAAGTGACGATGTTGTTCAGGAATCTGAATCTGAAGTAGTAGAACAATTGGTTTCAGAAAAAGCTATTGGGTATATAAAAAGGGTTTATGATAAAAACGGCAAAAGATTTTTGGATATTGACTACATCCAGTGGCTAAATTCAGAGGAATGCACGGCAAAAAAACTAAGTGCGCCTAATGGATATTGTATTGAAAATATAAACACCAAAATTAGGTCATTCGAGATTTCACAAAATGTCCAGATAAAGGTAGATACTTTAAGTTACACAGCTGATGGAAACTTTAATTTTGGTGAGTCAATATCTTATTTACCATTCAAAAATCTGTTCGCCGTTGATTCAAATTCATCGTTAAAAGAATCGTTGTATTGGGTTGTAGTAAAGGATAGTGTAATAACAAGTATTTCAGAACAATACCGACCTTAATTTGAATAATCTGTTTTTTCTCCGTCATTCTGGCTTGTCCAGAATCGATTCTGGATGCGTTCGCAAACTCACTTACCAGAATGACATGGGGTTTTGTCTTACATAGTATAAAATTCCAACAATTACCAACTTACCTACGCGATCGCGTCACTAAGTTGGTAGTTCAGATGCTTTTTTCATTACCTTTGTCCACAAATAATCATCAGGCAAAAGCTCTTTTGGTAAAAAAGGATCTTTCATTAACTCATCCAAATATTCAGATCTTCTCTTCTCATCATAGTTTTTCATTATTTTCCTATATTCAGTATTAATCTCATCAAGCCGCCAAATTTTTTGTGCAAACTCATTATCAGGTATTCCAACCACTCTTTTTGATTTGTGTGCACTACAATAATCTCTAATTCCTTGTTTGATCAAAAGTTTATCAAGCTTATCAATCACCGGATGAGGAGAAACCCAAACCGAAATTTGCCATTGAGCAAAACCAAGTTTCTTCAAAAAATTACGTAACGAATCTCTTTTACCCTTTTCGGTTTCAGGGAAATCATACATCACTACCCGCCAAAATCCATCCCATTTCTTTTTCCTCCATTCTAACAAAGGAAATTGTTCTAGCAATTTATTTCTTCCAACGTCTGTTAAGAGCAGATTATTTTTCTCCTGGTCAATTCTCTCTTTTTTTAGAAGTACCTCTTTGGCATATCTATAATTTCTTTCTCTTCCTGAGTGTAGATTCATTGCCCATCTTAAACTACCACGATAATTGCCAAAAAAATCTTCTGCAAACTCCAGAGCTAGAAGTAATAACATACTCGACCTCATCTACTCATCATTTTACACCAACTTACCTACGCGATCGCGTCACTAAGTTGGTAGTCGACGGCTAGCCTTCTATCCTACGTAGTACAAAATCCCAATTACCAGCACTCCCCAGATAGCAATAGTAGTCATTAAGGGCTTGTCAGACAACAATATTCTTTCTGGGCTTTCCCCCTCATCTCTCTCATAAATAAGTTGCAAATATCTCATTACCCCATAAACCACAAACGGCACCGTAATCATTAAAAGCTTCTCAGAAATCAGGGTTCTAGGCAAGGTTGACATTAGGGTCAACACTCTTCCGCTTGGTATTATTCTTGGTTGATTAAAGGTAAACAAAGCATAAGTTAGCCATGTAGCCGTGGCAAACATAGCCGTATATAGATTCAACAACTCATCGGTATATCTTTTTAAAGTGGTTCTTACATTTGCCGTTATCCCAGAGCCTAGAAGCAAGGTTCTTTCTCCTCTTCTTTTTCCTACCGCCAAGAAAAGAGACGCAGAGATAACCGTAAGTAAAAACCAAACATCCATGTGAGCTTCTATAGCAAAGGCTCCGCCATAAACCCGCAACACGTAGCCAGAGGCCACTATTAAAACGTCAACAATAGGAATCCGTTTAAGATAGCCGGTATAAGCTATTTGCATAACCAGGTAAGTCAATCCCGTTAAAAATAAGAAATAGCTCAGGGTTTGCATCAACAACAGCGACGTCACCATTAAACCAAGACTGGCTATTACAGCTACGGGTATAGGTAGGTCTCCAGCAGCAATCGGCCTTTTTCTTTTAAACGGGTGTAGTCTATCCGCTTTAACATCGACCAAATCATTAAAGATATAAACACCGCTAGACAACATAGTAAAAGCTATCACTGCCCAAACCGTTTGCCAAAACATACCTGGAACAAATAAAAGCCCAGAAAAAACCAACGCCGCCATTAAGGCAAAATTTTTCAGCCACTGACGCGGCCTGGTTGTTTTGAGTAAAGCAATAAATATCTCCATAACATAAACACGATCATTAATCCACCTAATCCTAACATGATTATAAACTTCTTTCTAGCATCTACCTGTAAAGCTACCGTACCAAGGGCCAGAGCAGTAAGCCAATAAAATATTGCTATCCGTCTTTTTCCCCAGCCCATCTTCATTAATCTGTGGTGTAAATGTCCTCTGTCTCCCCAAACGGGAGACTTGCCAGACAACAATCTTCTTCCAATTACGTAAACAGCATCAATCGTTGGTACCCCTAAAACCACTATCAAAGTACCAATTTTAGCCGTAGACAAAATTGACAAAACACCCAACAATAGACCAGCCAAGCTGGTTGCCGAGTAACCAGGCATTATTTTTTGAGGGAAAAAACTAAAAAACGCCAACCCTACAAAAGCACCCGCCAAAGCAAAAGCTAAAATTACCACCGGCCACTGAGCAATATCTGCGCTATAGTTTAAAGAAATAAGCCCCACCGTAATGGCCGCCACCGCCACCACCCCACTAACTTGCCCATCCACCCCAGATGACCAGTTTATAGCATTCATCAAAAACGGAATCCAAAGAAGTGCAATTAGGTCAGGAAAAAGCCAAATCTCTCTCATCTTTCCTAACAATGTAAACGAGTACCTAGGCCAAGACAGGTCAATTATTCCCCCCAACGGATTTGATATATAAGCAATACCAATACCAGAGGCCACAATAATCACCGCCGGCAAGATATTTAAGATAATTCTCCAGTACGGACTACTTCCTTTGATATCGTCCCAAACACCAACAACCAAGGTTACAAACATAGCCAATAAAATGGCTATTATGTGTTTATCTGGTTGAATCAAACATAGCACCACCACCACCACAGCAATAAACACCGCAATTCCACCACCTTTAGGTACTGGTACTTTGTGCACATGGGCCGGGTGTTTATTTTTTTTGGGGTCAACTACCCAATCCATTTTTTTAAACACCCAAATAGTCAAAGGAATAATCATCAAACTCAAAGTTAGTGAAATCAAAAAAGCAGACAAAGTTAAGGTTTCAATAGATTTCATGTTTCAAATCATTAGTCGTAAAACCTGAAAAAAACTAAGTAAATAAATAACAACCAACATAAATCCTCCTCTAGAAAGTAACACACCTGCCCTAACATCTTCTTTAGATAGTATCTTAGAGAACCATCCGCACACACCCAAAACTATCAACACCCCACCCAGTCCCGCCCCAAACCAAACCTTGCCAACCAGTTGTTGTTCACCCCAAGGCAGAGAATACAACCAGGGCATTTCTGGCGGCAACTTTTTAAAAAGCCAAATAAAAACTCCCAAAGCCAAAAACACCAAATTCCCTCCAGCCACAATCCATCCCTGCCAACTGTTTTGTTTTTCTCTATCTATCGACATATCTTAAATAAATATTAGCTTCGTCAATCACTTTTACCAAAGCATAGTTACTTACCAGTATTCCGTTTAATTGATCAAACACACTTTTCTCATTTGCCATTTTTATAATTATCCGTGGTTTCTCTCTCAGTAATGCGTCAATCGTTTCTTCACTAGCGTTAAAATCTAAAATATGATAAGCCACGGTATATTTACCCACTGGTAATCTATTACTTAACACATAAATAGCTGGTTCCGTTCCCCATACAAAGATTTTTTCATCTAGATCTGTCATTTCTAAGATATACTCAGCCACTTGGTAGTTTCTAATAACTCCGTCTCCAAAGAACCGTCGATATTCCTCTTCGCCCTTTTTCCCCATAGCATAACTAATAAAATTCTCATAATACGGTAAACTTTTGTAATACCAAAACTTGTAAGCTATTACAGACCATAAGGTTAAGGCTAATAAACCAATACCCACAATTAATTTAACCCAGTCTCTTTTCTTTCCTTCAAATATCATCATACCCAACAACAAAACCCCAGCTGGCACAATTTCAATTAAGTAATGTGGATAAGGCCTACCAGACAACATAGCTCCAAATAAAGCCCCAACAAACCACAAAGCTACTAGACCAAAGCCAACTCCCAACCTCTGCCTTAATAGCCAAATTACCCCAACAGAAATTATTACGATAATTCCTCTAATAAACAATCCCGATTCATAGAACGGCTTACTCTCACCCTCCCAGGATGATAAATAACCCATGTTCTGTCCCAAAGCCGATCTTACATATGCCTCACCCGCCCCCATTGCCCAATAATAACCAATTGATAACAACACTGGAATCAAAAAACCAATTACCACCAACCACACTCTTTTATTAAACACCTTCCTCCTATACACAAATAGCCAAAACATCACCGTCAATAACTCAAACAAAGCCGGTACTTTAAATAAAAATGAAACAGAAAACAATATTCCTACCCAGAAATATCCCTTCCAATAGCTTTTCTTTTTTACTAACTGCAGTAATAGTAATACTCCGGCCACAGTCGGCATAATCATAAACACTTCACCATTTGCAATGTTTCCTTCGATTAAAGGAATCGAAGACAACACAGCAAAAAGAACCGTTACCAATACCACTCCCAACTTACTCTTAATTAATTTTTCTGCCAACTTCCAAATTAAAACTACATTAACTAAGTTCCAAGCCATCAATATAAACCTAAACCACATTACATTACCAGCTAACGCAGCTGTTAAATACAAAAGAGGTGGCTTGTTATCATGAATATCTCTATAAAATACCAACCCCTTCCTTAAGCCCTGTCCCAATGCCAAATATATATCTTCATCGGCGTATCGATTGGGTTCAAATAAACCAGGTATTCTCATTACCACCACCACCAATAAGATTAAAATCAATACCTCGTTTTTTTCTATAAATTTTTTAATTCTTTGCCACATTTCTAATCCACCAGCTAAATGTTAATCCATCGAAATCTTTTTTTTCCGTTAACTCAAATCCTTCTATCTCAACATTTTCTATTGGCTCACTGGCAATTACTCCCAGCTTACCTTTAACATAGCCAATGCTTTCAACCGTATCCTCTTCGGTCATCTGTGCTGTTCCCACATATAATGGTAGCGGACCACTAGGTGTATAAATCGGCGCCAGCACTCCATAATATTTACTTTCCCACAAATGATGAGCCGCACCATTATAGTTAATTAACACATCATCCTCTCCAATCTCTTGTTTAATATACTCGGCCATTTGCCTAAAAGGTCTTTTTTTAGGATTCATAAAAACCCCAAAACTTGTTAGCCCATAAAATACCACCATTGCTAACAATATCCACTTAAACTTATCCCTAGCTCCCACCACAATCAACACCACTAATCCAGCCACTACAGACAACAAATATCTGTCATAGAAAATCGGCGTCACCAAGTAAGACACTATTGCTGACAATACTACCGGAAAAACATATATTACCAGTAGTTCTACCCACTTTTTACCCACCCTTTTCCAGTCTTTGCCTATTAACAACAGTAACACTCCTGCCCTTACCCATAATCTTTTTTCCTCAACTACTCCTCCAGTAATAAATCTCCACATTAAATCTAAAACCTCTTTAAGACTAGGTGCCGCTAGCCAAAAACCACCACCTTGTACTCTGGTGGTCTGCAAATACATAGGATAAACCCAGGGCAAGTAACAAAGGATTATTAGCCAAAAAGGTTTTAACTGCCTCATCCATTTTTTTGGTTTTTTCCATTCAAAGTCGCTTAGCAAAAACCACAATCCTTGCCCTGCCAAGGTAAACAAAGCCAAGTGGTGGGTATAAAGAGCCATTATGGTAAATATCACATAGCCAGTCCATTTCCTCGCCACGAAAAAGTAAACAGAACCAGTAATCGTAAATGCCAGCAAAGCATACATTCTCCATTCAAAGGCAAACGGGATTAAAAATGGGCTTAAAAAAGCCAGCAACCCTCCCAAAACAGCCACCAGTTTATTCCTCCCAACCTCATAAATAGTTTTTCCAGCCAAGATTCCTACCCCCAACATTAATATTAACGATAAACTTCTAAGTGACACCTCACTAAAACCAAACACCCTTCCCCAAGCGTATCCTACTGCATAAAACAACGGCGGAGCCGTATCCCGCATCACTACCCCAAGCATTTCTATAAACGGCTTCTGCACCGCCAAAGCCGAAAACCCTTCATCCCCCCACAAACTTTCCGTCAGCAAATTCATAACCTAATCATAC